>Ga0272441_10012153_pt1 | contig 12637 bp, 9 predicted proteins | sample SSMProp6N_FD_193582 | JGI IMG/M metagenome (GOLD analysis project Ga0272441, IMG submission 193582) | Marine sediment archaeal communities from Little Sippewissett salt marsh, Falmouth, MA, United States - SSM-Prop-6N | ecosystem: Environmental > Aquatic > Marine > Wetlands > Sediment ...
TAGGCAACGACGGCACCGTTTAGCCGCGACGCGAAGCGGAGCGGGTGCCTTGAGGTGCGAGCCGCGGCTCGCCGCGGCATAGCACTGGCGGACAAGCCGCCAGTGGCACGCAGTGCCCGCTGAGCCGTCGACCGAAGGTCGACGCGTGGCGCAGGGCCTATAAAACGTCAACGGCCGCCGACGTGCCGTCGGCGGCTCAACGGGTCGCCAAGCGTTGCGAGGCGGGTCTCCGCATCCGCCGCGCCTTAGCGTGCGTGGCCTGCGACGCGCGGTGGGTCCGGAAACCCACCATGCTACATCTCGGCGTGCCGCGGCCAAACAGGTGAAGGGCTGAGCCGCGGCTCGCCGCGGCCTACGTGGCTCACCCGCGGAGTTTTTTGACGAGCAGGTCGCGGACGACTTTCGGGTTCGCCTTGCCGCCCGTCTTCTTTTTGGCCATGCCGATGAGGCGTCCGACGGCCTTGTCCTTGCCGTCGGCGAATTCCTGGGCGGGGCCGGGGTTCTCGGCGATGACCTCGTCGACGACGGTCTCGAGCTGGCCCGCGTCGGAGGTCTGGGCGAGATTCTCCTCTTCGATAACTTGGGTTGGCGTTTTTCCTGTTCGGCGGACTTTGACGAGCACCTCCGAGCCGGTGCTACGGCTAATCAAGCCCTGCTCCACCTTGCCGATTACTTCGGCAAGTGAGCCAGGCGTCAATCGAATCTCGGAGATTCCGATATTCTCCTCGTTGAGGATGCGCATGACGTCTTGCATGACCCAGTTTGCCACCGTCTTGGGTGTCACTTGCTCGTTCCGCTCGTGCAACCTCACGACATCCTCATAGAAGTCCGCGACGTACCGCTCGGCCGTCAGGACGGCCGCGTCCGACTCCGGCAGGCCGTACTGCTCCACGAAGCGGCGGCGGCGGTCGGCGGGGACCTCCGGGACGGAGGCGCGAACCTCGTCCACCCATCCCGGCTCCGGCACGAACGGCACGAGGTCCGGCTCCGGGAAGTAGCGGTAATCGTGGGCCTCTTCCTTGGAGCGTTGGAGGAACGAGACGCCGCGGTCGTCGTTCCAGCCGCGCGTCGACTTGCCGAGATTCTCCAGGCGATACCCGTCCGGGTCGGCGGCGAGTTCGTCGCGGTGCCGGCGGATTTCGAAGTCGACCGCCCGCTGGACGCTGCGGAACGAATTGAGGTTCTTGATTTCCGTGATGGGCGTGTAGCGCGGGGCGCCGTCGTCGCCCTCGCCGATCTTCAGGCTGATGTTCGGCTCGAACCGCATCTGGCCGAGTTGCATGTTGCAATACCCGACGCCGAGGTAGACGGCCAGCTGCCGGAGCGCCTCGCCGTAGGCCCGCGCCTGGGCGGCGGAGTGGATGTCCGGCTCCGAGACGACCTCCAGCAGCGGCGTCCCCGTCCGGTTCAGGTCCACCTCGGACACGTTCGAGCCGTCCTCGGCATGGACGAGTTTGCCGGCGTCCTCCTCCAGGTGGACCCGCGTGATGCCGACGCGGAAGGTCTCGCCGTCCAGTTCCACGTCCAGGTGCCCGCCGAGGCCGAGCGGCTCATCGTATTCGGATATCTGATAGTTTTTCGGCAGATCCGGGTAATAGTAGTGCTTGCGGTCCCATTTGGCGAAGTCGGGGATGCGGCAGCCGAGGCCGACGGCCATCCGGACGGCCAGTTCCACGGCCTTGCCGTTCATCACGGGCAGGACGCCCGGCATGCCGAGGCAGACGGGGCAGACCCGCGTGTTGGGCGGGGCGTCGTAGGCCACCTCGCACGGGCAGAACATCTTCGTCCGGGTGGCCAGGTGCAGGTGGACCTCCATGCCGATGGTCGGGATGGCGTCGGCGGCGGTCATGCCGATTCCTCGCAGACGGGCGGCCGGCGGTCGGCCCAGTCGCCGGTACGTTCGACCATGCGGGCGATGCGCAGGAGCCGATCCTCCGTGAAGACGCCCGAGAGAATCTGGAGACCCACCGGCAGGCCGCCCTCGGTGAACCCCGCGGGGATGCTGACGCCGGCGATGCCGGCCATGCTCGCGCCCACGGTGAAGAGGTCCGAGAGGTACATCGCGAGCGGGTCGTCGAGGCGTTCGCCGAGGCGGAAGGCGGCCGTCGGACTGGCCGGGCCCATCAGGCAGTCGCACCGCTCGAAGGCGGCGTCGAAATCCTGCCGCACCAGCCGCCGCACCTGGAGGGCCTTCTTGTAATACGCGTCGTAGTAGCCGGCCGAGAGGGCGAACGTGCCGAGCATGATCCGCCGTTTGACCTCGTCGCCGAAGCCTTCGCTGCGGCTGCGCATCATCATGTCGATCATGTCGGCGGCCTCGGCGGCCCGGTGGCCGTAGTGGACGCCGTCGTAACGGGCGAGGTTCGAGGACGCCTCGCTCGGGGCCACGATGTAGTACGTGGCGATGGCGTAATCGGTGGCGTGGGGCAGGTCGACCTCGACGATCTCGGCCCCGAGGCCCTCGCACGTGGCGATGGCGTCGCGGACGACGCGCTCCACCTGGGCATCGAGCCCCTCGCCGAAGAACTCCTTCGGCACGCCGATGCGGAGCGGCTCGACGGGGGTTTCGAGGTCCGCGAGGTAATCCGGTACGGGGGCGTCGGACGCCGGGACGCTCGTCGAATCCCGCGGGTCGTGCCCGGCGACGGCCTGGAGGAGCAGCGCGGCGTCGCCGACGGTACGGGCGAGCGGGCCGATCTGGTCCAGGCTGGAAGCGAACGCGACGAGGCCGTAGCGGCTCACCCGGCCGTAGGTCGGCTTCAGGCCGACCACGCTGCACAGGCTGGCGGGCTGGCGGATGGAGCCGCCCGTGTCGGAGCCGAGGGCGACGGGCACGAGGCGCGCGGCGACGGCGGCAGCGCTGCCGCCGCTCGACCCGCCAGGCACGCGGTCGGTGTCCCACGGGTTGCGGGTCGGGCCGAAGCAGGAGTGCTCGGTGGACGAGCCCATGGCGAACTCGTCCATGTTGGTCTTGCCGACGATGACGGCCCCTTCCGCGAGCAGCCGCTCCACGACGTGGGCGTTGTACGGGGCCCGCCAGTGGCGGAGGATGCGGCTGCCGCAGGCCGTCGGCAAGGCGTCGGCGGTCGCCATGTTGTCCTTGACGGCGACGGGGAGGCCGGCGAGGAAGCCGACGTCCTTGCCGGCGTCGCGTCGGCGGTCGATTTCGGCGGCCCGGGCGCGGGCGGCGTCGGGATCGGTCGAGGCGAAGGCGTGGACCGTCGGCTCGAGGCGCTGGATGGCCTCCAGGCAGGCCTCGGTGACTTCGGTGGAGGTGAGGTCACCCCGGCGGAGGGCGTCGCGGAGGTCGCAGGCTGTGCGGTCGAGGATGGACATGGGTGGCGTCGTTCTTGCTCCGCGTGCCACTGGCTGCTTGCCAGCCAGTGCTTCATCGGATGCCGGAGACACTGGCGGACAAGCCGCCAGTGGCACCCGGCGCGTGGCGCAAGCGCCGCGGCGAACACGGGCACCTGCGTGCGTGCGAAACGCTTGTCGACAATTCGGCGGGCGCGAGTGCGCTCGCAACGGTTCGTGTTCGCCTCCCCGCTTGCGGGGCGCGGCTGTTCGGGCTACGCGCGGCGCCCGCCACGCGGGAATCTCTTACGCGCTGCTGCCGTCGTCGATGACGCGGGGCACGCGGAAGCAGCCGTCCGCGGCGTCGGGGGCGCCGGCGAGGGCCTGCGCGTTCGAGAGGCCGGGCGTCGGCTCGTCGGCGCGGAGGACGTTCCGCAGGGACAGCGCGTGGACGAGCGGCTCGACGCCGTCGGTGTCGAGCCGGCTCAACTGGTTCACGTAATCGACAATCGAGGACAACTGGTCGGCGAACTTCGCCACGTCGTCGTCGGAGAGGTGGATGCGGCCGAGGTGGGCCACGTGCAGCACATCGTCTCGGGAGAGGCCCATCGGAGTTCTCCGGGCGCGGCAGTCGGAACCACGGGCGCGGCCGGGGCGGGTCAGGCGGACTCGACGGCCGGACGCTTGCCGGGTTTCTTCACCTTGCCGCTGCGGAGGCACTGGGCGCAGACGCGCATGCGTTTGCGGGTGCCGTCCGGCAGTTCGACGCGGATGCGTTGGAGGTTCGGCTTGAACTTTCGCCGGCTGATACCGGTGACCTTGCGTCCGACGCCGCCGAGGTACTTGGCCTTGCCGCGGCGTTTGATGGAGTTGCCCATCCGGCCGCTCTTGCCGCAGATTTCGCACTTCGCTGACACGATCGGTCCTCCGTATGGTGAGTCTCGCCTGTGCTAAGATGGATTAGTATACGGGTTTTGGGCGAGGCTTCAAGGGGATTTCGGGCGACGGGGGCTTCCGCGTTCGGCCCGCGAACGGTTCGAGCCGCCATCGCAAGATGGCGGGTACGCCCCGGTGGGGCGCGACGTTCGGCTTCGGGACTCGCGCTGCACCGGGGAGTACGCGCGAACTGACCCGCCTATGCCGAGGCTACGGCGGGCAGGCGTTCGCGGCTCGAGCGCCCTACTTCCCCGCCACGCCGATTTCGCGGCGAAGCCAGGCGGCGGCCTGATCGGCGGTCTGGGTGTGCTCGTCGCGCATCACCTGGTAGTTGGCCCGGCGCATCGTCTCGACGGGAATCGCCCGGACGAGCGGCTTGAGCGCCGTCACCAGCGCCTCGTCGTGGGCCACGTCCGGCGCCAGCAGGAGGACGGCGTCGTACGGCGGGAGGACGTGTTTCGGATCGGCCAGCGTCACGAGGTCGTAGGCGGCGATGCGCCCGTCGCTGGAGAACGCCGCAACCACGTCCACCTCACCGCCGGCGATGGCCTTGTACATGAAAGTGGCCTGGAACTGGCGGCGGCCGGCGAACGCGAGGCCGTAGGCGTCGCGGAGGCGGGTCCATTCCGGCCGGCCGAAGAACTCGTAACTGCCGCCGATCCGCAGGTCCGCGGCCAGGGCCTGGAGGTCCGCCACCGACGTGACGCCGAGTGCCTCGGCCCGGTCGCGTTTCATGGCCAGGGCGTAGGCGTTCTCGAACCCGAGCGGTCCGAGGCAGCGGATGCCGTGCGTCTCGGCCAGCCACCAGGTCATCTCGGTCAGGACGTCCTGCGGGTCGGCGGCGCGGCGGCGGTCCATGTAGTTGACCCAGATGGTGCCGGTGTAGCCGACGTAGCAGTCGATGTCGCCGGCGGCGAGGGCGCGAAAGATGACGGCGGAGCCGAGTCCCTCGCGGGTGGTCGCCTTCAGGCCGTGGGCCCGGACCTGGTCGCGGATGGCGTGAGCCAGGACGTACTGCTCGGCGAAGGTCTTGGAGCCGATGACGTACGTCCGCCCCGTCTGCTCGGCGCGCCTTTCGGGCGCGGCGAGGGGCGCCGGGCGGACGAGGGCCGCCAGGCGATCGCCGGGGACGAGCGGCAGGGCCAGGCCGCCGCCGATGACGACCGCCAGCCCCACCGCGCCCGCGGCCAGCCGGCGGCGGCTGCGCGTATCCACGCCCGATTGCATCAGCCCGATCCACTGGTCCAGCGCCAGCGCCAGCCCGGCCGCCAGCACGCAGCCGACCAGGACGGAGATCCAGTTCTCCATCTGGAGCCCCGCGAAGATGTAACTGCCGAGGCTCTCCTGGCCGATCGGGTCGGAGAGCGTCGCGATGCCGACGACCCAGACGGTGGCGGTGCGGACCCCCGCAATGATGACCGGCAGGGCGAGCGGGAGTTCCACTTTGAGCAGCACCTGCCGCGGCCGCATGCCCAGCCCGCGGGCCGCCTCCGTCATCGCCGGGTCCACGCCCGTGATGGCGGTCACGGTGTTCCGCAGGATCGGCAGCATGCTGTAGAGCGTCAGGGCAATGATCGTGGGCAGGAACCCGAGGGCGGAGAACGGGGCCTCGGCCTCGCCGCCCGCCGCACTCCGGAGCACCTCGGTCACCACGTACTTCACGCCGAGCAGGACCGGGTAGAAGAGCGCCAGCAGGGCGATGCTCGGGATCGTCTGGATGACGCTGGCAGCCGTCAGCGTGGGCCATCGCAGCCGCGCGCTGCGGGCCCCGAGGATCGCCAGCGGCAGGCTGACCACGATGCCGATGCCCAGCGAGAGCGCACTGATCAGGACGTGCTGGCCGAGGTACCTCGGCAGATTCTGGAGCGCCTCGGCGAGATGGTGGGCGGTCTCGGCGTCCATCAGGCGTCCGTGTCCTCGTCCTGGACGATGCGTTCGAGGCGGTCGGCCTGCTCCTTGGGCGTTTCCATCAGCTGGCGGACGAAGTCGTCCTCCGGCTCGGTCATGAGTTGGTGCGGCGAGCCGACCTGGACGATCTCCCCGCCGCGCATGCAGGCGATGCGGTCGGCCATCAGCAGGGCCTCGGTCATGTCGTGGGTGACCATGACGCTCGTCAGGCCCAGGCGGCGGTGGATGCGGCGGTATTCGTCCTGGAGCGAGGCCCGGGTCAGCGGGTCGAGGGCCCCGAACGGTTCGTCCATGAGCATGATGTTCGACCGGGCGGCCAGGGCCCGGGCCACGCCCACCCGCTGCTGCTGGCCGCCGGACAGGTGCTGCGGCAGGCGGTCGCGGTAGGTGTCGGGGGCGAGGCCGACCATCGCGAGGAGTTCGCCGACGCGGTCGGCCACGGCCGGCTTCTCCCATCCCAGGAGGTTGGGGACGACGGCCACGTTCTCGCCGACCGTCATGTGCGGGAACAGGCCGATCCGCTGGAAGACGTAGCCGATGCGCCGGCGAAGAAGGACGGGGTCCTGGTCGCGGACGTCGTCGCCGGCGACCTCGATACGGCCGTGGGTGACCTCGATGAGGCGGTTGATCATCTTCAGGGTGGTCGTCTTGCCGCAGCCGGACTCGCCCAAGAGGACCATCAACTCGCCCTCGCGGACGTGGAGATAGATGCCGCGGACGGCCCACGTTCGACCGCCGTCGTACGATTTGCCGACCTGGTCGAGATGGATCATGGCTGCCTTGCTGCTGCCCCATTACGGAGACATTCCGCGCGGTGGGCCTCCCGGCCCACCGCGCTGCGCGCCTTTTCCGCCCCATCGCGCGGTGGCCTGGGAAGACCGCCGCGCCGAATGTTGCGCGGCTGCTTCGGACCCTAGGGGCTGGCGCAGGGGCTGTCAACCGCAAAGCGCGCGGGCCCCGCTCTACCCGTTGAGCCGTCGACGGCACGTCGACGGTTGTTTGATTCGATAGCGTACAGCACGTCGCGTCGACCATCGGTCGACGGCTCAACAGGCAGCGCGCCTCATTTTTTGCTTGCCCGCAGGGCCCCGCGGCGTTACAAAACGCGGCCCTCGATTGGCGAGTTTCCCCCTACGGGACGCAGGGCAGCAACACTATCCTCACTCTAGCGGAAAGGGCCGTACATGAACAGTCGCCTGTGGAAAGGCATCCGCGTCGGCGTCGGCATCGTGCTGCTTGTGGCGATGGGCCTGCTGGCGAGCGAAGTCCTCAGCGAAGAGGCCGCCCCCCAAGCCGCAACGGCGACGGGCGGCGCCCGGCCCCTGCCGACCATCTGGTACCTCGCCTTCGGCGGCGCGGTCCTGGCCCTGATCATGGCGTGGTATTTCTACCGAAGCGCCATGCGCGAGAGCGAAGGCACCGAGGAGATGAAGGAGATCGCCCACGCCGTCCGCGAGGGCGCCTACGCCTACCTCAAGCAGCAGTACAAGGTGGTCGCCATCTTCTTCCTGATCGTCTGCGGCCTGCTGTCGATCATGGCGTTCGGCCTGCACGTGCAGCACGTCCTGGTGCCGTTCGCGTTCCTGACGGGCGGGTTCTTCTCCGGCTTCGCGGGCTTCATCGGGATGAAGACGGCGACGCAGGCCTCGTCCAGGACGGCCAACGGGGCCCGGAACAGCCTGAACCGCGGCCTGACGGTCGCCTTCCGCGCGGGGGCGGTCATGGGCCTGACGGTCGTCGGCCTGGGCCTCATCGACATCACCCTCTGGTTCCTCTTCCTCCACCAGGTATGGGGCCAGGTGATGACCGAGACCTTCGCCTGGGAACCGATGGGCCTGGAGCAGATTACGGTCGTCATGCTCTGCTTCGGCATGGGGGCCTCCAGCCAGGCGCTCTTCGCCCGCGTGGGCGGCGGCATTTACACGAAGGCCGCCGACGTCGGAGCCGACCTCGTCGGCAAGGTCGAGGCCGGCATCCCCGAGGACGATCCCCGCAACCCCGCCACCATCGCCGATAACGTCGGCGACAACGTCGGCGACGTGGCCGGCATGGGCGCCGACCTGTACGAATCGTACTGCGGGTCGATCCTGGCCACCGCCGCCCTCGGCGTGGCGGCCATCTACGGCCTGAAGAACGTCTACGGGGTGACGGGCGAGGAGGCCGAAACCCTCCAGATCAACATGCTGATGGCCCCGATGGCCCTGGCGGGGCTGGGCATCGTCGTCTCGATCATCGGCGTCTTCGTCGTCCGGACGAAGGAAGGCGCCTCGATGAAGCAACTGATGGGGGCGCTGAACCGCGGCATCTGGCTTTCCAGCATCCTCGTGGTGGGGGCGACGATCGCGGTCATCCTCGGCCTGGGCCTGCCCTGGCAGTTCATCATCAGCGTCGTGGCGGGCCTGGTGGCGGGTCTCGTGATCGGCCTCGCCACCGAGTACTACACCTCGTCGCACTACAAGCCCACGAAGGGCATCGCCGAGCAGGCCAAGACGGGCCCGGCCACGGTCATCATCGACGGCATCGCCACCGGCATGCTGTCGACGTGGATTCCGATCGTCGCGGTCGGCGCCGCGATGATCGTCGCCTTCGCCGTCCCGGGCGGGTTCTCGGACATCACGCTCGGCCTGTACGGCGTGGGGATTGCCGCGGTGGGGATGCTCTCGACCCTCGGCATCACACTGGCGTCCGACGCGTACGGGCCGATTGCCGACAACGCGGGCGGCAACGCTGAGATGAGCGGACAGCCGCCCGAGGTCCGCGAGCGGACCGACGCCCTCGACTCCCTCGGCAACACCACCGCCGCCATCGGAAAAGGGTTCGCCATCGGCAGCGCGGCCCTGACGGCCCTGGCGCTGCTGGCGGCCTACGTGGAGGAGGTCCGCGTCGGCATGCACCGCGAGGCCGCCGCCGCGTATCAGTACACCGAAGGCGACCAGGTGTACGATCTGGGTTACGGCAAGTTCGCCCAGGGCGTGCTCAAGGAAGACGAGGTGCCGAGCCTCGCCCTGAAGGAGAAGGCCACGGTCGTCTACATCCAGACGAGCAGTAAGGACGTGGACACGGTGGCCCGTCCGGCCCCTGCCGACCTGCTCGCCGAGGCCAAGACCGCCGAGGACCGGGCCAGGCTCGGCATCCAATCGGACGACACGATCCTGCTCACGCCCGTGGCGGCCGGCGAAATCGCCAAGGAGAAAGTGCCCGGCATCGCCGACCGCCAGGCCGGCATGCTCGACTTCATGTCCTACTACGGCGCCACGCCGATGAACCCGAAGTTCCTGGTGGGCGTCTTCAGCGGCGTGCTGCTCGCGTTCGTCTTCTGCGCCATGACGATGAAGGCCGTGGGGCGCGCCGCCGGCCAGATGATTGACGAGGTCCGCCGGCAGATTCGCGAGATCCCCGGCATCATGGAACGCAAGGCCAAGCCGGACTACGCCTCGTGCGTGGCCATCGCCACCGCGGGGGCCCAGCGGGCGATGGTCGTGCCGAGTTCGCTCGCCGTCGTCGTCCCCGTGCTGGTGGGCCTCGTGCTGGACGTGAGCGGCGTCCTGGGTCTGCTCGTGGGCGGACTGACGAGCGGCTTCGCCGTCGCCATCTTCATGGCCAACGCCGGCGGCGCCTGGGACAACGCCAAGAAGTACATCGAGGGCGGGGCGCTGGGCGGCAAGGGGTCCGACGCCCACAAGGCCGCCGTCGTCGGCGACACCGTCGGCGACCCGTTCAAGGACACCTCCGGCCCGTCGCTGAACATCCTGATCAAACTGATGAGCATGGTCAGCGTGGTCTTTGCGGGCCTCGTGGTCAAGTACGGGCCGCAGATCGGCGACCTGCTCCAGATCGGCTGGGATCACCTGGCGAAGTAATGGCCAAACGTAAAACCGATGCGCGCCGGCTGGCGGTTCACGTGGCCCGCGTCTGCGCCGAAAATCGCTGCCGCGACGTCGCCGTGCTCGACCTCTCCGGCCTCTCGCCCGTGACGGACTTCTTCGTCATCGCCACGGGCACCTCGCCGCGTCAGATGCGGGCGGCCGCCCATTACGCCGCCGAGGCCGGCGAGGCGCTCGGCCAGACGCCGCTGGGCGTCGAGGGGCTCGAGTCCACCGGCGAGGAGGACGAGGCCCGCTGGATGCTCGTCGATTACGTCGACGTGGTGGTCCACCTCTTCTCCGGCCAGTCGCGGTCCTACTACGACCTGGACCTCCTCTGGGGCGACGCCCCGCGCGTCGATTGGCAGGAAGGATGGACGCCGAGACAGGACGAAGACGCGTAGGCCGCGGCATGCCGCGGCTTCGCGCTAATCCCAAGGCGCCGGGTGCCACTGGCGGCTTGTCCGCCAGTGCGCGTGGGGCGCCCCGTTGAGCCGTCGACCGCAGGTCGGCGCGAAGCGCCGGGCGGCATGGCCACCCGTTGTTGGGTGACGATGTGTATTACCACGGCCATGGCCACGACAAGCGTGGCCATGCCACCCGTCGACGTGCCGTCGACGGCTCAACACGCTTGCGAGGTGGTCGTCCCATGCCCAACATCCGCGCTCTTCTCGACGCCCGCGTCTCGGCCGCCATCGCGGCGGCGTTTCCCGACGCCGCCGACGCCCCGGCCATCGTCCAGTCCGCCCAGGATATGCGCTTCGGCGACTACCAGGCGAACGGGGCGATGGCGCTCGCGAAACGGCTGAAGACCAACCCCCGCGAGGTGGCCGCGGCCGTCGTCGAGCGCCTCCGGGCCGACCCGCAACTTGCCGCGATGGTCGATACGGACGAGGACGCCGACGGCATCACGATTGCCGGGCCGGGGTTCATCAACTTCCGCCTCTCCCCCGAATGGGTGGCCGAGCAACTCGGCCAGGTGAACGCGGACCTCGCCGACGGCTCCGGCGCGCGGCCGGAAGGCGAGGATCGGTTGGGCGTCGAGCCCGTCGCCGATCCCGAAACGGTCGTCGTCGACTACTCCGCCCCGAACCTGGCGAAGGAGATGCACGTGGGGCACCTCCGCTCCACGATCATCGGCGACGCCCTGGTCCGCATGCTCGACTTCGCCGGCTACGACGTCGAGCGCCAGAACCACGTCGGCGACTGGGGGACGCAGTTTGGGATGTTGGTGGCCGAATGGGAAGACCATTATGGCGTCCTCATGCGCGAGCATGGAACAGATGGACCTTATGTGAAAGGCCACTGGGACGTCGGCGACCTCGAGGCGTTCTATCGCAAAGCCAAGAAGCGGTTCGATGCCGAGGACTCTTTTAGGAAGAAATCTCGCGATACAGTGGTGGGGCTCCAAAGTGGCGACCCAGACACCCGTGACCTCTGGGGGAAGTTCTTGGCAATGTCCCTGCGTCATGCGAAGGATGTCTACGAGCGACTCGGAGTGCAATTGTGTGATGCCGACGTCCGCGGCGAGTCGGCGTACAACGACGTGCTGCCCGACATCGTCCGCGCGCTGGAGGAACAGGGCCTCCTCACGGAGTCCGAGGGCGCCAAGTGCGTTTTTCTGCAATCCGAAATCCGGAATCCGAAATCCGAAATCGCCTCCCCCGGGCCCCTCTTCGTCAACAAGGACGGCGATCCCCTGCCCCTGATCGTCCAGAAGGCCGACGAGGGCTACCTGTACGCCACGACGGACCTTGCCGCCATCGCGTTCCGGACGGGCAACCTGCCCGGACCCGACAATCCGAAATCCGAAATCCGAAATGACAATTCCCCACGGGCGAGCCGCATCCTTTACACCGTCGACGCCCGCCAGTCCCTCCACTTCCAGATGGTCTTCGAGTGCGCCTACCAGGCGGGCTTTGCCGACCGCGAGCGGCACGACCTCGTCCACGTCGCGTTCGGCACGATGATGGGCGCCGACGGCAAACCGTTCAAGACCCGCGAGGGCGGCACCGTCAAACTCATGGACCTCCTGGACCAAGCCGAACACCGCGCACGCGACCTCGTCGAAGCGAAGCAGGCCGACCTGCCGGACGACCAGCCGCGGCTGTCGGACGCGGAAATGGACCGTATCGCCCACATCGTCGGTATCGGCGGCGTCAAGTACGCCGACCTCGCCCAGAACCGCACCTCCGATTACGTCTTCTCGTGGGACAAGATGCTGAGCCTGCAGGGCAACACGGCCCCGTACATGCAGTACGCTTACGCCCGCGTCCGCAGCATTTTCCGCAAGGGCGAGCACGACGAGGCCGAGACGCGCAGCGACGCCTCGCCCATTCCCGTCGCGGACCCCGCCGAGGCCGCCCTCGGCAAGATGCTCCTGCGGTTTCCCGAGACGCTGGACCGGGCCCTCTCGGACTACCGGCCGAACGTCATGGCGGCGTACCTGTTCGACCTCGCCCAGGCGTTCACGGCCTTCTACGATGCGTGCCCGGTGCTGAAGAGCGAGGAGCCGACGCGGACGCATCGCCTGCGGCTCTGCAACGTGACCGCGCGGGTCATCAAGAAGGGCCTGGACCTGCTCGGCATCGAGACCGCGGAGCGGATGTAACCGAATGCGGAATGCGGATTGCGGA
>Ga0272441_10012154_pt1 | contig 12637 bp, 11 predicted proteins | sample SSMProp6N_FD_193582 | JGI IMG/M metagenome (GOLD analysis project Ga0272441, IMG submission 193582) | Marine sediment archaeal communities from Little Sippewissett salt marsh, Falmouth, MA, United States - SSM-Prop-6N | ecosystem: Environmental > Aquatic > Marine > Wetlands > Sediment ...
AAACGCATAATATAGGGCTGTCCTGATTCCATGCGCTGCTTCTGCTCCCGGGCCGTAAGGTCCCGGCAGGTTCCGTCATACCTGTACGAGCCCGACTCTTTTCTCCGCTGTTCCAGCTCTTCTTTTGTGCAGAAGCAGGGATAGCAGCACCCTTTTTCATACAGGCCTCCGCACACCTGTTTGTGCCTGTCGGTGTTTGCCGACTGCATAACCGGGTCTTCATCCCATGCTATGCCCAGCCACTCGAGGCTGCGCAGGATCTGCTGTGTCATTTCACGGCTGGACCGGGCAGTATCTGTATCTTCGATCCGCAGCAGGAACGAGCCCTTGCGGTTTTTTGCAAACAGGTAGTTGAACAGGGCTGTTCTTGCTCCGCCGATATGCAGATACCCAGTGGGGCTCGGCGCGAACCGTACTCTGATATTCATATGCTGCTCCATACATTGGCAAAGATTGTTTTTCAGTTCAGGCGTTATACCCTGCCCTATAAAAAAGCCCACTTCTGTTCTGAATATCAGAACATCAGCGGGCAAGCGGAGAGGGTGGGATTCGAACCCACGGTAGAGGATTTTGCCCCTACAACCGCTTAGCAGGCGGCTGCCTTCAGCCGGCTCGGCCACCTCTCCAAAGATCAGAATGCTGCATAAATACTGAAACACGAAAATTGCGGAGGGCGGGAGACTCGAACTCCCAAGGGCGTAAACCCGGCGGTTTTCAAGACCGCTGCCTTACCAATTAGGACTAGCCCTCCTGGTATTCCGTGAAACAGGCTTAAATATACAAAATTCACAATACGAAATCAACTTTTTTCTTTAACTTTACCAGCCGGTATGGGCCGGGATGTTTCTCAGCTCACAAACAGGCTCTTGGTGGAAAACCTCGGGTCACTGGTTACATTCAGGCCCAGTTTTCTCAGGCCCCCTTCATCACCGGGAGTTGGAATGTGCGTAAGGTGCACTTCGCATCCTTTTATTTTGGGAATGGCGCGCATGGCCGCCTCTGCTGTAGGATTTGTTGTGGCGCTTATACTCAGGGCTATGAGAGTTTCCTCAACATTGAGGCTGAGGAATTTTGACCCGAGAATATCCCGCTTGAACGCGCCGATTGATTCGGTTACAGGAGGAGCCAGCACATGGATTTCATCAGGTATGCCTGCCAGGAACTTTGTCACATTCAAAACAAGGCTCGATGCAGCATGCATGAGGTTGGAATTCTTGCCGGTAATAAGAGTGCCGTCAGGAAGTTCCAGGGCTGCGCCGCAATAAATACCGTCATGGCCTTTTCCCGTCTCTTTGGCGTCCTTTGCCGCGTCCCTTGCCTCTTTGACAACGGGCCGGTCAAAAGGCTGGAGATTCATCTCTTTCATCAGAAGTTCAGCCCGTTCCACTGTGCCTTTGTCAACGAATCCAAGCACATGCTCGCAGCTGTACCTGAACCACCTGCGTATGATCTCCTGCCTTGCAGCATGCTGCACTGCTTCATCATTGACAATGCCGAATCCGGCCCTGTTTACTCCCATATCAGTCGGCGATTTGTACACAGGCTCCTTGCCGGTTATCCTGCTCAGAATCCGTTTGAGAACCGGGAAGATCTCAACATCCCGATTGTAATTGACCGCTGTTTTCCCGTACGCCTCAAGATGGAACGGGTCGATCTCATTATAGTCCCTGATATCGGCTGTTGCAGCCTCGTACGCCACATTGACCGGGTGCTTGAGGGGCAGGTTCCATATGGGGAATGTTTCAAATTTGGCGTATCCTGCTGTAACGCCTCTGGTGTGTTCATGATACAGCTGGGAAAGGCAGGTTGCCAGTTTGCCGCTGCACGGCCCCGGCCCTGTAACCACGACCAGGGATTTATGTGTCTCTATATAGTCATTGGCCCCGTAACCCTGCTGGCTTACAATGGTCTCAACGTCGGTAGGATATCCTTTGGTAAACCGGTGAGTGTACACTCGTATTCCCCTGTGCTCCAGCCGGTTCCTGAATACCGTGGCAGCAGGCTGGTCATCATACCGGGTTATAACAACGGCGCTGATCTCTATGTCCCAGTCCCGCAGGTCGTCTATGAGTTTCAGCGCGTCGGAATCATAGGTAATGCCGAAATCGGCCCGTACTTTCTTGCGCTCGATATCACCGGCATAAATACAGAGGATAATGTCGGCGTTTTCCCGCAGAGTGTGGAGCAGTTTCATCTTTACATTGGGGTCGAATCCCGGCAGCACCCGAGCTGCATGATAATCATACAGCAGTTTCCCGCCGAATTCAAGATACAGCTTGTTGTCAAAGGCCGATACCCGCTGGAGTATGGCTTCGCGCTGCTGCTTGAGGTATTTTTCATTATCGAATCCCGGTGTACGAGTCATGGACCGCTCCTTTGCCTGAAGATAATTCACAGCGGATAGTACCGCGCGCATACTATATAATATTTCTATTTATGGAATGAAACGTACAGCGCAGGTATGATGCCCGCCCCGGCGCAATACCTGTTAATATAAAAATAAATCCCGGTCATTCACAATATTTTTACAGGAAATTTTTATAATTAAACGCGTGGAGTACTGTATTTTTTCCATTCAGACACAATAAACATCGAACCATAATAATTAATTGATAAATGTATTTGCATTCAAAAATTAGTTTTTTATATTTATATCAGTTTGTTCTTTTGCATTTGGCGGGAAATGCGGCAGTACAGCATAAACCATTAGAACCAGCAAGATCAATAGTTATTTTTAATGAGTTTCACAAACGGGGCAGAACAGTCCGGGTATAGATCCGCAAGGATCACAATGCCCCCATCGTCCGGAAACATTTATCAGGATTGCATAAATGTGGCAGAAAGGCGAAAAAAATGCTGAAAAACATTTGCATGATCTCATTGTTTTTATTATTTACAACAAACACATACTCTCAAATCCTTTCCCGGGCCGGTATACATAGCGGTTTAATCCGGTCAAACCAGGAATTCAATTATAATGATAAGGATCAAGAAAAGAGCCATACGTGTAAAACCGTAAAAATCCTCTCATTTAACATACTTCATGGTGAAACCACAAAAGGTGATTTTAATTTAGATGAAATTGCCAACGTAATTATCGACGCTGATCCGGATCTCGCGGCTTTACAGGAAGTAGATTTTAAAACCAATAGAGCAAAAAAATATGACCTGGCAACTGAGCTTGGATGGCGCGCAAAAATGGCCCCGGTATTTGGCAGAGCCATGTATTATGATAGCGGAGAATATGGTGAAGCAATTTTGTCAAAATATACTTTTATAAACTTTCGAAATGTCGCTCTGCCCTATTCAGCAGGGAATGAACCCAGGGCTGCCATTGAAATTACAATTGTCCTGGCATCAGGAGACACCATTGCATTTATCGGCACTCATCTGGATCACCTGCAAGATGAAAAAGACAGAGTATCTCAAGTGAAAAAAATTAACGAGGTATTCTCCAAAAATAGATATCCGACTATTTTAGCGGGAGATTTTAACGCAAAACCGAAGAGCAGCCCCATTAACATTCTTGAGGGCCTATGGGGGACATCGTTCTGCCGGACTAATCCCAAGCCCACATTTCCATCTGATAATCCCCGGATTAAAATTGACTATGTAATGTTCTATCCGAAAAATAAATGGCGAGTCATTGAAACTCAGGTAATTCACAATTCAACAGCTTCAGATCATTGTGCATATTTGGTAACACTTGAATTATTAGAATAAAAACCACATCAAAAAACAACGCTATTTTCAAAAATCTCAATCAAGAACTACGCATGCCAGTCATTTACAGCCAACATGTCCGGGTTCTTTTTCAGGGTAACATCTTACGCGAGAAATCCTGACAATGTTGTGCCTCGCTGCTGAAAGCCATGTCGTGTTCTCAGCATTAAATTTAAAATAAATTTGCTTTTCCCGGATTTTCCTGCATATTGAAACATATAGCTATGGAACCTAAACAAAAAATCATTATGGGGAAATAAAGATGAAGCTTCAGAACTGCACAAAATGGGGTTCAATAATACTCTTGGTATCATTCTTTTTTCTTCCGTCTCAAGGGATCGGATCAGATTTAGATTCGGCCATGAACAAAATCGTTATAGAAATGGTCAAGTCAGTTCAACAAAGGGATGTGAACGCTGAAACAGCAATCCTGGCTCTTTTCCCTTTTCAATGCAATGAATCACTCTCACGGAAAAAGGTGAATGTGGCGGTGAGTGAGCTTCTTACTCAAAAATTATATCAAGAATCATTTTTTTCTCTTGTTGAAAGAAATCAGCTGGAGATTGTTCTCAGTGAACAGAAACTGGGAATGACCGGAGCCGTGGAAAGTAACACTGCGGCAAAAGTAGGACAAATAATCGGTGCCCGATTCGTGGCTTTGGGCTCTGTTATACAGATAGGGAAATCATATCAGATCAGCGTGAAACTTGTGGATACATCCACATCAGAAATTATCGGTGCAGTTATTGTTGAAGTGCCGGTCAAAATATTTGAGGATGAAGCTTCCCGTTATCTGACATTAGTACCGGAAAAACAGGCTATTGGAATTTATGTTGAAGCCGTGCTTTTCCCTGAAATCCGAGTGGATAATCAATTGAATCAAACTCAATGGGGTATGACTGTCATACCTGCCAACGTCAAACCGGAAAACCCTATGGCGACAGGTTTCGGCTTTCGCTATTTTCCAATCCGAAACTGGATGCTTGATCTGTACGTAATGAGTATTGATATAGGAAGCGGGGATAAGCCTTTTGAGGGATCCTTCAAGGACACCCCTGTTTACCCTGATGAACTGGAATCAGACCTGAAGGGAGCGGGATTTAGGTTCACTCTGAATAAATCCTTTCAAATAACGAATCATCTTAATGCATTTACGGGACTCGGTGTTGAACTAATATTCATTAAACATAAAGATAAGGCGCAGGACAGCGGAATGGTAAATGACGGGGATTTTGTATATCTGCTGCGTACGAAGAAAGCGTCTGAACAATATTTTGCTCCTCTTCTCCGATTGGGATTAGAATGGCGTATACAGTCCCGGTTTGGTCTTTCCTGTTTTGTTTATGGTAAATTGTCCGATCAAACACATTCAATTTACGCTCAGATCAATCGGACAGAGGGTTACGAGCCTCATGAAAGTGAAACCGTCAACCTGAAGGCATATGAAATCCATTTGCCCGCGTTTGGCCTTGGCATAAGTGCTGCATTATATTTTTAGTATAATTTAATTCAGAATATTTTCTATGTAAGCCGAGGTTATCAAGCTCTGGATAATGAGGCCATAACCCATGCATATAAACGGCCAAGCTGGAATACAGGCATGCACGGATCAAAGCAGACCCGGCTTCACTTTAAAGGTGCACGGCTCTGGAAGCCCTGCGAAAGCATAGTGTCAGCATTCTTCGATCGGCCAGTATAATCATGCGCGTCTATGTTAACTTTGAATAAAAATTCTGCACAATACCTGCTGAACTGATCAGAGGAAACATTGTTTTTACAGAAAAACAAAAGGAGGGGCATAAGGTGAAATACAAAGTCCATCGGCTTAATATTAAAATGGAAAAAGAACAGGATAAATTAGAACAGTTTTTAAACAATCTGGAAGGCGATATTGTATCAATAATTCCAAACGTTAAGCCGGCATTTCAAGGTATGGGTGCTACTGCCAAGGTGAATTTTCTTTTTATAGTTGAAAAAATCGGCTGACAATTTTTCGAAAAGTACTCCCAGTACGCCCGGCAAAGGATTGATTGAAATTCATTGTGCGGCATCAGCTTTAGCCTGTGTCTTCCTTCCCATCGCTAATGATATCTATCCCCGGCTCATATGGGATAAGTACGGAATCGATCCGGCGCCGGAGATTTTTTCCATGTTGAATGTGAACTCAGGTCAACAAATATCGAAGGATTCTCCGCACAATAATTATACGGCCTCAGCCCCGGGTACTTCTCCGACAGAGAATCCACACCCATTCACCTACCAAAGCCGCGTAATAATACCTGGCACCGTTAGACACCTGCCGGGTCCGCATTGCCATGCCGAATGGGTAATAATCAATTCAAACCCTAAGCGTTCCAAAACATCTTAGGGTTTTTGGTACGCCGGCCCTGGACAACCGCTGCGGCAAGCCGCACCCCGCCCGCAGGACACATCTATAATTATTCGTGTGGAACCCAGATAATTTTTATTATAATTTTCGTAATGAGGAGATGCAGGAAATAAAATTTTCCGCTGATGCCCCGATTCATTTACATATTGCATTTCCCGTAATTTATCACTACATTTTTTTCAATTAAATTTTCATGCATAACAAAAAGCATGACAGAAAATTACAGCAATCTTTATATCCAGGAGGAGCAATCCCATGAAACGCACAGCCTTATCCCTGATGGTCCTGCTGTTTGCAGCAGGCACCCTGCATGCCGGTCAGGACCGGAAACTGCAGACTGTTGCTGAAAAGTCTGAATACACCAAAACCTCTTCCCACAGCGATGTCATGTCATTCATCACAGAACTGCAGAAACAGACTTCCCTTGTACGTGTGCAGACCCTGTGCATGAGCCCTGAAGGAAGAAAAGTCCCCCTGCTGATTATTGGTGATCCTGTGCCATCTTCTCCGGCAGACATACAAAAGGACAACAGGCTGGTGGTGTACATTCAGGCAAACATTCATGCCGGCGAAGTGGAAGGCAAGGAAGCTGCCCTGGCATTGGCCCGTGACCTGACCACAGGCACAGAGACCGGCCTGCTGAAAGACATGGTGGTTCTTATGACACCCATATTCAATGCTGACGGCAATGAAAAATTCAGTGACCAAAACCGGCAGAGCCAGAACGGACCCAAAGAAGTGGGCGTGCGTTACAACGGACAGCAGCTGGACCTTAACCGTGACGCCATAAAACTGGAATCACCGGAAGTAACAGCCATGGTTACAAAAATCCTCAATACATGGGACCCGGCGCTGCTTATCGACTGCCACACAACAAACGGCTCCTATCATCAAGAGCCGGTCACCTATGTATGGGGATACAATCCCAACGGCGACCCGCGGATTATTGACTTTATGCGCACGAAGATGAATCCGTACCTTAAAACAGCCATGGAAAAAGACTTCGGCATTCTTGCGGTGGAATACGGCAATTTTATGGATTACAGAAATCCGGGAAAAGGGTGGACACCGGCCGGGCCCCAGGTCCGGTATATAACCAACTACACCGGGTTGAGAAACCGCCTGGCTATCCTCGATGAGAACTACACCCACGCCGACTACAAAACCAGAGTAAAGGGCGCATACGCCCTCCTGCATTCGTCATTGACATTCTGCAGCAGGAACAAAGAGGATATTCAGAACCTGCTGGCCCAGGCTGATGCAGCGTCAATACAGCGTGGTATTAAACCGGCGCAGGCAGACTCTTTTATCGTGGAGTACAACCAGGAAGCCTATGACAAGAAAATAACACTGCGTGCCTATGACTTTGAAATTGAAGAGAGGGAAAATTCCTGGCCCCGCATTAAAAAACTCGACACCAAAAAGACGCTGCACCTGCCCTATTACGCAAAATACACAGCAAAACGGTCAGTTAAATTCCCCTTTGGATATTTGATTCCCGTGTACAACAAAACACTTGAACAGAAACTGCTGCAGCACGGCCTTGTCGTGGAGAAACTCACAGAGCCGGTGACCCTGTCTGTCGAAGAATTCAGCATCACAGATATTAAATCGGGCAAACGCCCATATCAGGGGCATTATCTCTGCCGGCTGACCGGCACATCAAAAACTGTAGAAAAAACCTTTGGCAGCGGTACTCTGTTCGTGCCCACAGGCCAGCGCCTGGGCAGCCTGGCAGCATACCTGTGCGAACCCGAAATGGATGACGGCCTTGTGGCGTGGAACTTTTTTGACAGGTTTCTTGTGTCCCAGTGGGGCTCCAGATTCATGACGCTGCCCGTATACAGGGTCATGGCTCCGGCCAACCTTGCAGCAGAGCAGATTGTCCAGTGACGGGCCGTAAAAAAGGAGCATTCTGATGTTCCAGTCTCATATCGGCGAGATAGCAGCCCTCGGCACTGTCATCTGCTGGACCGTATCCTCACTCTCCTTTGAGTATTCAGGGAAAAAGATCGGTTCCTTAACTCTCAATTTTGTACGGCTTGTCATGGGAGTGGCCGCACTTTCGTTATACCTGTTTATTACCCGGGGATATTTCCTGCCGCTGCATTCCACATCACATGTATGGATATGGATGGCCATATCAGGAGTAGTTGGATACGGCCTTGGCGACCTGTTCCTGTTTCAGGCCTTTGTGGTTGTGGGCGCCCGGGTTTCCATGCTTATCATGGCCCTTTCACCGCCCATAACCGCGCTTATCGGTTGGCTGTTCCTGGGAGAGCAGCTGGGGTCCCTGGACTTTTTAGGAATGGCGCTGGCAATTACCGGCGTATCAATTGTCATTCTGCGGCCGTCCACTGAAAAAAGAACGATGAAATTCGCTCATCCTGTTATGGGTGTGCTCCTGGCATTCGGCGGCGCAGTATTTCAGGGTCTGGGCCTTGTATTGAGCAAATACGGCATTGAGAATGATAATGCGGTAAGCGCCTCGCTTATCAGGGCCATTGCAGGCTCCGTTGTATTCGGTCTTATTCTGTTATTCAGCAAGCGCATGAAATATCTTTCAAAAGCCGTAAAACATACACGGGCCATGAGTATGGCGTTTCTGGGAGCCTTTTTCGGGCCGTTCATCGGTGTGACATTGTCCATCTTTGCTGTTCAGCACACAGCAACAGGCATAGCATCAACAATCACATCAATTGTTCCTGTTGTCATCATTCTGCCCTCAGTGTTGTTTTTTCATGAAAAAATCACAGTCAGGGAGGTGCTGGGAGCCCTTATTGCTGTTGGAGGCGTTGGAATTCTTTTTATGTAGGATACGAATTAGCTTGACTTGATTTTTGATATTTATTATATTCAATTCTTGCAGAATATACAAGAATTACGGAGGTTATTAACTGATGTACGCAATCATTGAAGTAGGCGGTTTTCAATACAAAGTCACAAAAGACCAGAAACTCAACGTACCTAAAATCGAACAGGAAGTGGGCAAGAAGGTAGATTTCAAAGACGTGCTCCTTGTTGTTGATAAAGATAAAGTTGATATTGGAAAACCTGTAATTAAAAATGCAGCTGTAACTGCCACTGTTATATCTCACGGCAGATACAAGAAAATCAATGTTTTCAAGAAAAAACGCCGCAAAGGATACAAGGTGTTGAAAGGCCACCGCCAGGATTACACCAAGATCCAGATAGACTCTATTGGAGCGGCAAAACCGGCAGCTAAAAAACCCGCGGACAAGGAATCGGCCCCTAAAGCTGCTGAAGCCAAGCCCGCGGCCAAAACAGCAGCCAAAAAACCCGCTGCTAAAGCCCCGGCGAAAAAATCGGCCCCTAAAAAGCCCGCGGCCAAGCCGAAAACCGGCACCGCAGCAAAAGCAGCACCCAAGACTGCCAAGCCTGCGGCCAAAACAACCGCCAAGAAAACGGCCGCGAAAAAGAAAGCAGCAGCCAAACCCGCGGCAGCAAAAAAACAGGATGACACGAAGTAACATACAGAGGTATTTATTATGGCACACAAGAAAGGTGTTGGAAGCTCCAAGAACGGCAGAGACAGTAATGCGCAGCGGCTTGGTGTAAAACGTTACGGCGGCCAGATAGTTAAAGCCGGCAATATCATAGTACGGCAGCGCGGAACAAGGTTTCACCCGGGACTCAATGTCGGGCGGGGCAAAGATGACACTCTGTTTGCAAAAAGCGACGGCAAAGTTGTTTTCGAAAACAGAGGCGGCAAAAAATTTGTCAGCATCCACCTGTCCTGAGTATAGAAATATCTAACAATTTCATTGTTTTTTAAAGCCGTCGCATACGCTGACGGCTTTTTACATCGGGAACTTCAGTCTGTTTTATTTCGTATAATATAGTGGCTAAACACAAATTAAAAGGCTGTTATTGTGCCTTTTTAGAGAGGAGCGGCCATGAAACGTTTAACTGCAATCACAGGCATTTTTGTTCTGGTCATTATGTTCATGCTGACGGGATGCTATACCCGTGTAATGATTCAGGACCAGGGCTCCCGTGTATCGCACTATAATGACTACTCGGTTAGCGAAGAGCCTTACACCGATTATTACGACTCCTATGATGATGCGTACGATGCTGATATCCATGTGACCCACGACTACTATTTATATGGCGATTTCTGGTACGGTGATACATGGTATGACCCGTTCTGGGCTTCATCATCGTGGCATTCACGCTACTACTGGGACCGCTGGTTCTGGCGGTACCGTGACCCATGGATGTGGGATTCCTGGTATTACGGATACTCATACCGGCACTGGCCCTATACAGGCGGCGGATGGTACTATCCTTCGTATCACTGGAACTATATGGACCCCTACTACGCCTATTACAGCGGCTACTACTCGTCAACACCCCAGAAGCGGCGCAACTTTGACCGCAGACAGAACCTCGGCTCCGATACATTTAATCCGACTGTAACAACCGGAGGAGCAGGAAACCGGCTTTCAAAAGCAGGCACTTCCGACAGAAGGACAAGGCGTTCAGTATCTTTTACAGACAAGACTTCCTCTTCGGGATCGGGCTCACGGGTGCTTATTACGCAGGGGCCCAGGATACGCAGAGACAAGACCTATAATTCAGGGGCCTCGTCATCAACACGGGCCTCATCGCGTACATCTTCCCGGAAAAGCGCTTCAGCAACACGGGTCAGCCGTACACGGAAAACACCTTCCAGGTCATCATCATACAAAAGGTCGTCATCGGGTTCGTCATACACACGATCCCGCAGTTCATCAACCCGTTCAGGATCTTCTTCATCGTCATCCAGATCCGGGAGCTCCAGGTCATCATCAAAAAGCGGATCATCAAGACGATCCAGGAAATAATAGTTCCTTTCTCGTAATGCAGCGCAAAGAGTCCGGATGCATGTGCTTCCGGGCTCTTTTTTGTCTTAATCTTTACTTGACTTTAATGGTATTTTCCCTTATTTTTCTACTGCCTTTGAATAAATATCGGAGGAATAATCTGAAATGAAAATAAAACTTTGTTGCGCCCTCCTTATACTCGTATCTGCTGCGGCATTCTGCCAGCCCGGGTCATTAAACCTTGGATATGTAATTGATACACCTGCTGCCAACCTTCCTGACCGCGGCGAGATACAATCGAGCCTGAGCATGTATACAAACGGCGGCCTTCTCGGATCCATTCTCATCGGCCTGAGCCCCAGGTTCGCCCTGGGCGTTTCCTACGGCGGTGAAAATATCATCGGCACAGGCGATGTCAACCTGAATCCCCAGCCGGCCGTTGAAATACGGTACCTGCTGTTTACAGAACAAAATCTCTTTCCTGCAATACAGATAGGATTCAATTCTCAGGGACAGGGGCCATATAGTGATGACCTTAAACGGTATGCGGTTAAATCACCCGGCATATACGCGGTTGCAAGCAAGAACACATCATTCCTTGGGGGCCTGGGCATCCATGGCGGCATAAACCTCAGCATGGAAAACAGCGACGGGGACAAAGACCCCAATATATTTTTCGGCTGCCACAAACACCTGAACAAAGACCTGGTGCTGCTGGCTGAGTACAACACAGCTGTTAATGACAATGATGACAATGCTGTTGGTTCAGGAAAAGGCTATCTTAACTGCGGTGTACGCTGGGTATTCGCACAGCAGCTCTTCATAGAATTCGACATTAAGAACATTCTTGAAAATGGAAATAATATTGCCGGCATATCACGAGAGGTCAAGCTGTATTACACAACACATTTTTAAGAGCCTGTGTATCCTGAAAAGCCGGACGACAGCACCATTCATGTTACATATATATCCTGTAGACGACCGATTAACCTTGCACCTTGCCATGGAGCTGTATAATGGGTAAAAAAAACAGACACTTCTTTATCCAGAAACTTGTTGACACTCTCACCATTAGTTCCCAGCAGGAATTTCTCGATGAACTGCACAGCGAAGGCATCCACATAAGCCAGTCCACCCTTTCCAAAGACCTCAAAGAACTCGGCATTATCAAGGTCAGGAGCAAAAACGGTAAATTCCGTTTCCTCCAGACCAAAGAACGGGACAGTTTCCGCACAGGTGTGCTCCTTCAAAGAGAAGTCCTCGATTATCTTCAGGAAACCACTGTCGTTAATAATATGCTTGTATGTAAAACAGTACTTGGAAATGCCGGCGGACTTTCAAGGTGCCTCGACAACATAGGATGGCCGGAAATTATTGCAACCATTGCCGGCGTTGACACACTGCTTGTTATTACCAGATCCAAGGACGATGCAAAAGAAGTAGATAAAAAACTGCACGACCTGGCCATTCCCGACCGTAAAATCCGCGTATAACTCACTATGTTCCATAATCCTGCATGATCATCATGTCCCTGTAAAAAAACAGCTTGCATTTATAGTGCCACCGGCATTGAAAGCTGCCGGCTGAACTGTTTTTTCAAATTCAAAATTCATGGGATCTGCACCTGGCATGAATGGCGGGCAGAAAATGTTCCGCTGCACTGGAATAGTATAATTCGCATCAGAACCGAGAATGC
>Ga0272441_10012155_pt1 | contig 12637 bp, 6 predicted proteins | sample SSMProp6N_FD_193582 | JGI IMG/M metagenome (GOLD analysis project Ga0272441, IMG submission 193582) | Marine sediment archaeal communities from Little Sippewissett salt marsh, Falmouth, MA, United States - SSM-Prop-6N | ecosystem: Environmental > Aquatic > Marine > Wetlands > Sediment ...
GCCATCCCCATTCATATCCCAGACACACAAAGCAACAACAGCACAGGGCTCGAATCCCATTTTTTCTTTATATCTACTCTTTAAATTCAAACTCCATAAAAATGAACCGTCACTCAAAAAAGCATATGCATAATAATTATGTTTAAAATTATATTCCTCCCAGGCAACAATAACAAAATCCATTTCTCCATCACCGTTTAAATCACCAATTCCATGGTTATAGCTTAAAGATTCTAACGGTACACCCCAGTCACTGGTCGGCAAGTCGATTTCCTGAATCTCAATCGGTGATCCCGCTACTGAAGTAGAAGATATAACTTTTGATTCCTCCTTTGAGCATCCAGCTATCATTGACAGGATGATATAGCCAAGCATAATACTCACATAAAAATGTGTGCGATTCATATTACAATCTCGTCTTAATTTTTTTTTGTTTAAATACTCATAACTCATTTTTCGATAGTATATTTACTCGGGATCACGTTTAAGTATCTATTTATTAAGCCACCCGGCATCCGGCGGTACAGGTTTCGGTAAACCGCTTCCAATACTGGCCATATGCATGAGATAATTATGTCCCTCTCTCGGAGATGGCCTATCAGGATATTTGCTTGGTTCACCGTTTGAATAAATATGTACGACACCATTATTATCAGTTATAATGATTTCCTCCCGCCAGTCTCCTTTTATATCAGCTATAGTACATTCACCACTGCCGTTATGCTTTGCCAATTGGGCAATCACATTGTCATCAAAAAAATTATCCAGTAATTTACCGCTGCGATACATAAAATACTCCGGTTCCGGATCGTCATCCCATATCACCGGATAACCTACCCGGGTGCCATGTGATGATACCAATTCTTCGCCTTTGGCGGAATAAACTTTATAGGTTTCCCAATAATCGCCTGCCCAAACACCGTTTGGACGTATTTTATATTTTCCATTCAAAGCATCCTGCCATTCATTCTCTTCCCAGTAATAACCGGTGCAGAACATCTCCAGACCAGGGATATCAGGATCCACATCCCGCACCCAGCCGCGATGCAATCTTCCCCATCCCTGTCCAAATTCATCACTATTTTCATGCCAGATGATTTCTTTTTTATCAACATCCAGTAAATACGGCCCCTTATAATAATCCGGTTCAACAAAATATTTCCGGTTTTTGCCGGTGGCTTCTATATACCATTCATAACCGGGATTATCAGGATCAATATCTGCGACAAATGAACGTTCCGCTCTGACCTCACCACTGTCCGGGAACCCAAACTGTGTTGCATCCAAATAAATTGACAGATCTTCATTCAGCAGTAAAGGACCATAAACAATCTCATCTTTCCCATCATTGTCGAAATCATAAGGAAGCAGCCAAACCGTATCTTTTATTCTGTAATATGCCGGATTATCCAAAACAGCCGTTCTGTTAAGCTCACGATCAAACAATATAATTTTTGCGTCATGGCCGGTTTCAATCGCAACATATGGATTTTGGCCGTCAACATAAGCAAGGGCGCTGAATACATTGTACGATACCCCCTCGAGGGCCGCCTGGTGTAAAACAGTTTTCGGACCTTTCAAACCGTCCAGCATCACCAATTTATACTGATTTTCCTCCCTGACAGTTGTTACGACTTCATCTTTGCCATCATTATTAAAATCCCAAATAGTTAATGGTACCATGGCACAAGGTTCACCAAATTCAGCCGGAGTGATATGATGGTTAAATTGCCATAATAATCTCCCGTCATGAGTATACGCATATGAACGGGTTTCCAGGTTGTTTTTGAGCTTATCCTCTTCACTCCAGGCACGAATGACAACGTCCGTCTCACCATCACCATTAAGATCGCCGACTCCCATTACGTAACTCAATTCTTCAACATTTGAAGTCAAATCAGTTACGGGCAATTGTATGATTTGCTCGCGCACAGATTTTGACGGCGAACAAGAGATAAAAATTAAAAGTGTCAAGGTACCTGTTAATAAATTTTTAAAATGACCCATAATAATTTCCCTTTTTTGTATGTTAACTTTTTATTAAACTGAATATTTAAAAACATGCTTTATATTTTTCTTGTCATAATTCTGGAAACCCGACTTTATCTATTAAGGATTCTGAGAAAGACGAAAGAAACGATTACCATAAACAACAAAAATTATTTTGTTATCAATGGTCTCCCTCGAAATAATCACACCATCTTTTCGCAGAGCTGCAATTTTAGGAGACCAACGGATACGCGAATTTAAATCCGTTGCAACGAGCACAGGTTCGGAAATTGTATCGTTTTTCAACCGGCATAAATATAATCGATTATCTTCCCTTGTAGTCAATGAAATATATGCGGTTGTATCATCAGAATAACAGATATGGGTGTTCACCTCAAAACCATAGAACGCCGGACCCAATAAGCAGGGTTCACTATTTTTTACTCTGCTGAAGGTATTGATCCATAGAGAGGTATTTTCATCAATATTGTCTATTACCATTGTCCCGCAAAAAAAGGCCTCATGGCCATCAGTCCAGGGATAGCACGCGTTACTGCTGGATGTTCTTGAATCATTTGAACCACAATTTCCGGCTTGCTTCGGCAATATGGGTAAAAGCTTATCATCATATTCCCATATTTGATGCAAATTGTCTTCCTTGCGACGAGCGGATAAATACCATGTCCCATTATCACCGGGGATGGGATTGTTTGTCATATGGGTATTGTAGTTTCTATGTGAAACAACTGGTTCGGAATCCAAATTAATAATCCTCAATGTTGCTCCTTTATCATGACCGCCCATATAACCAATATACGCGATATTTTTTCTCACCCACATTCGCAGATTATTCATCCTTTCCATATCAACCGGTTCCTGTTTATCTTCTATGTTGTCTAAAAGCGCCAACTGTTTCCATTCTCCACCAATCCGGTTTGTATAATATGGACCGCGTCCATAGCGGGTATGATCTTTTTGAAAAATTACATGCGGCACATCATTTTCATCTATTGCAAGAGCAGGTTTAAATAACTTTTCCTCACTCAAATCAAATGATTCTTTAATTTCAATAATGCCCGATGTATTGAACCTGAGATAAAACATGGTTTTTTCCCAGGTATATACAAGATGAACTTTTCCTGTTGGACCGGATGCGACATAGGGTGTCTGACCGGTTCCCAACTCCAGACTATCACATCGGATTTTCCACTCTGCATTGCCGGAGGAACACAAAAAAAGTAAAACTAAAAATATGGTTGCGGTTCTCAAGTTTTTACTCTCCGTTTAAAAAAATTCATGATTCAATAAACAATTAATTATTTCAATTAATGTTTATCTCACTTTTGTTCATATGATACTATCTCAACAATATCATTTTCATGATTTTGCTCATACTTCCGGTTTCCAGCTTTAAATAATATATACCACTTGACATCTTAACACCCGCTTCATTCGTACCGTCCCAGGTTACTTGCATTTTACCTGATTTCTGTTTTTCATCAACCAGAGTCTTTATGACTTTACCCAGTACATTGTAAATTGTACATTTCACATGATCCGGTTTGCTCAGATCGTATTCGATGGTAGTGTTTGGATTAAACGGATTCGGGTAATTTTGATATAGCCGAAATCCATCAGGTTGTTTACCGCATTGGGAAATTTTACTCGGTAACCAATCCGGGTCCGGGGGCACCGGCTTGGGCAGACCGCTGCCTATACTTGCCAAATGCATAAGGTAATTATGTCCGCTTCTTAACGATGGCCGCTCCGGAAATTTTGTTGGTTCGCTATTGCTGTAAATATGCAGTTTACCATAATGATCTGTTATAAGAATTTCTTCCCGCCAATCGCCCATAATGTCCGCAATAGTGCATTCGCCGCTGCCGTTATGACGCTCTAATTTGGCGATAATTTGACTGCTAAAAAAATTATCCTTCAGTTTGCCGCTACGATATGCAAAGTATTCGGGTTCCGGATCATCATCCCAGAGAACAGGGTAGCCGACTTTGGTCCCATCTTGTTGATGGTATATATTCCCCTCAGCATCGTAAACAAAATAAGTCTCTCCTTTATCCCGCCATCTGTCTGTAAAAATGTTCCATTGCGATTTACCCTGCCAGAATTGCCCTGTAGCAAATGATTCCAGTCCCGGGATTTCGGGTAACAGGTCTGTCAGCCAACCCCGGTGCATCCGGCCCCATCCAATATAATTTTCCTCATCGCCAAAATGCTGCCAGATTAAGGATTTTTGATCCACATCGAAAAGATAAACACCCCGCCAGTCACGGGGATGACAGAATTCTTCACTTCCGTATTTATATCCGGCGTGACGATGTACCAAAAATTCCATTCCCGGATTAGAGGGAAGAATATCATTTATAAACGCTCTTTCCGAAAGACCGAATTTGGGCTGCTTGAATTGTGTGCCGTCAAAATAAAGAGACAAATCCTCATCAAGCAGCAACGGCCCATGAACAATCTCGTCATTTCCATCTTTATCATAATCAAAAGGCAGTAGCCACACACTATCGTGAACCTTCTCATACCCGGCATCTTCAAATGTCTTATATCTTTGTAATTGTCTATCAAATGCAATAACGCATGCTTTGACTCCGGTAGCGATAACAACATACGGATTGGTTCCATCCAGATAAGCCAAAGCGCTAAAAATAAAACTTGAAGCTTCGGGTAGAGGCGTATAATGTTTAATTTCACCCGGCCCTTTCTCGCCACTTAACATGACCAGTATATAATCATCGCCATTTCGCATCATTGTAATAACTTCATCCCTGCCGTCATCATCAAAATCCCATATTGTCATCGGTACCAGAGCACATGGTTCGAACCCAAGTTCCCTTGGTGTGATATGATGATTAAATGTCCACATAAATTCGCCTTTATGATTAAAGGCAAAAGTGCGGGTTTCCAGATCATTTTTAAGACCCTCTGCTTCACTCCAAAGTCGTACAATGTAATCCATTTCATCGTCGCCATCCAGGTCGCCTACTCCCATAACATAACTGAGTTCATCAATCGCATAACCCAATGTATCCACCGGTAAGACGATAATTTGTTCATTAACGCCAGCCTGTAAAGAGGCAAAGAATAACAATCCGCAAAAAATAGATACAAGTAATCTCATTAGTCCACTCATCCTGACTTTTCCACAATTGACCGGTCGCCCACATCTCAAGACCCGGAATCATTGTCTCATTTCAATCATTAATTTTTAATTTGCTCAGGTTAAATTCCTATTCAAGCTTTAAAATTATTAAGCTCCTCAATGCAACACCTTTATGGAATCCCCTATTAATAATCACTGCTCAAACAACATAATGTTTGTCTCTGATAGTTGTGTTTCGAAAACAAGTACAAAAAATTTTATCAAACACCATTTTGAAAACATTCAAAAAATTGAGCTTCCCCGGCGTTAACATAATTATCAGTAAACCGTGGCAAATAATCCTTTACATGTACCGCACGCCGGGGAAGACTCAACTCTTTACGAGGAGTTCACATATTATTGTTCTGTTTATCGCTGATAAACAGTCCTGTCAACACAAACTTTTATTATATACTCATCTCCAATAAGTTCATTTCTTTCCGTATTATGTCCGGAAAATCACTTGATTTTATTCACATACTTCCTATGGTCATATGATACTATTTTAGCAATACCATCTTCATGGTTTTACTTGTACTACCGGATTCCAGCCTGTAATAATACACACCACTCGCCATCATTACCCCGGCTTCATTTGTACCATCCCAGGTTACTTCCATGTTACCAGCGTTCTGTTTTTTGTCTACCAGGGTTTTCACAACATTACCAAGTACGTTGTAAATTGCAAGTTTTACATGCCCCGGTTTGTCCAAACGGTATTCGATGGAAGTAGTTGGATTAAACGGATTAGGATAGTTTTGAGAGAGTGTGAAATCAGCAGGTGCCGCAGCATTTTGTCTTTCTTTAATGCCCGTTACCTCCGCAATTGATGGTCTTCCGGCTGCGATCCATTCCGCCTTTTTATCCGGGAACCAGTTTAAATCACCGACCGGAAATCCACCCGCCGCCCGCGAATAGGATTTGGCATCGGTGTTATAACTCAGATCAAGTTCATCTGCTGATAATTCTTCAAAGTTGGAAGTAAACCCAGTCCGGGGTTCAACTCCCACCCATGGGTCTCCGCCAAGTGACATGGTATCCTTGTTGGCCATTATTATTTGAACCAGGTTGATAGGGGGCGCGGGGGCTTTACCGAATGTGAGCATCTCTTTATAATAGGTATTAACAGTGTCCTTAAGGCAGGATGCCCATTGGTTGCCATAAACATAGGGTTCGGTCGTATGGGTAGTTGAAGCCCATAATGCTGTTAAATCGTCCGTATAATGAACATTGTTGTTCTGCATAACAATCACAGAATTTGCAGAATCAGTCATATCTGCAGTAAATAGTTCCGCACCTTGCGGGCCTAAAATATCTACAACACCCGGCTGCCATAAACTATCAACAATCATTTCTTCACCGGTAAAATATCCATTGCGCGAGTTCCATATATAATTGGTAGTAATCATATCGGAACCAATCATAGAACCATTTACGATCAGATTATTGGTGACTTGATAATTTTCAACCCGGGTGTTTTTATTGGGAGCGCCCGCTCCCCAGACATTCATAACGGTATTGTGATCATAAACAACTGACTGACATTGAGAAGATTCAGGCAAATACCCGGCCCATTTCGCTAAACAAAAACCCTGGCCAAATACCATGGTATTATTCTGAAGCCGAATAGAACCATAATGTTGTTTTCTCCAGTCAATAAAACGACCATCAGTGGGCTGGTAACACATGAAATTTAAAAACAGACAATTTTCAACAATAACCGAGTCAATTGCTGCCTCGGAGTTAATACCCCCGCGGGCATTGGTAATAACAACTCCATCAATATGGAATTTCTCCATATCTGAAACGGGGAACAATATTTTATTACCCCATGGCGCTAAATCACCGTTTGCACCTTCAAAAAACACATTTCTTATTGTAACACTTCCACCATAAAATCTAATCATGCCCTCTTTTGGATACTTTCCTTCAGAATTGGGAAGTTTCACGATTTTCGGCTTTGCTCCATCTCCCTCGGATGCCGTTATAGTAAGTGATGCGTGGGTTTCCAGTTCAACTGTAATTGGATAAATACCATCTCGCGCGAGCACAAAAATATCACCGTCATTGGCCGCATCTAAAGCAGGCTTTAAGGCGTCGGTTACATTTGCATCGACATTGATGGTTGCCCCAAAAGCCGTTGCAGATATCAGTACAACTATAAATAACATGAATACAATCAGATTTTTCATTTTTTACTCCTTTAGTAAATAGTTACTAACTATTATTTATGTTGTTAAAGCAACTTTTCTTTCTATCTTCATAATCGGTCTTCTATTTTTAATGCATCACCTCCTTTATTTCTTGTCCTTCCGTTATTTGAATATCATGAATATTTTTATCACCTCCTTTGATAATTTCTTGATTTCTCGCTTTTGAATTATAAATTATATTGGAAACCAAAGTCATACATGGAACCATATATCTGATATTTTGAATGTTTGCTAGTACCCTGTAAATGCGTGATATCCGGTGTATTGGTAAAGTTGACACCAGTAAGCAGAAAGGATAGATGATCATTAAACCGGTAGCGCAATGATAAATCATATCGGGTATAAGGTTTAACATAAGAATCCGTTTCAGGTAACCTGCCGACACCCTGAAGACTCTCACCCTGATGAAAAATCGAAATACGGCTGGAAAATTTTCCGACATCATATCCAATTGAAACATTAAAAATCCGGTCCGGCTGAGTCGGCAGCGGTCCTGGACGAAAACCGGTATAATAAGTCGTTTTGGAATAGGGATATACCGGGATGAACTCACTGGTCGTTTTATATCGCCTGAGCCATGATTCGGAAAAAATGCGAGTGTAATTCATACTGAACACAAGATATCTTAGCATGCCGGGTAAGTAGCTAAGATTGGCCTGATATTCAATTTCAAATCCCTTCACAGTTGAGATGCCATGTGTGTTTTCGGGATGGGTGAATTCGTGTAACATATATTCATTAGTGGGAGGCAGGCCATAATTCATCACGGTGGTCGAATCTTTGAGATAATGGGTAATAAGGTATGAGAAATTCTCGATTTCCTTGTAAAAACCACCCAGGGTAATTAATCCGAATTTCTGATGATATATCGAGGTATAGAGATCAAAATTCCACGATGTGGCACTTTCCAAATCGGGATTTCCTTTTTCTAATTGGTATTCCAACACTGTACCTGTTTCATAAGGTATACGATATTGATAATCCGGACGGGAAAGTGTTTTGGTTGTAGCCAACCGAATGTCAAACCACTCAACCGGTTTGACTTTTAACTGAACCATGGGTAGCCAATAATCATAAGTACGTTTCACAGGACGAGGTTCATTTTTACCTGCTACGAATCTACCTTCTGAACTTGTGATATAATGGTAGTAACCTGTTGCCGACATGTCCTCTCTGTCATAACGCACGCCCGGTATCACGGTGAGCAAATTGTGGAATGCGTTTAATTTGAGCATAAAATAGCCCGCATAGTAATTCTCCGTCAGGTTATAATCATCATTTGGCCCTTTTAATGGATTATTAATACCAATTAAATCAGGAAAGCGAGGCAGCCATTCGTTCCAGCGCTCATTAAGCTGATCTACGTCAAATTTGAAATTACCGATTCTGATTTTATCGTTCAATACAGGATCGGGATCATAATCGGTTGGAAAATCATCAATTGCAGGATCAGGACCATTAAAAAATCCTGTAAACATCCCCCCCCATTCCGCTCTGCTTTCCCGGTCAATCTGTTTCAACTCACCGCCTACTTTGAGGAAACCCGAGAATTGATCGCTTATATAAAAAGGATATTTAATATCGAGCTTTTCTGAAAATTTCACTTCCGTTAAATTACCGCGCCCCATATCAGAATCACGATATAATAAATCTGCTTCGGTGGGCAAACCGGCCATATATTCTTCGGGAGTTAAATATGTGCTTAAATTTTTCACTATATCGCTGTCATAGTTGTACATATCCCATTGCAGCCAGATATCATACGGGTGTTTGGTTTCGGCACGATAATGGGAGACGGTCCATTCCGTCTCTGTCCCTAAAATATTATGGGTACCTCTTAGTGAATTGGAAATCATATATTCTTCCCGTTTTGATTCACCACCATGGCTGTACGAGTTCCCTCGAGTTAGCACAAGAGAATGCCTGCTGCCATACGACATAAAATTTGAGAACAAAAACTTTGATCCGGGCATATCATAATCAAAAATAGCATTCATACCATGTTTCATCACATCAAGCCGATTATCACTTACCAGGCCGGACGTCATTCTAAATTTTGTCTCTCCTGTAAGTTCCCCTGTTTCATCTCGTACATCCTCCCGTCGCAAACCGGCGCTCAACCGATCGCCTCCCCGGTTTCTACGTTCAGAGCTTAACGATAATTGGATCCCAAGCTTATTGTTCAAAATACGCCGGCTCATACTGGCAAAGCTATTATATTGTTTAAAATCGTCTCTCTCGGCGTTATACGCGCCCATTAAAAAGACTTTTAACTCGGGTTTGGAAGCAGCCTTTTGGAGCCGGATATTCACGGACCCGCCCAGTGTATTGGCATCCATATCCGGAGTGATGGATTTATATACTTCAATGGCCCCTAAATTCTCCTGGGATATCATTGACAGGTCAACAGCTCTTGTTTGTGATATTCGACCATTGTAACCGCCTCTACCGCCTGGAGAATACCTGCTCTCAATAGGGCTGGACAATGAGCTGAGGGTAACGCCTTCTATCTGGATTTGATTATATTTGGGCGCTAATCCACGGATCGAAACGCCCTGCCCCTCTCCTGATTCACGTACAACAGAAATTCCCGGCAAACGCGCGATCGATTCCGCTGCATTTTGATCGGGCAATTCCTGAATTCTTGTGCCGTCCACCACATTGATAATGGCATCGGATGCCAATTGCTGGTTAATCGCCTGAAGCTGGCCCTCGGCCTGGGCCGTTATGGTCACTTTTTCGCCTTCCAACACCTCATAGCTTAATTCCACGTCCCGCTCAAGGGTTCGTCCAGGAAGCACTGAGATGGCAAAGTCCTTTTTTATGTAACCGATATATGAGATCGTTAACGTGAAATTACCGGGCGGCACATTACGAATGATATATTCTCCCTCAAGATTTGTGGCGGTGCCAATACTTGTGCCCTGGATGAACACATTTGCTCCGGGAAGAGGTTCGCCGGAAACCGCGTCCTTCACCGTGCCTTTGATTATTCCCCTGCTACCTTGAGCAAATAAAATTACAGGTAACAAGATTCCCAGTATTATGAGGGAAATTTTACGTTTTGCTAAACAACGAAAATCCATATATTACCTCCTATTTTCATTTATGCAGTTCTACATCAATAAATAAAAGAGCGGCTAAATGATTATGCGCTCAATAGCGAGACATTGATCATATAATCCTGTTTGATATCCTGAACTATTTATTATTTTCCAATATACAAAACTCATAACATCCACTTTACCGGTCTGGTATGCCAATTTCGAAATTTAGGTTTATTATTGTGATCATATAACTTGTTAAAGCTTAGAAAGAACAAAAATAAAGGGACACTTTATGATCTCGTTACGATGGGATAGATAAAACAAATCAAAACGAATGAAACTGAGTTAGCATTAATACTTAATAATTGTACATTTTATTATTTTTAGCAGCCCTTTCTTTTTACTGAAAATATTTTCATATCACAAAAAAGCGTCAGATAAATATTAATACTTCTTGGGGGGATTAAACAATTTCCTCCTTTTTATTCGCTCGGATAATGAAACATTTTAAGTATTTGTACGAGAAAATTTTTCAGGTTTTGTAAATGGACTTCCATTTTTTCTTTTGCTACATTTCCATTACCTTCAATTATTGGGTATACAAAATCCTGATGCTCCTTAATAGAATTTTCAATACGATCCTCCATTGCCATCAATCCTACTCGTAAACGGTGCCATTGTCTATTGAGGTTATTTAGATATACTGTTGCACGATTATTATCTGCCATCTGAAATATTAACTGATGAAGTGAGTTGTCTGTTGCGACCCATTTTCTAAACCAGACTTTACGATCATCCTCATCATTTGGTCGTATTTCAACCAAATGTTCCATTTCTTTAATAATACTTATAAGTTTATCTTTTTGTTCTTTAGTGCCCCGTTTGGAAGCCCAATTACACATTGTGCTTTCCAGGCATATTTTAATATCAAATATCTCTTCAATTTCTTTGACCGTTAGAACATATACATATTTCCGACGGTTTTCAGTAAAGATCAAACCTTCCTGTTCAAGCTTTTGAATTGCCTCTCTTACCGGAGTTCGACTTATACCTAATCTGTCAGATATACCGGATTCAGTTATCATTTCCCCGGGTTTTATCTTTGATGACATAATTAATTCCTGGATAGCTTCATATGCTCCATTTACTGGTCTATTATTTGTTGAATCACTATTCATTACTTTTTCCTTTTATTATAACTATATAATTTACAATTCCCGCTTATTGGTATGTATACACAAACATAAGACCTGACCATTATTTAATACTTCTTTACTTAACCAGTTGTAAGTATTATTACAGCATTGATGTATTATTTGAATAAATATTTCATAGACAATAAACAATGTTATTGTATATTATTATGTATATTAATATACAATAATTTTAATATTTGTCAACAATAAAATGCATATTTTAAAAAAAAATTAATATGCGAATAAGGTGAACATAATATCCAAAACAAAAAATTAACATAGATTATTAAATTCAAAGTATTATATTTACTTGTATTAATGTTAAAATCAATTCTAATAAAGTATGGAGCTTAACAGCACCTTTATTTTTAAGAAAAAGAGCACTTGGAAAAACAGACAAACACAAATCAATGGTTGTTGAATCCAGTGCATAAACTGTATCTTAAGTTCTACACCGAAGTCTTTATCACTATAAAGCGATCTTGCATTGTGTATGAGTATTGGGGCAAAGTCAGCATAAATTCTCCAGGCTCGGTTTTTATTGGCATCAGCTAACGTGCTTTTTGATATTTTGCCACGGATGCCCATATGGTACAGCTTATTTTCATGGCTCGAAGACATGCTTCAATGTCACGTAAACTATCGCGATATGTCAATTGAGCAAATGCCATGCAAAGGTATTGGTCCCAACAGGTGAAACTCTGAACCTTGTGAGAACCACGATAACGTGCAACGCAACGTCGAAATGCTTTTAACGGTAAATACGACGTGAGTTGAGAAAAAACTAATTTGCCAGAACTCATTTGTCATTCCGTTGTAATTTGTTTTGGAATGACAAAAGATTAAAACTTATTTCAAATCGATCCCCATATTATTGCAAAAATAATTATCTGTTTTTTAATTATTTGGTAGTGTTCCAAAAAGTTGACATTTTCAACATAGAACGACTTTGAAATATTTTATTTTGTTCTTTGTCAGTTTCCAAAGATAAGCATAAGAGTCGGGATTCATTTCATCGATCAACTTTAG
>Ga0272441_10012156_pt1 | contig 12636 bp, 7 predicted proteins | sample SSMProp6N_FD_193582 | JGI IMG/M metagenome (GOLD analysis project Ga0272441, IMG submission 193582) | Marine sediment archaeal communities from Little Sippewissett salt marsh, Falmouth, MA, United States - SSM-Prop-6N | ecosystem: Environmental > Aquatic > Marine > Wetlands > Sediment ...
CGTCAGCTGAAAGGCATCGCCGATGGTGTGATTATAGGCAGCCGGATTGTTAAAGCGATGGAAAACGGAGAGGATGTGGGAAAATTGGTAAGGGGGTTGAAAGACGCGTGTATCGGGTCGTAGAGTCGAGTAAAAGAATCAAGAGGCCAGATACAAGAAGCAATTTCAAAGAAATAAGAATCAAGAATTAAAGATTAATTGGGGTATAAGGTATAAAAAAAAAGAGTTGTAGGGTCTGTTGTGTCCTTGAGTCATTGGAAGCTGAAACGGAGCATGGGAGAGACGGAGGAAAAGAAACAAGAAGCAAGAAGCAAGAAGCAAGAAATGAATCGTTGAGTCATAGGGTCATTGGGTCGTAGAGTCGTTGGGTGACATGAAAGAAGAGAAATAAGACAGAGAAATGAGAAAAAATAAACATAATTATTTACTGACAGTTGATTGCCAAAACAATTGAGGTAACCATGACACCCGTACCTAAAATAGAGCTACAATATCTGCACAGACGGATCCGGTATGACGGATGTCCACTGACTATTTATGAAAAATTATATCAAGATGAATCTTACGGATTTATTTATGAATCTCTGGAGAGTCTTGAAAAGCGGGGGCGATATTCGGTGATCGGTTCCCGGCCTTATATGCGGTTTGAAAGCCGGGACAACCGGATACAGATACGCTATGCAGCCGCGCTGTTTGAATTGGAAGGCGATCCGTATGAGATTCTCAGGCAACTGGTGCCAAAGGATCATCCGCATCCGGATGTGATGCCCCTGCCTGGCGGTGCCGTGGGCTATATGGCCTATGATACCATTCGATATGTGGAAGATATTCCTGATAATAATCCTAATGAATTGAATGTGCCGGATATGATTTTCTTGTTTCCGTCTGAATTGATCATATTCGATCATCAGGAATGGATGGCGGATATCATTTTATACGATCAGCATCCTGGTCAGGAACGCATGACCCAGCTGGTGCAGGAAGTGGCAACCAGCCTGGAGCGTCCTGATGTCAAATATGATCAACGCCCGCACCAAGATGTGAAGATGTCTTCAAATTTTACAAAAGAGGAATTCTGCGGCATCGTGGAACGTGCGAAGGAATATATCCTGGCCGGAGATATATTTCAGGTAGTGCTGTCCCAGCGTTTTACATTTCCGCTGCATACGGATCCGTTGAATGCATATCGGGCCGTGCGCTTTACCAATCCTTCTCCATATATGTATTACATGCATCTCAATGATTTTCATGTGCTGGGTTCATCTCCTGAAATCATGGTGAAATTGACTGGCGATGAGGTGAATATCAAGCCTCTGGCCGGTACCCGTCGCCGGGGAAATACAGAGCAAGAGGATCAATCTTTAGCCAATGAATTGATCCATGATGAAAAAGAGCGTGCTGAGCATGTCATGCTGCTCGACCTTGCCCGGAACGATATTGGTCGGGTTTGTGATTATGGTTCCATTCATTGGCCTGAAACATTTTATATTGAATATTATTCCAAAGTCATGCATCTGGTTTCTGATGTGTATGGAAAACTGTCCAACGATAAAGATGCCTTTGATCTGGTCGCTGCGTCATTCCCGGCGGGAACTGTGTCCGGGTCGCCCAAGGTCCGTTCCATGGAAATTATCGACGAGCTGGAGAATGTTCGGCGGTGTGTATATGCCGGATCCATCGGATATTTCGGATTTAACGGAGATATGGATATGTGCATTGCCATTCGCACATTGCTTCTTAAAAAAGGGAAAGGGATTTTGCAGGCTGGTGCAGGTATTGTTGCGGATTCCATTCCGGAGATGGAATACAAAGAGACCCTGAACAAAGCCCGGGCGCTGATCAATGCTGTGGAAATGATGGGAGGATCACATGATATTTGTCTTGGATAATTATGATTCATTTGTATATAATCTGGTGCAGTATCTTGGTGTTCTGGGGCAGGAAGTTCATATTTTCCGAAACGATAAAATTACTGTGAAAGCAGTCGGTGATTTGAATCCCTCGGCGATTGTTGTTTCACCCGGACCCTGTACACCGAAGGAGGCAGGAATATCCTTGGAGTTGATCAAGATGTATGCGGGTAAAATCCCGATGATGGGTGTGTGCCTCGGGCATCAGAGTATCGGGCAGGCGTTTGGCGGCAGAATCATTCGTGCGCCGAAGGTGATGCACGGCAAGGTGTCCAGCATCCGGCATGATGGGAAAACCATTTTTCAGGGAATTGAAAATCCATTCACAGCGACCCGATATCACTCGCTTATCATTGAAAAGAAGTCCCTGCCCGACAGTCTGGAAGTAACGGCTCAGGATGAGAACGGGGTTATTATGGGGGTGAGGCACAAATCCCATTTCGTTGAAGGTGTGCAGTTTCATCCGGAATCTGTTTTAACCGAGGCCGGCATGCAGATACTGAAGAATTTTTTAACAATTGCAGGAATGAAAGTGAATCAAGAAGAAAGAATCAAGAAGTAAGAGACATGAAAAAGAGTTACTGGGTTGTCATTGTTGATTGAAGCTGAAACGGAGCATGGGAGAGACGGGGAAACGGAGAGGAGTTATTGAGTCGTAGAGCAAAGGATTGCTGGTTGAGAGACTGAAACGGAGAGAAGAGAAGAACAGATTAAAGACCAAAGACAAAGACAAAAAGTGTCAACGAATCTGCATTGAGTTCCTTCTGACATGAAAAAACCGCCATCCATCGACGGTATAGATGATCAGGGCTATCCAGATGAAGAGAAATCCGATAAGTCTGGACCGTGAGAACGGTTCTGCATATATCCATACACCGATTAAAAATTGAAGTGTCGGCGCAATGTATTGCAGAATGCCGACCGTTGAGAGGCGAATACGTCTGGCAGCAGCCGAAAATAAAAGAAGCGGCAGCGCTGTGGCTGGTCCGGATAAAATCAATAATCCTTTTAAGGTAATTGGAGCGTGGGAAAATGCACCTGTTCCCGAGAATTCAAAAAACAGAATCAATCCAAGAGAAGGAATAAACAGGAGAACTGTTTCAAGCGAGAATCCTTCAAGCGCACCGAGAGGGGCAATTTTTCGGAGTAAGCCATAGCAGGCAAAAGAGGTTGCTAATATTAGAGCAATCCAGGGCAGGCGTCCATATTCGACAGTCAGATATAAAACGCCCAGTGCCGCCACACAAACAGCAATCCACTGCCAGCGCCGCATTTTTTCCTTGAGAATGAAAACCCCTAAAAGTACATTCATCAGAGGATTGATGAAATAACCCAGGCTCGATTCAATAATATGATTATGATTGACTGCCCATATATACGTCCCCCAGTTTACGGCCAGAATTACCGAAGTTGCCATAAAGAGCAGGACAGTCCCCGGTGCTTTTTGCAAACGACCAATCCAGGATCCCTGTTTTCTGAAAATCAGAAAAAACCACACACAAACCAATGACCAGACCATCCGATGGCAGAGAATCTGAAAAGCAGGAACGTCCTGCAGGGATTTCCAGAACAGGGGAAGAAGGCCCCATAAAAAATAGGCAAGAACGCCAAAAAGCAAGCCTCGATTGATCATTAAAAACCTCTCAGTACAGAAATTTAGAAAAGGTATGGATTTGTCTGCAGAAAAGCAAGAATTCAATATATTTTCATTGACAATGTCCGGCATGTCCGTTAATTTTATTATAATTCAGTCAGGAATCCGCAAGCGGATATTCTTGTTTTAGCGGAGGCAGATCATGTCGGAATCAAATAAAATTCGCATTCTGGTGGTAGAAGACGAGCATCTTGTTCGCGAGAGTCTGATTGAATCTTTTCAATCAATGGGCTATGAAGTAGCAGGACAGGCTTCCAATGGAGATGAAGCGATCCGACTGGCCCAATCCCAAAATCCGGATTTGATTTTTATGGATATCAAGATGCCGGAAATGGACGGGATTGAAGCAGCCCGTCGTATACAGGAGTTTCGGGAGATACCGGTGGTGCTGATCACTGCGTATGAATCGGAAAATCTGATACAAAAGGCTTCTGATGCCGGTGTGGTTTCGTATTTAATGAAGCCTCCTACTGTTACGGAAATACATCGAAATGTGACCATCGCCATGGCGCGTCATCAGGATCGAATGAAATTAAAACAGTTGAACAGAGAGTTGACCGAACGCACTCAGGCGTTGGAAAGCGCTCTTCGTGAAGTTCATGTGCTGCGGGGCATTTTGCCCATCTGTGCAAATTGCAAAAAAATACGGAATGACGATGGTTATTGGGAGAAAGTTGAAAGTTATTTGGAAAAGCATTCGGATGTTTCTTTCACACACGGATTTTGTCCGGATTGTGAGCAAACGCTTTATAAGGATTTTTTACATAAAGATTCCGGAAAGCCATTAAAAAAGAAAAAGAAGCCAACCCTTGATGATATGGGGAACAGCCAACTTCAATAAAAAACCTTCCTTTATTCCGCAACCAGTTCCCTGACTTTGGCCACGGCTTCCAGCGCGTCCTTTGCATAGCCATCCGCGTGAATTTCTTTTGCATAGGTTTTGGTAACGACTGCGCCGCCTACCATGGTTTTGACTTTCAATCCTTTTTGTTTAATTCCTTCAATAATGACCGGCATTTCCACCATGGTGGTGGTCATCAGCGCTGAGAGGCCCACGATATCGGCTTTTGCTTTTTGGGTTTCCTGAATGATGATGTCCGTAGTTACATCTTTTCCCAGGTCGATGACCTCGAATCCCTCATTTTTAAGGAACAGACCCACGATGTTTTTACCGATGTCATGCACGTCGCCTTTGACCGTGCACAGGATGACTTTTCCCGCGGATTTGACATCCCCTTTCTGAAAATGGGGTTCCAGAACCGTGAAAGCCTTCTGCATGGTTTCCGCGGCAAGAATCATTTGTGGAAGAAACACCTCTTTCTGATCATACTGCCGGCCCACTTCCTGAATCGCAGGGATCAGCATTTTATTGTTGATGTTCAGAGCTGATTGTCCGGAATTGAGGGCGGATTGTACCAGCGTTTCAATTTCATCCGTATTCCCCGCGACCACGGCATGATAAATCGGATGGACTTCCAATGTTGATTCAGCGGATTCAGCCGTTGCTTTTTGACGTTTTTTCTTTTTCTGATGACCAGCCACAAACGCCTTTGAATCTTTATCACGAACGGTCAGAACCGAAGCGGCCCGCACTGTTTCCATCATACGCCTGTCACCAGGATTCATGATGGCCGCATCCAGGCCCACGGCCATGGCCATACTCAGGAAAGTGGCATTGATCAGACTGCGTTCCGGCAGTCCAAAGGATATATTTGAAACTCCCAGGACTGTGGGGAGGCCCAGTTCTTCTTTTACCATTTGAATGGCTTTTATTGTGGCTTCGGCCCGTTTTTGCTGAGCCGATACAGTGAGTGTCAGGCAGTCGCAGATCAGGTGGCTGCGCGGAATGCCGGCCCCATCCGTGCGTTCAAGAATCCGTTTCAGCACATCCAGCCGTGCTTCCGCTGTCTTGGGAATGCCTTTTTCACCCACGGCCAGACAGAGCAGGGCTGCTCCGTATTTTGCGGCTAACGGAATGACAGCGTTCATGCTTTCTTCGCTGCCATGCACGGAATTGATCAGCACTTTGCCCGGAGTTTCCCGTAAAGCCGCTTCAATAGCCGCTGGATTTGTGCTGTCGATGACCAGAGGAGCCGGAGCGACATTTTCGATTCCCCTGATGACTTTTCCCATTATGCCCGCTTCATCCAGGCCGGGCACGCCGATATTCACATCCAGCAGATGGGCGCCTTCCTTGAATTCATCCCGGGCTTCTTTTTGAAGTGCACTGATACGGTTTTGGGTGAGCGCTTGCGCCAAATCGTCCCGGTTGGTCGGATTGATGCGTTCGCCGATGATTCCGAACGGCAATCCGGAACCGATCATTACAGTTCGCGTCCGGCTGGACAGGCAGAGACCGGACTGTTTCCGCCGTGATACAGGGCGCCGGTCTTTAATGACTTCGCGCAGACGGGCCGTGTATTCCGGCGTGCTGCCGCAGCATGTGCCCACGATATTCGCGCCGATCTGCACAAATTTGTCTGCGAAACGGGCCATCTCATCCGGATTGACCTCGTAACTGACAGTCGCATCACTTAATCGGGGAATACCGGCATTGGGCTCGATTACAAGCGGCATGTCTGTAAATGCAGCGTAGCGGCCCAGTACTTCCAGCATGGGTTCCGGGCCGGTCGAGCAGTTCACACCCAGAACATCCGCACCTAATGAGATCAATATATTGGCCGCGGTGACCGGATCGGTACCCGTGAAGGTCAGAAAGTCTTCACCATAGGTCATGCATGCCATGACAGGCAGATCCGTGTATTCCTGGATGGCCATGATTGCAGCCTTGATTTCCTTGAGATCACTGAATGTTTCCAGAAGATAACAATCCACACCGCCGTTGGCCAGTGCCAGGGCCTGTTCTTTGAAAACTTCAACCATTTCATCGAACGTCAGTGGTCCCAGGGGCTCCACCAGTTTTCCGGTTGGACCGATCACACCGGCAATCCATCGGCCTTTCGCGTGTTTTTTTGCAATCGCAGCGGCTGCTTCGTTGATTTCCCGGGTACGGCTGCCCAGTTGATATTCATCCAGCTTGATCCGGCTGGCACCGAATGTATTTGTAGAGATGAGATCGGCTCCGGCATCGACATAGGCTTTACAGACCTGACCCACGAGATCAGGCTGCTCCAGATTGGTCATATCCACACAGGCGCCTGGGGACAGATGGGGCTGGAGCATGGTGCCGAATACGCCATCCAGAATGAGGATTTCGTTTTTCAGCCGGTCTTTCAATTCTGATTTTTTCATGGCAATGATGGTTCCTGAATTTTTGTATGATTAAATTATGATCCCCCCTGTAGTCCACCCGAAATGGAATTGGAAACCTTCGCAAGGTCCAGAAAATCAGTCCTGCCATAAAGAAAGACGGGAAAACTTCCGGATCCCGCCAAAAAGATTAGCGGACAGGCTCCATAACGAGATCCGTATTATATCTGTTCATGAACTAACAATATAAAATGATCGGGCTGAAATTACAAGCGTTTCGTGCGTTCTATCATTAATTTTTGTATCCATTTTTATTATTGCAATTATTGGTTGATTTTTGTATTATTTATTACTTTCAGATAGGCTTCTTATTTAATAAATGTTTTTTATACTGCATTTTTTCCGGGGGATTGAGTATATTGATTTTTCAAGCTAAATATTCATGATTTTATCCTTAAAATTCTCAGCAATGCATTCCACAGAAGCATTAAAAAGGGGAGGGAATCATGAATATGAAGAACACGAGAATGATCCGTTCAGGACGTATTATTTATATCAATTATTTAAGCGCCTGGTATTATGGTTACTGGGGCTGGCAGGAAGGATTTGGCAGAACATTTATGGAAAACGCCATGGCATGGCTCTGTCCGATAACCGGTGTGGATGACGGTTCGATTCATTTTGAGGACAGGGATTTTTCTCTCAATCAGAATTATCCCAATCCATTTAATCCGTCCACACATCTCTGTTTCAGTTTATCTGAACCGGGTCATGCTGAACTGAGCATTTTCAATATCAAAGGACAATTTGTCAGAAGCCTTGCGGATGGATTTTTTACCAGGGGATTACATCCATTCATCTGGAACGGACGGGATGAGCACGGAAATCCCTGTCCGTCGGGTGTCTATCTGTCTGTCCTGGCTGCGGATGATTTTTATGGTATGCGCCGGATGATCCTGATGAGGTAATATACATACAATGCATTTTCTCGTTTCCACGGTCCTTCGTGGGAACGAGGAAACTGCCACCTCGATCCGGGGAATAGTTGGATTTATATATTTTCATGGGCAAGTATTATCAGGGGGAGCAAACCCCCTACCAGCTTTGCTGGATCCCCCTTGTCAGGGGGAGTAAGTATCCTGGTCGGTACAAAGAAACCGGGATTTCATTAGCTTCAGGCAGGTCCTGATAGTCGACAAGTGAAAATCTGTTATCTGTACTGAAGTTCACAGCCGTCCATCCGGTTATTGTGTCTGTCGATGAATCCATCTGATCACAGGTCTCTCCGCTTCGGTCGAGACGACAGCTTTTTATATGTCATTTCGAGTATTTTTTCAGCGAGAAATCTTAAATGAAGCCAGTCTGTGCAGTAACCGGATGTTTTAAGATTTCTCTCTTCGCTTCGCTCCGTTCGAAATGACAAAAAAATTATATTTTTATACAGTCTGAGAGGCGACGGTTATTGACTCAAATTTTTATTTCGGGAGGGGATCATGCGCGGAAGATCCCGTTTTTATTTTATATTATGCGTGTTGCCTTGCATGATGATATTTTGCGGTAAGCATTCGTTCACACCAGATTTTGAGTTCTTCATTTCAGCGCCGACAAATTTATCTGCCGGAGTGGTCTCATCCACCCAAATCGACCTGGTCTGGGAAGACAATGCGGGCAATGAAACAGGAACCGTTATCGAGAGAAAATGCGGCTCGGAGAATTATTTTGTTTCCATTGACTCGGTTGCCGAGAATGTTGAAACCTATTCGGATACGCAGTGCAGCGGAACAGTCACTTATCAATACCGGGTGAAGGCATATAACAGTGACGGGGAATCCGACTATTCCAATACCGCATCGGCAACCACCATTGAAGCTGCAGTAGCCGTACCGGAGATCCCTTCCAATCTTGTTCTGACCACTTTGTCGGAAGATCAGGTAAAAATAACATGGAAAGACAATTCGACCAATGAAGACGGATTCCGGATCGGTTACAACCAGGGGAGCGGGAATGTGCCGGATTTATCCCAGTTTATCGATGTTGAGAAAAATACAACCGAATATATTCTTCGAAATTTACAGCAGGGCGCCGATTACTGGATCGGTGTCGCTGCGTATAATGACTGCGGGCAATCCAATTATATCACAAAAAAGATCACAATAGGATCTTCGATTGAGACGCTTCAAACCATCAAGGACGCCACGCTTCACAATCGTCACAGTAAAGACAGCGGCATGCTTGATTACTGGAATCTGAGCAATGATCAGGGCAGTAATAAAATCGGGACAGATATGACAGCTGCAGGTAATATTCTGAATACAAATTATTATAAAACAGTGATCTATTTCGGCGATCTGAGCACGCATTTGCATTTAAAAGGCCTGAACATTAAAAGCGCCTGTATCCGCTTTTTTGGTGAAGCATGGCCGCAAAAAGTTATTCCCATCGCATTGCAGGAGCTGACATCACCCGGCTGGTCTGAGAGCAGTGTGACTCAGGATAACCTTCCGACTATCTATTCAAATTCCAAAATGACACTGAATTCGGCCGTACAGGGTGATTATTTTTATGTGGATATGACCAAGGCGCTTCAATTAATCATGGCGTATTATCGTACGCACGGGGGGTATGTGATATTCTGGGATGGAGATTACGCGGATACGAGAAGCTATTACCAGCTTTCCACCCGCGAGAACAGCCATCCGGATCACTGTCCGGTTTTGATAATCGAATATGAGTGATATTCGTGTGAAATATTTATTATTGATATCTGATTAATTTCAAAATGACAGTGAAAATCCTGAAAATGGTGTATCATATGAGCCTGTCATCAGGCGAATCTGATTCAAATGAATCAAATTCAATCATACTTACTGAATCGAATGCAGAACGTGAATCACAAGGAGGATAAGATGAAAGTCAAAGGATTGCGTGACTTGTTTCTGACAGGCATGATTTTTATGCTGCTTATGAATGCATCCGTTCTCATGGGTCAGCGATGGACCCGGGAATTCGAGGGCCGGGCGCCGGTTTTTCATGTTTTGGCGATCGAAGCGCAAGAGGTTTCATGCAGTGAAAGCGTCATCTATGCGGGCGGAAGCTTTGCTGAAGTAAACAGTCCGGGAGGCAGTATTGTTGTTCAGAATATCGCCAGGTGGAATTCGCGCCGCAGAATATGGTCGGCGCTTCAGGATGGAATTGTCAACGGTACTGTTTATTCGCTTGCAATGCATGAAAATGATTTATATGTGGGTGGCAGCTTCGCTTTAGGTATTGGGGATGATATAGTTGCCAATAATATTGTCAAATGGGATGGAACACAGTGGTCCACCCTTGGCAGCGGAGTTAATGGTGATGTCTATGCAATGGCTTTTCAGGGGGACGATCTTTATGTCGGAGGAGATTTTAACCGTGCAGGTGAACTTGCATATATAGGAAATATTGCCAGATGGGATGGTGAGGAATGGCATGCGCTTGGAATGGATTGCCCATTTGATCCTACGAATGTAACTGCTGAGGGTGTCAATGGTGTCGTATACAGTATCGGCATCGATCCTGGAAATGACAATCCGTTTATTTATGTCGGCGGCGATTTTTCGAGAGCCTGTTGTATCGATGCAGACAATATTGTCAAATGGGACGGCAGTGAGTGGCAGAGCCTGGGAGGCGGGGTTGATCAGCCTGTACATGCAATTTCTGTGGATAATAATGATGTGTATGTCGGGGGAGATTTTCTGCATGCAGAAGATCCCAGTGTCATTTTAGTATCGACAACTCATATCGCGCGCTGGTCCGAAGAGGACGATCACTGGTATCCATTGGGTTACGGGCTTATTGGTCCCGTATATGCCATTGAAATCGATCAAGACAGTATTTATGCAGGCGGTCGTTTTACAGAGGGAGTTGGACCTCCCTATAATAATATCGCCATATGGGACGGCTTCAACTGGTCGGAAATGGACGATGGCGTCAATGGTCCGGTACGGACGATTTGCATGATTCCGGAGGGATCGCTTTATGCAGGCGGTGAATTTACAGAAGCGAGTGCAGTGGCTTCGCCGTATATTGCGGTCTGGGGAGATGAAAAATATATTATGGATAATTCCCTCGAGTGGCTGACCGACTGGGAACCTTCCATGAATGAGAAAAACGGCGCGCACGATCAGATTTCTTTAAGCTCCTATCCCATCTCGCAAACTCCCCTGACGCTGAGAAGAAAGAGAACCGTGATCCGGATTGATTTATCCACAGGCGGGTACGATTATGGAAACGGCGAAGTGCCCGAGGGAGGCATTCCTGCCGGGAGCATTGTTTCCAACGTGAAACTGAAATTGTACCATAAAGAGTGGGAGTGGTATCCCCTTGGCGCGGATCCGGATTTCAGATGGTACGATGTGCATCAGATCAATATTCCCTGGGAGGAATACACCTCCTCCTGGAATGCCAGTCAGGACGGGCTGGATTGTGTTGCATGGGATGGCTGCGATCCGTCCGGTGATGCATGGGCCGAGTCCGACCCCTGTGCCAGCCTGTACAGAAATACCTATGACTATGAGTATGTCGACGAAGAGAAACTGAATTATTTTGAATGGTCGGGAGACGGATTGAATGCGCTGGTTCAGACCTGGATCAACAATCCTGAAAAAAATCACGGCATGCTGTTAAAAATACGGGGAGATCAAAATAATCAGAACGTGGATGTCCGCTTCTATTCGACTGAATCGACGGAGCGTGATTGTTCGCTCCATCCGAGGATGACTTTTGATTTGCAGCCGAATCCTCTGACCGACTTTTCATCCGATTCGTACGGTTGCAGCTGGGGGGATTATGATGATGACGGATATCCTGATTTGTTTGTCACAAATTTACAATATCGGAGCGAAATCGACGGCATATCCATCATCCGCTTTGAAAAGAACGGTCTGTTTCACAACCAGGGAGACGGCACTTTCCGGGAAGTGACAGATGAGGCCAATCTGACCGAGATCGGCGGATCAAGAACCGCTTGCTGGGCCCATCTTGATGAAGATGCATACCTGGATCTATTTGTCGTGAATACCAATCCCGCCAACCCGCTTGCTCTGCCGCACGGCGCAGGCAACTGTTTTTACCGCAACTGCGGCGACGGATCGTTTGAACGAATGGAAGATACACCATTTGGCGACAGCGGAACCGCCTGCTGCTGCGGTGATTTTGATCAGGACGGGGATCTGGACCTTTATATCACCAAAGTTCACGAAGGGGGGGCTTCCCGGAATCAGCTCAATAAAAATAACGGGGACGGCACATTTTCGGCTGTTCCTTCCGATGATCCGGATCTGGGTATTCTTTCATCGGATGACGGCGGCGATGCCTGTACATGGATTGATTATGATAATGACAATGATCTGGATCTTTTTGTCATCAATTCCGATCGATCCAATTTTTTATACAAAAATCTGGGGCCGGATCAGGATTTCCGATTTCAGAAAGTGATGATGACCATTCCGGATAATATCATTTACCATGAAGGCGTTGACTGTCGGGGATGCAGCTGGGGGGACTATGACAATGACGGGGATCCGGATCTGTTTATTGCCTGTTATGATGACAATAATGAACTCTATGCCAATATGGGAAGCGGTTTATTCAAGAGGATTCTCTGGCCCTGCTGCGTGGTAACCGACGGAGGAAAATCGAGAGGAAGCTGCTGGGGAGATTATGACAATGACGGCGATCTGGATCTGTATGTTGCCAATGACGGGAACGAGAGAAATTTTCTTTATGAAAACGACGGTGATGGAGAATTTACAAGAGTTAATCCGGGTGATATCACCGATGACGAAGATCCATCCAATGGATGCGCCTGGGCGGATTATGACCGGGACG
>Ga0272441_10012159_pt1 | contig 12635 bp, 9 predicted proteins | sample SSMProp6N_FD_193582 | JGI IMG/M metagenome (GOLD analysis project Ga0272441, IMG submission 193582) | Marine sediment archaeal communities from Little Sippewissett salt marsh, Falmouth, MA, United States - SSM-Prop-6N | ecosystem: Environmental > Aquatic > Marine > Wetlands > Sediment ...
AGTGGTGAGAGAACAGTTTTGTCATCCGATCGGTTGTAGCCTGCCAGTACAGGTTGGCGTTTTCAACGGCGATCGATGCGAAGCGGACGATTTGGGTGATATATTGAATGTCCAGAAGTGAGTAGGCTTCGGTTTCCCGCTTCGGAGGAAGCAGGACCAGTCCTCCGACTCCCTTGTCCGTTCTCAGGGGAACGATGATATCGGGGTGAATACTCTCCAGCTGCCGAACAGCCTGCCGGTCTTTGTAGTTTTCTTTAAGATACGCGAACGAGATCTGGTTGTACTCCTCTTGCCCGAGAAATGACAGAATCGCGTCCAGGTTGGGGATATCCAGCTCCAACCGCTCCTGTTTGAGTCCTTTGAAGTGATAGAGATTGGGGCGGTTCTCGTCTAGATCGTTGGGCAGGATGCAGGTAACCGATACAGCCTGAAATTTTGCTACGAAGCTCAGCACAACGTTTTTGATGATGTTTTCCACGTCAAGTTGAGCCGATATCTGCGAGCCGATTTCAATAATTTCTTTCAGATCCTGGTTTCCCAGTTCCAGGTGCATCTGCTGGACTTGCTCTGGTTCGCTACTCATTGCAGATGCATTATATTCGTTAAACCACCTCATGCCAAGTTGAAACAAAGAACGAGCCGGGTCTGCATGTAGTATATTGTAAGCCTCCTCGATTATACTCAAAGTTCATATATATTTTTTTTCGCGGGTGGAATTGCCTGCGAAGAATCCAAAAAGCAGGATCAGGCAAGGAGAGGTAGGAGTGCGGGCACCGAAATATTCAATCATTTTGGCCGCGGGTAAGGGAACCCGCATGCAATCTGCGAATCAGCACAAGGTTTGTTTTCCGATCGACGGAAAGGCCGCCATCAACAGGAGTTTGGAGAACTACAATCGGTGCGGTATCTGCCATCACATCGTTGTGGTCGGCGCCATGGCCGAGCAGGTTATGAACACGGTTGAAGCGGAGAACGTGATCTATGCCTATCAGGCCGAGCAGCTGGGAACGGCTCATGCCGCTCGCCAGGGCGCCAAGGTCCTGGCGGCCCTGAGCGAACGGGCTGAGGTCCTGGTCGTGGCGGGAGATCGATTGATCGAACCGCAGGTCCTCGAGCGCTTTTTCGATCTTTTCTACGGTCAGGATTGTGACCTCGCCTTTATGGCTCTGCCGCGCCGCGCTCCCTCCAATCTCGGCAGGATTCTGCTGTATCCTGACGGATCCGTGCTGGCGAATGTGGAAGCGGCGGACATTCGACAACGAAAGATCTACCGCGAGTTTCGCACCGGTTTGGAAGAAGCTCAGAGCCTCTCCCGCGAGCGCATGCTCACCCGCATCGGGCAGGATTTCAAAGATGAAAACGCGGCCAGGGCTTTCGGGCAGCTCTGGAAGGTGGTGAAAACCGAGGGTAGAGATCCCGATCGACGGGAAGCGTTGGCGTTGATACCCGAAGAATTGACACGTTTTGACTTTACGGATCGCTCCGGGCGGCCTTTCAGCTTGACTCCGGAACAGGCGGAGGCGGCGCCTCTGTACAACAGCTCAGTATATCTGGTCAGGGCCGAGGCTTTGGAGTTCGTGTTGGCGCGGCTGGGACGCGACAACGCCCAGCGGGAGGAGTACCTGCCGGACATGGTTACCATCTTGAGCCAGGCGCGAAAAGCGGATGGCGGGAACTATGTGGTCAGGGCGATGACCGTCGAGGACGAGCACTCCGTTATGGCTTTCAACAATCCCGCCGAGCTGCTCGAGATCGAAGCCTACGTACAATCCAGGAAGAAACAGCGATTGGAGGAACGGCTCCCACCGGGTCCCCACGTGCGCAAGCTTTCGCAGTGGATAATGGCGCTTCGAGATGTACGCGAAGGTAAAACCCGAGCCGCTCGGCTTAAGGAGGAGTTTACGCGTCTGTACGGCGGCGACCAACAGCTGCTGAACGAACGGGTGCGAGCCTACATTCGTCTGGTGGAGTACGCCGCCACGGTGATCGATCCGGAGCAAGAGGTGCTGCTGGTCCGTTCGCCCGGGCGGGTCAACCTGATGGGTCGGCATGTGGACCACCAGGGCGGGAATTGCAACCTGATGACGATCGGCTTTGAAACGCTTGTAGTCGTTCAGCCCAGGGAAGATGATCGTGTGTTTCTCTACAATCTGGACGGGGAGCGGTTTCCGGAAAGAGATTTCTCCATCGGAGATATGATTTCCGAGTTGCCGTGGGATGATTGGATCTCTTTGATCAACAGTGAAAAGGTGTCCCATCTGGTTCTAAGCGCGGGAGGCGATTGGTCGCAATATGTCAAAGCGGCCGCCCTGCGTCTGCAGAAAAAATTCGCCGATCGCAGGCTGCGCGGAATAAACATGGTGGTATGCGGGAATATTCCCATCGCAGCGGGCTTGAGCTCTTCCTCGGCTCTGGTCGTTGCTACAGCCGAAGCCCTGGCTGCGGTGAACCGATTGAACACCTTCCCCTCGCAGTTCGTAGATCTGTGCGGCCAGGGAGAATGGTTCGTGGGCACCCGGGGCGGGAGCGCCGATCATGCCGCGATCAAGTACGGCAAGCGGGGAAAGGTGGTGAAAGTCACCTTTTTTGAGTTTGCCGTGGAAGCGATCGTGCCTTTTCCCAAGGATCATGCCCTGTTGGTGTGCGACTCTGGCATCAAGGCTCAGAAAACCACCAATGCCAAGGATCAATTCAATCACCGGGTGGCCTGCTATCGTATTGGAGCTCTGCTGATCAAGAAGTTTTTTCCCCGCTACTCGCCGTGGCTACAGCATCTGCGGGATGTCAATACGAGTAACCTCGATGTTCCGCTGAGTTGGATTTACAAGATCCTTCTTCACCTTCCGGAAAAGATATCGCGGGACGAGTTGATGCGGCTGCTTCCCCCGGAACAACTTCGACCCCTGTTCGACAGCCACAGACCCCCGGCCGACGGCATATACCCGATCCGGGGCGTGGTCCTGTACGGGTTGGCCGAATGTGCGCGAAGCCGCATTTTTGCCGATGCCCTGAAGAGCAACGATCTCGAGAAAATCGGTCGGTTGATGAACGTCTCCCACGACGGGGATCGGGTGGTTCGCCGCAGCGGCGAGGGGACGCTGATCGCCTATGCATCGCCCACCGACAACAACTATCTGCTCGGCTTGATCGACGATCTGGAGAGCGGTGACCCGGAGCGGGTGCTGGCCGCCCAACTGCAGTGGCAGCCCGGCGCGTATCACTGCAGCATTGAGGAGATAGACCGGATGGTGGATATTTCTCTGTCCCTCGACGGGGTTCTGGGCGCGCAGCTGGCCGGGGCGGGGCTGGGCGGATGCATGATGCTGCTGGTTCACGAGAAGGCCGTAGCGGATGTTTCCGCCGCTCTGCAGAAGCAGTACTACCAGCCCGAAGGTAAACCCGTATCGATTCTGCGGTGCAGGCCGATCAGCGGCAGCAGCGTGATGCTGGCCGAAGAAGCGCCTATATCCAGCTGATCTGAAGCTGCCGGCAGAGTCTGCGCAGCGTGTCCTTGTGCTCGCCCCGGGCGATCAGCAGGTGATGCGGAAAACCCAGGTGCAGCAACTGTTCGAATCGGTCCCGGATATCGATACCCTCGAATCGGATCAACCCGTTGTTGCCGAACAGATGCCTGCGCGGGGATACGGTCGTGCCTTCCAGGGCGGTACCGTAGTAGCGGTTGTCACAGTGCCAGAAGCGGAATACGGTGACCGGCAATTGTGATCTCATGGTGGCTTCGATTACCGCGGGATTTTTCAAATTGAACTGGCGGGCCACATGCGGGCCGAGCCTGCTGCCGACCGGTTCGCAGAACTCGAAGGGGATGGCCCCGGTGTGCCAAGTGGTTACCGTGGATTGATCGTGCTCAAGCCAGTCGGATAGGTAGATCGGTCCCGTTCCCAGGATGCGGGCCGCAAACATGGCTATCGCCCCGTCCACATCTCCCTCCTGCGCAACCGCATATCCCTCAGACAGCAGGCGTGATAAGGCCACGTACGGCCACTGCCCGGTCACATTGGGAAGCTCGGGCCAACAGCGCACCGCCAGGGCGCCCAGGGTTTCCTCCTCGATCAGGTTTTTGAGGGACAGGTAGTAGCGGGAAGAGACATCCAACTCCTGCTCCTCGATTTCTCTCAACGGGATCTTCAGTTTCGCAAACACGCCGCGGTCCGCGGATATCTGATCTCGGCCAACGGCTTCGAAGCGCTGCAGGTACTCATGGATGCTCTGGTGGTACAGTTGAGCTCCGAATGTGGCGCTGATCAATCCCGGATCGATCGCCAGATTAATGAATCCGGGCGCGTGGGTGCCGATCAAGCCGATCTTCAGCAGGCGCAGCTGTTGCAGCGCGTCGATCGTGCCCACCGCCGCCTCGAAATCGCGGCGGGTGTCCCGGGAATCAGGACTGCCGTAGACGAATTCGAAGCGATGCTTCAATTGCCGCAGAGTTGAGGCAAAGATATGAGTCCCGACGAGAGAGTTGCTGCTGATCATCGGCCCGCTCTGTTTCTCCGGGGTAGCCCAGAGTACGAGTGGCCGTCCCCAGGACTGCGCCAGGATCGGAGCCAGGCGGCCGTCACTGACCGTGGGCTGGGTTACCACCAGGGTTTGAACACCTTCGGCCCGGCAGCGATCAAGCGCCTCCCGCAGATCCCGATCCGTGGGAATGTTGTCGCTCGGAATGAAGCAGGGGTGCTCGGATTCCTCGAACAAGCGGCGAATCGAATGTTTCACTACTTCGCCCCACCGCGGGTCGAATCCCGGTCTGGTTCTGCCGAGAAAGAGGATTCCTACTTTGTTGTCTCGCCGAATCCTGTTCACTGTTGATACGGTCCAGCCTACATTACTTTCACCAAGTAATAAATACCCCCGTTTCGCCGCGATGACGGGCATCAATGTCGGCAGCCGGAATCTTGCCGTCGGCTTTGCCGATCCCTTACAATAGTACAAGAGGGGCTGAAGATGTATCGCAAGCAGCCGTTTGCGATCAGGGGAGAAGAACCATGCGCAATTTGATCCAGCAGTATGCCAAGGATCTGACGGCGGGACGGCTGGCGTCCGGATATGAACATTCCTACCGCGTCTACCAGCTGGCCCGCAAGATCGGCGAGGAGATGGATTACGACGATGAGGTGCTGCACGCCGCCTGTTTCCTCCACGATGTTCAGATGAGCTCTGGCAATCCGGAAAGCTCGGCGGAGAAAGCCAGGGCGATCCTCGGGGAAACCGGATTCGCGTCCGCGAAAATCGAAGTGGTGTACCGGGCCATTGTGCACCATATGCCGGCCGACGAAGGGGAGGAAGCCCCGAAACCGCTTTCGGTCGAGGGGAAGCTGCTGCACGATGCAAATCTCCTTGAAACCCTGGGTGCGGTGGGGCTGGTCCGCTTGTCCATCGGTTCGTTTCTTTGGCACCATCTCAAAACCATGGGCGAGGTGATTGAGCTGCTGAAACGCTGGAGAGGGTACGCGGGGAAATTGTACTTTACCGAGAGTCGCAAGCTGGCCGCAAAGAGGGTCCAGTTTCTCGATCGGGCGATTTCCAGTTTTGAGCACGAGCTGAAACTGTAGGCCTGTAGACGCAGGCCTTGACAAGGACTTGGCCAATCGGTAGTTGTATGGGATACTATGTCCCCGTTCGTGCTTCGGTTTGTATCCCAGGGACATTTGGTAGACTCGGGGCTGTGGCCGGTTACCGGGTCATCGTTCTCATGCTGGGCTCCATGTTGCAACAGATCACCGTGGGCCTGTTTTTATCTTCGCTGGCAGGCAAATCGATTGGGAGTAAATGGAATGGAAAGTGAACAGCTGATCAAGGAACTGCACCCCCTCGAAATTCGCGTCCTGCTTCATTTTGCGCCTGAGGATTCCATAACCCCCGAGCGCCTGCATGAGGAGCTGGGGTACAAGCCGGGTCAGAGCAACCAGGCTTTTTCATGGCTGGAATCCAAACAGCTGATCGAGCAGACCGAACGGCGCGGTTTTTCCGAATATTCGATTACCGATCTGGGAAGAGAGTACCGGGGGACAGGCACGCCCGAAGAGCGCTTGTTTCGGCTGGTTCATGAGCGGAAACAGCAGGCCCTGAGCCTTCCCGAGATCGCGGATAAACTTGGCCTTGAGAACAAGGACGTGGGCTCCGCTTTCGGAACCCTGTCCAAGGCGGGAATACTGACCATGAACGCGGACAAGCGAGTCATTGCCGGTAGGCAAAAGAATACCGAAAGCATCGACAGGGTGCGCCGTCTGCTGGATCGATTCGCCGAGCGGGAGAATCTGACCGAAGAAGATCTGGATGAAATCGAGCGCTCGTTGGTCCAGTCTTTGAGCCGTAAGCGCGGGGCCGACAAAGGCATGTTCCGGGTCCAGCAGCGCGAGCGGATCGCCTACAGGCTTAGCGAGGCCGGTTTGCAGACCGCTGAGCAGCTGCGCAGTCTGGGCGTGAGCGGGGAGGAGATCGGGCAAATCACCCCGGAGCTTCTGCGCAGCGGAAAGTGGAAAAACGCCTCGTTTCGCAGCTACAATATCAACACGCCTCCGCTTCGCGTCCTGCTGGGTCGCAAGAACCCCTACGTGGAGTTTTTAGAGGGGCTCAAGGACAAACTGAATTCCCTCGGATTCGAAGAGTTTGACGGCCCCCTGCTGGAGACGGAGTTTTGGAACTGTGACGCCCTGTTCATGCCCCAGTTTCACGCAGCCCGGGACATCCACGACGTGTATACGATAAAAAACCCCACGTACGCCAGGGCCATCGAACAGCCGTATCTGGATCAGGTCGCAGCCTGCCACGAGAACGGCTGGAGCACGGGCAGCCTGGGTTGGCGCTATCCGTTTGACAGGAATTTCACGCGGCGCATGATCCTGCGCAGCCAGGGCACGGTCCTGTCGGCCAAGACCCTGCCGCGGGCCAAGGTGCCGGGCCGCTACTTCGGCGTGGTGCGCTGTTTCCGCTACGATAAGGTCGATGCCACCCACCTGGCTGATTTCTACCAGACCGAGGGCATCGCCCTGGGCGAGCGGGTCAATCTTAAAACCCTGCTCGGTCTGCTAAAGATGTTCGCGGTGGAGGTGGCCGGGGCCGAGGAGTTTAAATTCGTGCCCGGATACTTTCCCTTCACCGAGCCGTCGGTGGAGATTCATATCCGCCATCCGAAGCTGGGTTGGTTCGAGTTGGGCGGTTCGGGTATCTTCCGCCCGGAGGTGACCAGGCCTCTGGGAGTCGATGTGCCGGTATTGGCCTGGGGGCTGGGTATCGATCGTATGGCCCTGGTCGCCCTGGGCCTGAACGACCTTCGGGAGCTGTTTACCGCGGATATCGAACAGGTACGCTTGAGGAGACGGAGATAAGTCATGCCCAAGATCGAACTGCAGGAGAGAAATTTTTTCGATATGCTCGGGGAAAGACCCGGGCCCGAAGAGCTCGCCGAGCTGCTTTCGGTGGCCAAGGCCGAGATCGACGAGTGGAGCCCGGAGGCGAACAGCCTCAAAGTCGAGCTGAACGACACCAACCGGCCGGATCTGTGGTCCGGTCCGGGGTTGGTGCGCCAGCTGCGCGCCTTTCGGCGGCAGAGCATGCGGGAGTATGCTTTCCTGTCCGCCGAGGGCAATCTGCGCGAGGCGGGCGAGCGGGAGATCCGGGTGGACAAAGCTCTGAAGGATATCCGGCCTTATATCGCCGCATTTATCGCCCGAGGCGTGCCGGTGACCGAGCCGGTCCTGGTGGACATGATCAACGCCCAGGAGAAACTCTGCTGGAACTATGGGCGCAAGCGCAGCACCATCGCCATGGGGGTTTATCGCGCCGATCTGATGCGTTTTCCGGTGCATTATCGCGCCGCCGACCCTGAGAAGACCCGTTTTATTCCGCTGGACTACAGCTGGGAGATGTCCCTGCGTGAGATCCTCAAAAACCATCCTAAAGGGGTGGAGTTCGGCTGGATCGTCGAAAACTTCGACCGTTTCCCCTATCTGGAGGATGACGGCGGTCAAACCTTAAGCTTTCCCCCGATCATCAACAGCGCTCATCTCGGGGCGGTGGAGGTGGGCGATTCTCATCACTTCGTCGAGCTCACCGGACCGGACCTGGAGAGTCTGTTGGTAGCCTGTTCGATCGTGGCCTGCGATTTTGCCGACCTGGGTTATGAAATCCTCCCGGTCCGCGTCGTCTATCCCTACGATACACCGCACGGGCGGGAGCTGGTTACCCCCTACTATTTCCAGAAACAGGTAACGGTAGACGTGTCCGAGGCCTCGCGCCTGCTCGGGGAGGAAATCTCCGTGGAGGAGGCCGAGGTCTGTGTTCGCCGCATGGGCAATCCGGTCAGCCGCTCCGGCAACACCCTGACGGTCACCCCCCCGCCGTACCGAAACGATTTTCTTCATCCGGTCGACGTGATAGAGGAGATCATGATCGGGCGGGGGATGAGCAGCTTCGAGCCGGTGTGGCCCGAGGAGTTTACCGTGGGCCGGCTTTCGGATATCGAACAGTTCAGCCGCGAGGCGAGACAAACCCTGGTGGGGCAGGGCTACCAGGAGATGATCTACAACTACCTCGGATCCCGCAGAGACTTCGTGGAGCGTATGAATCTGGAGGGCAAAGACATCATCGAGATCGCCAACCCGATGAGCGAGAGCTTCGAGGTGCTGCGCAATTCCCAGCTCCCCAATCTGTTGTACTCGGAGTCGGTTTCCTCAAACGCGGTGTATCCGCACAAGATCTTCGAGGTGGGCAAGGTCGCCTATCTGGATGCAAAGGAAAATTACGGTTCCCGCACCGTGACCACGCTGAGCTTCCTTTTTTGCGACCGGGAGGCGAGCTTCAACGATGTGAGTTCCCATCTGGCCGCGGTGTTCTTCTACCTCTCTCGTGCGTACTCCCTCGAAGCCATGGAAGATCCCCGTTTTGCTTCGGGTCGGGCGGGAGCGGTTGTGTACAGGGGAAGGCGGATCGGCGTGATCGGGGAAATCGATCCGGCGGTATTGGAAAACTGGGGCATCCAACAGCCGGCTGCCGCCGCGGAGATCGATCTTGACGCCATTCTTGAACTGGAGAAGGAAGGGAGATAGTCATGGCTTTGGAGATGCAGGCGGTAGCGCTCGAATGGGAGGAGGGCTGCAACATCATCGTGGGCCAATCCCACTTCATCAAGACGGTTGAGGATGTGGCCGAGATCATGAACTCATCGGTGCCGGGGGTCGAGTACGGGCTGTCCTTCTGCGAAGCCTCCGGCCCCTGCCTGATCCGCACCGAGGGCAACGACGAGGCGCTCGTGCAGCAGGCGGCTGAATGCGCCCGCCGCGTGGGGGCGGGGCACAGCTTCTATCTGGTTCTGCGCAAGGCTTTTCCCATCAATGTGCTCAATCAGATCAAAGCCTGCCAGGAAGTAGCGTGCATCTTCTGCGCCACGGCCAACCCGCTACAGGTTCTGGTGGCGCAGACCGAGCAGGGGCGGGGCATCGTTGGGGTGGTGGATGGTTACCTCCCCAAGGGGGTGGAAGGGCCGGAAGACAAGCAGGAACGCAAGCGGATGCTGCGCACCTTCGGCTACAAGTTTTAATCACGCTGCTGCAGCCGCAGCGGTCCATCGCCTTACCCCTCCCGCACCGGGGCGAGCATCCTGTTTAGGTGATTCCTGACATCCTGAGGCCACGAAGCGGTGAAGCGGTCGAAAGCGGACCAGTCCCGTGCGTACAGTGCCCGACCGGCCTCTTCGAAGCCCTCCAGATTTCCGGCGATCGACCACAGGAACTTGTCGACGGCCTCGATCTTTTCTCTCTCCCGCTCGGCCTCGCTTTGATTCTTTCTGGCGGCTTCGACCAGCCGTCTCAGGGTGCCGGAAGCTTTGTGCGGTTGTCGCTCCAGCCATTCCCAGTGGCGGGGCAACAGCGAGACCTCGCGGCTGAGCACGCCGAGGCGCGGCCGGCCTGGGCCCTTACTCTGCTGGGGCGGCAGATACCGCTCCAGGACCTCCTGAACGGTTCCGCTCAGGTCGAAATCCACCTGCCGGCCGGTCTCGTTTTCAAAGACGAGGGTTCGGCTTTGCTCCTCCCGTTTTTCCCACAGGGCAGGCAAAATGTTCTCGAGAGTACCGCCTGCAGTGCGCTCGAATCCGGTGAAGGCCGTGTATTGAGTGTTCGTGTTCACGTCTTAATTTTACCCGGGTAAAATTAAGACGTCAAGTGGTTTTGTTCTTGTTCGCGGCTTTTCTCTGTTCCGTCAGGCGGGAGAGGAAATCATACCACTTGGCCGCGCTTTCCCGGCGGATCGGAATTCGGTGGAGAACGTCCCTATAGATGAAGTGCAGTTTGTCTCCGGGTTCGATGCTCAGCGATTCGATCTGTTCCAGGGGTGCGGATACTCGTACCGCACTCCTGCGCTTGAGCCGGCCCCGAAACACAAAGCGCCGGTCGGTGAGAAAAGCCCTTCCGAAGCCGAAGATTCGAAGGTTCGGATAGAGTTTTTCGCGATAGAGGAAATGCGGACGGCTGACCAGGTACAGCTTCTCTCCGCTTTCCAGCTGGAAGAGGTTCGACCGGATCGGATTCAAAGGCATCGCCTTGATCCGCCGGTACATCTCGGCGACGGTCTGCGGCTGCCCGGTGTTTTCTCCGAAGTCGTTCACCGGGGTCATGCGGCTTCCCAGATCGACCCTCCAGGTCGAGTAGCAGCTTTGGCACTCCACAAGGTTCGTGGATAGAGGTTCCGCGGCTCGCAGGCTTTCCAGGCTTCGGCAGTGGGGACAGCGGTACAGAAGCCTGTTCAGTCCCAGGGCCAGGCCTGATACATGGCGTGTACCCGGCGGGAGCTTCAGATCGTAGTCCCGGATGCGGATGGCGATTGCGATTTCGGCGATGATCCGTTCGTCCGATTTCGGCAGCGAATCCCCCTCATACAGCTTGTTGAACACCAGACGGATGGGAATGGGGCGTCGCTTCCTGGCCCAGCGGGGAAAGTTCAGATACCCTCGGTCGACCCGGCATGAGTATACCGGCACTCGCATGCGACGAATCAGCCGGGCGATGGTTGGAATGATGGGGCTGTTGGTTCCGTCCCAACTGCGGCTGCCCCCCGGATAAATGCCGACCAGTACCCCTTTCCTCAACAGGGTGATGATGTTCTTCACCGATTGAAAATCTTTGGCCGCCTTGCGGATGGGAAATACGCCGACCATGCGGAGGGCGAAGCCGAGCAGCGTTTTGCGGAACAGCTCCTCGGTCGCCACGAAGTGCACGGGCCTGTTGACCACGCTGTAGATCCACGGCGGATCGAACAGGTTCACGTGGTTGGAAACGATGATCGCCGGACCGTTTCGCGGGATAATTTCGGCATTGACAGCCGTGAGTTTGAATACGCGCCGAACCACCGGTTCCACGCAGAGCCTGGTGAAGACATTGATCCAACGATTTACGGGCTTGGCTCCACGCAGCCTGTCATGTTTGCTTCTCATTCGTTGTTTGACATGAACGATATGCCGGAATGCCCTCCGCGTCAAGTGAAGGAACCCCGCCGCAGGTTTTGAAAAACCTTGTACAAACGCGACCGCACGTGCTATACAGGAATACGTAGTTCGATCGCCGGAAACGGAAGTTTGCGCGCTTGAAAAGCGCTCTTGCCAAGGCTGGCTGCCTGTAGGGTGATCATCGAGTCGGTCCCAACGGCATTTTTTCATGGGTAGCGGCTTGGACGGCCTTCCGACCGGAGAAAAGAGGATCCCATGGCGCCGGCTGCTGAGTCGAAAGAGCCTGCGGGGTGGAAGCGAGTGCGAACCACCCTGGTCAGTTACAGTCTTCCGGTAATACCGTTCGCCGTTTTCTTGTCGATCTGGTGGCTGCTTTCGCTGCTGAATATCCCTGAATACATACTTCCGTCTCCACTGAGCGTAGTCGCAGAGTTGTTGGATATGAAGTGGCAGTGGTTGTCCCAGACCGCAACCACCGTCCTGGAAGTAGTGGGCGGATTCTTCATAGCCGTATTCGTCGGGATTCTGCTGGGGCTGATCGTCTCCTGGAACGATACGATCAGAAAGATATTGATTCCCTTCCTGGTTTTTTTCAACAGCATGCCAAAGGTGGCCGCCGCGCCGCTGGTTCTGGTTTGGTTCGGCTTCGGCATCTTTCCCAACATCATCATGTCCTTCCTCATCGCCTTTTTCCCGATTCTTTTAAATACCGCCCGGGGGGTGAGCGAGGTTCCTTACGAGATGATCGAGCTCGCCATGACCTTCAACACGCCCAAGTGGAAGAGATTTGTTAAAATTCGTGTTCCCTACGCCCTGCCGTTCATCATGACCGGGGTCAAGCTGGCCTCGATTCTCTCGGTGACCGGCGCCATCGTGGGGGAGTTCATCGCCTCGGAAACGGGATTGGCCGCACTGATCCTTCAGGCCCAGACCTACGTGGAAACCGGCGCCATGATCGGTGCACTGCTTTGGATTTCGGCCCTGGCCCTTCTGTTGTTCGCAATCGTAAACCTGGCCGAGCGAATCCTTATGCCGTGGAGCAGGGGCCAGGCAAACGGTTCCTAATTCCGGGAAATGTCGCAGCTTTGCGGTGTTGGAAGCAGTGTTTGTTTCAGGATGAGAAAAAATTTTTGTGAAGGAAGGAGTTCGATATGAGAAAGTTCGAAAGAGGTCTGAT
>Ga0272441_10012160_pt1 | contig 12635 bp, 20 predicted proteins | sample SSMProp6N_FD_193582 | JGI IMG/M metagenome (GOLD analysis project Ga0272441, IMG submission 193582) | Marine sediment archaeal communities from Little Sippewissett salt marsh, Falmouth, MA, United States - SSM-Prop-6N | ecosystem: Environmental > Aquatic > Marine > Wetlands > Sediment ...
AAGGTGGCATAGCGCACCCCTAGTTCGCAGGAGACACCTAGTATTTGTTGGTCGTTCATTGGGTCCCTTTCCGGGCGCACTTGCGCCCCGAGTCGTAGTTGTGAAGCAACAGATCATCTATCACTTCGGCAATATGAAGTGCGGGGTCACCCCGCGCCGTTGACGCCACCTCGAGTGGGAGATAGATGGCATCCCACACCCTCTTACGGCGCTCTACTATCGAGAGCCCTGAGAAATCCCCTCTGGAGACGGATGTGCGCCACTCGTTGACGATGGTCCTCTCCGGTAGCTCCGGGGCAGCATCGTGCAATCGCATCGCTCGACGATCGAGCTGATAGATACGTCTCCCTTTCGTCGATGCCTGGTACTCGTCCACCAGATCGATGAACATCCGATCATCTTCGTCTGCGGCATGCGCCGCTCGCGAGAAAATCTCCCCCATCGACCAGTGCTCGGGATGAGCCGACTTCGCGGCTCCAGAAATCTCGGCAGACAGCTTGCTGATGTAGCCCGCAGCCATGTGACGCTGCCCATCATCGTCGCAGTTGAACCGCGCCCCCAGGCGCATTCCGTAGCCTTTCGCGGCTCCCGTTCGATCGCACCACTGCTGCTCTATCACCTCAAATTCCGCGGCCATCAATGGCCGACGCAACCGCCACAGGCAGTGGAAATGAACATGCCACCCGGAGCGGGCACTCCACGTGGTCTCGGTGGCTCGGATGGTCGCTTCGAGCAATCCTCGGAGCGTCTTTCCGGATTGGCCTTTGGTGAGCTCTCTCACTCCCTCGAGGGCTCTATCGTATACGGCAGACCAGGAGTCCCGCGGACTGTGCGGAACGGTCAGGATGACGTGCTGCCAGATTCCTCCGGAGCCCAGCGTCCGCCGGACCTTCTCGCCGAACCTCCTGGCGCGGATTGCTCCGCACACCGGGCATCCCGCTCGATTGCACAAAATCACTCCACTCCACCGCGCCTTTCGCGACCCATCGCCGTACTCGGTCGTCACGATGGCCGGGTCCCCGAAAACGACGCACCCGCACTTGGCGACCCTCTGGTCGGCTACTGCCGGTCGCAGTCGGGCCCGTATCTCGTATTCAGAGGCCAAGTGGGCCAGTGCGTCAGGCGACGCTTGCGGCTGTTTTCCAGCGTCGGGGCAGTATCCGGTGAGCTCCCGAGAGACGCCCCCTGCCTCCGGTGACTGGCAGCCACAATTCCCTCGTGGCTGTACGATGCCGCAAGGTCTCTCATCCGCGCTGCAAGGCCTCGCTACGCTCCCCCCCCCCCTGAGGCTCGCTACGCTCGCAAGCCCGGGCGGCCCCACTCCCGGCTCGCCTACGCTGGCATTCACACTGCACCCGCCGGGCGAGTTGACACCTCTGCCCCAGAGTGTCATCTGTGGGGGAGCCGTTCGGCTGTCGAGAGTGTTTTGGTTCAGTATGCCGGCCTTCACTTTCGGCTCCGCGCGACAGAAGAAACCACCTTCTGTCGCCCTGAACGGCTAGGCCCTATCCACGAGGGTTACTCGGGGGGAGGGTCTGCCTAATGGTCAATGGTCCCACCGTGTGAGTATCGGCCTGTCGACAGGTTCGGGCAATGTAGGTGTGCCGTCTATTCCGCCCAATCCTGCCCATTCCTGCCCATTTCCGAGCCAGATAGACGGTTGACTGCGCACACAATCCGTGCATCAGCCCCTTTTCCGCGCGGATGGGTGCCGGAACACCAGCGTCGGCAGACAGATTGACACTGTCTGCCATGTCTGCCATGGTTGCCGAAAAGGAGGCGCCATGCCGCAAGACATCCGACACAGAATCCGTTTCCTCAAACACGAAGCAAAGGAAGCTGGGGACACCAAAATGCACCAACTGTGCTGCCGAGCTTTGAACGGGAACCTACGGCTACACCACGCAGACACCCGAGAGCTGGTACAGCTCGACGACGAAGAACCGATCACTCCGTACGTGCAGGCTATCGGTTCATCCCTAGACTGCACCGAGTCCAGACCCGGCGGGGTCACCACGTACCGAGGACTATCGGTTGTCGCTCTGACCTACCAGTGGAGCACGGCATCATGAGCGAACAGCCCCTCTACCCTTACGCTGTCATCAGGGACACCCAGACAATCGACGGGGAATGCTGTGGGCTCGTGGTTTCGTACCACAGATTCCCACGCACGGCGTGGCGCAGTGCGCGCAAGCTACAGCGCAAAATCAAGCAGCGCTACGGACGTTCCAGCTACCTTCTTTTGTCGGTGATCAAAGTGCGAGGCGGAACCAACATTACTGCAACGGGGATCCGCATCGAAGAACCAAGGAGCAATCAACCATGAACGCCAGACGATTCTCGGGGACCATTGCGGAGCAACATCTTGAGTCTCACGCGGTCAAGTGCGCAGTATGCAAAGCTGAAGCAGTCTGCCAGACGCTTGGCGTATCTGTGGGGCCATGGGGTGGCCACTGGGTTCGTCTGCCGGCGGGGTGGTGGCAGACAGTTGGTCTCAGCGTGAACGAGATCCGCCGGGGCGGATGCGGCGGCATTCGCTGTCCCAAGTGCCTATCGGTGTTGGAGCCAGAACGTGGCAACTGAAGCACGCATCACCATCCGCCTTGGCGAAGAGGACATCTCGCGACTGAGGGACCTTCGCACACTTCTTCAGGTTGGCAGCGATTCGGCAGCCATTAGACGGGCCATTCTCCACGTCTACAACGCGATGGATCAAGCGGGCGCAACAAGAGCCCTCAAACGATTGCGCGACGCATCATCGGACGACCGCCAACTCTCACTCTTGGAGCCCCCCCGTGCAAAGAAGCGAACTACTTCGAAGAATCAAACTCGGTCTACATCAGGTCGACGCACTTCTGGACGAAGTGGAGCGAGCAAATCTGGCAGGACGAAGTGAGGCTTCCAAAGAAGCCATGCGTCGGTGTCAGGCCACGGTTGGCGTTTTGGTGTCGGACGCTCAAAAGGCGCTCGAAGGGGGCGCCGAGTTACCACCACTACTGGTCACCGGCTTTCGTCTTTTGACCGCTCGACTGCGCCACAAGATTCGCAACTGAACAAAGAGCGGCCCGAGGCCATTGGGGTATGGGCTCGGGCCGCTAGGCCCCCGCTCTGGAGGGCCTTAGTCGCCGCCCGAAGCGTGCGGCTCGCCGGAGCGGGCCGCCCGGGCTCGTGCGACTCGGGGGGGGGGGAGAGGCGCACGCTTCGAGCGGGGACTCGATCAGTGTAGCTGGTTTCGATCGCACGCCAATGGGTCAGATGCGACCCATCATCGGAAACGGGACCATGCCCATGCGGCGGCTGCTGCGGCACCGAGCAGGACGACTGGAGTCAATGAGGGCGTAGCGTCTGCCACATGCTTGTAGACGCGCCTGAGGCTGCTTGCGGCTCGGGCGAGGCGCTCATTGACAAGAGCTTGCGAGACCCGCTCCCTTTGCTCGGCTATGGTGCCATCCGGCCAGCTTTCGGCACCATGCACGACACGAGTAGCGGCGGGGATAACGAACGACCCAGCCGGCACCGCTGCATCCGTGTCGGGCCCCCGCCAATCGATTACCACGGACCAGTACTCGCGATCTGGTCCGACGGGTTCACCCATGGCCGCGTACCAGCGGTCCAGTCTCGCGTTGCGCTCAAGGCGCCGCAGGAACACAGGGCGCCCCTGCCCGATGTTCCAGACTGTGACGCCACTTGGCATTGTGCCTGCCCAATTGGGGCCCGCGCCTACAATGGCCCCGACATGAGCAGCAAGCATGTTGAGCTTCGTGTCAAGCGATGCCTCCGACCTACCCGACACCGCCACCACGACGTTCGTTCCGCGGCGTAGCGGGAGGACTGAGCTCAACGTCTGTCCGGTACGGCGCGTCATGACTACGGGGTGAGCGCAGTCTCAGTCAGCAAGGTCCCCGACTGAATGTTGGCTCTGCGCACCACTCCCGAATCGGTACTGGCGTGTCCACCAAAGGGAGTACCGGCGCCGAAATGGTTCTCGAACTCAAACAACCCGTTTGCCGGGAGGTCTGCAGCTGGCCAGATCAGACCTGTATTTGTGAGGACCGTATTCCGGTTGAACTCAGCGTGCGTGGCCGCACTCGCGTCCGAGACGACAGCCACGTTGTGCCCCTCAAATCGGCAGCCGTTGGTGCGCAGTTCGCCAATAAGCCCGGCAACATTGATCGCGATCGTCCCTAACCCAGTTGCGCCGTAGAAGCGATCGTCGCTGAATATTGCGCTCAGACCAGCGCTCGCGCCCGCCAGAATCACCGAGCGCACGTCGCTCACGTTCCACCGATATTCGTTGTCGTTCGACGTGAACCAGAGAGGGACGTCAACCCCCGCCTCGAGACGCACGATCGCCCCTTGCGCAGAATACGTCTGCAGCAACACGCATCGAGTCAACTGCACAACCGTCTCTGCAGTGGCATCCACATCGATCATCGGGAATCCCTGCACTGTGCAGGTTACCCGACAATCGTTCATCACAAGCCTTGCGCCACCAGACACTGCTATGGGCTGAATGCCGGCAGGAATCACGCACCGCTGCAACAGGACGGAACCACTGCAGGCAATTGCGGCCTGCGCACCTGTGTCTGACGATCTGATCTCGCAGTCTTGCGCCGTGAACGAGCTAGATGCGTCGACGAGAACCCCGTGCCTAGAAGCAGCTGCCGCGTAGAACGTCACGTCGTACGCCAACACCTCCCCGCCATTCTCGATGCGGAACCAAGGCTGGTCGTCAGCATAGTTACCGACGAGACCCGCTGCGGGCCGAGCCATCATCAGCACCTTGGCCGCGTCTACAAGCACGCGCTCACCGTCGTTCAGAAGGACTGCTTGCTTGAAGAAATACGATCCGCTGGGGAGGCTGATATCCCCACCGACGGGCGGAGCGACTGCAACCAGATCGGCTCGACTACTGATGATGTAATCGAACTCGGTTACGTTCAGATAAGGAGTTTCCGAGGACGCCAACCATTCGTTGGTTGCGGAGCTCCAAACCAACAGATCGCCGTTCGCGGCTCCTACGATCGCAGGGCCACTTGGGGGAGTTCGAATCATGGGCATGAAATCGCCTCCTACAGGTGTTCTGTGAGCTGCAAGAAACCAGTTCCTCCATCGCCGTCGGGCGCGGAAAACTGCCCATCTGGCACGGAGCACACAACGGTCATCTTGGCAGTGATACTCGGAGCATCTGCAGGCACCGGAGTTGCCAGATCGGAGCCGAGCGTGAGAGGCAAATCGATGCGGCAGTGCTTGCGGTTTGCCGTTTCGATCAGCGACTCAACGAAAGCAACCTGATTCCACGTCAACGCTTCGTCGTATGAAACCCAAAGTCTGGACGTGAGAGTCGCCGTCGCCACGTTGTTGTTGAACATGTCTACGGCGCCCGTGATCCGGTACCGGCGCGTCTGACTAGGAAGCTCCAATCTAGGCCTCAGGAAAGGAGCGAGGGCAGTCGTAGGATCGAACTTGAGCTCATACTGTTGGGCCGCGTTCATGGTGAAGAAGTCAACGGAGGTCGTCCCCTCCGCCAACCTCAACATGAACCCAACACCGACCTCGGCAGTGCCACCTTGGGCATTGGCGATCGGAGGACCACTAGGCGAAAGTCTGATCAGCATGTCACTTCTCCTTTGCTATCTCAGCAATTGCCGCCGCTGCGGCAGGGACCTTGCTCTTGCCATTGGTTGGACCTGGCTTGAGCATTCTCTCCGCCAGCAGATTGAGAATCGCTGGCACATACTCTTTGGCGCCGGCAAGGAGCTCCGCCATCGAGTCACTGCTTTCGCGAGCGGCCAACGCCTGCGAGGTATTGAGCTCGCGAATGAATTCCAAGAGCCCATGGGTCTGTTCCGCCTGATCACGCACTGTCTTCGTGAGGACCTCGATCTGGACGTTGGCTGACTCGAGGATTCGCCCCATGGTGCGGGCGGTCTGATCCATCGCTTCCGCGATAGCTTTCGGCTCACTTCGAAATACGGAATCGGTGGCACTACGATTGCGCCCCTTGATTGTGCGTGGAAACTGCGCCCGCTCATTGCCGTCTTTGTCTTCGGCAATGAAGAGCATCTGGACTGACTTCTGCGGGAGCTCTTCAGCCAGTTCGCGGAGATAGGTCTCCGCTTCCGTCGCCCACGCGTCCTTGTCATTCAGCTCGTCGCGTTCCCAGACCTGCCAGGTCGCATTACCATCGGCGGACACGAGTCGCACTCGCACCGCGCAGTTACCGTCTTGATCTACCTCGCGAAACTGATGCTCTGCCCACGCTGCTAATTTCATCGTCCCCCCTTTTTGGTGAGGTACCAAAGCCCGCCGGCGGCCGCGCTCGCGAGCGCGAGATCAAGCAAGCCATTGGACGGTTGTTCGAGCCCTGAGAGTTCTTCCCTATTGAGCAGCTCTGTGTAGAGCCGCTCGTACTCGTCGCGCACCGCGCGACTTCGGCACTGCGGGCAATACGACAGGGTACTGCCTTGCAAGCGTGGGTTTGGCCACGCTACCGCCCGCCACAGCGCCTTGGGCCCCTTTGGCGCAGCACTCAGAATGTGTCGCAGATGATCGCGCTGCAGCAACGCGAGCCATGCGTCTGCTCCCTCCTCATGCGACTCAAAAGCTCGAAAGGCGACGGGAGCCTGGCCGTGGTCGGCTTGCACTCGGAGGTTCTCGAGACGTTCTTTGCGCGCACCTTCCGGCAGCGATGCCAAGAACGCATCGTCCATCCACTCTGGCTGCCAATAGTCGACGCTACCGAGTTGAGTTGCTGGCACGGCCAGGTTTCCCCAATTGTGCTGAATGATACTCCGTCCCTTGCCCGTCTCATGCCAGAGCAGAGTCAGAAGACCGGCTGCCTTCCGCTTCGAAGGCAGCCGCCCAAACGGGTACAGGTACCGCTGGAGAAACAGCCGTATCGTGTCCCCTTCGGACGACGGGGTTGGAGCGCGGGGAACTTGCATTAGGCCCTGATTCGTTTCTTCTTCCCTCGCCAGGTTCGATACGTCTCGTAGGAGGCGAACCGCCACGCTTTGGTGCTGACTTGCACCATGTATCGGTAGCCCTTCGGGCCCGTCGCCTTGCGCGGTGACTTCTTGGCGACCTTCTTCCTGGCGACCTTCTTCCTGGCGACCTTCTTGGCGACCTTCTTGGCGACCTTCTTGGCGACCTTCTTGGCGACCTTCTTGGCGACCTTCTTCCTGGCGGTTTTCTTGGCGACCTTCTTCCTGGCGAGCGCTGACTTCCTCCGCTGCCGAGCCGCGGCCGACTCGAGGGAGGTTAGGAGTTTCATCGTCATGCTAGGTACTCCACGATTGCGATTCCCGTCTGGAGTGAGGACGGGTAGAGCAACTCTACCTCCTGCAGAAACGGGACGGTGACCAGAATTCCACGAATGAAGACATTCGCGCCGGCTGCGTGAATCACCCGCAGCTTTTGGGCCTCAGGGGGCAGGGCCACCGCTGACCCAACAGCGTCAACCAACGATCGCATTACCTCGTGCCCTGCCCCCCAGACAGGCGTGGCAGACACTAGTGCCTGCACGGTCCCCTCGTGCGCTTCGTCTCTGGGTGCGACGTCGAGCGAGGCGAAGCCGGGGAACGTGCAGTCGATCGGGGTGTGCAGCGTCAGCTCGTGGGTTCCGCTCGTTCCCCACCGTGCATAGATAACGACGTCGCCCGTAACCGACACTCGCCAGAGTGACTCTGACCTCACCATATCGAGGATAGGGCGACGGTCAGACACTCCTGGGTCCCAATGCTCGACGGTCTGGGTGCCGAACACCCGCCCGTAGTTATTGCGGAGTCCTCCCCCCGGGATGGCAGCGGGGGGGGAGTACGGCGGCTGGGTGACTCCGGGGCTGCCGCCGGTGGGGTACCTCACCAGAACCCCCCGCCTCCAAGCTGGCGGAAGGCACCCATAACCTGCATTGCTCTCGGGTCGCGCGTCTGTGCGAGGCGAGCCATGTGGGCGACTCCGTCACGAGCCTGCAAGCCTCGGTTGACGGCAGACAGCAGCTCTGGTCTGCGCTCCCCTGCCTGGATGCGCCGCGCAGCCTGCTGCCCCATCTGGTAATTCGTGTACGCGCTATTCGCGGCCGCTAGCGCGGGCGCAAAAGGAGCCGTTGCCGGGTAGAGTGAAGCGGCTCGGAGGGCAGCGGCTCTGACCCCAGGGTTTTGCGCAAGACGATGGCTAACCCCTGTCGGATCCATGACGTTCATCCTCTGAATCTGGCTCGCCATGCCGTGAGCCATCGCCCCCTGAAGGTCGCCCCGAGATAGCGCTTTCGCTCCTCGATAGGTGTGACGAAGAGAACTGAGCGCCCCCCGTTTCATTCGACGCACGGCTGACTTCGCAGTGCGGCGCACGCGTCGGGCCGCCTTCTTAACTGCGCTCTTTGCCCTTTTCCCCACCGACTTCACCGCTCTCTTGATTGATGAGAACAGGCCCCCGACTGTTGGGGCTCCCACAGTGGGTCGCATGGGGCACCCCGCGGCCGCCAGTTCCTGACCGAAGACGACGTGCATGGTGGACACGGGCACGAACACTCGATAGGTCGTGCCGCTCACAGTGACGTATACGTCTGCTCCGTTACTTCTCCATGACCAACCGAACGCTTCTAGCGTTTTCATGTCAGACACCCAAATCGATGGTTACACCGATCGGGCCCTGGACTGGCCCAAATGCCTGTCCCTGCTCCCGTTCGGCGGCTGCGATCAGCTGACTCTTGCGCGGCTCCTCCGCTACTGCTGCATCCTCGAGGAGCGCCTGTCGGTAGGCCTCCAGAGCGGGGCCCTTCTGGGTTCCTCTCGGCCAATAGCGGACGATCGGGAGGGTGCCGAGCTCTTGCCCCATTCGGAGTGCAGAGCCAGGCCCATACATTCCGTCCGCTTTCAACCCGCGTGCCCCCTGCCAGGTTCGGAGAGAGGGATACTTTTTCTTCCAGTTGCTGCCCTTTTCGTCGTGCAGCATCTGCGTCGCGACTGCGATGGTGTCCGTCGGTGCCGGCGTCGGTTGCTGCGCTGCCGGAGGCACCGGTGCCTGTTGGGGAGCTGGCGTGGGCGCTGGAGCAGGCGCTGGCGTGGGCGCTGGCGTGGGCGCGGGAGTCGGAAGCTGCACTTGCGGAACTGGCACAGGCCCGATCGGAGTCGGGATCGACTGCGGAAGCTGCACCTGCGGGGTAGGCACCGGAGCAGGCGCTGGCATTGGGGCAGGCGACGGTGTCGCAGTCGGAACCGGCGCTGGCATTGGCGCTGGCGCTGGCACTGGCGATGGCGCTGGCACAGGGATTGAAGTTGGCACTTCGAAGTCTGTCGGTATCCCCTGAGGGATAGGGAGATCAATTGGCGGTTGCGGCTGAGGTGCCCCTGGCTGCTCCTCGTCTGGCTCAGGCTCGACCGGAACTACTCCGCCGTTGTTTTTCTTACCGGTGAGCAACAAAAGCCCACCGAGACCCGCGGCTCCGATTACCAACGGAAGCATCGTTTTTTTCTTCATCTCGTCTTCGCTCCTAGGAGGATCGCGGGGTCCTCCGTCATCCCGTTTCGGCGCCGCACCAAGACATGCAGCTGCTCTCCCACGAAATCCGCTTTGCACGTTGCGCGCTCGCCCCCCGCAACCAGCTCGCAGATTCTCCAAATAACTAGGTCGTCGCAATCCCCCCACTGGCGAGCGTACACGACTGGGGGCAGGTCAAACATCTCCAGCCCTGTACCGTGGCCGGGCTCGTACTGAAACCTAACTCCCGACTGGTAGAGAGGCGGCAGCCGCCAGGACCGAAAGGCATCGACACAGCCGTATGCCGCTCCCTCGATGACACCCTTCACCAATCGGGCAAGGGCTCGAGTGTGCGGTATACCAGCCGTGTCGATGCAGATGCGGAGGGCCATGGCGCTGCCCCTTGGCTACCGTCGGAGCTGCGTCCCGTAGAACGTGCCCTGGAAGTTGAGGACGCCCCCCGTGGGATTGCTGACCCTGAAGAGGATTCCGACCGCGGGCTCGATGGTCATCCACTCCATCTGGGGGGACGTCGACACCTCCGAGAAAATCTCGATAGGCACACCAGCATCATTGGCGAACATGTTCGTGCCAGCGATGCTCACGCTCAGGATAAGCAGGCCAATGACGGTGGAAGGGGCAAGGAACTTCTGCGGAGTGAAAGGCCTATTGGGGTTCACCTGAATAGGCACCGTTGCGCCCACGCCAATCGGCGTGGAACCGAGGCCGAAATAGGAGACGTCCCCAGCGACGTACATGGTTGGAGCGTACTCGATCGGCTGCTGTGCTCCTGACAGCTGCGCCGGTGCAACGGGCTGCACTGGAGCGCCGATGTATCGGGGGTTCACCTGCGCTCCACCGACCCCGGGGTATCTAGGATAGATATCTGCTGACCCGACCGAACCCGAACCCATCATCTGTTCTGCTGCTTGGTGATACTGATCCATGGTTTTCTCTTTCCGTAGCGATCGCTACCCGTGACTTTCGACCGATTTCGTTTTGGTGGCGTTCCCTCGGTTTCTATTTCTATTCCTCGGATTCGAACTCGATCTTCTCTCGCACCAGATTGTAAAGGACAGTGGCGAGCGCCCCTGTACCTGCGCCGATCATCGCGGCACCGGTCCTCCCCCCGGTCACCACGCCACCGACGATTGAAGCACCGCCAATCAGTGCGTTGGTTGGCACACCTTTGAACTCAGCCGTATCTGAGTTTCCGCCCCATTTCTCATCAACGATGGCGGCAACCCCGCCGCCGGCGAGAGCCGATCCGTGCCCGATGAGCATCAACTCGCCGTGCTTTTTCTCGACTCGCTTTCTCTTATCAGTCTCGTTCTTCCGGCGGATGGTTTGGGCCGCCTTCGACAATAGGTTTGCTGCCATTGTTCCTCCGACAGTTTGCGCGTAGTCTACCCGAGGTTCGACCGAAGTTCCCATTCGTGGGACCATGCACACATGGCCCAACGAACTCCTAAGACACGCAACCATCGCGAACAGCTGCGATTGAGCGATGAGGAATTACGCTCATCGATTGCCCAGATTGGGTGCCTGCTGCCGGTATTGCGCTGGCAGGGCCGCATTCTCGACGGGGCCCGAAGGAAACGCATTGCAGCTGGGGTCGCCAAGAGCGTGCTCGTCGTTGAGCTCAAGTCCAGGACGGAAGCAGCCCGGGCACTGTGGGCGGTGCACCCGGAGCGAGCACTGAGCATCTTCCCGGAGCCGAGCCTCCAAGAGTCGGCAGACCTATTCGGTACCAGTCCCGCGCGAGTCGCTCAGGTGCGTTCGGCATTCACCGAACGACCCGAGCCATCCCAGAGCGGGCGCATGGCGTGGAGCCGCAGAAGGTCAGCTGACCTTGCGCCGTTTCAGAGCGAGGGCAGGGCGTTGAAGGTCCAGTTTTGGATCTCTCCGGAGCTACGGGAGGAGATGCGTCTTGCTCGCGTTCGCCTCGGCGCGCGATGCACCGAAGCGGCGTTCATACGCCGAGCCATCGCGGCTGCCTTAGAAAACCCCAAGCCCCCCGCCTAGCATGGTAGGCGGGGGGCTCGACCCGCCCCGAAGCTTGACCTAAAACGGGCGGGCAATTCAGTTGTAGCAGCCTCCGCTCAGTAGGTCGACTCCTGGCCAAATCGCTCTATCGTTTCCTCGTCTGGATAGAGAGGAACCGTTTTTTGGTGTCCAATTCCGATCTTGGCGAGTCGTGCGCCTCCAAGCCGTGACACTAGGCGATAGTCCTCGGAGATCCACATCCCGAAATTCTTGTACCTTGCACGCTCCTCTGAGTCAGCGGGAGCTGACCACGTGAATGCAACCAACGTCTTGCCGGCGTGCCATGTACGCTCACTTTGCGCTGCGAGCAGATGCAGGTGCGGCGCTGGTATTGCCAAGAAGCCAAGCCCGGTCACGTACAGCTGATCTGACGAATTGCCATCAGCAGGAATGAGCTGCATCGCCGCGATGCGTCCGTCGGCAGTCGAGTAAATTCCAGACACCGGTCGTACCGTAGCAATCGCGATCTCGCACAGTGCATCTGCCTGTTGCGGCGTGAACACCATATCATCATCGACCATCAAGACCACGTGGCTCGGATCATCGGGCACCTTATCGAGGATAGCGGTCAATGCGATGCATCGGGCAAGCGCTACATCTGCGCTACCTGTCTGCGTATACGAGGCCCACCCGCGTCGGACGCACTCATTGATGGCTCGATTCGTCTCTTGACTGATCCCTCGATACGATGAGCACAGAATCATACGCGTTGTCATGACCCACTCCACCTTGGCCACTCGAACGCGCCACAATCTAGGATTGAGTCATACGAGAACAGAGCAGCCACTCTCAGACCTGCCTGCTGGTCTTGCAACACGAGCGGTTTCATCTGCATCAATGCCAGGGGCATCACCACTCGCTGGGTTTCCACCAGGCGCACTCTGGTAGCCCCCCGAAATTCGAGCGCCTCGTGCAAATCATCGACGACTCGATTGATCATCCTCGCATAGTCTGGAGTCGCAAGCAGCTCGACCTCGAAGGTGGCATAGCGCACCCCTAGTTCGCAGGAGACACCTAGTATTTGTTGGTCGTTCATTGGGTCCCTTTCCGGGCGCACTTGCGCCCCGAGTCGTAGTTGTGAAGCAACAGATCATCTATCACTTAGGCAA
>Ga0272441_10012161_pt1 | contig 12634 bp, 11 predicted proteins | sample SSMProp6N_FD_193582 | JGI IMG/M metagenome (GOLD analysis project Ga0272441, IMG submission 193582) | Marine sediment archaeal communities from Little Sippewissett salt marsh, Falmouth, MA, United States - SSM-Prop-6N | ecosystem: Environmental > Aquatic > Marine > Wetlands > Sediment ...
GCTGCGATCAGCGGGAGCGCAGATCCGAATAGCATATACGCTTGACATGACCGACCTCGCGGAGACATCCATCACCAAGATGCCGCGTACGAACGCGTTCTACATTCAGTCACCCAGGCTCCAAACTACCACTCTGTAGACAGAACGAAAGTTCTGTTTACAGGCACATAGCCTCCAAACCGCTGTCTCCATCTACACCTTTGGGAGCCTCAATCTGCGCATGCTCGCTCCTACCCCGAGAGGCCGGTCCGTATCGATTTCGGCAGTACGCTCGGATCCGATACACTGCTGGCTATCAGATGGGCAGAGGGAATTCGGACGAGTAGACAAGTTCCTATTGGATCGCTACTCATGCTGTGGACTCTCTACTTGCACTTCGCCAGGTGATCGGAGGAAGGAAGGTCGAAGTTGGGAAGACCAGTGAGCAGGTCGCTAGTTGCACTGACCGGATTCATGCTGCTTCTGGGTATCGCCCTCACGGCGATGGCGGACAGTGACACAAATGAGTACGGAATGGCGTTCGCATGGTGGGTACCGGGCCCAGGCTACTTGCCCGTGCTTCTGATCGGCGTGGAGATAGCTCCTGCATATCAATATCCAGGTGCCGAATCCTGGCACACTATCACCGATAACGTGACGGAATCATGGAGTATCCACCTCGACAAGGGATTCGACGAAATCTCACTCGGTGGGGGTAGCCCGCTTGTTGCCTACGGAATCGACTTCTCCTACGGCATTGGAGTTGCCTTCTACTTGACGGTCCCGACGACCTACGGAACCACTGATCTTGTCGGGTCAGGGAGTGGTTTTGAAATCGCGATCACTGACATCGACGCCTCTCCGATCTTCTTCTTGACGGTCGACGCGCTGCCCGATACAGGTTGGCTCCCTGGCAACCCTGCTGAGCCGACGCCTGCGGACATTATCACTGACGCTCTGCAGAAGCTGCCCTGCCTGGACGAGGAGAGGGCTTGGCAGCTCTTTGACATGTTCGGTGCTCGCTCGTTCACTCGCGCGCTGCTGATCGCCGACACATGCGACATGTTCGTCGAGAGTCTCTTTGGTTACTCGGTGAAGGTCGACACCGCGAACGAAGGGGTAATCAAGGCCGAGATTATGAGCTTGGCGACGAACGAAGTTCCTGGCGGATTGCCGATTCCCAGCTACTTCTCGCTCTTCAAGATCCTCGATGACGGATCATACTCGGTCCTGACCTCCCCATGGGACTTCCTAACGATCGTCCAGGCCTTCGACGATGCCGGTCTACCAAGACCTGGCGTCTTCGTGGCCGAGTTTAGCGAGCAAGATCTACTCGAAGACATACAGGGCGGTCCTGGGACATACGTCGTCTGCCCAGTGATCGGCGGAACGGTCCAGGGATACCCCGGAATCTGGAACGCACTCCAGATCCCGTAGGTCTGCGCCCAACGCGGTTCCTCCTGGCTACCACTCTGTATGCAGAACGAAGGTCCTGCGTACAGTTGCAAAGCCTCCAGACTACCAGGCAGTAGATAGAACAAAGGTTCTGTTTACAGTCCCCCAGGCTCCAAAACACCCTGTCCATCTGCCCTGTACGCCACGCTGTAGCCCCAACTTCAAGAGAGAATCACATCCCTGTACACTTTGTGGAAGTCCAAACCTTGCCAGGAGGATAGGCATGACGTTCAGACGGACTCACCCAGAGCCATCGTTCTTCACTCCAGATGATGAGCCATACCGGGATCTTGATGGCGTGATCGCATTCGATGCCATGATTGTCGAACTCATGAAGAAGTCTCGCGTGATTGCTGCACTGACGGAGGCTCAGGACCTTTCAGGCCTCCAACGTGCTGTTGCCCAGATAGTTCCGCAGGGGATCAACTTGGGTTTGGGAATACGTGAACTCATTCGGCAAGCCCACTTGTTCTCGGCAGCCGTCCTCTTGAGATCGCTTGTCGAGCAAGCAGCTATCGTTCACTACTTGCTAGCGCATCCCGATGCAATTCCCGTTTGGGAAGCCGGCTGGAATCACTCGGAGCGACCATCTTTGAAGACCATGTTGGGATCATTCAAGGCAGACGCAGATCAAGACGTACTGCGTCAGGTATGCGAGCTTCTCAACCATCTCACCCACGGCGATCCCGTAGGCGCAGAGTTCAATGCCGTCTATCTATCAAACAGAGCAAGAGGTTACGTAGTCGGACGCATCACAACTGACCCTGAGTTCTGCGACTTCGTCTGCAGCCAAGCGGTCAGTTGGCTTGTGGTGCTTAGAGCGGTCATGGAGGAGTGCTTTCCGAGCCCAAGCTAGACAGCGATTACCAAGCAACAACATACGAACGCGTTCTACATTCAGTCCCCCAGGCTCCACAACTTCAGATAGGACAAGCGTCCAGATGAATCTCTACACTTCCTTCAGTCCAGTTCCCGCTCGTTTCTGTTTCGTTTCTTGCCGATGCGCTGCTCCCTCCGCTCGAGAAGACCTGTTCCGATTACTGTCAGAGAGGCAAGAACGATGCCAACACCAGCCAGGATGAAGAGTGCTGTGAACAGCCGGGTCGCGTCTGACGTGGGGTGCAGGTCGCCGTAGCCCACCGTCGAGAGCGTCACAACCGAGAAGTAGAAGGCCTGAATCGAGGTCCACCCCTCTAGGAGTCGGAAGGCAATGGTTCCTACAAGCATGAGCCCCAGGAGTGGATCCAGTCTTTGCCAATCGACTCTGACATTATTCGATGGCTGGCTCTGCGTGATCTGGACCTGTGAGTCAACGCGAAATCGGATGCATGTCCCACGTGCCCAAGAAGAACCCCCAAGCTGCCGGCGTCCCCTCGATGGCCTTGCACGACCGCCTATCCTTTGACTTCCTGCATTCGGCGAATCTGTCGCAGCATGACCTTCTTGGGCATGAATGGAATCATTGCCATCATCATCTTCTGTCCGAAGGTGACACCAGAGATGACCTCGAGCCTTCCGGCGAGCATGGCATCGTAACCATCTTGGGCAACCGAGCGGGCTGAGGCCGTCCTATTGAAGAGACTGGTCTCGTTCATTCCCGAGGTACTGGCGAAACCGGTTTCGGTAGCACCCGGCAGCAGCGTAGTCACCGTAACCTCTGTGTCGTGTAGTTCTTCGGCAAGGGCATTGCTCAGGAACGTCACGTACGCCTTGGTTGCGTAGTACACGGCCTGCAGAGGACCGGGCGTGAGGCTGGCAGTCGAAGAGACATTCAGGATACGCCCACTGTTCTTCTGCACGAAGTCAGGAAGGAAGAGTCGACTCAGCGCGGTCAGTGCAACCACATTGAGTTGGATCATGGCAAGATCCTGTTTCCATTGCCGCTCATGAAACTTGCCGCGCCCGCCGAAGCCAGCGTTGTTGATCAGGTATTCAATCTCGATGCCGACGCTCTTGACATGGTCATAGATTTCCAGTGGTGCTTCGGGCTGAGCCAGGTCCTTCGGGATCACGGTGACCTGAACGGAGTGCCTGGCTTCAAGCTCGTCCTTGAGTTCATTGAGCTTGTCTTCACGTCGCGCGACGATGACCAGATTGCCGCCTCGCTCCGCATGAATGCTTGCCAACTCCTTCCCGATACCACTGGATGCACCAGTGATGAGTGCAGTTTCTCTCATGATGAACGTTGCCTCCTTCCTATGGTGTCTGCGTCGCACCACCCTTAATGGAGTTCACATAAATGGATCGCACCTGTGTCTTTGGCGGGAGCGACGGGGCGTAGTGGGTAGGGCGAGACGGGCGACGTTCTGCTCGGTCGCGAACTGCGCGATGTCGTCAACGTCCGGGTGGTATTCCCTGACGTCATAGAAGATCGTCGCGTTTCGATGGTTCCCGCTGGCATGGAGACGCCTAACGCCGCCGACCCAACGCAACTGATTCTGATTCCAAAATGCGGCTTATTTGCGATGTGAGAACCGGTGTCTTCAATGGGCGGAAGCCTATCACACCAGATTCCGCATCGTCGATTCAACGACATCCTCAGTCTAGTACGCGTGGGCTCCCAACTGCAAATCTTGGAGCGAAAGAGCTCCAGAAGCGAAACGACCGCCGAGACCTGAACTCGTAGCTTCGGCTTCATGCTTGCTCAGGCTCCTCCATGCCGATGCAACTCACCTCTCACTCCTCTTAGTTTGCACCTGCCGGTGCTCTAACCAAGACGCTCAATCCAACGGGATCACGACAGTCGTGCCGTCGCTGCCCGCGATGATCTCTCCGTCGTAGCCCGCCCGGATGGGGTCTACGTAAACGGCCCGCAGCTGCGCCTGAGTCGGCACCGACGGGGCGTAGTGGGTCAAGGCGAGACGAGCGACGTGCGCTTCGGTTGCGAATTGCGCGATGTCATGCACATCGGGGTGGTACTCCCGGATGTCATAGAAGATCGTGGCATTTCGATCGTCCCCGACGCTCCGGAAGGCATCCTCCAGGGCCTCGACCAAGTCGTAGCTCATCGTGTCCATCACCACGAGGTCGGCCGACTCGGAGTGCTCTCGTAGCGAGTCAGTGATGACCGTGTCGCCGGAGATGATGATCTTCTTGCCGGCGAACTCGATCTTGTACCCGAATGCCGGTTCCACCGGCGGGTGGGACACGGCGAACGCGGTCACAACCACGCCATCCTGTTCGTACACCGTAGCCTCCGTCACGTTGGCATCGAACTCGACCGGCGTGGCGAAGTGGAACTCGGATGGCATGTACTCCTCGCCATGGTGGTCCGTTCGGTGGCGAGAGTCTGCTGTGTACACGGCGATGAAGCCGTTAACCAGCTGTTCGGTGCCCGTGGGTCCGTAGATATGGAGGTTTGTGGTTCTCCCGAGGATGAAACTCCGCTGCATGACCTCCCCGACATCGGCGATGTGGTCGTTGTGGAAGTGGGTCAGGAAGATGGCATCGATCGATGCGACCGGCAGGTTGAACTGCTCCATCCGCTTTTGGGCGTAGTCTCCCGCATCGAACAGCAGGAATTGCCCGTTCACGAAGACGGCGGTCGAGTTCTGCGCCAGGTTGGGACTCATCGGACCGGCGGTCCCAACCAGGACCACCTTGATCTCGTCCTTGTCCAAGTAGTCAGCAAACGCCTGTTCTTGCGCCTCCTGCTGCCTGCGAATCGAGTTCTCGAGCATCGCATTCGAGTCGCGGGATGGCAGGAGCAAGCCGACGGCCAATCCGGCCGCCACGATGCCTGTTAGGATCCAATCGAGCCAACTGCGCCCTGTCATTCTCGGCCTCCTTCCATTGTCACGCTCCTCGCCCCACTACAAGCTCACGCCGGGGCTAGAACAGCAGCCAGGCCGCGTTGATCTCGTCGGAATCCGCCGGCAGGGAGAAGAGCATGCCGTCGCGGCTCACCGTGATCGGCCCGTCGTAGATGCGACGTGCGTCGCCCAAGAACGCCGGATGCAAGATGGAGAACGGAAGCGGCGGGAGAATCTGGTTGAGGACGAGATGACGGACGTTCGCGTCCCGGGCAATGCGAGCCGCTTCTTCGGCAAACGCGTGATACGTTTGGATGTCTGTGGCTACGGTACCAGCAACAGCCTCTCCGCTCACCTCCGACGCTAGGGTCATTGCGTCCAGCATGTCCGGATTCATCGCGTCGTGGACCAGGATGTCTACTCCTTGCGATTGCGCCATCAGGGTTTCATCGGGAAGGGTGTCGCCGCTGAGGACGACCGAGCGGCCCTTGTAGTCGAAGCGGAATCCGAGTGCGGGTTCGACTGGCTTGTGAGAAACGAGGAACGCGGTGACTCGAACGCCGTCGGCATCGAAGATCACAACGCTCTCGTCTTCACCGAAGCCATCGATGACCTGGGCGACACCTCCCGCGCCGGAGGCCGGCGCGACCGCGTCGCCGTGGTGGGCGATCCGGTAGCCGGCATCGAACGAGAAGGCCTGGTTGTAGCCTTCGACAACCGTCTCTACGCCTACCGGCCCCATGACCAGGGTCGGCTCGGTCCGTGCGCCGTAGGTCCAGATCTTCAGCATCAGCTCATCCAGATCGGCAATGTGATCGGAGTGGAAGTGGGTGAGCAGAACGGCCGTCGTCTCCTCCAGCGGAAGCTGCATCAGCTCGTTGTTCAGGGTGCTCCCTGGGCCGCAATCGACGATGAATTGATGCTCGCCGGCGATCACGAACGTGGAGATTCCCACACGCTGGGAGTCCGGCATCGGGGCTCCGGTCCCAGCGAGACCGACATGAAGCCCATCCGGCAGCCCATCGATCGTGGACTGCTGTTGCCTGCCGGCAACCCCGCTATTCCATAGCCGCGTCGAAATCGCTGGGCGCATCAGGAAGAGACCGCCCAGGAGCACAACGACGATTCCCGCGGCAATCAAGAACCTGCGGCTGCCGATGGCGCTGAGAGCGTCGGGCCGCTTCCTATCCTTCCCGGACAGGGCGTGAGAGAGGACGGCCAGGCCAAGCACGAGCACGAAGAGGATCTCGACGACCAACGTCCCGGCGGTTCGCGTCGGGAACGGATCAAGGAGCATGCTGATCACGCGACCCCCGACCACCAGGCCCAGGAAGGTGGTCGGCACCAAGAGGAGCCAGCGGTAGCGGGAGAAGGCGCCGAGTAGCGTGAACACGGCCGTCCCCAGGAAGAGCGCGCCGAGGTCGGCTCGAAGCGAGTTGATGCCGGCACCTCCCGTGCTCAAGCTCAGGAACATCGTCGAGACCACTTCCGGCATGATCAGAATGGCGAGCCCAATCAGAAGCAAGAGAACCCCGACCCCACCCGCTAGAATGCGCGTGACCATCACGATTGCGTCATGTCCTAGAAGCTTCTTCATCGTCGTGAACCTCCGGCAACCTGCATCATCAGATTCGCCACTTCGGGGCCGTCATTCTGGTTCTGTCCAGAGACGATGCGGCCATCGACCACAACATGGCTGGCGAAGAAGTCGCGAAACGCGGTGTCGCTCTCGAAGAGCGCACCGGCCGCCCTCAGCTCCCGCTCGGGGTGCTGGGGCGTGATGTCGATGCGAAGCTCGCGGACCTGTTTGTCCGTGACGGCCGTGATGCGCCGACCTTCGACGAGCGGGTTGCCGTTCTCATCCACCGCGTTCAGGAGGCCGAGGAGACCGTGGCAGACCCCGCCAATGACTGCTCCAGCTGCGTAAGCCTCGGACATCTTCTGACCGAGCACTGCGGAGTAGCCCAGGTCGTAGGCTGCCCCCCAGCCGCCCGCCAAGAAGATGATGTCGTACTGCGTGAAGTCGACATCGTCGATTCGAAGGGAGCTCTCAACCTTCTCCTGCAGCACCGGGTCGTTCTCGAGGCGATCCTCGTAGTCGCTCCGGAACAGCCAGTTGAACGACTGCGGATCGAACGGGATCTCGCCCCCCTCGATGCTGGCGACGTCCACTTCCATGCGGCCCTCGTGGAACTCGTAGTAGGGCGCCGTGAGCTCGGAGCCGAAGACGCCCGTCGCTCGTCCGCCCTCTCCCAGCTCGTCATGACTGGTCGAGATGATCAGCGCCCGCCCTTCGTGCAGCATGTAGCGCTGCCCGGTGTACTCCTGGTGCAGCCCCATGGCGCGAAAGATGGGCGGCAATGCGACTCTGGCCGTAACTCCAAGTGCCAAGAGCACTCCAAGAGTGATCAACACGATCTTCACGATTCTCCTCCGATTCCGTACGAGAAACTCCTTCATGTCTCTTCACCCTCCTGGATACTGCTAGTGGTTGGTCTGCTGTCGCTCCGTCCATCGCTGAATGCGCCAGATGTCTGCGGAGATCCCTCCGATGCAGCACTCTTGAGCACGGCCGCGATCGCATGACGGATGACTTCCTTCGCATCCTCAATGGAGAGCCTTGCCTCGCTTCGTAGGTACTCCCACGCATTCCAGGACGCGATCAGCCCGAACGTGCGTAGTCGAACGGGCGAAGGCTCCTCTGGTAGGACCAGATCGGAGAAGGCATCTCTGATCCGTGCCATGTACCGAGCTCGCACCCGCTCCCGCTCCTCCAGGGCAACTCCAGGATCGATCTCAGACTTCGCAAGGACTCGCTTCATCGGCGTGATGAACTCGTAGATGGATGCCAGGTGATCGACAACCCGATAGACTCGCTCTTGCAGAGGAAGTCCGCTCAGTTCCGGGAACGGGAACCTTTCAGCGAGCTGTCGGTACACGTAGTTGCTCGCTTCTCGGAGAAGCGTCGCCTTGTCTCCGAAGATCCTGTAGACGGAACGCTGCGAGACGTTCGCTCGCTCGGCGATCTCATCGGCCGTGGCCAGCCTGCCCGTCTCCCGAACATGCTCGACCTGTGCACGCACAATCTCCGCTCGGTTTCGCTCGAGACGTGCAGTCCGGCCATCAAGCTTCGTCGTGTTCATGGCGTAATCCTAACAAGTGGCAGTCTCCCTGTCAATAGCTATTGACAGTCCCACTGCCACAAGCTACACTGCGCATGTCTGAGGTGGCACGTAGTGCTTTGATAGCTGGCCAGCTCTTGGGGCCAAGCACAAGCGTGCCTGTGAATGATCTCGGCAGCTGTAGCGATTGAAATCGAAGGAGGGTCTTGTGGAAGACAAAGCCAACAGCGTAGTTGAGATGATTCGTGAGGAGATCCTTTCTCACTGGTGGTTCATGCTGCTTCGTGGCGTGTTGCTCGTTGTGGCGGGCATCTTCACGATTGCGATGCCGGCGGGGACGCTCATCGGCGTCGTCCTGTTCCTGGGAATCTACTGGATCGTTGATGGGATCATCAGCTTGGTCGAGACGATACGTGGCACTCGCGGGAAGAGGCGAACCTGGTCGATCATTAGCGCGTTGATCGGTGTGCTTGCCGGCCTTCTTGTCATCGCGAATCCCCTGGTCGCCGGCATGGTAAGCAGTACGTTCCTTGTTTATCTCCTCGGGATCACCGTGCTGCTGAGAGGGACGACGCTGATGTTCATTGGACGGGATGATCGATGGACCTGGCAAGGACTCCTGATGGGGATCCTGTATGTCCTCTTCGCCGTCGTCATCATCGCTCGACCCCTCGTGGCCATCGCGGTGCTGATGTGGATCTTCGCGATCCTGGCCATTGCCGCAGGCGTTGTGTCCGTCGGAATCTCCTTTCGGATGCGTGCCAGCCACAGGAGAAGCCGCGCGAGCGGCTAGCAGGCCGATGCGTGGCGCAACAGGTGGCGCGCAAACGGGAGGAGCATGTCTGACACGTTTGGAATCGAGCTTCTGGGTGAGCCTCGAGGGCGCGGCCCTCGAGCCCTCAAGCGCTGGCTCCTAGGCCATTCTCCAGGAGGTGCCGCTCTACAGCGAGTAGCTCGTGTGTGCACCCCTCGATATGGACGATGCGAAGCTTGGTGGACAGTGAGGCAGAAGCGGTAGCCAAGATCATCACACAGCGAAAGGAGACGTGACATGCAAAAGGCCTTCTTCCTCATTCTTTTGGCGGCGGTTGCCTCATTGGCGCTGTTTTCCCCGATGCTACGGCAGCCTGCTTCTTCGACGGCCATAGACACACTCGACCGAGGTGCGCGCTGGCTGATGACTGCCATCGAAGAGCTAGACGCTCTGGAAGGAACCAGCGATGACGAGCGCGAGCGTGTGCGCGGTTATCTGCAAACGCTCATCCACAACCCGGAACTGCGCTCAGACGAAGCCGGCAACGCCGAGTTCGTGAGAACACTGCAATCACAGGAAGCGATTGAAGTTGTCGAGCGCGCCTTCGTCCGTGTTTCCTCTTCACTCAACTACCATGAAGGCTACTGGGTTGCCGAAACAGAGGTTGACGGAGTGCCCTTCCCCGTCACGATGATCAACGACATCCACGTCGACGCGTACGAAGGGCGAGTGACCGTCTACGGGCAGGTGCAGGTGCTCGGCCGCATCATCGCCCCCGTACAAGCAGGTCCGGGTGAGGTCGTTGAACACTTCAGTGGGAACATGCTTGGAATGCATCCGAACGCCGTCTACCTGAACGGCAGTGGAGAGGAACTCGCCGAAGCGGATGGAAGCGGCAGCTGGTGGGTCAAGCACCCCATCATGGGACCCGAAGGCTATTACAACTGGACGGCGATGATCAGCGACTACTCGTTCGGCGGGCAATACATTGAAGGCTACCTGTTGGAAGATGGCGTGACTCTGATGCTAAGAGCCTTCTTTGAAGATCGCATCAAGGGCTTCCCCGTGGATAACGAAGCCATCGCCGAGGAAATCTATGGCAACTCGCGTACTCCCGGCTTCGACGCAAGTCCAATCACCCATCTGATCACGCGCTGGGAACCCGCCAACGTAGACCCTGAGGCTGGTCCCATTGACTATACCTCCACCGCGATGGACACAGTGGTATTCGAGTGTCGCCCTGAACCCAGTCCTCTCGACGGTCGGGCGCGTACGTGCCGGTTCCTGACTACTCCCTAGCAGCGGCATGTTCCGCTGAACCTCGGAGTTGCCATCGACCGACTGCAGGACCCGACACAAGACAGACTCCCCCAATGGAGGCACACGATGAACACAGCAACAGGGAAACTGCTTCTCGCACTGGTGGCAGCGCTCGGCATTCTTGCCCTTTCGTTCTTGGCTCCGGTGATCTCTGGCATTCTGCCCGCATCCCGCACGGAAAGTACTGGCGAACACACAGTCGTCACAGACTATGTCGTGACACGCTCTTCGCAGATCACGCCCGGTCCCAGCGAAACGGATCTGTACACCACCGTCAATCCTGGCGAGCACTTCGACTATGGCCGGAGTCACGTCTTTGAGTACGCAACTTTTGGCGGTTCCTTGGCGGATGACGCTACAAACCAGGCCTTCGTTCGTGTAGCCCCCGGCTTCTATCCAGGCGCCTACAACGTCGTCACGCGCAACCGGGATGAGGCGTTCATCTACTACGGCGTGTACGGCGACGTGGAAGGTTCGACCGGTCCGGCCGTCGCACGCATTGACGTGGATACGCTCGAGGAAGTATGGAACACACAGCTGGCTGTCTACGAGAACGAGACCACCTGGAACTACCCCGGCGTCGTCGGGATGCACGGCAACGGCACGCTCATTGTGGTGTCAGGAAACACCACCGCCGTGCTCGATCCCGACACAGGCGAGATCCTCAACCAGGTCGATCTTCCGCAAGAGGACCCCGCGCGAGGAAGCTACAACGGCTTCGCCACGACCTCGGACGGGACCCTCTTCACCAAGGCGCTGTATCGCTCGTGCGACGAGCCTGGCGGCCTTGCGCTGGCGCGATGTCTCGATACCGACGCCACCCAGACCCTCTTGGCGCTGGACCCTGTAACGCTTGAGATCATCACGCAGGTCGAGTTGCCCGAGTTCGCGACCGGGCGCATTCCCATCGCCATCCACGACGGGATCGACTACGTCTACATGCCCGGTGTCGACAGCGTCTACCGCTATCGCTGGCAGAATGGCACGCTTACGCTTGATGAGGCGTGGGGGTTCGTTCGTGTGGCCAGGGAAGAGGATATGGGAGCGATGGCTCCGATCGTCGTGGGCGACTGGGTGTTCGTGCAGGTGAATACCGGTCGTAACGGCCCGATGCCCGTGTTCGCGATCTCCGCGAAGGACTCATCGGTCCGGCACTCCATCGAACCCTTCTCCGATCTTCGAGCAACAGTCTCCTTCAACGCGGCGCATGGCGCCTTCGATCCCGCCAGTGGATTGCTCTACGTGGCGGATACCGGCGTAGGCTATGCGTCGGCTCTAAGTTTCGATCCCGAAGCCGGGTTCGAACTGGTGTGGCGTGAAGAGCAGACGACCAGCGTGTTTCAGCAGTTGATCGACTCCCCGGAACGGCGTGTCGTTGTGACCGCGGAACTGCAGAACTGGTGCGGGCTCAACCCCCTGGCAGCACGCAGTGAGCAGGTGGTCTACCGGGATGCAGCCACCGGACGGGAACTGGCACGAACCGGACTGCTCCCGCGAATGAGTGACGGCGCCAACATCAGTCCTGGATTCGATGGACGGGTCTACTTCCCAGGAAAGGATGGCAAGGTCTACGAGGTCAGTGTGCAGAGAGAGTAGTTGCGTTGCGGAGCACGCTGCGCTTTTCTAGCCACGCGACCGTACTCCGAGACCCCCATCAGCAAGCAGCGCTCGAACGCGTTCTACATCGAGCCAGCGCGGCTCCCAGCAGAGGCTTCGGCATCAGGCGATGGTTAGTAGCTAACGGAGTTCTAAACCTATCCACTACTCCCAGGTTGCCTCACTGGACGATTCTCGAACTCCGGTTCGAAAGCTGTCCATTAGTGGGTGCCGGGCTAACGTACTGCGGAGCGGGTTCGCTACTCGCAATCACTAATCAGGATTGATGTTACGCGCCTGGCAGCGCACGCATGTGGGACACCCATCACCACATAGCGACCAACGAACGCGTTCTACATTCAGTCCCCCAGGCTCCAGAACGTCCCTATTCTTGCGATTCCTCGAACGGCCATTCCCATGAGCTTTGGCTCTCTGCGCACTTCCGCTTTCTGATGTCCGAATCGATGTCCCATTGGACGAAACGCCACATGGCACCACAAGCGTCAACCTCTTCAACCGGGGCAACGAATCCTGCTATTCTCTCCCGCGGAGGCAGAATGAAGAAGCTGAGTCTGCTGCTTGCTGGGGTATTGTGCCTACTGGCAATGGCTTGTGCGGGAGAAGCGAACATCGAAAGCACACGGGAGGACACCTGG
>Ga0272441_10012162_pt1 | contig 12633 bp, 12 predicted proteins | sample SSMProp6N_FD_193582 | JGI IMG/M metagenome (GOLD analysis project Ga0272441, IMG submission 193582) | Marine sediment archaeal communities from Little Sippewissett salt marsh, Falmouth, MA, United States - SSM-Prop-6N | ecosystem: Environmental > Aquatic > Marine > Wetlands > Sediment ...
TCAATCGTTCCTTTATAAAAACCTCTTGCCAGAATATGGAAGGGGGCGTTTTCATTGGTTCCCTGCTGGGCCATCTGTGTGGCCAGCACTTCCTCCTCGCGCCAGACGATCAGATCCTTGAGCGAGTGGCGAATATGATGTTTTCGAGTTAGCCGGCAGTGCAGGGGTTCGACCCCGTCAATCATGCAGACGAACAAATCGGGATTGAGCTGGCGCATCTGGTAAAAGTCGAACGCCGGAAACAGGCCGTGCCGCCAGCGAAAGGTGGCGTGGGTATTGACAATAACGTGTTCATGCTCTTTGCTTTTGGCAATAATGTCTTTTATCACGCTGCGCCGAAGTGAATGAAGCCGGCGCAGCGAAATATCCAGAATCCGCCCCGGTGTTATATCCGGCGCCTCGGCGTACATCAACTCCCCCACGTTGCACAGCAAAATATCATTGCCGCGCTTTTGGGCGTAGTCACAGACCTGAGCAAGGTACTGCTTCTTGTCAATCCCCACCATACCTGTAACCACAATAATCATTTGCCGGCACCTTTTGAATACGAATTATTTTTACAAATTCTGCAATCGCTGCTGTTTATCATGGTCCTGCAGAGCCGCGATCAGTTCGTCCAGTTCGCCCATCATGATTCTTTCCAGCGAGTACAGCGACAGGTTGATGCGGTGGTCCGTCAGGCGGTTCTGCGGAAAGTTATAGGTGCGAATACGCTGAGAGCGGTCGCCGGAACCGATCATGCTTTTTCGGGCTGAGGATCGTTCGGCATTGGCTTTTTGCTGATAGTGGTCATACAGGCGGCTTTTCAGAATGCGGTAGGCCTTGGCGCGGTTCTTGTGCTGGCTGCGTTCGTCCCGCATACTGACGACAATGCCGGTGGGCACATGCTCGAGTCGGATGGCGCTGGCGACTTTGTTAACGTTCTGGCCGCCGGGACCGCCGGCACAACTGACGTTTTCGATCATGTCGTCCGGATTGATCTCGATGTCGACCTCTTCCGGTTCCGGCAGCACCGCCACGGTGGCCGCGGAGGTATGCACACGTCCCTGGGATTCAGTTTCGGGAACGCGCTGCACGCGGTGCCCGCCGCCTTCGTACCCCAACTGTGCCCACACGCCGGGGCCTTTAATATTCAGTGTGACTTCTCGGACACCGCCCATTTCGGTGCCGGCAAAGTCCATTGTTTCGACTTTCCAGCCCTGCTTGTCGGCGTAGCGTTTGTACATCTCATAAAGATCACCGGCGAACAGCGAGGCCTCGTCGCCGCCGGTGCCGGGACGGATTTCCATGATGACCGAGTCAATCGCGGCATCGTCGGCCATGACCAGCGTATTTTTGATCTCTTCCAGCAGGGTTTCCTGCTGTTCGGTCAGCGTCTTAATCTCCGCGGCGGCCATTTCCTTCATCTCCGGATCGCCAAGCATTGCCTGGGCGTCTTCCAGTTCCGCAGCGTTTTTCATGTATTCCCGATAGCGGCTGACCAGCGGCATCAGTTTGCCCTGTTCCTTGGTCAGCGGCACCAGTTTGGATGCATCGGAGGCAATCGCCGGGTCGCTGATCCGGGTGTCAATCTCATTGCACCGCTGGTCCAGTTCGGCAAGCTTTTTCAGAACGGCTGTATTTGTATCTGCCATATATGAGGTCTCCGCCCGGTCCGGGCAAAAAAATTACGCTGCCAACACTTAACCGGTAAAGATCAAGTTCAACAGCGCAATGGTGTAACGAAATAAGTATCTACTTTTTGTCTTTTTTCTGGAACGAGTAGCCGTCGCCAAACTTCTTGTTGAAGCGGTCGATGCGGCCGGCGGTGTCGACGAATTTCTGCTTGCCGGTAAAGAACGGGTGGCACATCGAGCAGATTTCCGCATGGATCTCTTTGACCGTACTGCGGGTCTCGAAGGTATTGCCGCAACCGCAGCGAACCTTAACGACATCGTATTTTGGATGTATATCTTTTTTCATATTCGGTTCTCCACTTGTTTTGTCCAATAAGGAAAGCCCAATATTATAGCACCGAATAAACAAAAATCAACCTTTTTTTGAAATTCTCCGCTACCCAAAGGGGAAAAATCAACAAGCAAGCTGTATCGTCTTTATGGAAAACGACTTATGGTATAATTGCCGGAGGTCTACTTTTGCAATACCAGATGATTACGGCAATGAAAAGTATCGCGTAAAGCGGCACAAAAAACCAGGAATATTGGACCAACAAATGGGTGAGATTAAGAACCAGTTGTACGACAGCCGGTAACTGCATTTCACCGTCGGACATATCCGCAAGTGCTTCTGCAAAATGCGACACAATAAAAATGTTCATTAAAAAGACAATCCCGCCCACGATCATTAACCAGATACCAATATGGGCCACAGTTCGTTGTGTCATTTATAGCTCCTTTCCCGTTGAGTTTACATATATAAAAGCCACTCTATGCATTAAGACGCGGGATTTTGAATTTTGTTACAAATTTTTTGTGTTTTTTAAAAATCTGTGTAAATCCGCGCAATCCGCGGTTAAATCCCTACAGCACGTCGCCGCGGGCTTTGCCGTCCATGGCCCCGTCTTCGGCGTCGATGATATCGACCATTTTTTCGATTTCTTCGGTGGTCAGCATGCCCTTGTTGGTCAGCAGACGGATGATCGAGGCGATGTACAGTTTCAGTTCGTCGTTTTCCCGCTTGAGAATCATCAATTCGGTGTCTTTTGCCTGCTCATCCTGATGGATTTCCATCAGCGACTCTTTCAAAACGCGGATATCGGCTTCACAATCGGAAATATCCAGCCGATTGCCCACGTCTCCCAGTAAAAATGTACGTCCCCAGCCCATCGCGGCTCCTTAATCTAAAAATTAAATGCTTATCAACCATTCACACAATGAACAAACCTGTTCTTCATTTGTTAAATTTGCGGCATTCGTTAATGCGTTTTGACGAAGTTGGTCAAAAATTTCTTCTGCCATTGATTTTTCAATAGCAGCACCGGTAAAAAACAGACACGGTTTAAGCCTTTCTTTCGAAAAAGCTTTTCGGATGCGACCGAGTGCGGAATTAGCTGTCTTCCAATGTTCGTCAGCCCCGGCAGGGTCAATACCCCCTTTCAACTCCCCTAAAGCAACAAAGAGTTCAGGCGAGGAAATGATCGCTTTCTTTTTTGAATAACGATCCCCCAAATCATTATGTTGGCAATTCAGTAAGCAAAGGTCGACATTTTTACCAACATTTGGGACGGTTGTATTAAAAAGCAGAACTCGATTGCCGTGTTTGTTTTGCCAGCTAATTCCTTTGAGTACTCTCTCTATATCCGTATCGTCAATAGAAGTCGGAATCCAGGACAAGCTTTTGTTGTGAAACCACATATATTCGATCTTCTGTAGAGACAAGAGAGCAATAAGATTTCGGATAAATTTTCTTTCCCCCAATGTTCCGGCGATATTTCTCATCATGCCGCCAAGTGTGTCGCCTCGAGTCAGCAAGAAGCGATACACCAATTCATCAACAAACTTCTTACCTGCAGGGACCAGAAAATTTTCAACCAAATTGCTTATTGCTTCTTCTTTATGCCGTTTTTCCAGGTGTGTGAGAGCTTTGTCTGAAAGTCCTGCGGCAGTTAACAGAGAATTTTGAATCTGAGGGATTTTGTGCAGATCTTCGGGGCATTTTGCTTTTCGAGCAAGCACTCTCAATGCCTTAGCTTCTTCGATGAATGGAGTCGCTTTTCGATTTTTTTCCAAAGCAATCTCAATGAAACCGGTACGCGTAGCTTCATAAGACGTTACAAGATCATTATACGATTTCAGATGTTCTCGATAGGGCCTTTTCAATTATGGTTTTCTCCACACATAAACGCATTTTCGAAGGGCGTCCTTGCCGTGTTCGCCCATTTGTTGACTGCTGTTGCCTTTTGTTTGGGGTAACGTCAGTATATTCGTTATTTCAAATCCAATATCCTGTGCGATTTTAGACAAGATCAAGTCCACAGGGATACTAATTCCCGCATAGCGAACATTGTCATTGACCATGAACAACAAACCGTCTCGCTTCAAGATACGAAAACACTCCGATATCACAGCAGTCATTTCATAAAAATATCCCTTAACCATCCTGGGGATACCGTTATTGTTCAGCTTTTTATCTTTTTTCTGCTGTTCAAGATATTCTATGATCGTATTGATTAAATTCTGTTTTTGGAAAATTTCGGAAATCCTGTCATAGGAATTGCTGTAATCACCCAACTGTTTTACTCTGTTTTCAACAGTGCAACTGACCATGGCTTGTCTTAAATTGATAAGTTCTTCTTCTCCGATCCCCAGAAGAGCGTGTTCTAAAGCATAGGTTCTCGTATAATCGTATCGATTACAATAGGGGGGAGAGGTAATGATGGCCTGATAATAATTATCTTCCAGAGCAGGAAGCACATCAAGACAGGAACCTTTGTGAAGGCGAACGTTTCCATATTCATCTGACTGGGTCGCAAATAAATCTCCTCGACCGGGATGTTTTATATCACAGATAATTTGTCCGAGCTTTTCACAAACCGCTTTATCGAAATCCCAGATTTTTCCTTTGTTGAATTTGTTTTGACCGTTTCCCCTGCCTGACCGATAATCCCAACGAAGATATTGCCCGTCTTTTCGAGTGTAACTGACAATTTCAAGAACACAGAGCATCGCAAAGAAAAGCAAGTCCGCAACCGGCAAATTTTCTTTTTCTAATTCAGATAAATATTTGCCGATTTTTACTTCTGTTTCAATCGGGTACGCTCCTTGGGTAATTCTTAGCTGATTAATGTTTTTTGGACACTTGTTCTGATTCCAAGGTCGTGTCTTCTGCCATTTTTCTAACGTCTGTATATCTTTTGGTGAAATCTTAAATTCGGCATACGCCCTATTTTGGATAATGACCTGTCCGACCGGCAATAACTCTATTCCCTCTGCATTATATCCTAAACAAGCACTTGCAAACAAGGTCGTTCCGATGCCGGCAAAAGGATCGAATACCGTCCCGTGAGGGACCTGATAGTGTTCGAGAAGATAATGTACCAACGAGGCCGAAAATGCTTCTTTGTATTTGTACCAGCGGTAAAAGGGTTTGCTTTTATTATCTTGAAAACTAACGATTTTACGAGTTAAAGCGGGTTCAACCCTCTGAACGCTTTCAAACTGTTGTTCAAGTTCTCTGCCCAGCGTCCTGATATCTTCAATAACATTATTGTTTGTCAACAATGACATCATAAATCCTATATGTCTATTACACAGTCATTTTATCAGAGATAGTTTAAAGGAACCGTATCAATAGTTCAAGACAAAAGAAACTCGTATTTAAAGCGAAAAAGAACAAGGACTTGCTTTTTTTGTCTAAATCCTCTAATTTGTCTTTAATGAGAATACCTTTGACACGATATGGTTTGCCGCAGGTGGTGGTGTTTCCGCTGATATTGATTGCGGCGATGGTGCTTTATTTCTGGCTGGCGCTGGGGTTTTTGCAGCCGGCGTGTGCCTGCCCGGTGAGCACGCTGATGGTCTGGCTGCCTGAAGTGATTCTGCTGGTGGTGCTGGTCTGGGTGTTTTCGTTCTTTCGGGACCCGACCCGGCCGTGCCCCCAGGATGCGAACCTGCTGCTGTCACCCGCGGATGGAACGGTTGCCAAAGTCGAAATGCTGGACAGCTATCCCGGCTTTGAAGGCCCGGTATTGCGGATTGAGATATTTTTGAGCGTTTTTAACGTTCATATCAACCGCATGCCGTGTGCCTGTAAAATAGGGACAGTCACCTATAAACCGGGGAAATTTCTCGATGCCCGAAACCCGGAATGCAGCAAGGTCAACGAGGCCAACGAAATAGAAATGTTCCGTACCGACGAACCGGCCGACCGGATGCTGGTGCGGCAGATTTCCGGGGCGATTGCCCGCCGGATCGTATGCGAGGCCAAAACCGATCAGCAGTTTACCGCAGGGCAGCAATTTGGTATGATTAAGTTTGGCTCGAGTACAGAACTGTTTGTGCCGGCTCGGGACAACCTGCAATGTAAGGTTGCAGTTGGCGATAAAGTCAAGGCCGGCTTGACAGTATTGGCAAGGTACGAATAATGCCTGAGAAAAAACAACACAAATCACGTTCCTATCGCTTCTTACGCGGAACCCGCAAGCACCGGATCCGCACGGTGGCAATGCTGCCGTCGATGATCACGCTGGTGAACGGGATTTGCGGGTTTATGGCGATTGGTTTTGTCGCCAAGGGACCGGACTATTTCGGGCTGTCGGCCTACCTGATTTTTTACGCGATGATCGCCGATGTGCTGGATGGCCGTGTGGCGCGAATCAGCAATACCACCTCCAGCTTCGGCGGCCAGCTTGATTCCATGTGCGATGTGATCAGTTTCGGCGCGGCGCCGGCATTCATGACGCTCAAAGTACTGCAGGCGCATCGACAGGAATTGATCGGCTCTGCGGAAGTGGTGCTGGGGGATTTTTTTACACGATTTATCTGGGTGACGGCGCTGGTGTACCTTTGCTGTGCGATTATCCGGCTGGCGCGATTTAACGTCGAGAACGAAGAAAACGAATCCGCTCACATGGCCTTTACCGGCCTGCCCAGCCCCGCGGCAGCGGGGGTCGTGGCGGCTTTGATTATGTTCACCCGTCACCTCGCCACCGATGAGGCACTTCAAACTCCCTTTTTTGAAGGTGTTTATATCGCCCTGATGTATGTCCTGCCGTTTGTGACGCTGAGCTGCGGCTTGCTGATGGTCAGCCGGATTCGGTATCTGCATCTGTTCAATCGCATCTTCCGCGGCAGCAAACCCATGAACTATCTCTATTTCGCATTGTTTACCGCTGGAATGATTGGCCTGTGCGGCCTGCCGCTGGCCTTGGTGCTGACCTTTGGAGCATTCGCTTACAGCGGTCCGGCTCGCTGGGCCTGGCGAAAAGTGCGGCGGGTTAAAACGATCCCCGCTGCTGACCATGAAGAGATAGCACCGAACCCGCAAACTCCATAGGGTCTTTTGCCATGAAATCCGCATCTTCGACTATCGGGTTATACATTCACATTCCCTTTTGTTGGCAGAAGTGTCCCTATTGCGCGTTTTATTCGGTGCCGATTGACACCGCCAGTCCCAGTCGATTGATCGATGCGATCTTTGCGGAACTGGATTTATTTGCCGTCACTGAACCGGTTGAAACCATTTACATCGGCGGCGGGTCGCCGACCTGCCTGCCGCAGGATGTTTTGACGGGGTTGGTTTCGGGTTTAAATACAAGGTTTGGTTCAGTTAAAGAGTTCACTATTGAATGCAATCCGGCCCAGGCGGATGAAGCAACGCTAAGGCAATTGCGTGCATTCGGGGTGAACCGGTTATCGATTGGGGCACAGTCCTTTAATGCCAGGGAACTGAAAACGCTCGGCCGGATTCATTCGCCGCGGCAGATTATCGAGGCAGTCCGCGTCGGTAAAAAAAGCGGCTTTGAAAATATCGGTTTGGATCTGATGTTTGGTATTCCCGGCTCGTCGATGAAAACATGGCGGCATTCATTAAAATCCGCCGTAAGCTTAAAGGTGCAGCATATTTCCGCCTACAGCTTAACGATTGAAAAGTTAACGCCGTTTGCCCGCGCCGTCAGGCAAGGCGAACTTGTGCTGCTTGATGAGGCGACCGAGCGCGAGATGTGCAAGGCGGGGCGGGTGTTGCTCCGAAATGCGGGATTTCAGCAATACGAGATTTCCAATTTCGCTAAGCCGGGTTTTGAATGTCGGCACAACCTGCGTTATTGGAAAAACCTGCCCGTGATCGGCATCGGCCCGGCGGCGGCAAGCTGGTATGACGGCAAACGGGCCGCGAACGTCGCCGATCTCGCGAAGTATATCAAACGAATCGAATCGGGCCGCTCCGCTCAAAGTGAGGCATACATCCCAAGTCCCAAGCAGATCGCCAGCGAATCGGCCGTACTGGGGTTGCGAATGGCCGGCGGCATCGATGCACGCCAGTATCAAAGACAAACCGGCTTTAACCTGGTCCGGCTGTTCGCCGACGCCATCAAAAAACATTCCTACAACGGCCTGCTCGAATGCACCGCCGACGACCGCTGCCGCCTGACCGAAAAGGGACTATCCTACGCGGATACGGTTGCGGCGGACTTTGTTTTGTGATAAAGTGATTTGCAAAATAAACTTGATATTTTTACCATGTAGGACATGAAGGAGTGTTATAAAAATTGAACATGCTGAAGGATTTTAAGAGGATATAATTATGGCAATTGGCAGCCTGGAAGTGGTTCTGATGATAGCGGCAGTTGTGTTTTCAGCCGCTGTGCATTTATTAACAGCCTATCTAGCCCCACCGCCGATGAAAAAAGCTATGTTAGGCGGAGTGCTGGCTTACGGATTCGGCGTGTGTGCTATAATCGCTGCGATTATCACCCCGCCGGATGTAATGTCCATGGTGATTCTAATCCTACCCCTTGGATTTCTTTTTCTCCTTTGTGCTGGGGGCTTTGTAGCAGTTCGGTATAAACAAGTAACGAAAGGGGAATAGGAAATGTAATGGTAAGTCTATAATGAAGTGCCTGGATGCCGGATCCTGCCGTTGCTAAAGCTATGGCAAGGCAAGCAAGTCCGGCATGACAAATATGAAGAGGTTTCCAATAATTGAATCAACATGAACCTGATCGATACGCATGCACATTTGACGTTTGAGGAACTGGAAAACCGGATCGACGATGTTTTGGCGCGCAGCATCGGGGCGGGCGTTACGCGCTGGATCACCGTCGGTACGGACAAGGACCAGAACGAAAAGACGCTGCTGCTGATCAGCCGCTTTGATAACCTGTGGGGGGCATTGGGGTATCATCCGCATGACGCTAAAGAGGTGACGGATGCGGACATGCAGCTTTTGCAAAAACAGCTTGGCCACGCGCGGATCGTTGCGGTAGGGGAATGCGGGCTGGATTATCACTATATGCACTCGCCCGCCGAAACGCAACAGCATGTGTTCCGACAGCATCTGGATATCGCGGCCGAGGTGCAAAAGCCGGTGATTATTCATACGCGCGAAGCATGGGATGATACGATGGCGATTCTCGATGAATATAGCGGCAAGCTGAAAAACATCGTCATCCACTGCTACGGCGGCGACAAAGAACAGACAAGACAGGTGCTCGACCGCGGTTGCTACATCTCCTTTACCGGAACGGTGACGTTTAAGAAAAGCAATGCTTTGCGAGAAGTCGCCAAAATGATCCCGTTGGATCGGCTCATGATCGAAACAGACTGCCCCTACATCTCCCCGCACCCGGTCCGCAACATCCGTCCCAACGAACCGGCCTTACTCGTACACACCGCCCAATGTCTCGCCGATGTTTACAATATACCCCTCGAACAATTCGCAGAAACAATCACAAAAACAAGCGAAATGTTTTTTGGACTATAAAAAAGATAGGAGCAAAAAATGAAAAAGCACACAAAGCAGATTATTTCAGGGGTTATTCTTTTTATTCTTGGGGGGATGATTATTCCTGTCATTTTTGTTGTGTTGCTGTTTACATCTCTGCTCAACGATAAACCGCTGACAAAATTCACAATTCCGGGACAGGCAATTGTAACGATTGAAAAGCAAGGCCGATACTATCTTTGGAATGATGTCCATACTGTCTTTGAAGGAAAATCATACCCGGCCACTGGAGAATTTCCTGAAGGCTTGGAAATTACACTCATTGAAAAACAAGATGGAGGTCCTGTTGTATTTGTTTCCGACACATCAATAACTTCCTTAAGCAGCGATTCACATAAGAACTCTATCGGATATTTTGAAGTTGATAAGCCGGGAGTCTATATCTTGAATGTATTTGGCGAAACCGAATCGCGTGTTTGCTCGTTTGGAAAATCCTTTTTTAACATAAAAAGTGTTTTGATGTGTCTGGCCGTGGGCCTGTTGGAAATGCTGATGGGCATTGGCGGATTCGTTCTAATTGTCATAGGTATTATCAATTTGATAAAAGTTAGAAAAAGAGAGCGTCTGGATGCCGGATCAAGTCCGGCATGACAATTGTGAAGATTAATTTTTATAAATAATCTGTGCAAATCTGTGAAATCTGTGGTTAAAGCGCCCACTCCATCACTGTCGCGGCTCTGATAAAATCCCGGTTGAGAAATTTGGGATTTCCGGTATAATCGCCGCCTATGGCGAAAGCGGATGAAAAACTGACGCCGGCGATGAAGCAGTTTCACCATTTTAAGCAAAAGTACCCGGATGCGGTGCTGTTTTTTCGCATGGGCGATTTTTACGAGACCTTTCACGAGGATGCGCAGATTGTCTCGCGGGTGCTGGGGCTGGTGCTGACCAGCCGGGGCAAGAGTGCGGGCAATCCGATCCCGTTAGCCGGTCTGCCGTATCATGCGGTGGACGGCTATCTCAAAAAGATGCTCCAGGCCGGGTACAAGGTCGCCGTTTGCGAGCAGGTGGAGGATCCGAAAAAGGCCAAGGGCGTCGTCAAGCGGGATGTGGTGCGGGTGGTCACGCCGGGCACGCTAACCGATGACATGCTGCTGGACGCCAAAGAGGACAATTATCTCTGTGCAGTCAGCTTGGGGCGTAAAGATGCGGCCCTGTCATGGGTGGATATTTCAACGGGGCATTTCTATGTCCAGCAGGTGGCGGAATCGAAAATTGTCGATGAAGTCCTGCGGCTTAGTCCGCGAGAGGTACTTTTAGCTGAGTGCCGGGGGCAGTTGTTCGAAGCTGAGCAAAAAAAACTTGCAAAGCAAATTTCACAATTGTCCGGCGCGGTGATTACCGAGCGGCCGGGGTGGTTTTTCGATCCGTTCACGGCCAAGGAAAAACTCTTAAAGCATTTTCAGACGAGTACGCTGGAGGGCTTCGGGATTGCGGACGATTTTGAAGGTGTCCGCGCCGCCGGAGCGATACTGGAATATCTGGACGAAACACAAAAAACCGCACTGGGCCATATCACCTCGATTCGACTGAGACAGCCGAGCCGGTTTTTGCAGATCGACCCGACCTCGCTGCGGTCACTGGAAGTATTGCGGACCATCCGCGGCGAATCAGCCAAAGGAACGTTGCTGGACACCGTTGACCAGACGGCAACGGGTATGGGTTCGCGGCTGCTGCGGGCGTGGGTGTGTATGCCGCTGCGGGAGGTTAAGGCGATTGAGGCCCGACAGGACGCGATTGAAGAACTGGTCAATGATGATGCGCTCTGTTCCGGTATCCGCCAACAGTTTAAACATATCGCGGATCTGGAACGCATTGTCGCTCGCATCAGCACGTACCGCACCACGCCCAAAGATCTGGTTGCATTAGGAGTCACCTTGCGGACGATTCCACAGGTTCGAACATTGTTGGAAAAGTGTGGTGCAGGATTACTGAAAGATTTGCACGGCCGCTGCGACAGCATGGACGAACTGGCCGATTTGTTGGAGCGGGCGATTGTGCCTGAACCGCCGTCGCATCTGCGGGACGGCGGCGTGATTTGCACCGGCTTCAACGAACAGCTTGATAAACTGCGGTCAATCAACAAAGACGGCAAGACCTGGCTGGCCGAATATCAGCAGCGGGAGATTGAACGGACCGGCATCGACCGGCTCAAAATCGGCTTCAATAAGGTGTTTGGCTACTATATCGAACTGACGCACGCCGCAGCGGACAAGGCCAATATTCCAGCGGACTATGTTCGCAAACAGACGATTAAAAACGCCGAGCGGTATATCACCGACGAATTAAAGAAGTATGAAGAAGAAGTGCTCGGCGCCCGCGAAAAGGCGCTGGAACTGGAACTGAATCTCTTCGAGCAGGTCCGCGACGAAACGACACAATACATCCGCCGCCTTCAGAGTCTCGCACAAACCCTGGCAACACTGGACTGCCTTGCGTCTTTCGCTTATTTAGCCCGGCAAAATCACTATATCCGCCCGAAGGTCACCGATGGCAAAGAACTGAACATCATCGAGGGCAAGCACCCAGTGCTGGCGCAGACATTAGGCGCGGAATTTGTCCCCAACGATGTCAACCTGTCCGATGACGGCAAGGATTTGGCGATCATTACCGGCCCGAACATGGCGGGTAAGAGCACCTATATTCGTCAAGTTGCACTATTAGTTCTGCTGGCTCAAACCGGTTCCTTTATCCCGGCAAAGAAAGCAACAATGGGCGTGGCCGATCGCATCTTTACCCGCGTGGGGGCCTCGGATGAATTGATACGCGGGCAAAGTACGTTCATGGTTGAGATGACCGAGACTGCTAATATTCTCAACAATGCCACCGACCGCTCACTGGTCATTCTCGACGAAGTCGGCCGCGGCACGAGTACGTATGACGGCCTGTCGCTGGCGTGGGCGATCACCGAACACCTCGCCAACGAAGTAAAATGCCGCACGCTGTTCGCTACGCATTACCATGAACTGACTGAACTGGGGCAGCTTTTGGTGAATGTCAAGAACCTCAATGTCGCCGTGCGCGAATGGGCCGGCGATGTGGTCTTCCTGCACAAGATCATCGCCGGCGGCACGGACAAAAGTTACGGTGTGCACGTTGCTAAATTGGCGGGCGTGCCGAAGTCCATCCTGAACCGAAGCAACGAAATCTTAAAAGACCTCGAAAACACCTTCGCCAAAGAGGCCGCCGGCG
>Ga0272441_10012164_pt1 | contig 12632 bp, 21 predicted proteins | sample SSMProp6N_FD_193582 | JGI IMG/M metagenome (GOLD analysis project Ga0272441, IMG submission 193582) | Marine sediment archaeal communities from Little Sippewissett salt marsh, Falmouth, MA, United States - SSM-Prop-6N | ecosystem: Environmental > Aquatic > Marine > Wetlands > Sediment ...
AACTGTGGAAAACTCTATAAAGTTATCCACAGGTTTTTCCACAGGCAAAACTATTGGTATATAAGGCTTAATGCCACTTATCCACCGTTTCCACAGCCCCTACTACTACTACTACTATCTTTTATATATAAAGAATAGTAATAGAAGAAAAACGCTTAATTAGCCCCTAAGGTTATAACCAACCATAAATGTGGCACCATTTTCTACTTTTGCATAGATACCATGTAAACAATGTTTTGAACAGTCAAGTTTCGGAACCTTTTGACTAATAAAGCCAACTTCTAAAGCATCAACAATATCTTCATTCTCACTATCATAGAATGTTACTTTAGCATCAGTTCCACCATCCATTAATATTGCATCAATTAAAAAACATTCGGTAGAAACTATGGATTCTGAATTATATAATTTTCCAGAACTTATACTTCTTTTACTTCCCATTTTTATCACCATTACCTTTTTTCTTTTCAGGTTTTTTAAATTCTTCTTTTAACTCTTTGTTTACTTCTTCTAATTTCTTTTTTTCTTCTTTTAGTTTATCTTCTTCTATTTTTATAAGTTCATCTACATCAATCAATGCCCCTTCTATCCTAAAGACATTTTGTGTAATATTTGTTAACTGTTCCCTCGTTCTTTTTAAGTTATTTTCTATTAAAGACCTTCTTTTCTTTAAATCCTCGATATTCATTTTTACCTCCTAAAAATGTTTGAGGGGAGTATATTTCAACTCCCCATTTTTACTTATAGTGCGTAATATACTGTTCCATCACCAGCAGTCCAGTCTGCGTAAATACCATTACACTTTATTCCTGGCTTTGGGAACATTATACTATTACTTTGCTGTTCATCTGTAGTTGCAACTTTAATTTTTAAATTTGCAGCGGTTGCAGCAGTTCCTTCATACACATCTAAAGATGTATCAGTTGTATGATATATATTTGCACCCAGCAAATAACATTCTCCTACTTCAACCTGTGTATCAGCACTAATATCTTTTGCGTAAATTCTCATTCTTTGTTTCACCGTCCTTTTAGTTATTTATCTTCATCTTCTCCACAAAACTTCATGTAAGTTTCAAGATGTCCTTCATTTAGTTTCTTTTGTTTGTTTAAACTCTGAAACGCTTCTTCAATGATGGAAAATGCTTTTGGCCCGATTTTCTTATCTTGAGCACCAACTTTCTTTTCCCTTGCATCGTCCCATAATATTTGTGTTTTTTCCTGTCTAATTTTATAATCCTTTATTTCCTTTTCACTCGGTGCAAGTTCCATTCGCAATTTGTGTACTACCTTTATCGTTGTTATATCACCCTCGGGTGGTAAGATATTCAGTAATACAATTCTATCCCTCATGGTAAGTTTCATTTTAATCCTCCTAAAATATTTTTATGAAGGGGAGTTAAGGCACTCCCCAAAGCCTTTATTAATTAAGCGTTTTTCACAGATGTCCAAACATCATTAACTTTAACAAACAAATCTCCACCGCCATCTGTACATGACATATAGATAGAACCATCGGCTATATCAGCGTCAGCACCTACAGCAGTTACGATACCAGCATCATCAGTTGCAGCACCAGAGGCAATGATAGTTTTATCACCAGCTACATTGTTTCTCATCTGGATTTCATGGTCACCATTTGAAAGGGTTGCCCCATCCATTGATATACAAGCATTGGCATTTGCCCCATTAAAGGTAATACCAGTTGCAGCAGCACCAATGACCAATCCGGCAGCACCAGCCAATATCAGGTCATCAGCACTCTCATCCCAAAGCATATAAGCACCATCAGTTGCACCGAAGAACTTGACATCATAACCAGTATCATTAACTCCCACAGTAAATGTTCCTGTAAGGGTAGTGTTTAATACCTTGCCAGCAGCACCAATCAATACAGAAGTTGCAGCAGCAGCCCCTTCAATCTCAAAGTTAGTTCCATCAAAGTTCATGGTAATGTCACCAGCAGCCAAATCACCAAACCTTAATTCATCAGCATCTTGTAATTGTAGGTCATAGCCATCAAATATTGCCTTACTTGAACCTTCATCAAATTTAACTGTGTTACTTCCACCATATATCCAGATGTCAAAGTCATTTGTTCCATTACCAAACTTAATAATGCTCTCATCAGCAGCAGCAGTTATATCAAAGTCAGTCCCATCCCAAGACATGGCCACATCTTGAGCATCACCAAATTGAAGGATGTCTGAATCCTGTAAATTAATATCAGCACCATCAAGTTCCAGCCTATTCTCTGATTCATCCCATAAGAGGTAGCTTCCTGCTGTAGCACCATAAAATTTAACGTCATGGCCTGTGTCATTTACACCTACAGTAAATGTACCAACTACCCCAATATTCCCAGTTACAGAAACTGCACCAGTTACAGTAAGTGAGCCTACCTGAACAACTCCATCTTCACTTTCATCCCAAGACCAATATGAGCCATCGGTAGCACCAAAAAACTTGACATCGTGTCCTGTATCGTTAACTCCTACAGTCAGCGTTCCAGTCATAGTTGTATTGACTGCTGTAATATTTAAAGCATCTTCACTTTCGTCAACTTGAATACTTGACCCCGATGTTGCAGTATAGAATATTACATCGTAACCTGTATCATTTTCTCCAACAGTTAAAGTTCCAGTTAAGGTAGTGTTCCCTGTTACGCCATATGTTCCAGTTACAGTAGTATTTCCAGTAACATCAAATGTTCCTGTAATGGCTGCATTTCCAGTTTCTGTGAATGTTCCTACAAGAACTACACCACCATTAGCATCACCATCTTCATCCCAAAGCCAATAATATCCAGACCCAGCCCCATAGAATTTTACGTCATATCCTGTATCATCTATCCCTACTGTTAATTCTCCCATTAAACTCTGGTTTAAAGTTACGGCTTCGGAGCCATAACTTAACGAACCAGAAACAGTAAGATTGCCAGTAATGGCTACAGTTGTTGCGACTAAATCTAAAGTGCCGGAAGAAGAAGCATTAATGTAGGCGTTATCATCGTCGAAAAATAGTTTATTATCATGGGTTACGACTGCCCCAGCATCGCCAGTTCTTGCATTTTCTATGTATCTCAATCTTGCCACTTGAAATCATCTCCCTTTTCTAATTTGTTTAACGAGAGGCGAGGTTTGTCCTTCGCCTCTCATATGCGAGTTATCACTCTCCACGATTTAGTCGTTTTTATGCTAATCCAGTATAGTTGACTATGACACCTTCATTAGCAGCAGCAGTATTCATAGCAGTACCAATAGACTTATCTTCCGAACCATCCTGTGTAATAACATCTCCACCAACATGAGATAAATCATCGCCAGCAGATACGCCACTTCCACTATCGGTTCCAGGGCCTATTCCTGCGAATTGAGCCCAGAAGTAGTAATTATCAGTTACAGCTATTAAAGGCACTCCGATAACAGGTGCAGTTGTAGAACCAGTCACAACATCCTTGTATGGATTTTGAACAACAGCTACTTCATCACTTTCAGCAATAGCGTAAGTCAGTCCGTCATATAATTCTATTGTTGCAGAAGCAGATGCTACCATAGCATCATTGTCTTTAATCTTATAGAAAGTTCCTATGCAGCCAGTTCCTTTGGTTACCATTAAATAACCATCTCTTAACCAATGTGCATCATATCCACCATGTCCAGCAGTTACAGTTATCTCGACTTCCTTATCACCGACAGAAGCAGCAGTATTAACTACCAACTCGTCATCATAAGCATTTGGTGCAGGGGCTTGTACGAGAATACCAGCTGTTAATGCACCATTGGCAAAGCATAATCTGAACTTTCTACCATCTTCCATTTCTTTTACTTGCCCTAAACAGGCAGATAATTGAGAATCATTAGATTCCTCATATATCCCCAGCTTGGCAGTAGTTGAATTAATTACTTTGTTACCCATTTCTTATCACTCCTTTGATTTTTTTGGGCTAATCTTTAAAGGGATGTTGGCTCACCCCTCGGAGATTACGTAGTTATTGAACTTAACAATCCCTGATGTTTTCTATTGCTACAAACTAAATTCATTTGAGAAACAATCTGTTGTGCTCTTTCCAAGTTATCCTGTGCGTTCTTCCAGCCAGTCTGTTCCATCCATGCACTTGGGTCATAAGCAAGTTCAAAGTAATCCAAGTTCAGGAAATACATCAAACCAGTATCACACTCTTTAGTCCATAATATTGGTGCACCCTTATAAGCACATCCTTTAATACCAAGGTCAGCCATGTCATTGCTTTGAGTGTAGTAATGAGAATCCAAGGCTTCATCTTCATACCATTGCTTGATTTGTTTGGTTGTTACTAACATTTGTGGGGTATCACTTTCACCATTATCACCAGAGCAGTCATCCCACATCTCTCTCATCCTATCAAGCAAATAAACAGTATGGTCTTCCCCTGACATAGAGGTATGCTGGTTTCTCCACCATGAATAGTTTGCAGCATTAATCCCACCGACAGTTCCAGTAGCAGGTGTGCTCTGTATGTATTTCTTAAAACCTTCAAGTTTATTACTATCTGTGCTACCATCATCCATCAAGGCAGAGTTCATTTCTTTATTCAAGGATTTTTCTAAATTCTTTACATTCTTTTCTACAAGATTGAATACTTGTGCATCACTCTTGTTTAATTTCTCGTCTGTGTAGTAACGGACAACAGAACCAGCCAACCATTTCCAGTCATATTTGACCATGGTAAATTTCTGGTTATCTTCAATGGAAATCTTAGAGCCTCTGCCTATCCATCCTACAGTTTCATTTTCAGCATATTCAAGAGGCATCTCAATCATTGTTCCACCGCTATGGTCTACGAATTTTCCCTTGCTTCTCATAACCTTCAATATTGGATTATTGTCAAAGAAATTATCCGTAAGACGAGGAATTACCCTATCAAGAGTAGAGGTGTTCAAATCATCGAAATACTTAGTTCTACTATTCGGAAATGCCATTCCAATTCACTCCTATCTTATTTTAATTTTCTTGCTTCCTCTGCGATGATTTCCCTATAAGATAGATTTTTGTCTGATTTTTTAATCCCTGTATTGATATCTTCTCTGGTGTTAGGTTGCCCTTTAGGTGCACTCTCTTCCTCCTTCGCAGGGGGAGTTTTATCCTTCTTGGCTAATTTGTAAAGTTGTTCAATATTCAAATTAGGATTATTCGCTTCAAGTTCAGCGATTTCATTGATATACAGTTTTAAATCAGGATGTTTAAGTGCAAAGTCATTGGCTTCTTTTCTCTTCTTTTGCATCATTGCTTTCTGCTGTTTTAGCGTCATGCTTTCATTATTTTTTGCTTGTTCTTCTCTTAATGCAATATAGGCTTCTTTTGCTGCCAGTTCTACTATTTTAGGTATCGACATCTCTCTTAACTGGTCTTCCGTAAAGTCACCTATTCTACTGCCTGTGCTAAAACCACCTTGCTTTATTTGATTTTTAGGTTTATTCTTATTACGCTTAAACTCCAAGTATTCTTCGCTGTATATCTCATCATCAGACTGCCGAGCCTTTAAATTGGCTGCGGCCAATTGTGCCTCTAATTGTTCTATCTTTTGCGATTTTTCATCAACAGTTTCTTTTTCTTGGTTTTCGCCTTCGGACATTTTTCTTTCTCCTCTTTTTTATTATTTTTTATAGCTGGCTCTTGTATTAATTCAGAAGTCTTTTCTATCTCTTCTTTAGGTTTTTCTTCTTGCGATATTACAACTTCTTCCTTTTTTAAAAGGTCAGCTTGTTTGCGGGCTTTAATATATTCATGTGCTGCTTTGCGTATTGCCTTGCGTAAGTGAGTATTGATTACAACCCTATCCCTTCCAGTCCACAAACCCTCGACTTTTACAATGGGCTTCCTCGAAGCCTTTTCTCTTGTGATTACAATTTTCGGTGTTTTCTTTAATATCTCGAAAGTTTCCAAGAGAACCCCTCCTTCTCTATTACATATTATTTATGTATATTTTCCACAACCATCTTGCTACAAGGAATATTCCTATGCCTACCCCAACGATAAGGAAAAACATACTAATAGCAAATCCCCACATATTATCCCTCCTAATAATATGATGTCATATTATATTTTTTATCAAGCTGTTTTAAGTGCTCTTTACTCTTAACATAGACAGGTTTCTTAGTTAAATTAGGATGCCAGAATGGTTCAAAGATGTGTGATGTTATCGGCTGTATCATTATCTGCATATCATGTTTACATTCAGGACATTTTTGGTCATACCTGTCTTTTACCTTATGAAATGCTTCAAGTTTTTTCCCACACTTATTACATACATACTTATAGATTGGCATTAGCCTCGGCCTCCTGCTTTCTAAACTGATTTTGTAATGCTTCCAAAGGCATGGGCTGTTCAGGGTTATTCCCTGTTCCCGCCCTTGGTGGCATAATCTCTTCTAAGGGGACTGTATCAAACTGTGATAAAACATATCTGTCAAGTGCTTCAAGGTTATAGGGTGGTGGTTTACCTGCCTGCATTGCCATTTGGACAGTAGGACTATTCTGAATATATTGTGCAGCTGCTATCGCTTCCTGCCTCCGCTGGTCAGATGAAACAGGCTGTCCGCTTTCAGGGTCTATCTTAAATCCATAATTACTGTCTATCTGCTTGTGGGTAAATTCAACCCAATAACGCTTTCCATCAGGGCCGACTATATCCTCAACTTGACTAACGTGCCATTCACTAAAGATATACTTATTATATTTCTTAATAATATCCGTCAATAAATCTGCAACAATATCTTTTCTTTCAGATACCCTTATCTGTGTGGCCATGTTAACGATATTACTCTCTGTTGCAGTTCTTCTTCCACCTTCAAATTCTCCTACCTGATTACGCCCATATCCTATCATTTCCCTTGCATCTTTTCTAATCGCATCAACATCAATGTTCAAGTCAGGTGGAACATATACTTGGAATGGCTTGATTGCCTTATCTATATCCCCATTACATTTAATCCCTGCACCGCTATCTTCCGTCATAACCTTTTCTACTTCTTCGGGCTCAATGATGTTTTCATCATATGGGAACCTTAACTTGGATAACCTTCTTGTTTCCATTTGGATGGTTCTTGTTTCGTTAACTGCCAATTGCTGGTCTTCAAGATACTTAGCATCGGGCAATCCCCAGAAAGTTTCAGGGTCATAATTAAAGGTCAATTCCATGTAAGGATTTCCAAATTTCTGCAAATAGTCCATTTCGTTATACAGGAATTTTTTATTCCCTTCCTGCATAATCATCATTCTGCCAGTCCTTAAATCCCTGATTTCCCAAAGGAATACATATTCTTCCTTCTCATCTTTGGAAACCATTTTCTGGTGTAACTGTTGTTCTTTAAACCAATTAAAAACAGTAACGCCATTTGCCTTTAAATCTTTGGTATTACTTAAACGCCTGTCAAGTTTGACATCTTCCAAACGCCTTGTATATAATCTTGCTACCCAAGGCACTCTCCAAAGCCTTGAATATCCGTAAGGCACGATAAACTTTTCAGGCTTGATATTATCAGTCCAAGGCTCTCCGGGCTTTATCAGAGAGTTATATTCCAATCTATCCCCAGTCTTTTTATCAAACTGCAACAGCGTGCTTCCTACATCAATCTCTTCCCCTGTTTGTTCATTAACAATCGGTTCTTTGAATGAAGGGTCATATCCATAAGCACTATCATATCCGTTTAATATGGGTATTGTTCCACAAAGCCCAGCCTCTCTTATGATTTCCTTCATAACATATTTTAACTTTTTATCTTGTATCAATTTATTATCTATTTTTTGGACAATCTTTGAAGCAAGATAATAACCGGGAACTCTGTTGGTAACTGTAATCGCAGGACTTGTAAAGTAAATACGAGGTATCATTGACCTTAGTATGGCAAAGATAATGGCAATAGAATATTTTCTTTTCCCTGCTGTTCCTTGGTCAAACTCGCCACGATAATAATTACGGTATAAATGCCAATTATTGGGTCTTGCATAATCCTTCATGTAATCCTGCCCCGATTTCAGCCTATCTTCCCATCTGGCAATTAACTCTATATCCTTCAATTCAATCACCTACTTTATATAGACTTGCTAAACAACACCATGTAATCAGCATCATTTTCTACTTGTGCATAAATACCCTCTGTGCAATGAACTGCAAAATTAAAGAAAGGCACATCCTGACTGACAAACCCTATCTCTAAAGCATCAACAATATCACTATCAGCACTATCGTAAAAGGTAACTTTCCCATCTACACTACCGCCTGTAAAGATAGCACCATTTAAAAACCCTTCTTCTTCAAATACGGTTTCACTATTATTCAATATTCCAGATGAGATACTTCTTTTAATCCCCATTTTATTCACCTCTTATTGTCATTATGATTTTTTTATTAACCCTTCTATTTAATCTTCTACGCCTTACTTTTCTATAATATTTTTTCCCCCAAGGGTTATAATCTCCTTGAAAAACTTTCCAGTCCCATAATTCAATTGTTCGTTTATCATCAATATTTGGATTTGATTGCATAATTTCACCTAAAATATCCATTTTATTACTGTAATCAACCCTATAATTGCTAATATAAAACCTATTATTATTGATATAATTGGCACGATAAAAAACAATATTTTTTCTTTTTGTAAATGACTTAGGTTATTTAAGAAATTCCACCACATAATAGCCTCCTAATATTTGGCGAATCAAGTAGGAATCGAACCCACATCTTCTGGTTTGGAGCCAGAAATTCTACCATTAAACTATTGACTCATGGTTTGGTAGTTTTTTAAGGACACTTCTTGTTACAAGTTAGTTGTCTATTAGTAAACATTATAAAGTAGGTTAAGATAGAAGCTAAACTACTAAACCTTTTTTTAATAAAGATTAGGCCTTGCATTATAACTGTAAGCCCTTGCCTTAGCAAAAGGATGCTTACCCTTATTTGCCTTATTCTTTAACTGTTGGATAATCGCCTCGAAACTGTTTGGGTCATAGACTTCCTTTTCTTTCCTTATTCTACTGAACCCCATGTTTCTTGGAACATATCCCAGTAAATCTATGCTATCCCTTTTTGTTCCATAAGGAAATTCCCTTAACTGCTTTTCGAGTTTCTTCAAGTTCTTGGCAAAGAGAAATCTTCCACTTTGGAAGAATGGGATTAATCCCCTTATCCTTGATTCTTTGCTATCCTTCCCACCGGGAGTTTCCCTTACAATAGAAAAATGAACATCTTCATTGACCTTTACACCATTCTCATCTTCTCTGTCTCTTTCATTCTCTATCGCTTGTGCTAACGCTTCCTGATATGCAATATTCTCCACTACCAGTTTATGTATCTTATATTTTCTTATTAAGGCAAAAGTCATTTTTATCTGTTCTGCAAGATTAAAATGCCCTGCTATATTTTCCTTGATGTACATTAATCCGTTTGCAGCACCACCAGCCACAATAAAGGCACAATCACAATGCCTTTTACTTTCTCCGATAGCAGGGTCTATTAACAGCATATCCTTCGTATCGGGTGCTACATTAAAATATCTTATCCATTCAGGCTTAAATACCATTCTTTCAAGGGGTACAGGGTCAAGCAGTTTCTGTGTAGCAAACATATAAGTTCCAAGTTCTTCTTTCTGCTCTTCCAATACTTCATTGGGGAACCTTAACGGATAAATGGCTTCTTCTGGTCTATCTTCCCCTAAGAACTTTCTGCCATAGACATCCATGAAAAACTTGGCATATCCCGGTTCATTTTCCTTGACATAGTTAATCATATCTTCCTGAAACCATCGAGTTCCTATCTGTAACCTTGATAAGGTTTTAGGATTGATAGCCAAGTTAGATGCCATTTTATGCCAACCGATAGCCTTTTGCACATCTTCCATGTTAGGGGCAATCTCTTCACCGCTTAAATCAGAAGCATCAGCAGCAACCAAGTCATCTTCGATAATAATATCATAATGCCTTGATGTAATCTTTGTTCCTACTCCTGCTGCCTCAAATGTTCCTTCTGGAAATGTTTTTGGCCTTCTTATCTCTGCACACTCATCAGACCATCGGGTGCTCTTACTGTTAAAGTCAGGTATCAGTTCAGGATATAATGCCCTGAATAACTCATCTTTTTCAAAAATAGAACGTATCTCATGGACACGTTTTGCAGCATTATCGAAAGTATTTTGCGTAATTAATATACGAATGGAAGGGTTATTGATTGCTCTCCATATACTATAATATACAGAAGCAACTGTTGTCTTTAAAAATCCTCGTGGCAATTCTACCAATTTTTTGAGTGGAAATTCTTTCTGTAAAAAATTACAAAAGGGAAGATGGACTTCTTCTGTTAGGTAATCATTCCGCATTATCCCCCGGCAGAATATCCAAAAACTCTTCCTTCCCAGTTCCGCTAATGCCTTCGGATTTATCTCTATCATTCTCTGTGTCAATTTGCTTTACAACCTCTCCCAATCCTGCATCTATCAACAGTTTTTCATCTATTTTAAGGGCTTTAATAGCAGTTTGAAAGCCCTGATATACGTCACCTTGGATTAATATTTTTGTAGAATGGTCATCTGTAGGTTTCTTCTGATGTCCGTCATAACCGAGAACATCATTGGCAGTCTGAACCCTTATCTTAGGGGTATTCTTTGGGTTTCTCATCTCTTCGATAATAACATCTGCTGCTTCCGTTGCTGCCCTGTGGAATTTTGCTTTAACTGAATCAAGGGCAAGTTCTTTCTCAAACCTCTCATTGATTGCCCTTTGTTTCTTCGCCATTAAATCTTTGAAGATAGGTGAATTACAAATAAAGGAGATTCTTTCTTCTGTTAATTTAACAGTTTTAGCAATCTCCTTGTTTGTTTCACCTGAAAGTTTTCTACGCATGATTTCTTCGTATCGAGGTGTCATCTTTTGTATATGATTTGTGTTTTTTTTTGTTTTAGGCATACAGACCTCACAAGCAAAGTTTACCATATATCGTTATATTTGTCAAGAGTTAACTTAAATCTTTTATTGCCTCCTCTAAAGTCCTATAATATGTATATTCACCATCTCTTCTAATCCAAGAAGCAGAGGGTGAAGGTTTCATTAAATCAACATGAATGAACCCATTCCTTGGATATAGCCCTATTCTTGTAAACCCTACCTCTTTGGCCATCTTAGCAAAGAACCACATTGGTATATTGGCAACAATATCAGCGGCCTTACCCTTCATATGAGGGGAATTACTATATCCATTTACCTTACTGTTATACAAAGGGCATCTATATCCGCTTGTTACTGTTATCGGCATATTAATGATGTCCCTCAAACTCTGCAACTTGGCAACAAGTGCCCCTGCTATCTTATTTTCTCCACAGCAGGGACACTCAAATTCTGATAATTTAAAATTTCTCGTAGATTTAGCTTTCACCTCCCCATACCTTCTAACTTTTCATCTAATTCTTTTTTGTTAAAACGATAGACACCACCTATCTTAAAATAAGTGCCTCTCAATTTTTCTTCTCGTAACCATTTATATACAGTTACCTGTTTAACACCAAGCATCTCTGCAACATCTTTCACAGTTAAGTATTTCATTTATCTCACATCCTTTATTCTACTGCCTTTTTTATAGTTTCTATCGCTTTAGTCAATGATTTCTCTTTCTTGTATTCCATTAATATACGACAAGAAGTCTTTAAGTCATCAAATTGAGTATTTTTTACATTATCACTTACTCCACCATATTGACTGTCTGTATATGCAATCATCAATGCACTTGTATCACTTCTTGCAATAACCTTTGTTTCATAAAAAGTATCATTCTTAGGATTAACTAAAATCACTTCATATAAGCATCTCATATCTTCATTCTCCTTTAATTTTTTAATATCTTTATTTAACTTATCAATTTCCTTCTCTAAACTCTTTCCGTTAAAAACTAAATCACCTTGGCACACTATGCTTGTTGTATCTGGCAAGTCATATTCATGCCAACTTCCTGCTGTGCTACCCGATACAATATCACAATACCAAGTAGCAGCATCCGTAGTATTATAATAAAAATCACCTGTTGACACTTATTTTCTCACCTCCTTATTCCTAAAATAAAATCTACTTCCCCTATCCTTACTGCAAGCACATCAAACGCTTCGTTATCCTTGTTTATATCAAGAATAAATTGGTCAACTACTTTTTGTAGTTTATCCCTTAATTCTCTTCTTATTTCTACTTCTATTAATTCATCTTCTATTTTCATATTATTCCTTTATGGTGGAGGTGGAGGGATTTGAACCCTCGTTTCCTGCGTGCAAGGCAGGGTCTTTCCCAATTAAAATACACTCCCATTATTTCTATTACTCTAACCAAGGGTCTATATAAGTCTTTATCAACTCATTGATTTCTTCTTTTAAGAGAGATAAAGTATGCTTAATATCTTCCACCCTTTGTTGAAAATCCTCAACATCATCTGTTATAATCTTAAAATCATCACATCCACAATCACATATTAACACTCCGAGAGTATGTATTTTACCGCATTTAGTACATTTAAGATACATTATTTCTTCTCCTCTAAGATACACAGGTATTTTATTCTCTGATATATACTCCCATATCTTTTTAGGGATTATAAAGCAATACCTATGTCTATCCTTACTT
>Ga0272441_10012165_pt1 | contig 12631 bp, 12 predicted proteins | sample SSMProp6N_FD_193582 | JGI IMG/M metagenome (GOLD analysis project Ga0272441, IMG submission 193582) | Marine sediment archaeal communities from Little Sippewissett salt marsh, Falmouth, MA, United States - SSM-Prop-6N | ecosystem: Environmental > Aquatic > Marine > Wetlands > Sediment ...
TGGATACAAAAACTTTACGGATTTCACTGGAAAAACGCCCATACACGCACTCTCTACATCTTGCTTAACTGATAAGGAAATACAAGATATGTGCCTTTAGAATGCGTAAACATTGATAGAAAAAGCATTTTGAACCAACACAAAACACGTTGCCATCCTGTCTATTTTTTCTCGGACCCAGCTGTCTATGGCAAAAATTGGTTTTTCTGCTCCGCTTGATTGAATCTGCTTCGGTTTAATTGATTAATGCCCCTGTTTCTTTCAATCCGCACATTTACTCCCTCTCAGAGACAGTTTATTGCTTCACATATTTGTCCAAATGTTGCTTTTAGTCTCCTATTCTGTGACATTGTGATTCGCGGATGTGTGATTTCTGATCACATCAAAATCACGTGTGATTATCACAGAATCACATGTGACGTCACGCTTCAGCCTTTATTTCCAGTAGAGCTTTTTTTGGGTTCTTTCTTGTTTTCCTTCCTTCTTTGGGCTTATTTTCAGACATCATTATCTCACATTTTCTTTTTTTGCAGAAGGCTGTTTCTCTCAACTGTTTCTTCAGCTGCTTTTAGGACAAATATTTAAGCTATTGACGTGTTATAATTTGAAATAAGCAGTCAGTCATGAAGATTAAATAGAATCATGTCAGAGGCTTTGATATGGGCAGAAGAAGAAGAAAAGTGGTTCGTATTCCTAAAAAGAAGTTGCCTAACGTTTACCTCTGCCCTAAATGTGGCAAACATTCAATCAATGTTGAGATATTTCCGGGCGGTGAACGTGCTAAAGTGCAGTGTGGGAGTTGTGGGTTAATTGAAGAATTGGATACTAAGCCCGCGTTTGGGGAAATAGATGTATATTGCCAATTCACAGACATTTTTTATTCACGGTTATCGGCGTAGTGAGGGTCAATTATGGTTGGTTTGGTAGAGAAATATCTCTTAGAAAAAATTGAGAAAGAAGGAACCATTCACATGACTCTTGTTGATCCAGAAAAGGTCACTCCCTCATCTGCCTCCCATATAGCCAAAGAAGCTGAAGCATGCGATACAGCAGCCATAATGGTTGGCGGATCAACCTCTTTTTCAACTTCTCATCTGGACAATGTCACCAAAGCTCTGCAGGAATCGGTGGAAATTCCTGTAATTCTTTTTCCTAACAACATCACTGGGATAAGCAGATACGCTGACGCCATATGGTTCATGTCCCTTCTTAACTCTTCAGACCCATACTTTCTTATGGGCGCTCAAGTCCTAGGCGCCCCAATCATCAAAAAATTTGGTTTAGAACCTATCCCCCTCGGCTACATCATCGTGGGCGAGGGCGGCGCAGTTAGTGTCGTTGGAAAAGCCGTTCCCATCCCCTATAACAAACCTGAACTCGCAGCCGCTCATGCCCTAGCAGCTGAATATTTTGGTATGCACTTCGTTTACTTAGAGGCAGGGTCTGGGGTTGGAAAACCTGTGCCCAGCATCATGGCGAAAACAGTGAAGAAAGTGGCTAACGTTCCCTTAATTGTGGGCGGTGGCATACGAACTGGTGAGCAGGTGAAGGAAATAGCGAATGCTGGAGCCGACATCATTGTAACCGGTAATGTTCTGGAAGAAAACAACGGGAGACACAAAATAAGAGAACTGGTAGATAACCTGAAAGTCGATAAGAAACGGCGCTAAACCCTGATTTCAGTTGACTTTTGTCCCTTTAACTTTCAGGATTCTGCTTTGTCGCTTTTATGTTAGAAAGACTCAATACCTCGCTTCGTGAAATCTAATTTAAGGAGAATGATTTTGACGATCCCGATGAGCAAAGAATACAGGCAATACGTTGATTCCTTAGAGAAAAATCTTGAGAGCATATATTCTGTTGCAAGAGAAGCTAGAGAAAAAGGGTTAGACCCTGCCCTTGTTCCAGAGCCTGAGGTTGCGAAGGATTTGGCTGAACTGGTAGAGGGGCTTGTTGGACCCTATGGGGTTGCTGAAAGCATACGAGATTTGAGTGAGAAAATGTCTCGAGAGGCGCTTGCCTTCAAGATTACTGAGCTGATTATAGAAGGAAAGTTTGGGTCTATGGCTGCTTCTGAAGCCGCTGAACAGGCCATAAGAACGGCGCTTGCCATCCTAACCGAAGGGATAACTGCTGCTCCTGTTCAGGGTGTGGCTCGGGTAGAAATCAAATCTAATTCTGATCGAACAAATTATCTGGCAATATATTATGCGGGTCCAATACGTTCAGCCGGTGGTACTGAACAAGCTTTAACCATAATAGTTGGTGATCATGTTCGTCGACTGCTCAAGCTGGACCACTACAAAGCAACAGAAGATGAGATTGGACGTTTCGTAGAAGAGGTGCGAATATTTGAACGGATGATATCCCGATTTCAGTATCATATCTCAGATGAAGAGCTACGAAGAGCCATCCAGAACATTCCTGTGGAGGTCACTGGCACCGAATCAGACCCCGTTGAAGTTTCATCCTTCCGAAACCTCCCGCGAATCGAAACAAACCATGTGCGCGGTGGGGCTCTCAGGGTCGTAAACGATGGGATTGTGGGTCGCGCTGCAAAAGTGTTGACCATCATCGAAAAGCTGGGAATTGAGGGGTGGGATTGGCTTGGAAGCCTAAAAGAATTCTCGAAGAAAAAGAAAGCTGGATTCATGGAAGATATCATAGCGGGGCGCCCAATTTTCTCGTTTCCGTCTAGAAGTGGAGGTTTCAGGCTTCGTTATGGACGGTCCCGGAACACAGGACTCGCAGCGGTAGGCATTCACCCAGCTACAATGTTGATTGTCCAGAAGTTTCTAGCCGCTGGAACCCAGCTTCGTTTAGAGGGTCCAGGGAAAGGTGGCATTGTGGTTCCGGTGGACAGTATTGAGCCTCCTGTGGTGCGGCTGAAAACTGGGTCTGTTGTGCGTGTTACTCTTCAGAATTTCCAACACTTGGAGAAGATGGTTGACAAGATTCTGTTTCTTGGAGACATACTCATCGGGTTTGGCGACTTTCTATACACCAATAAGCCTCTTCGTCCGTCAGGCTACACTGAAGAATGGTGGCATGAAGAACTTGCTGCCGCCCTTGAACAAAAGTTTGGTGACGATTTGAAAAAAGCCGCCGGGGCAATAGGTGTGTCCCACTCGTTTCTTGAGGATGTTTTGGTTGACCCCTTCAAAAATAAGCCGAACGCCAAGGAAGCAATAGCATTTTCCTCAGTTTTGGGTGTTGCTTTTCATCCCTTCTTCACCTTTTTCTGGGAAAACATTACCCTTGAAGAATTTGCGGCATTGCGGACTTGGCTTTTAGCCTCTGAGGTCGAAGAGGCTGATGCTGTAGTTCAAGAGATTGTTGGCATGAAAGATGACGCAATAAAGCATATTCTTGAAGAACTCTGTATTCCCCACCAAGTCATCGCAAACAAAATAAAACTAGTTGGTGATGAGGCACACGCCCTCGCTTTTTGCCTCGGATTGCATTCTCCTGAAGCTCGGATAGACTCTTCGGAAAGCGTTTTCGAGACTATACAGAAATTCACGGCTATTCCGGTTAGACAAAAGGCTCCCAGTTTTGTTGGTGCCAGAATGGGGCGCCCGGAAAAGGCTAAACATAGACAGATGAAGCCTCTTGTTCACGCTCTGTTTCCTGTTGGTCTTGCTGGTGGCTCCCGACGTAACCTTTCTGAGGCTTCGAATAAAGGTACAATCGAAGTTGATATTGTACGGCGTCGCTGTCTGAAATGCAATAGAATCACTGTGATGGTCAAGTGTCCTAAATGTGGCTCAGAGACTGTGTTGGAGAAGTTTTGTCCTCAATGTGGAAGAAACTTGAAAGAGGATACTTGCCCTGTATGTCATGCTTCAACAAGAAGCTACGCTAAGCAAGAAATTAACTTAAGGGCTTTAATGTCTTCGGCTTGCAGAAATCTAGGTCTTCACGCATTGAAGCTTGTGAAAGGCGTTAAAGGGATGACAAACGAAACAAAGACGCCAGAGATTTTAGAAAAGGGAATTCTGCGAGCTAAGCATGATTTATCAGTGTTCAAAGATGGAACAATCCGTTTCGACGTCACTAACGCTCCTCTCACACATTTCACTCCCAAGGAGATAGGTGTCTCCGTTGAGTATCTCAGAAAGAACAATTACCTGCATGACCATGAAGGGAAGCCTTTAACCAAACCTGAGCAGATTTGCGAACTAAAACTTCAGGATGTAATTATTCCCCAGAGCTGCGCAAAATATTTCATTCGTGTTGCCGGCTTTCTTGACGAACTGCTTGAGAAAGTATACGAGCTTCCCCCATACTACAAAATCAAAAAAGCCGCTGATCTTATTGGACGCCTAGTGGTGGGTTTAGCGCCACACACCTCAGTTGGCATAGTCGGAAGAATCATCGGTTTCACCCCCCTGAACGTCTGCTACGCTCATCCCATCTGGCATTCAGCGAAGCGCAGAGACTGTGACGGCGACGAAGATGCGCTGATGCTGGCTTTGGATACGATCCTGAATTTTTCTAAAGTATACTTGCCCTCTCAGATCGGCGGGATAATGGATGCTCCTATTCTGATTATTCCAGTCGTGAATCCTGTGGAAGTGCAGCGGCAAGCGCATGAAGTGGATGTTGCAGGAAAGTATTCTGCGGCGTTTTATGAAAAAACTTGGCAGAAGGCAGAGCCTAGGGATTTGATTGACATGGTGGACATTGTTGAGCATCGGTTGAATACTGCGGCTCAGTTTGAGGGCTACAAGTATACTATTCCTGTTTCAGACGCCAACATGGGTAACCCCACGAGCATATACAAAAAATTGGGAAAGATGACAGACAAGCTGCACAGCCAACTCATATTGGCGGAAAAGATTAAAGCTGTCGACGCTGACGTAGTGGCTAAGAAGGTTCTGACCACCCATTTTGTTCGTGACATAGCTGGCAACCTAAGAGCTTTTACCACTCAAAAGTTTCGCTGCAAAGCCTGTAACAAAAAATTCAGGAGATTGCCTCTTCTCGGCAAGTGCCCAGCCTGTAGAGGCGACTTAACTCTTACGGTCTACCGTGGGGGAATCGAGAAATATTTGCCAGAGGCGCAGAAGCTTGTTAAAAAGTATGGGCTCTTGGAGTATTATGCTCAACGGCTCTCGATTGTGGAAGAAGAAATTATAACCTTGTTTGAAGGCAAGAAGCCTCGTCAAATCAGTCTCGCAGTTTTCACAACTTGAGAATTGGAAAGCTTTTTTGTCTCAACAACGAACATGTATTGAGGGCACATGTTCAAAATAGACCATCACCCCAAAGCTTTCCTGACCCTAAAAAGGAACGTTGAGCCTGGCTTGTCGGCTAGGACACAAATACTCTCTGTCCTTGAGAAGAGAACATGTGATGCCAAATCAGTTTCCAATGAAACCGGACTTAGCTACAAAACTGTTCTTTATCACCTTCATCTCCTAGACGCAGAAAATATTCTGAACCACAAGGGCAAGAGGTCTTATGTTTGGCGGCTGACTGGTGCAGGGCAACAACGGTTGATAGGTGGGAGAGAAGCTAAAAGGGGCATCCGCAGGGCGACAGTCCGCACTTAGGGCACCTGTTATCATATTTTGAGAGCGCTGCCTTCTCTAAATCGATGTTGACAACGTTTGCCAGAGAAGCCAACCAAGCTAGAACGTCAGCGAACTCGCTTTCTATTGCTTCGGCGTCGTTTTCGTTTAGGGCTTCTCTTAGCTCCTCCACTTCGTCCACGAGCCAGTTTAATGTTCCGTTTTTTCCTCGTTCCGAATCTCTTTGGTAATATAGTCGTTTCATCATGTTCTGGAATTCGTTGATGTCCATTTTCTGTTTTCCTCACAAAACTGTCGTTGATTTCTGTCACATCATAGAATCTAATAAGCTCTTCCAGTCCCCCTGTCTCTATGCACAGGGGTCCTTTATCGTCGTCTATACCCTTCTATGCATCCCTGCTTTATTTGAGCCACCAAATCAGCAATCTGCGGCAAGGTCTCCTCAGGCTTTTTCAGATTCTTCTCGTAAATCTTGGCGTAGCAGCTTCCAGCTATTGCGCCGTCAGCCCCGGCTGCAACCACATTTGAGGCTTGCTGCCTGTTTGAGATGCCGAAGCCTGCCAGCAGAGGCATGTCAGTGTGCCGTTTGACTCTTTTGACCAGTTTCAGTGTAGAGTCTGCTAGGCTCTCTCTTGCTCCTGTGACACCCTCGACGTTTATGACGTAAAGGAAGCCTGATGCAATGTCTGCGATTTTCTTTAGTCTGTTCTCGGTTGTTGTTGGGGCTATCTGGAATATGACGTGTATTCCGCTTCGTTTTCCTTCAGCCAGCAGAACCTCTGCTTCTTCAACTGGAACGTTGGGAACGATTATGGCTTGGGCGCCCGCCTCCCTTATCATGTTCAGGAAGTTTCCTACCCCAGCAACATAGGGAATGTTATAGTAGGTCGTTACCACAATCGGGTTTTCGACTCCCCTGTCTCTCAACTTCTTTATGCCTTGGATGCATTTGCTGGGGGTTACGCCGTTCTCCAGCGCCCTTTCACATACTGCCTGAAAGGTTGGTCCATCCGCTGTTGGGTCAGAGAATGGGATTCCGAATTCGAGGATGTCTGCGCCGTTTTCAGCCAATGTTTCGATGAGTCTGAGGGAAAACTCTTCGTGGGGGTCTCCAAAGTAGACGTGGGGCATGTGCGCTCCCTCTCCCCTGTTTTTAAGTTCTTGGAATTTGTCTTCAAGATTCATGGAAATACCTCATGATGGTTTCTAGGTCCTTGTCGCCTCTCCCCGAATAATTCAGAACAACAAGCTCCTCTTTGTCAAACTCTTCCCTGTGCTTCACCATGTAGGCGATGGCGTGGGCGGTTTCAAGAGCGGGTATCAGCCCCTCAGTTCCGCCCATAACCTTCACTGCCTCAAACACCTCACAGTCGAAGGCGTAACCTGCTTCCAATCTTCCCTTCTCAACCAGCGACGAGATTTCGGGTCCTCTTCCTGGATAATTGAGCCCCGCAGCCCTCGTCTTCGACGGCTTTATTTGCCCATTTTCGTCCTGCAACACCTGCATCAGAGCGCCATGCAGTATCCCAGGCTTCCCTATCTGGAAGGCGGCAGCATTGTTGTCAGATTCTAGGCTTTCGCCTCCGCCCTCAACGAAGACCAGCTTGACGTCTTTCTCTTCGACGAATGGTCTAAAAGCTCCTAGGGCGTTGCTTCCTCCGCTGCCGCAAGCTACCATCGTGTCTGGCAGTCTGCCCTCCTTTTCGAGTATCTGTTCTTTGATTTCTTTTCCGATTACGCTCTGAAACGTTGCAACAATCTCCGGAAACGGGTGTGGCCCCACAGTTGACCCCATAAGATAGTGGGTGGTCTGCGAACAGGCTGTCCATTTCCTCAAAGTGTCAGAAACAGCGTCCTTCAGAACTCCCATCCCGATGTCGACGGGAGTCACCTTTGCGCCCAGCAGTTTCATCCGCTTCACGTTGCTCGCCTGCCTCTTAACGTCTTTCACGCCCATGAAAACCTCTGTTTCCAGCTCGCACACGTTGCCTGCCATGGCTGTTGCCAATCCATGCTGTCCTGCCGCGGTTTCTGTGATTAAACGTGACTTCTCCATTTCTTTGGTTAAGAGCGCCTGTCCTAAGGCGTTGTTGAGTTTATGTGAGCCTCCGCACACCAGATCTTCCCGTTTTAGGTAGACTTTGCATCCGATGAGTTTGCTGAAGTTCTTGGCGTAGTAGAGTGGTGTTGGTCTTCCAGCGTAATCTCTCAGCAGCCCGTTAAGTTTGGTTTGGAATTCAGCTGTTGGGTAATGCTTTTTGAAGGCTGCTTCCAGCTCGATGAGAATCGGCATCAGCACCTCGTTAACGTACTGTCCACCGTAATCTCCAAATTTTCCTTTCTTTTTCAATTCAACACACCTGTTTCTGGTAACTTGATCTCCTTTGCATTTTCGACAAAAGCCCGAATCTTCTCATGATCCTTAACTGCGGGTCGTAATTCAACGCCGCTGGCAACGTCAACCGCGTACGGCTGAACAGTTTGGATTGCCTCTTTAACGTTTTCAGGCTTCAATCCCCCTGCAAGGATCAGTGGAAGGGGCGCAACTGCCTCCCTGATTTGTTTGCTCAGGTTCCAATCGTGAACTCTGCCTGTTCCGCCATATTGCCCCTTACTGAAGGAGTCCAGAAGCACTGCGTCGAAAGCTTTCAACTCTTCTATGGATGTTTTGTTCAGGGCATCCTCTGTTACATAAACGGTTTTTATCAGGCGAGTATGCCTTATCTGGTCACGAACTTCTGAAGCATTAAAATTCTTTTTTCCGTGAATCTGGATTGCCGTCGGCTTTAGCCTTTCACAGATTTCGGCAAGCCCGTTGATGTTTTGGGGCGCCGTAACCACCACGCTGGGAACGAAAACTGGCACCTGCCCCAGTAATGTTTCAGCCCTTTCTAAGGTCAGGTTTCTCGGCGATGAGGGAACGCCCACAAGGAATCCGACAGCATCTGCTCCGGCAGCCACGGCAGCTGCTAGGTCCTCTTCTCTGGTTATTCCGCAAATCTTCACTCTGACGCTTCTCAAGGGGCAGCAACAAACTCCTTAACCGTTTTTTCGATGTTGTCAGCCATCATGATTGCTGAGCCGATTAAAAAAGCTTGAGCGCCGCATCCGCGGAGAAAAAGCAGGTCCGAGGGGTTCATCACTCCGCTTTCGCTAACAACAACCTTTCCTTGGGTGACGCATCTTTTCAGGATTCTCTCCGTCACTCTAACGTCAACTTCCAGCGTTCTGAGGTCTCGATTGTTGATTCCAACCAAGTCTGCATCGCTGTTGACGGCGGATTGGAACTCGTTTTCGTTGTGGGTTTCCAGCAGCACTTCAAGATTTTTTTCATGTGCTTTTGCGATCATCTCGTCGAGACTAAATTTGCAGTGTTCACGCTCGAAAAGGGCTTCTATCAGAAGAACTGCGTCTGCACCGATTTTTGATGCTGTTTCAAGCTGCAGTGGGTTGACGATTATGTCTTTCATGAGGATTGGAAGCTTCACTGCCTTTCTGACTTTTGCTAGATAATTGAGCGAGCCGCTGAAATGTTTTGGTTCTGTCAGAACCGATATTCCTGCTGCTCCGCCGTTTTCCATGGCTACTGCAACATTCTCTGGCTCAAAGTCGGTTTTGATGGTTCCTCTGGAGGGTGACGCGGCTTTAACCTCCGTAATTACCGCGTTTTTTTTTCTTTCAAGAATCGCTTTCTTGAGGCTGACAGGAGAGAATGTATGCTGGGTTGAAACTTTGTAGTATTCCTCGTTGACGGTTTGTTTGGCGTCTCGTGCCAGTATATCAAGAAAATCAGACATGTTCAGTCTCCAACTGTTCAAGCTTTGACAGATCTCCGCGGGAGAATTTGATAAGCTCCTTGAGTTTCCTGTAGGCTGCGCCGCTTTCGATTGATTCATGGGCTACTTCTATTCCATAACCAAAATCTTCAGCTTTGCCCGCTGCGATAATAGCTGCAGCCCCATTGACTTGCACAATTTCCCGTTTCGGATCATCTGCATCAATGCCGCCATTCAAGATTTTGAAGGTGATGACGGCGCTTTCTTCTGGCGTGGTTCCTTTGATGTCTTCTATTTTCGCCTGTTTGACGCCGAAATCTTTGGGGCGCATCTCTCTTGTTGTAACCTCGCCGCTTCTTAGCCATGAAATAACTGTTTTTCCGATGGTGGATATCTCATCTAACCCGTCTATGCCATGGACTATCATCGCTTCTTCGCAGCCGAGACTCTTCAGGGAGTAGGCTAGAGGCTCAGTTAATCGGGGGTCGTAAACCCCCAGCAGCTGGGCGTTGGCTTCCGCCGGGTTTGTGAGGGGCCCAAGAACATTGAATACGGTTCTGATTCCCACTTCCCTTCTGGGACCAATAGCATGTTTCATGGCTGGATGAAACGCAGGAGCAAACATGAAGCCCATCCCAACCTCCTCGATAGCCTCCTTCACCTCCTCGGGGGCTGTGCTGAGGTTAAGTCCCAGCTTTTCTAGAACATCGGCGCTGCCGCATTTGCTGGTGACCGACCTGTTTCCATGCTTAGCCACTGCAATATCCGCTCCGGCAACAACAAAAGCGGCGGTGGTGCTGATGTTGAAAGTTTTGATTTTGTCTCCTCCTGTTCCGCAGGTGTCAACGAGCCGCCCCTTTACTTGGGGATGTATTCGGTGACAGCATTCCTTCATAACTGCGGTGAAGGCTGTAATCTCCTCAGCTGTTTCTCCCTTCAATCTGAGGGCGGTTAGGAATGCGCCTATCTGGGCGTTTGTTGCTGAGCCGGACATGATTTCTTTCATGGTTGCCGTAGACTCTTCGTGGGTCAAATCGGCGCCATCGACCAGTTTATGTATGCTTTCCTTAATCAACAATCATCACCTAGCTTCAAGAAAATTTTTGATTATCTTTTTTCCGTCCTCACACAATATGGATTCGGGATGAAACTGCACCCCTGTAATCGGGTATGTTCTGTGGCGGACCCCCATAATCTCGCCATCATCAACAGCTTCGGCTGTTACCTTGAGGCACGAGGGGATTGAGTCTCTGTCCCCAACAAGCGAATGGTATCTTGTTGCGGTGAACGGGTTTCTGACGTTCTCAAAAACGCCTTCTCCATCATGTTTTATTCTGCTGGTTTTTCCATGCATCAGCCGCTTTGCTTGCAGGATTTTTCCGCCGAACGCGTAGATTATCCCCTGATTTCCGAGGCAAACTCCTAGTGTGGGGATTTTACAGCTCATCTTTTGCAGAATTGCTGAGCAAACTCCGAAGTAGCGTGTTTCTTCGGGTGTGCCGGGTCCTGGAGAAATGACTATGCGCTTGGGGTTCAGCTGCATGGCTCGTTTGAGGGTTATCTGGTCGTTTCTGTAAACGACGGGGTCTCCTCCGAGTTCTCCAATGTATTGTACAAGATTGTAGACGAACGAGTCATAATTGTCTATAACCAGAACTTTCACGGTTTTTCATTTCCTGAAACTTGTAACGCTTTGATTAGTGCCTGAGCCTTGTGCTCTGTTTCGTACCACTCTTTTTCTGGGTCAGAATCCGCCACTATGCCGGCTCCCACCTGAATGTGGGCTTTATCTCCGTTGGCGATGAGGGTTCTGATGGTGATGGCGAAGTCTGCGTTGCCGTTGTAGGAGAAGTATCCTACGGCTCCGGCGTATGGTCCCCTTCTTGTGGGTTCAAGCTCCTCTATTATCTCCATCGCCCTGACTTTGGGGGCTCCTGAGACTGTGCCTGCTGGAAAAACGGCTCTCAGTGCGTCGTAACAGTCGCATTCATCCCCGAGTTCACCGACAACCCGCGAAACGATGTGCTGCACGTGGCTGTATTGGTGCACCTTCATGAATTCTGGGAGGTGAACGCTTCCAAACTTGGATACCTTTCCGATGTCATTTCTGCCCAAGTCCACCAGCATCACGTGCTCAGCGCGTTCCTTGGGGTCTGCCAGCAGCTCCTCGGTTAGTCGCCTGTTTTCTGCTGGGTTTTTCACGTGGGGTCTTGTGCCTGCTATAGGAAATGTTTCAACTGCTCTGTTTTCGACTCTCACGAGCATTTCTGGGCTTGAACCAACTATCTGGTGTTCGCCAGATTTCAGGAAATACATGTATGGCGACGGGTTTATGTTTCTGAGGTTGCGGTAGAAGCCTGTCAGGTCGCCTCTGACTTGAAAGTCGTAGCGTTTGGAGAGAACAACTTGGAAAACGTCGCCAGCGGTCACGTATTCCTTCGCTTTCTCCATAGCATCCTCGAACCGCTCCTTAGATATGTTCACCTTCAGCTGCTTGTGCGACAATGCTTCATGATTGTTAGGCTCTTTCAGCAGTTTGCTGATTTCTGGTAGCCTGTTTTCGTTCAGGTAATAGTAGAATGCTTGCCTGTTTCTGTGGTCATAGACGATGCCGTCATCGAAAACTCCGACCTCAACGTCGGGGAAGTTTTGGTCGTCGAGCGCTTTTTCAGGAAGTTTTTCCCAGCATCGAACAGCATCGTAGGAGATGTATCCTACGGCTCCGCCGATGAACCGTTGCTCCTTGAATCCGGGTAGGCTTCTGAGTGTTTCTTGGATTACCGCCAACGGCTCGCCTACTTTTCTTCTCTCCTTTTCACCCGTTCTTTTGTTGCGGATAACCGTTTTTCCGTTCTTGATTGTGATTGTTAAGGTTGGGTTGAATCCTATGAACGAGTATTGTGACAGCTTCTTTGGTCCCTCGATTGACTCGAGGATGTACGTGTTTTCGTAGTTGTTGTAGAGTTTAGAGAAGATTTCGAGAGGCGGCTTTTCGAAGGAGATTTTTTTAGTTTTCAACTGCCGAGCAGTTTTGGATGTTGTTGTTTTTTGGCTGCCAAAAATTATCCCTCATGCCACATTTCTCCTAAGGAACACTGATAGACTATGCCGCCATATTTAAAGCTTCTGAGTACAAAAGTGTACCTTAGACTTTTGGGTGCCCCAAAACAGAAACAGCCAATCTACATCAAAATTGTTAAAAGCAGAACTAGACGAAACCGTCAACTTCTTCTGCAGCAACACAAAACAAGCAACCTGAAACCAGAGGCGCAACTTTAATTAGCAACTCGTGAACTTTTATGAATTGAAACGCCATGA
>Ga0272441_10012168_pt1 | contig 12628 bp, 9 predicted proteins | sample SSMProp6N_FD_193582 | JGI IMG/M metagenome (GOLD analysis project Ga0272441, IMG submission 193582) | Marine sediment archaeal communities from Little Sippewissett salt marsh, Falmouth, MA, United States - SSM-Prop-6N | ecosystem: Environmental > Aquatic > Marine > Wetlands > Sediment ...
TGTTCAACAACTTTTATGATTCGCACCGAATACTCGAGCAGCCTTTCTTCCAGGTCATATGTCTGTTTCTTCATCTTTTCCCATTCAATGTTCGACGTTCATCTTTTCAATTGCTCCCTCTCCATTCGACATTCGATGTTGAACGTTCGATGTTCGATGTTCAATCGGTGCGCCGCTTAATCCGGGCCATCAAACCAGGTGGTCTAATTTTAAAAAAAGCCATGCCACTTTGGTGTCGTTTCATGTAAGCACTGCCGTTGGCCCATAAAACGGCCAGTTTGATCAGAAAAGAAACTATATTTTTGTAATAAATGATGTGGTTTCTTACGAGGTTTGAGGGATGAAAGTAATTTGAGGTGTCAGGTGTCGGCTATTTAAAATTCAAATAACAAAACTCAAATTCCAAACAAATCAAATGGATAAGACAATTTATGTGTGAGTAAACACTAGAGGTCGGGCCGCAATCGATTGCGGAGGCAATCTCGTTGGAATTTGTAGATGAATTCCGTCAAGGTATTGACCTGGTTCTGTTCGATTTCGATAAATTCCAGGCCACAGCAGGCGGCGGTATTCGGACCTCTTTGGTCGAAACGAACCACAATCGCCTTTTCGATCTTTACCCTGGTTTCACCAGATTCCGATGGAAACACGAGTTCGACATCTTCCAGCACATCACCGACCTGAAACGGCAGATCGTGTCGGCTCCCCTCTACGTGACAGACCATCGCGATGAGCGCTCCACCTACGCTGATGTCGACGACGTGCTCGCGGCATTCGGACTGACGGTAGACGAATTCGACCATGGTGCCCTCGGGCGCCTCGAGCCGGAAGAATTTGCGACGCTGATTGCGATAGACCAAGTCGGGGAAGGGCAGGCAGAGTTGGTTTTGGTAAATCTCTCCACCGGTTGTGGAAAATGAATACGGAATCCTGTCGGGGCCGGTGAACTCGAAGTCGATTTCCCACGCGTCCTTGTTTCCGGCAGCCTCTTTGAATCCATCCGGATAGCCGAGCAGAAAAAAGGTGCGGTTCAGCTTCCTGCGGAAGCCGGTCAGGACGGTCAATTGCTCGTAATCGGTATCGGACAGTCTTAGCTTAATCAGGATTTTTGACTTGATCAGAGATTCGAAGACTTTCTTGATAGCGTTATCGGTAATCTGATCATATTCCATTTTGGCTTCTATCCCATTGGTTTCGACAGGTGCTCGCCTATGCCGTATTTTTCTATTTTGCGATAAACGGTGGACGTGTTGATTCCCAGGATTTCGGCCGCCCGGGCGCGGTTGCCCCCGGTCGCCGCCAGCACGTCGTGGATGTGTTGTTTTTCGAGCTCTTCCAGGGTCAGAAACCCGCCGTTTGTCCTTGCGGCGGTTTTAAACTGTGCCGCCAACTCGGGGGCCGACGGCAGGCTCAGTACCGCTCCCTGCTCCAGCAGAACCGCACCGGCGATCATATGCTCGAGTTCGCGCACGTTGCCCGGAAAGGAATATGCGGACAGGGCTTCGGCGAGTTGCGGATCGATGGTGGCGATGCTTTTGCAGTTGGCTTCGGCATGCAGCCGGGTAAAGTGGCGGGCCAGCGGCAGAATATCCCTTTTTCTCTCCCTCAAGGGCGGCACCTTGATGTTGTACATGTTCAATCGGTAGAACAGGTCGGCCCTGAAGCGGTTGTTTTCGATTTCCGCCGTGATGTCGCGATTGGTGGCGGCGACAATGCGCAAGTCGACGTTGCGCACATCCGTGCTGCCGAGCCGGTAGTACTCGCGCTCTTCGATCACCCGCAGCAGCTTGCCCTGCAATGAGGGCTCCAGTTCGGTAATTTCATCGAGAAAAAGTGTGCCGCCGCCGGCGGCCTCGAAAAACCCCTTTTTGTCGCTGACCGCATCTGTGAAGGCGCCCTTGGCGTGGCCGAAGAATTCGTCTTCGAATATGGTTTTGCTCACGGCCGCCATGTTCACGGCCAGAAAAGGCATGTGGGCGCGCCGACTCAGCCGGTGGATGACCCGGGCCAGCATTTCCTTGCCGGTACCCGACTCGCCGTTGATGATGACGCTGTAGTCGGTCGGAGCGACCGTTTCGACCTGACGAAAAACCAGCGCCATGGCCTCGTCTTCGGCAACGATGTCACGAAACGCCTCCGGACTCTTGAGCTGTGAGAAGGATTGGCTTGGCGAAAGCAGAGACAGTTCGTGCTTGAGATTGAAACGCTCAAGGGCCTGGTTGATGACGATGGTCAACTTCTCGCCATTGAGCGGTTTAACGAGGTAATCGAAGGCGCCGAGGTTCATGGCTTGAACGGCCGCGGTGGCCTGATCGATCGCTGTGACCACGATGCACGCGATGTTTGGGTGTGTTTCGTTGATTTGCCGCAGGAGCTCAAGCCCGCCGACGTGCGGCATCACCAGGTCGAGGAGGATGACCTTGAAGTCGTGGGTTTGGACGAGATCGACCACCCGACGGCTGTCGGAAACCAGGGCCGGTTCCGGCAGGCCGGCGCTGAGCAGCGTCGCCTTGATACTCAGAAGAAGTCCCTGGTCATCATCAACCACTAATATTGGCGTGGCTTTGTCGGGTATCGATTCCATTGAGACATTTCGGTTAAGATTTTGTCAACGACTACCTAATTTTAAAAGAATTTGGTCAGGCAGTCAAGATATTGTCGATAAATTCAATAAGTTCGGACACATTGTAAGGCTTGGAGCGGATGTTTTTGAAGCCCAGCCGGTTGACTTCGGCCAGCTTCGGGTGCTGAGGATGTCCGGTGGTGACGATCACGTTTACCTCGGCCAGTGCGGGGTTCTTCTTCAAGGCGCGGCAGACTTCCACCCCGTCCATGTCGGGCATGAAAATGTCCAGAACCAGAAGGTCCGGACGGCAGGCCCCGAGTTTGAGGCAGGCTTCGATGCCGTTGGCCGCCTCGTCGACCAGATAGGCGCACCGGCTGGTCAAGGCCCGGCTCAGCATGCGCCTTATCACCGGGTCGTCGTCTACGATCAGGATTTTGGCCGGCTTGCCCGTGACCAGCGTCGGAAAGTCGATGTGAAAAATCGTGCCTTTCCCCGGGTTGCTTTCAAAGTTGATGTCGCCGCCGTGAGATTTGACCAGGTTGTAGGAGACCGAAAGGCCGAGTCCGGTTCCGCCTCGAGTCTGTTTGTCGGTAACGAAGGGATCGAACAAACGTTCAATCAAAACGGGGTCGACCCCTTTGCCGTTGTCGGCGATCGAAAGGTGCAGCCGGCCGTCCGCCGGCCGGATGCCGGTTTCGATCCGGATCCTCCCTTGCGAGTGGTCGATGGCCTGGACGGCATTGATCAAAATATTGACGATGATCTGCTCGATGTTTTGGAGATTGCCGCTGATCAGCGGCAAGTCCTCGGTCAGCTGTGTCTCGATCGTGACGCCGGCGTTGCGCACGGTGGTGTGGACCAGCCGCATGGCGTTGGAGACGGCTTCGTTGACCGAGACCGGCTGCTTCTCGGCTGCGCCCGACAGGCGGGCGAAATTCTTGAGGTCGGTGACAATCTTGGCAACCCGGCCGGCGGCCATATCGATGTCGCCGATGAGTTGCAGCAGGTTCTGTTCCAGAAAATCGGCGGTCAGCCCGCCGTATTTTCGATGCGGAGTTTCGTCCACATGCGCTTTCAGGACCGGCAGCAGATCGCTCCACACCTTCTGGAGCAGCGGTGTGTTGTAGATAATCAGGTTGATCGGGTTGTTGATCTCGTGGGCGACGCCGGCGACCAGCGTGCCGAGCGCCTCCATTTTTTGTGCCTGGTTGAGTTGCGCGCGGCTTTTTTCGAGTTCTGCTTCGGATTCCTTTTGCGCGGTGACATCGCGGATGAGGCCGGTGACGCGAATCTTCTGTCGGCCGCGGCGCGGCTTGTGGGAGGCACTGATCCTGTAATGGCGGATCCGCCGGTCAGATCCTTCGGACTGGAACTCGAAATCGGCAATGCGCGAATCGTCTCCCAGCTGCGACAGAAAGGCCGAGCGCTCGGACGACTTCAGGAAGAAATCCGGCAACGATTTTCCGATCAGATCCTCGCGCCGGTATGGAAAGCTATTCACGACCGAGGGGCTGATGTCGATGATCTTGCCTTCCGGGCTTGCCGAAAAATGAATGTCCGTGATGATCTCGAAAATCTCTCGGTATTTTTCTTCACTCTCCCGAAGAGCCTTTTTCAATTGCCTGGATTTGCACTTTTCCTGCTTCAGAAGTTTCTTCAGGTCCTCTGTCTCATCACTGGTTTTTATCATCATCGGATCAAGCGCATGAAAAGGGTGCCGGTCCCTTTCTCGGTTGTCGGTTGGTCGAACGGCCTGTGAGTGACAATTAAATCATGCGCATAGTATATCCTAAAACGAAATGCCGAACAACAGGTGCAGGTGCGATTGCCATCCGGTCTGTAATTCAAAAATTTGACACTTTTAATGGTTTCCGTGGACGATTTGCGGCTCTTATAGTAGATAACGTATTGAAATTGCGTAAATTAAAAAAATACTAGTCTGGCACCTAAATTGCTTCCAAAATACCCGTCCGTCTTCAACCGTTCAACGTACCTGTTTTTGACCGACTTTTCTGGACCTCAAATGACCCGCAAACCGTTGTCTGTGCGTGAGCTTCTGTGTAACCCGTTACCCGATCGACGTGTTTCTAAACCGTCGTTTGCGGCGGACGGCAACGGTAAGGATTCGGCTATCGACGTCAGGCCGAAGAAAAGCGCCCGAATAAACGCACCCGGCCTTTCCGGGCCTCGGGATAAAGGGTCGGAGCCGACGGCCCCGGTTCCGAATTACGGCGCCGTGATCGGTGAGGTCCTGGACGGATCGACCGTCGGTTTAATCATTCTGGATGTCGACGCGAAAGTCGTTTGGGTTAACCGGGCCCTTGAGCGTTATTTTGGATTGGCAAAGGATTCTCTGATCGGAAAAAATTACCGTAAGGTCATCGAGCGGCATTACAGGGGTATCGTCGAGGATTCTCGGCAATTGGCACATAGACTCACGGCAACCCTCGCCGAAGGCAGCCTTACGGAGCCCTTCGAGTGCCATGTGCTGCCCGGCGGGCCGCGCCGCGAGCGTTGGCTCGAGCATCGCAGCCAGGCGATTCAGACCGGCGTGTTTGCCGGCGGCCGCATCGAACACTTCACCGACATCAGCGACCGTAAAAAGATGGAAGAAGCCGGGCGACGGTTGAATGCTCAACTTCAGCAAGCCCAGAAGATGGAGGCGATCGGAATCCTCGCCGGTGGTGTGGCCCATGATTTCAACAACCTCCTGCAGGCCATTTCGGGATACACCCAGCTGCTTCTGATGAATAAGCCGGCCGATCATCCGGATGTGGATATGCTCAACGCCATCGAAAGGGCCTCCGGCCGGGCCGGTTCGCTGACCCACCAGCTCTTGGCCTTTAGCCGCAGGGTCAAAAGCCGGCTGCAGCCGACCAACCTCAACATCCTGATCCGACTGGTCAAAAAGATTCTGGACCGCACCCTGCCCAAGATGATCCATATCCGGCTTGCACTGGCCGAAAATCTATCGGAGATTGCCGCCGACGATGTTCAGATCGAACAGGTGCTCATGAACCTGGCACTCAACGCGCGGCAGGCCATGCCCGACGGGGGGCAGTTGACGTTCGCCACCCGCAACGTCTTTGTTGACCTTGCAGGCTGTGCAGCCCACCCGGATCTGCCGACCGGCGAATACGTACATCTGTCGGTGACCGACACGGGTTCCGGAATGGATGATAAAATCCGGCAGCATATCTTCGAGCCTTTTTATTCCACCAGAGGTGTCGGGGAAGGTTCCGGCTTGGGTCTTTCCATGGTGTACGGTATCGTTAAGAACCACGGCGGCAGCATCGAGTGCACCAGCGATGAGGGACGCGGGACGGAGTTTAGCATGTATTTCCCGGTCCGGGCTGCCGGAACGTCGGCCGGCGCGCAGCGAACAGACGAAAAAGGGGATCTGCTCGGCGGTGACGAAACCGTGCTGATTGTCGACGACGACCCCGCCCTTGTGACCCTGGGCCAACAAGTTCTGGAGCTATACGGTTATCACGCGCTGACCGCCGAAAGCGGCGAAGCGGCCCTGGCAGCCTACCGGGCGCATGGTGAGTGCATCGACTTGGTCGTCCTCGACCTGAATATGCCCGGGATGGGCGGGGAGAAGTGCCTGACCGAAATGGTGCGGCTGAAACCGGGCATCAAGCTTATCCTTACCAGCGGATATCCGCCTGACGGCGACCTGTGCGAGACGATCGCTGCTGCGGGTTGCGAGTTCATCGGTAAACCCTATCCGCTGAATGCCCTGCTCCGTAAAGTGCGGGACGTACTGAACCGCCGACCGCCCCTCTGAGGGCATTCTCGATTCGTCGCCTGTGCCTGCCCGTTGATTTCTCGTGGCCCTTCGCTTTGCATTCCAACCCTTCCTTCCAGATGGAATCCTCCAGTTTTTCCAGGCAGCAGATCCCGCAACCGTCGCGCAGGGACTCCCATTGTTCGGCAGTCATTTCTTCCAACGATTTGTTTCGCCAAAACGGCAGGGTGACTTTTTGCCGGGGCCGATATAGAATGTGTTTCATTGGTTATAGGTTCCGTAAAAAGCAACGAATTTAATGGGCATAGACCTTTGCAAATTGATTCAGAAAGAGTGACTGAGATTGACCTGATCCTGACAATCGGCCTTTATCGGTAAACGATTTCCCAAATTTTGACATTCTGCATCGTCATTCTTATTAGAATAAAGTGGGTTGAATCAATAATTTTATTTCGGCGGCCCCCAGGCTTTGGTGGGGTTTGCCGAAATCAAAAAGGAAAATTCCTATTTTTAATCTCGATGAAACGGTTGTTGGTTTCGTGACGGCATCGCTCTTGAGAAAGGTCTATTGGAAGGAGATTTTCGTGATTGCCTATTTCGTTCACAACAAAAAAGAGCAGGGTGACACCATCGTGATTCCGGATATCGGGTGCCGCGTACCGGTGGATGCGGAGCGGTTGCAGGCCTTTATTGCCGTCAGCCCGGACTTCAAGGAGTGGTCGGGTGATGCCTGCGGCAACATGGCGGCGCAAGACTTTGGTATGATCCTGGCCACCCGTGACGACTGCGGCGACGTGAACGTTGTCAATGAAAAGTTGTGGCGGGAGAGGATGGGGCATTATCTCGGCGGATAACCGGTTTCCATCACATTAGAGGGGTAAAGATGCGGTCCATTCTACTGATAGGAATGCTCGCCATAGCCGGTGTCACGGTCCCGATCGCGTCGGCCGACATTTATTTCTGGACGGATGAGAACGGGGTGAAAAATTTCACGAACTATTCGCCGCCCGAGAAAGCCGAGGTCTTCATGGAAACACCGGAGGCGGACGAAGACACGGTGTTTAACGAGGCCGAAACCGACCGGGCCGACGACGAGGACAGGGCATTGGAATCCGAGCAACTGCAGTCGGCTGCTGAGGAGATCGAAGCCCTTCGTGAGCAGGTAGGCGAGCTGAAAGATCGGCTTGCGGCGCTGCCCGAAGCACCCCCAATTGAAGCCGATGATGATGCCTCCGTAACGGAAGGAGCAGCCGCGACGGTTAGATACAGGAGCGGCTATGTGTATTGGCCGTATCCGTATGGATACTTCCCGTACGGATACAAGGGAAATCACAAATTTCGCCCTCGGCACGGATTAGGAAAACCGGGTTTCAAAAAACGGTTTGTTCGTCCCAACAGGTTTAAAACTCACGCGTACGGGAGGCAACCGTCTCGGTCTGGTCACGGCTCCTTTAGTCACCAGCCGGGCTATCGGTCCTCCCGGAAAGGAGCGTATCACACCGGATCCGGTCGACAACGACATGCGCTCGGAAGGCAACCGGGTTTCGCCGGTGGCAAAAGCCGGCGGTGATCCCCTGGTGTGGCTTACGAAAATGTAGAAAAATAGATAAAAAAAACAAAAATGTTCTATACGGCGGTTGAATTGCCATCCAGCACGTTTCTGATCATTTTTGATGCCTGATACATGTCGAACGGCTTTTGAATGAAGTCATCACATCCCAAGGCGAGCATGTCGGAAGCGATCTCCTCGATGCTGTAACCGCTCGAGATCAAGACATTGATAGCTGGATCAATCTGTTTCAACCGCTCGAAGGTCTCACGACCGTCCATCTCGGGCATGATCATGTCGAGGATCACGAGGTCGATCTGCGCGTCGAGTTCGCGAAAGATAGCCGTCGCCTCTTTGCCGCTGCGTGCCGTCAGGACCGCGTAGCCCAGGTCGGTGAGCATGGCCCGGCAGGCTTTGAGGATATACTCCTCGTCGTCGACCACCAGGATTGTCTCGGTCCCCTTTTGGAGTCCTTCGACCGTCTCGGTTTCGGGCATGACCCTTTGGTCCGTTGCCGGCAGATAGATAAAAAAGGTCGTGCCTTTTCCCGGTTGACTGGTGAAATCGATGATGCCGTCGTGATTCTTGATGATTCCAAATGCAGACGCCAGTCCCAGGCCGGTTCCGCCGCCCATCGGCTTGGTGGTAAAAAACGGCTCGAATGCGCGTTCCTGAACATCCGGCGCCATGCCGGAACCGGTATCCCTAACTGCAATCTTCACATAACGGCCGGGTTTCACATTGAAAGGCCGGATGAACCGTTGGTCGAGATTAACGTTTTCGGTTTTCAGATAGAGCGTCCCGCCCGGTTTCATCGCCTGCCATGCGTTGAGATACAGGTTTACCAGCACCTGCTCGATTTGGTTCCGGTCAACCGTCACGGTCCAGGTGTCCTCATGGTAGTCCTGGACGATTCGAATTTCCTTTTTAGTGCGTCCGAACAGGTCGGCGGTTTTCTGTACGATTTCGTTCGGGCTGGTTGGTTTGACAATGTATTTACCGCCCCGCGCGTATCCCAACAACTGGCGGGTCAGGTTGGCGCCACTTTGAACGCAGCGTTCGATGCTCCTGATGTTCTCGTAAAGCGGGTGGGTCACATCCAGGGTCGTCTGCATCAGGCTCGCATTGCCCTGAATGCCCATGAGCAAGTTGTTGAAGTCGTGCGCGATGCCGCCGGCCAATTTTCCGAGGGCTTCCAGTCGTTGGGACTGCTGCAGATGCTCGGCGAGCCGTTTTCTTTCCCTTTCGGCTTGCAAGCGCTCGGTGACGTCGCGTCCGATGCCGCGATACCCGCAGGGCGACCCGTCGACGCCGCGTATCAGTTGGGCGGAGAGTTCGATGAAGCGCGTGCTGTCGTCCTTGCGAACGATTTCGAACTCGAAGGCGCTGCGACGACTTCCGGTACGTTGGATATCGGCCAAGGTCCTGAAGACCCGACGGGCGGTCTGCGGTTTGATGAACTTTCGAAAACTCATGCCCGCCAGCTCGTTTCGTGACCAGCCCAGTATTTCGGCCGTCGCGTTGTTGTAAAAGGTTAATTTACCACGCAAATCAGTTTCGAAATAGCCTTCTTCCATGCCTTCGAGAATGTTGCGGTATTTTTCCTCTTCCTGTCCCAAGGCGTTCTGGGTCATGATCCGGGTTTCGATTTCGCTGCGCAACTCGACGTTGACCCGTTCCAACTCGGCTGTGCGCGCCTTCACCAGGTCTTCCAGGTGAAGGTGATAGTCTTGAAGTTCCGTTTCTGTTTTCTTGCGGGCGGTGATGTTGCGCATCGAACCGATTATTTTCAACGGCTGGCCATTTTCATCAGTTTTGAGAACGGAGTTCAGCGAAATGTAAACCGATTCACCTCGATCGCTTCTCAGGACGATTTCGTATTCCGAGACCCGTCTGTTTTGCAGCAGCTCTTCGATAAACCGCTTCCGGCTGTTTTTGTCGATGTAGAATTGGCCTACGTCCTTGCCGATCAACTCCTTCCGTTCGTATCCCACGAATCTTTCAATCGACGGGCTGATTTCCAGCAGCGTTCCGGCCAGATCGGTCTCGTAATAGACATCCTGGATGTTTTCAAATATCGCGCGGTATTTTTCCTGGCTGCTGCGAACGGCGTTTTTCATGTGGTAGAAAGCCGTGGCCGTCTCGCTGATTTCCTTGAAGCGGGAGCGCAAATCGAAGTCCGACGTCATGTCGTTGTTTTTTATGGCCAGCGCCGCCTGCTCGAGTTTGGCGATCGGGCGGATGATGCTGCGGGCGAGGAGCAGGGCGATCAGGGTGGCGACGGCTGAAATGACCAGGGTCAATAGAATGGTGTCCCGCCGGTTTCCCTTGAGGCCGCCCAGATAATCGTCTTCGGGCAGGTGAACGCCGATGATCCACGGCCAGCGGGCGATTGAAAAGGGGGTCAGCATGGCATGATAGTGTCGGCCTTCGTGCTCGAACCGCGCAAACCGTGATTGCGGCAAATGATACCGGCCGTCAGCTTCGGCTTGCAGGTCTAATGCCGTAAAGGCCTTACGGCTCAGCACATCGTCGAGCTCCTGAATTTTGACCAGTCGAAAGCCTTTCGAGCCGTCGTCGCCGGTCTTGCGGATTTTTTCCAATGCAGGGAAAGCGACCAGATCACCGTTGTTGTTGATCATAAAGGCCCGGCCGTTCTTGCCGATCTTCAGGTTGCCGATGAAGGTGGAGAGCTGGTCGATTTCTATGTCCACTCCGATGATGCCCCGCAAATTTCCGGTGACGTCATAGTTCGGACCGGCAATGGTGATGCCGGGTTTCTGAGATGTAAAAAATATGTACGGATCGGTCCAGACGATTTGCCGTTCTGCGTCAGCTCTCTTGTACCAGGGCCGGGTGCGCGGATCGAAGTCGTCCTGCGGATCGAGCACGTCGGCGACAAGGTTCGTTTCCGCGTCACGCCAAAGCAGCCGGGTGCTGCGGCTGCCGTTGCCGTTCAATATGATTTTGGTTCGAAAGGATGCGCCCGGCTGCTGGTCGTTGCGGCTCACGTAGTAAAAATCGCCGTTGGGACTGCCGAAATAAATACCGGCAAAATGCGGGTAGAGGGCCAGCTGGTCCAGAAAATAGCGTTCCAGTTTTTCGGTGTTGTTTCCGTCGATGCCGACCACATGGGCGTTCAGTAAACGCCGGGTGAGCGCCGCCGCGGCCTGGGCGTGCGCCAGGTGATTCTGCGACTGTTCCATCGCCAGGTCGGCGATGTTTTCCATGATATCCCGCGCGTGTCGATTCAAGACTTTTTCGGATGAGATGTACATCGAGGTGGTCGTGATCAGCGAAGTCCCCCAGATGAGGGCCAGCAAACCGAAGATCAGGACCCAGCGAATGGAAAATCTCATTATAGCTCCCCTTAGCAAAAGCGGACCGGATAAACGCATTGAACGTTCTTAAATTCAAGTCCAACGAATGTCCACAATAAATTGGTTTTTTTATCCGCAATCGGATGCACCAGAGTGCCTCCACAATTCTTGAGTGGGGCACCACTGGGTATCGTCTGTCTGATGCAACGATTAGTGACGGCGGGTGTTTATTTCTTGATGACTTGAGGAAGACTGCGGGTCGGTTCGAGGGACCGGCGGACGAAGCGGGACAAGACGATGCCGACGGCACAGCCCAGAACGATCCAACCGTCTCTGAAACCGTCGAAGATGATCGAGTGGATTACATCCGTCCAGCCGCTGTGCCCCGGAGACCAGTACAATTCAAAGGGCCAGAAGAAGGAAACCGGTGCATCCGTGAACACTGCATCGGCAATGACATGCGAGAAAATCAGCAAAGCGGATTGCCGGTAGCTGATCGTAAGGATTTTCAACCAGTACCGACCGGCATAATACGCCAAAAGACCGCCGAAAAGGGCAAACAAAAGGCTGTGCGTCGGGCCGCGGTGAAAGGCGTTGCCGTCCCACCTGAAAAACAGGCCGATCAGAACGTCGATATCCGGCAGATTGGCCAGAAGAACAATGAACACGAAGCGCTTCCAACGGCGGAAAGCCGAAGTGCCGGCGCTTAATTCATATGTTGCCAGGCCGATGGCCGCATGGCCGAGCGGAAGAGGCATAGGTCACCCAATAAGGTTGCAGACAAAATAGGCCGGTGGTCCCGGCCCTTATTGCATTATTGATTACAAGAAGTCTTTGCGTGCCATTCTCTTGGCGGGGTCTCGGAAGAGTTCGACGCCGAATCCCTCGATATTGCGCCACACCACCGTGCCCTTGCGCTTTTCTTTTTCCGTTTCCGAGTACGGCAGGGCGACGGTGATGATCTCTCCGACAGGCAAAAGAACGGGGGACTTTATGAAGAGGCCGTATTTGCTGTAATCTTTGAGTTCGCCTTCGAAGAATTGTCGGCGGGTGGCAAAAAAGACATACCGTGAATACGGAATGCGCCGGTTTCTGCGTTTTTCAAATAGGGCGGCGGCATTTATTACAGTCATTATCCGGTCCTTTCTGCAATATGAGGGGAAGGGGGTTCGGCTTATAATTACTATTTGTTAAAGAGGCGCCGATGCTGACGGCTCATACAGCAATATTTGTGCCTAAAATCATTATCACATAATTTGTGCGTCTTTTTAGAAGGTTATGAAAATAATGGTCGTGGATGAGACGGAGACTGTGAAAAATATTTCACATAAAACAGGATGGTTGTGGTTATATAATGCAGAAGTGCTGCCAAGATAGGCTTGGTTAGGCATTGCTGAAGTAGTCCCGACGCAGATAGGTGTACATGGCAAATCCCCACCAGC
>Ga0272441_10012169_pt1 | contig 12628 bp, 13 predicted proteins | sample SSMProp6N_FD_193582 | JGI IMG/M metagenome (GOLD analysis project Ga0272441, IMG submission 193582) | Marine sediment archaeal communities from Little Sippewissett salt marsh, Falmouth, MA, United States - SSM-Prop-6N | ecosystem: Environmental > Aquatic > Marine > Wetlands > Sediment ...
CGAATACCAACGGTCCCATAAAAAGGGGGGAGCGGCGGGTCTTGGGTACCCGCCGCTCGGTGCGGGGAGTGTCTGAAACTTTTTTTCCGTGCTTCTTGGCGCAAGAGGGTCACGGTTCAATTTTCACCTGAAACCCTGGGCTGCTAGGTTTCGGCCTGATGGCCGAATTGTCACAGGCTGTGTGAACCATTTGGGCCTGGGCTGCGGTAAGGACTCCATTGGGTGTTGAAGTCTTTGACCTAGTTCACACTTTTGAGTTCCAGACACTGGCAATATCTTAACACAATATATAGTGGTTGTCAAGAAAAAAAACACAGGAAATGAAAATTTTGTTGCGCCGAGAAAACGACTATAGAATGTAGTCATTATCAAATCGTGCTACAACACGTTGAAAGGCCTCTTTTCAAGGCGGTGAAGGGTCCCGCGCAGCCGTTCTACTACATGTTGTGGCCCTCAGGAGGCCGCATGAAGGGCAGCCAGCGCGGTTACCGCGGCGCAAAATGCACTGAGCGCGCCCTTGCGTTTCAAAAGGCAACATCGGCTTTCCAGAATCGAACGCCCCGGGGCGTGTGGAAACGCTCCCGTAACAGCCCGATATTCTCTATCTCTTTTAACAATAGCATCTTACAAGATCCTTTGGATTTGGCACATGGGTTGCTTTCCTCAAGACGAACCCGAAGTTGAAGAGAAGGCCGGCACGGGCCGGCACATGTGAAAGGAGATGGTACTATGGCTCTGGTAAGATGGAGAAATCGAGGCGACTTGGCTCCCTGGAGCGCGTTGGGGGAGCTGGAAAAAGAGATCGGTCGTGTGTTTCGCGGGTTCGGTGGTCTCCCCGATTTGCTTGAACGCGATTGGGCCCCCGCCGTTGACCTCAGCGAGACAGACAACGCGTACATTGTCGAGGCCGATGTGCCGGGTATGACCAAGGACAACATCGAACTCGTCATCGTCGACAACGTCATCACCGTCAAAGGTGAGCGGAAGAACGAGCACAAGGTTGACGAGGCCGGCTATCACCGGTTCGAGCGCAACTACGGCGCGTTCCAGCGTTCTTTCGAGGTGCCGGGCGGTTTCGACAACGACAAGGTCGAGGCCAAGATCGAGGACGGCGTGCTGCGGGTAACGCTGCCCAAGCGCGAGGAAGCGAAGCGCAAACAAATCGAAGTCAAGGTCACGTAGACGCCATGACCGATTCAGGAGGTGATGACCCATGACAACAGCAACGGCTCAAGAATATATGTCACCCCGGGTAAACATCATCGATCAGGCGGAGACGGTTCTGCTCGAGGTGGAACTGCCGGGCGTGACGAAGAACAGCGTAGACCTCGACGTCAAAGACGACGAGTTGACCCTAATTGGCCGGCGGAATACGACCGACAGCCCAGGAACGCTCCACCTGTGTGAGCGTTCGAAGCGGGACTTTCGGCGCGTGTTCGCGCTGAGCAGGGCCATCGACCCGACGAATATCGAGGCGGAGATGAAAGACGGCGTGCTCATGGTGACCCTGCACAAAACCGACGCGGTGAAGCCCAAGCGGATCAAGATCAAGTAGCCCTACCCACAACCCAACCGATGCCGCGCCCTTTCGCGATGCGCGCACTAAGGGCGCGGCATCCCTTATGACTGCGGCGTTGCGATCACCGCCCAAGATGTCTCAAGGCCGCGGCCGCCACCGCCTCAGGCGTTATCCGCGTCATGCAGCGGTGGTCGGTGTCGCACACGGGTTTCTGGCAGGGAGCGCAGTCCACGTCCACGCGCAACACTTCGCCGCGTTCGTATGGCCCTTCGCTGTAGCGCGGCGACGTCGGACCCATGATGCAGACCGTCGGGACCTTGAAAGCAACCGCGATGTGCCGCGGCCCGGAATCGTTACACACCAGCAGATCAAGCTGCGATACGGCCGCCTTCAGCACCTCGGTGGTAGGACGTCCGTCGTCGCATTGGATCAGGGGTGCGCGTGCCGCGTGCAGCACGGCGTCCCGGAGGTCTTCCTCGCCCGGGCCGGTGAGCAGCACGCATTGCGCGCCGGCCTGACCGGCGAGCATATCGGCCACGCGCGCAAACCGGTCCGCGCCCCACCGCTTGCTCGGGCCAAACGCCGCGCCGGGCGCAATGCCCACGCGGGGACCCGAACCGGGAAATCGCGCGCGCACGGCACCCACAACCGCTGGATCGGCACGCAGTTCCAGACCCTCACCGTCATCTTCACAGCCCAGGCATTGGACAAGGTCCAGGTACTCCCTGGCCATATAGATGGGTTCGATCTTGCCGTTCTCTTTGTGTGGTGGCACGCGGTCGGTCAACAGTGCGCCGCGCCAATCGCGCAGATAGCCCACGCGGCGCCGCGAATGAACGAGAAACGCCAACAGCGCCGCGCGAAACGAATGGGGAAAGACCACGGTGAGATCGCGCGCATCCGCCCGGAGCGCACGCGCTATCCACAGCATTCTTGCCAACCCAGGCTGTGCAGGAATGGCGCGAAACGCTGCGATCCACGGCAACCCGCGCAGCAGGTCGCACGCCGGCGCCCTCCCCGCGACCGTCAGGTTCGCATCAGGGAAACGGCGATGCAGCGCTCGAAGGGCCGGTGTACACATGGCCGCGTCTCCGAGCCAGTTCGGGATGAGCGCAAGGACCTTTGTTGGGGGACTCGTCATTTGAAGCGTCAGATCCACCATGATCGGCTAGTGTGGCAGGAAACGAATCGATGGATCAAAGGGCCGTGGAACCACCCCAACGTGATTGACAGAAAAGACGGACAGGCGTAGACTCGTGAGCAGTCGGCCAGCCCGGGCTTGGCCGGTGAGCTGCTAGAGATTGGGCGGGTATCGAGGGAGCAACGGTAGCTTTCAGGGAAGGAAAGAAGAGCATATGAGCGATTCTAACACCGAGAAGAGCGTTTCCTCCAATCCGGCTTCTACAGTTGCGGCTGTCGCAACCAGAAGAAGTGAAGGAGTGCTACACGTCCTTCTGATACGCCGTGCAGCGCAGCCATTCAAGGACATGTGGTCTCTTCCCTGTGACCGCATACAACAGTTCGAGTGGTCATACGACGCTGTTGTTCGTGGAGTCAGAGAACAAGCAGGATTGGCGTTCAAAGGTAAACAGTTTGGCGATGAGATCTTTCCAGATTTGGGCATTCATAATGTCGTTGCCGCCTATGCTGGGAGTGTTGCTGGTAAGCTTAAAACCGATGAGTCAAAAGTTAGCGATGTGAAATGGGTGTCATTGGATAGCGCGCGTGAGATGTCGCTGGCGTTTGAACATGAGAGGATCTTAGACGCGTTTGCGCGATGGAACACGAGAAATCGCACTGAGGCGAAAGAGGGGCTACTGGACGAATTTCGGGCGCTGCGTGGGGAGATGACCTCTATCTTCAACGCGCGGCTGTGGGGGACAGCGACGTATTTGGTATTGGTCCTCGGCATTATGTATGGCCTTGAGGAGGAACCGCAGCCGTTTCACTGGCTGTTTCTCATCTACGCTTCTATCCCATTCATCCTGCATACCGCCTACCGAGAGCGTGCGCGTATCAGGGCGGGTGTTTACATCAAGGAGCAAATCGAGCCATATATCCGAGGCTTGGATTGGGAGAACTTCGTTGATGAATGGCGTTGCTCTTTGAGCAACAAGGAGGGCAAGCCAATCATCGACAGGCTTCTACATATGGGCGGTATTGGCGGGCTATACGCACTCGTGGTAGCTGTGGCTGGCATCAAATGCCTGACTCCGCCTCTGAAAACGCTGACCGCGTCTGACTCACGCGCATTGGGTTTCTTGATACTCGCTGTATCAGGCTTGATGGCAGCCGGTGCCGCACCGGAGACTTTCTTCTCCATATACAAGAAGACAGAGAAGAACACTCGGGATGCATGCAATAGCTTTGACCGCGATCCGCCTGTTTATTGAGCGGTGGCTCACCACGCGCAGGACGATGTCGATTGTCGCCGTTACCGTGAGAGGGCAAGGACAATGGCCAAGATCAAGGTATTGAACACAGAGATCGCGGTCCAGACCCGCAACGAGGTGGACTACATCAGCCTCACGGATATCGCGAAATACAAGAGGGCCGGCGCCAGTGACGACCTGATCCGCAACTGGCTGAGGAACCGCAATACCATCGAGTTCTTGGGCCTATGGGAGCACCTGAATAACCCGGGGTTTAAACCCGTCGAATTCGACGGGTTCAGAAAACAGGCGGGGCTCAATAGCTTCACGCTGACCCCCAAACAGTGGATCGAAGAAACGAACGCCATCGGCATTGTGTCCAAAGCGGGCCGATACGGCGGCACCTATGCGCATAAGGACATCGCCTTCGAATTCGCGTCCTGGATTTCCGTTGAGTTCAAACTGTATCTGATAAAGGAGTTCCAGCGGCTCAAGGAAGAAGAACGCAAGCAACTCGGGTGGGATATCCGGCGCAATCTGGCGAAGATCAACTACCGAATTCACACGGACGCTATCAAGCAGAACCTTGTTCCGCCGGAATTAACCCCGCGGCAGACCAGCTTGGTCTATGCCACCGAAGCGGATGTCCTGAACATGGCCTTGTTTGGCATGACCGCGAAGGATTGGCGCGACAGCCATCCGGACAAGAAGGGCAATATCCGGGATTACGCGGATGTGTCGCAGCTCATTTGCCTCTCGAATCTGGAAAACCTGAACGCCCTGTTCATTCAGGAGAACGCGCCGCAGGCGGAACGGCTTCGCAAGTTGAACCAAATCGCCATCCAGCAGATGGAACTGCTGACGAGCGACGCAAGAACCAAGCAACTTGAGCGAAGGGACGAATGATGGCGCCGCATCCTGACTTTCCTGAATCGCCCCACGCGCCCAGTGCGGATGGGGCCCGGAAGCAAATCGGGCGGGGCAAAGGAGTCCCTTTGGAGGCGTTGAGGGAAGAGGCCGAACGAGTCGCTGCGCAGGTGCGGGCCGCAACATCCGGGAGGGGATCTCATGGGTGAGCTTAGGATGGGGGTGATTGGCACGGGGATCATGGGGGAACTGCACATCAAGGTGTATCAGGCGGAGCCGCGCGCGGTGGTGTGCGCGGTGTGCGACCGGGTCGAGGACACGGTGCACCAAGTCGGCGAGAAGTACGGTATCCGGTCGCGCTACACGAATGCCGGCGAGATGCTCGCGAAGGAGGACCTGGACGCGGTATCAGTGGCGACGCCAGACTTCGCGCATTTCGCGCCGGTCAAGGCCTGCCTCGAAGCGGGCAAGCACGTGGTGTGCGAGAAGCCGTTCACCACGGATCTGGCCGAGGCGGACGAACTGTGCGCGCTCGCGGCGCAGCGCGGCGTGAAGCTGCAAGTGGCGTATTCGCATCGGTGGCTGTCGCCCTATCACCGGACGCGCCTCGCCATCGAGAACGGCGAGATCGGCGAGCCCATTGTGGGCTATGCGCGCAAGAACGACACGCAGTTCGTGGCGACGGACTACATCGGCTGGGCCGCCAAAAGCACGCCGTCGATGTTCCTCAGCGCACACGACATCGACCTGATGCGCTGGTACTTCGGCAGCGAGGGCGTCGAGGCGCACGGCTATGGCACGAAAAAGGTGCTGGCCGCGAGAGGCATCGACACGTATGACGTCATCCAGGCGCAGGTCAAATTCGCCAGCGGCGCCTATGCGACGTTCGAGGCGGGCTGGGTGTATGCCAACACGTACCCGACGCTGACCGACTCGTTCCTGCAGGTCATCGGCACGAAGGGGCACATCAGCCACGATCGCGCCGAAGAGTCCATGATCATGACCACGGAAGAGGCCTTCAGCTATCCGAAGACCTTCCTGTACGGCGAGATCTACGGCAAGGTGGGCGGCGCGTTTCAGGCCTGCCTCGCGTCTTTCATCGACTCCATCATCGACGACGCGGAACCCCGCGTAACCGCGCGCGACGGCCGCCACGTAACGGCGATCCTGTGCGCCATCGACAAAGCGGTCCGCACCGGCAAGACGGTTCCCGTGACGTGACCGGGCGTTATTCGCTGCCCGTAAGCCAATAGAGTTGGGTTTCCCCAAGGGCCATGTCACTCTCGATGCGCGCCGTCGCCGCCGCAACTGCCGCGTAATCAGGCAGGCGCAGCACACGCCGGGGCTCGGGCAGCCGGATAACCTTCTGGCCCGCCTGCGACGCCGTGACGGCGAGGAATTGACCGTCGGTCAGCAGCACGTCATCGGACTCGATATACAGGTGCACGCCCGCAGCCTGGATGATATTCCGCAGCAACCGTGCCGGTGCCGCCAAGGTTCCGATGTAGATCGACCGGCCTTTCCCGACCTCGATTGACGCGGCCGCAATGGGGTTGCCCTCGAAGCGGCCGAGAACTTCGAGGCCCGGCGATTCCTCGACAGCCCAGAGCGGCGCGACGCAATGCTCGACGCCAAAGGTTGTGCCACCAAGCCCTGCGGTCAGGCCCGTCTCCTGCGCCGCGACGCTGACCATGGCCTTGGGGGGATCGCTCACCTCGTACAGCTTCATGCCCAGCAGTTCGCTCATGTGCCCGGTCGATGCCGTTTGGGCGAGATACCCGCTGCCGTAGAACCACACGGCGGTCCGGTCTTTCGTGCACGCGATGATCGCCTGCCGCGCCTCGGTGCTCAGGTGAAAGCAGCCGACGAACAGATACGCGCGCGCGGCCGGCACACGGCCCGCTGCCAGATCGCTCAGCAGGTACATGCTGAACGGGACGCCCATGCGGTAGAGCTGCCGCCGCAGCCCGCTCGCGAGCGGCGCCATGACGGTCGCGTTGCACGCCAAGTAGCACGGGCTGGTCTCATCGACGATCACCGCCACTTCGGGCGCCCACGTGGCGGGCTGGGTGAGGTGCGCGTCGTAGAATTCCCGCAGCGGGGCGATGTTGTCCCAGATGTCCTTGCCGGCGAGCCAGCCGGTGCCGCCGAGGTCCATGTACCAGCACGCCAAGCGCCGCGGGAAGATCTGGCCGAAGTTGCGCTGATGGACCCGATGCGTGTGCTGCGGCGTGTCGACGCGGCCATAGCCCGAGTTCTTGGGCGTCAAGTAGGTTCGCGTATCATCCTCGTTGAGCCACAGCTTGCCGTGGTCGCGAACCGAATCGACCGGGACCATGAACGCGCCGATGCCGCCCAATCCCCGGTCGCCGTAGGAAATCGGCGAGCACACGATGTCCACGTCAGGGCATTCGAGCAGCCGGCCCAGCGCCAGGTGGCCGCTGGTCTGCGGCCCGAGCGGCAACCCGCTTATTTCAAAGTAGTAGCCGTAGAAGAGCACCACGAGTTTGCGGCCCTGGGTCTGCTCTTTGATGGCGCGCGCGATCATCTCGAGGGGCTCGACCATGGCCACTTGCTGATACGCGTGGAAGTCAACGATCCACCGTTCGCGCTCGGGATCGCGGAACACACCGAGAGAAGCCGCGCCGCGCTGCTCGACGCTCGGGACCGCGACGGTTTCGAAGCCGGCATCGGGCTGGCCCCATGCCGTTCGGAGCGCTTCGACCGTGCCGTACTTCTCCTTGAGCCAGTTCGCGAACCCGCGCTGCATGGCCGGGCCGAACCCGCTGTGCCGCGCCTCCCACGTCCTCGGGTAGAACCACTCACCGGTGTGCTGCGCGCAGGGGTGGTACCCCAGCATCTGCCCGCCGTACTTCTGCTCACAGTGATCTACGAGCCGGCGGAGGTGCGCGATCATCTGCGTGCGCCACAGGTCCGATGCCACGCAGACCGGCCCGCGGCGCCCATCGTCGAAGTGCAAGGCCTCGTCCGGGTGCTCATCGTACCACCAAGCCGGCGGGTCCATGCCGAAGCGCGGCAGCAACAGGGCCTCGGGGTCGGCCTCGATCACCAGTTCGAGCGCCTCGTCGACACGCGAGAAGTCCGGTTCTTCGCCGGGCCGTGGCCACGGCATCCCAATCCCGAACGAGTGCATGTGGACCCCTGCGGACGCGGCCAAGCGCACCTGGCGCTCCATCGGCGAATCAGCCTTGCCGGAGTAGATGCGCCACGGCGGGCCGTGGTGGAGGACCTGGATCTCGGCCTGACGCGCGCGATCTGCCTTGAGCCACAGCGAGAAGGTGTAGCGCTTGCCTTTCGCTACGCTCAGCCCGGTCTGATAGAAGTGCACGTGCCAGGTGGCCTGGCCGGGGTTCTCGATAACCACCTTGCAGCTTTGCGTGCCGCCGTGCGGGGCGGCGGCGTCAAACTCCCAGTGCGCCTTGGCGCCCACCTCTTCCTTGACGAACAGCACCCACGCTTTGTCTGCCGCATCGCGGTCGCACTCCCAATCCCCACACCGCAACTGTGCGTTACCGGCGCCGGGGTCGAACCCGCCCTCGTAGAACCGCGCGTCATCGACCCACACCGCGCCCGGGCCCGCTCCGACGCGGATGTGCACGCCGCACTGGCCCGCGTTGTCCTCAGGCGCCACGAATGACACGTGGTACTGGCGCCACTCCTTCGTCAGGTCAACAACCGTCGGACGCGCCCCGCCGGCCCAGCCGAATAGCATCAGCGGCGTGCGCGGCTCATCGTTCACGAACAGAATGGCCGAGCCGTCCACCTGCCGCACCTCAGCCGTCAGCCCTTCGGCAGCGGCCGCACCCATACCCGCGTGAATGGCCAGCACAGTCAATAGCACCGTCATGACGCGCAACCCTCCTAATCCAAATCCGGCAAGCCCGCTGACGATAGTAGCACCTTGCCGCTGAGAGAGCGAGCCGTCTCGGGTCTCTCGCGGTGGGGCGAGCGTCCCCGCGAGCCGTCTCGGGTCTCTCGCGGTGGGGCGAGCGTCCCCGCGAGCCGTCTCGGGTCTCTCGCGGTGGGGCGAGCGTCCCCGCGAGCCGAGTCTTTGGGTGCTCAGAACAAACCCGGCACGGCTCGCGAGGACGCTCGCCCCACCGTGCATGCTCCTGGGGTAAGTCAATCAATATGCAGCCCGATGTCGGTGTTGAATTCCAACGTCCCCCCCTACATCTGTGGTGACGCGGGTCTTTGCGGACGCTTAGGGACCGCTTGACAAGGCCACGACAGAGACGCACAATGCCCGAGCGGTTGCGTCAGGTTGCCTTCGCGCACATTGGGAGGATCAATAGCAATGACCGAGGAGAAGAACACACCCCGCAAGGGCCGGTCCGTGATCAAGCGCGTTGTCGTGATAGCGGCATTGTTTGTGGTTATCCTTGGGCTCCTAGTATTGACTGCGGGGGCCATCCTGTCGAAACGCGGCGTGCGCGTCGGCGAAGGGGATACGGTGTGGAACGACGCCGTGGCCGCCCAGTGCCATGATGCCGACATGGGCGGCTACAAGCTCCACTACATCGATATCGGCCAGGGCGACCCGGTGATCCTCGTCCACGGATTCGCGAGTTCGTCCTATTGCTGGCACGAGAACGTCCCGGCATTGGTTGACGCGGGCTTTCGCGTGATCCTCGTCGATCAGCCCGGGCTTGGGCGATCCGGGATTCCCCCCAAACCCTACGCCTTCTCCGTCGAGAACCAGGCCGGCGAAATCCTCAAACTGGCGGACCGGCTCGAGCTGAAGCGGTTCAGCCTCATTGGGTCTTCGATGGGAGGCGGGATCGTCCTCTATATGAGCCTGCACCATCCGGACCGGGTGGCCAAGACCGTCGTCGTGTCGCCCGCCTGCTACGCCCTGGGCAAGCATCACGGTCTTCTCGGCGTGCCCGGGGTGGTCCAGCTTGCGTCCATGTTGGCAGGGCGCTGGGCCATACGCGGCTCCCTGCGCACCACGTTCTTCGATCCCACCAGGGTCGACGAGACAATTGTCGACGAGTACGCCCGCCCATTCAACAAGCCCGGATACGTCCGGGTGCTTGCGTCATTGGGCAAGGATTTCTTCTCAGAAGAATTCGAACGCATGACCCAGAACTACGCCGAGTTGAAGCCGGAACTCCTCATCCTTTGGGGCGATCACGACAAGTGGGTGCGGATCGCGTTTGGCGAACGCCTCCACGCCGCAGTCCCCGGTTCGCGCTACGAAGTCCTCGAGAACGCAGGCCACCTGCCTCACCAGGAACAGGCGGACGCCGTAAACAGCATGGTGGTGCAGTTCCTCCGCGGAGAGGACAAAGGCTGAACCGGCTCGCGGGGACGCTCGCCCCACCAAAGAACCTGCCGGCAATTCGGGGCATGCGCAGAGGGTTTCGTGCGCGTATAATCGAGGCAACACATCGATGGGTGATCACGCACGTCGCCCTGGTGCAATGATTCGGTTTTGAGGAGGACCTATGCGGAAAGAAACCATGTCGCCTCGGGAGCGGTGGCTTGCCGTGCTGAATCGTGAAACGCCGGACCGCGTGCCTATGGATATCTGGATCACGCCGGAGGGGGCCGAGAAACTGAAGGCGCATCTCGAGTGCGATTGGGACACCGTCCTCGAACGGCTCCACATCGACACGCCGCTTTGCGTAGGCGGCAAGTACGTAGGGCCGCCGCCCAAGGAAGGGGAAGACATCTGGGGGATGCGCCACCGGGAGATAGACTACGGCACGGGCGTTTACAGCGAGGCGGTTTTTTCGCCGCTGGCGCAGTATGGGTCCGTGTAGGAGATCGAGGCGAACTACGCGTGGCCGAGTCCTGACCACTGGGACTACGCGCATCTGCCGGACGAGGTCAAGGGCCACGAGCACCGGATCGTGCGCGGGGGCGGTTCCGAGCCGTTCCTAATCTACAAAGAACTGCGCGGCGATCAGCAGGCCTTCATGGACATGCTCGTGAACCCGGACATCGTGCACTATTGTCTGGATAAGCTTTTCGAACTGGCCTATCAGGACACGCTGCGCATCTTCGAGACCATCCCGGGCGTGGTCTCGATCACGTATGTGGCCGAAGACATCGGCGCGCAGGACGGCATCCTGTATGCGCCCGAGCACATCCGCGAATACCTGTTTCCGCGCATGAAACGCATGATGGACCTCACGCGGCAGCACGGCTCGTATGTATTCACGCACTCGGACGGGTCATTCCGCGAGGTCATCCCGGACCTAATCGCGATGGGCACGCAGGTGCTCAACCCGATCCAGTGGCGGTGCAAAGGCATGGAGCGCGAAGGGCTCAAACGCGACTTCGGCGACAAGCTCGTCTTCCACGGTGGCGTCGACAACCAGCAGACCATCCCGTTTGGCTCGACGGACGACGTGCGCCAGGAGGTCGTCGACAACTACCGCATCCTGGGCGATGGCGGCGGCTATATCCTGGCCCCTTGCCACAACATCCAGGCCGTCACCCCGCCCGAGAACATCGTCGCCCTGTACGAGGCCGGCTACGAACACGGCTGGCGGTGAGCACACACGTTGTTGAAGTGCCTGCAAGTGCTGCGGCGCGAAGTCAAGCCCTGCTGGTCTTACCTTCTTGCGACTCGCCAGCAGTAGGCATTCGATAGGAACGCCCGCCGTTTCCGCGCGCCAGCGAATATGCTATAGTCCTGACAGGCCCGCGAGGGAGAGGGTTATGCGTCCGATTGAGAAGAAGCTGGTGACCGATGAGGCCGCACGTCCTGTTGCGGTGCAGATAGACTACTCCGACTGGCTGGAGATCGAGAAGTTGCTTGAGGGCCAGTCCGCAGGAGCACCGAAGACGTCCGACCTCTCGCGATTCTGCGGCACAATACCCCTGCGGGAAGAGCCCCTCGCGTACCAGGCCCAGATTCGGGGAGAGTGGCATTGAGGCGAGTCCTCGATACGAACATTATCCTCTATCTCCTAGGGGGCCGTCTCGCTGAGCCCTTAGAACCGGCCGAGTACTTCGTGTCCGTAATTACCGAACTCGAGTTGTTGTCCTACCCTTCGCTGGATGTCTCCGAAGAACAGCAGATTCGCGTCTTCCTTGACGAGGTGACTTTGGTGGGGCTGACACGGGAAGTCAGGCAGACCGCGATCTTACTCCGCCGCCAACACGGCCTGAAACTGCCCGATGCCATTGTTGCCGCAACCGCGTCCGCGCTTAACGCGGAGCTCCTGACCAACGATGCGAAGCTCCTGCAGGTTCCCGGCCTGGCCACCCGCAAGGTGGGGCTGACTAGCCCATGAGATGAAGACAGTTGGGCACGCGGCGCGTTCTTGACCTTTGGGTCTGGCCCGTCATCCAGCACTCAAGCCAAGTCCACCGGCACGTACTCGCCTTGGGAGGAACCTATCGTGTTCAGAGGCTTCTCGCTTGTAACGGCCGTATCCCTCATTCTGATCTTGAGCTGTTATGGCGTACTTGACGCGGGGCGCCTGTACGGGCCGTGTGTATTCGCCATGGGGGCCATCCCGCTCCTCGCGGCGTTGCTTTGGCGACTCAAGCTCTCGCGTCTTCTTCCCGACATCATGTTCGGCGCCATTGACACAGGCCTTCTGGTGGTTGCGGCATTGATTGGCGCGGCGCGATTCGGGGTGATCGGGGCGGTCGTCGGGAGCGCTGTGGGCGATGCGATAACGGACGGCATTGCGGGGTTTTTCGAGGGGGGCATCGCGGAATGGCTGCGCGGGCACGGGATCGAGGAGAGCCGGACCGCGGTCGGGTCGGCGTGCGGCAAGATGGCCGGGTGCCTTCTGGGCAGCGGTCTTGCGTTGACCTTGGCGTGGACTTTAGGCTTCGGGCAGGCCTTCATGGCGACGTGACGCCATTGTGCCGCAAGTCAGGC
>Ga0272441_10012170_pt1 | contig 12628 bp, 9 predicted proteins | sample SSMProp6N_FD_193582 | JGI IMG/M metagenome (GOLD analysis project Ga0272441, IMG submission 193582) | Marine sediment archaeal communities from Little Sippewissett salt marsh, Falmouth, MA, United States - SSM-Prop-6N | ecosystem: Environmental > Aquatic > Marine > Wetlands > Sediment ...
GTGCTCCACGTTCTCCCCGCATGCCAACGACCCGCACGCTTCCCACGAACCGGCCCGTTGCTACAGGTTCAGGCCCACGTGACGTTGACGTTGTCGGGAGCGCCCCCGGCGGCCGGTGACCGCGCTCCTTCACGTCTGAGATCACGGAGAGATGCTCGTGAAACGACTTCGTCTCCGTGGCCGTTCTCCGCGCCTCCGTGGTAGAAGCTGCCGTTTCAGGCCCGGCAGCTATCGCGGACGTTACATGATCCATCGACCGGCGGTCGCCCGCCAATCCACTGGACGGCCCGGGCGCTCCCCGCTAACATGCGTTTCCGTTGTGGCTTAGTTCCTCGCAGATGTCCGAGGTGGGTTCGTCGAGGGCCGGCACTGTCGGTCCCGAAGGCTCCGTGCATGGGAGGGAATACCATGGCAAAGAAGGTGAAAACGATTTTCGAAACCAACATCCCGGGGCTCACGCTCGCCACGCGCGGCAAGGTGCGCGACATATACGATCTCGGCGAACAGGCGCTCATCGTGGCGACCGACCGCCTGTCGGCCTTCGACTCGGTCCTCGCGACGCCCATCCCCCTGAAGGGCATCATCCTCACGAAGATGGCCGAGTTCTGGTTCGACTTCACGAAGGACATCATCAATAGCCACTACATCACCACGGACGTCTCGAAGATGGGGCACGGGCTCGAGGAGCACATCGACCAGCTTGACGGGCGCGCGATGCTCGTGAAAAAGGCAAAGGTGATGCCGGTGGAGTGCGTCATCCGCGGCTACCTCGCAGGGTCGGGCTGGAAGGAATACCAGGAGAAGGGCTCCGTCTGCGGCGTGTCGCTCCCGAGGGGCTTGAAGAACGGGTCGCAGCTGCCCAAACCCCTCTTCACGCCCGCGACGAAGGCCGAGCGCGGCCACGACGAGAACATCACCTACGAGCAGGCGGCAGAGATCGTCGGCGGCGAGCGCGCCGAGAAGATGAAAAGCGGCGCCCTCGCGATCTACACCAAGGCCCGGGAGTACGCCCTCGAGCGCGGCATCATCATCGCCGACACCAAGTTCGAGTTCGGCGTCGTCGACGACGAGATCATCCTGATCGACGAGGTGCTGACGCCCGACAGCTCGCGCTTCTGGCCCAAGGACTCCTACACCCCAGGCAAGAGCCAGCTCGCCTTCGACAAGCAGTTCGTCCGCGACTACCTCGAGACCTTCGGCTGGGACAAGAGGCCCCCGGGCCCGGCGCTCCCCGACAAGGTCGCGCAGAAGACCACCGAGAAGTACCTCGACGCCTACAAGCGCCTGACCGGGAAGGGACTCGATTTCGAGCCGGAATAGGGCGATAGGCACGACCGGACTTGAGTGATTCGCAACTGGGCTCGGAGCGGGCGCAAGCCTCTCCGGGCCCTTCGACGTCGAGGCGGCCGGAAGGGCGCGCGGGCCTTCCGGCCTTCGTTGAGATCCATCATCCAATCAACGGCCACGCTCCCCGACGCGCCCGGCGTTCCGGCGAGACGGAATTACGGTCAAGGCGCGCGCCCAGACGGTCGAAATATACATTGGAACCAGAAACGTGGAGCATCCGCCGCAGCAAGGCGGAGGCGTCGGGGGGGCGGATGGCCGGGACGGGCGCGAAAAGCAGGGGAGTCCCCTACGCCGCCGCGGCGGGGCTGGGGCTCGCGCTCTGGGCGTGGGCGATGGCCCGTCTCGTCCGGGAAGGATGCGGGGACGAGCGCCCGCCCGTCGTCAAGCCACTCCTTGTCAAGTTGAACTCGGCGGACGAGGCCGCGCTCCGGACGCTCCCGGGCGTGGGCGAATTCTACGCGCGGAGGATCGTCGCGGACCGCGAGACGCACGGGCCCTTTCGGGGGCCGGAGGATCTGCTGCGCGTTCGCGGCGTGACGGTGGAGCTTGTCGAGGGGATAGCGCCATTCGTTCTGTTCGATGACGCCAGGGGCCGGGGGACGCAAGGGGAAGGGGAGGCGCGCCCGTGAGATGGTGGACGCGCATGGCGCTCAAGAGCGCGGCGGCGGCCGGTTCGGCTGCCGTACTCGCCGGGCTCGCGGCGCTCGTCTACTGGCGGTTTGCAGCCGCGTGCTCGCCCTTCTTCGCGGCTGGGGGCGGGCTCCTCATCGTGACGGGGCTCCTTGGCACGGGGTGTTCGCTGGCCCTCGGGCCTGCCCGTGAGGAACTCCTGCAACTCCGACGCGAGACCGCAGTGCTCAGGGCGGAGCGCGCGGCGCAGAGCGCGAAGCTGGACCGGCTCGAGCGGCGCAACGAGCGTTTGGCCCTGGTGAGGGAAATACATCAAAGCACGAACATCGTCACGCGCGCCGAGAGGCTCCGGCAGGTGCTCTCCCTGATCGGGCAGATCGGCGAGATGGCGGAGGTCGCGCTCTTCGCGGCGACCGCGCCCAACCCCGCCGGCGAGGAGACCAGGGGGCTGCGTCCGGCTGCGTATCTGCGGTCGTTCGCCGAGGGCGAGGTCTTCCTTCGCGTGGACCGCGCCCCGGGAACGGGCGCGGAACTCTCCGTCGCCGACGCCGCGACGGCCACGAGCGGTCTGGGGCGCGAGACCTCGGGCGACCTCGTCTGCCAGGGCGAGACCATCGGCAGGATCGAGGCGTCCGTAGGGTCCAACGCGCAGGGCGCCAAGCCGGACGAGGCGCTCGAAAGGATGCTCGCCGAGGCAGACCTCGACTGCGGGCCTGCGGCGGCGGCGCTCAATCAGGGCCACGTCGTCCGCTCGCATGACGCGGTTGCTGAGCGTGCGGAACTCCTCTACCCGCTGACCGCGGAGGGCCGCGCGGTGGGTGCCCTAAGGGTCCGGCTCCCCTCGGAGGGCCTTGACTCCGGGGGGCCGCGCGGGTCACTCAAGGAGATAGAGGAAGTGCTCGCCGAGTGCACGAGGCACGTCGCCCTTGCGCTCAAGAAGGAGACCGACGCGGACCGCGCCATGACCGACGGCCTGACGGGGCTGCTGATCCGGCGGGAGTTCGAGCCGCGCCTCGACAAGGCGCTCGCCCTCGCCGCGAAGGAGAAGAGGCCCCTCGCGCTCCTCCTGATCGACATCGACCATTTCAAGGGTGTGAATGATACCTACGGGCACCAGTCCGGAGACTGCGTTCTGCGGGGCGTCGCCGCGGTCATGCGCAGGCACATACGGGCGTGCGACTCCGCTTACCGTTATGGCGGCGAGGAGCTCTGCGTGGTCCTGCCGGGCTCCGGCACCCGAGAGGCGAAGAAGACCGCCGAGCGCCTGCGCCTAGCCGTCGAGGAGACTTCCTTCGGGGGCGACAAGGGCCAGAAGATCGACGTCACGATATCCGTGGGCCTCGCCGGCATCGACCCGCGCCGCTCGCGCTCGAAGACTTCCGGGAAGAAGGCGAGGCGCAAGAAGGGCATCGACGCGGCGAAGCTCATCGGCCGCGCCGACACGGCCGTCTACAGCGCGAAGGAGGGCGGGCGCAACCAAGTGGTCGCGTGGAACACGCGGCTGAAGTCTAAGGACGCCGCTGGGGCCGGGGTGAAGCGCGGGACGGCCAAGACACGAAAGAAGCGGGCGAAGACCTCGCGCAAGGGCAGAAAGGCGACGAAGAGGACGGACGCGGCAGTGGTGCGCCCCTCAAGCAAGGCGACGCGCAAGGCGGCGTGACGACATCTACCACCAAGGACACTGAGAGCGACGACCTCATCAAGAGGAACGGCGGCCGAGAAGCTGTTGGCCTACTTGGCCTTCTTGGTGATCTTGGTGGTATGAGCCTCTTCTCGCCCTAGATGCTTGCCGCTCAGAAGCTCCTCCCACGTTACCCGCACCGGCGTGGCGTCGACGGCGCGGGCGGAGCGGCGGGACAGGCGCACGCCGATGGTCCGCTTCCTGAGGTCGAAAAAGCAGCTCTGGAGCGTGATCGGCTGCGCCACGTCGTTCATCGTCGCGAGGGCGAACGCCTCGTCGACGACCGCGCCCTCGTCGCGCGCCGTCGAGAGCCGTTCGGCGAATGTCGCGTAGCGTTCGGAGGGCCGCGGGTCGGCGCGGACGCGGAAATGGTTCGTGCACGCGAAGGCGTCGACGCCGCGCGCCAGCGGGTCGGCACTCGCGAGGCGGAGGCTGGTGCCGCGCCCGTCGCGCTCGAGGCAGCCCGCCGCCCCCCTCGCCTCTCCCGCGCGCGCTCCGGCGACGAAGATGAGCCCGCCCCACCGCGTCGGCGTGTCCTTGAGAAGCGCCATGGCGTCGGCGGCGGGAGCATTGGCCCCGGCCATCTCGAGGATGCGCCTCGCCGCGAGCATCCGCGGCAGGCAACCCCTATGGGCATCGGCGAGGCGCGCATTCGCGTCGTGCAGGAAAACCACCGTTCCGTCCTCGTTCATCCCGGTGAGCGCCCCGACGAGGCCCGGCCACGTGATCGTGGCCCACGCGCGCCGTGCCGAGTCGCCCGCCCCGGAGCGCGCGTTCACGATGGCGATATGATTATCGAGAAGCACGGGGTGGACGAAGAAGTCGAGGTTCCGGCCCGCGACGGGCCCGCCCGGCGAGAGCGCGCCCCACGCCACGAAGGACGAGCAGGCGATCGGGTACCAGTCCGGGAACGCCTGCATGGCCAGGAGGTCTGTCTCGTCGATGGGGCGCCCCAGGAAGGTGGAAAGCCCCTCGCCACTCAGGCGGGCCCCCAGGCCGGCGAGCATGCCGACGACCTCCTCGCGGACCTCTTCGGGGAAGTCGAAGCGCTCGCGAATCTCTTTGCGGATGACCGTTTCGTAGCGCTCGCGGTCGCGGGCGATCATGCCGCCATATCTGTTGAAGAGTTGCATCACCTCTCGCGCGAGGAGGTATCCGTGCGCGTAGCCCCGCTGGCGCGGCGTCCCCCGGAGGCGCAGGACGCGCAGGCCCTTCACCTCGACGAGTTCGCCCTTTGTGGGGGTGGCGGCGGCCGGGGCGGCGAGGGAGGCCTGGCTAAGGGCGACCACTGTCGCGCACAACGCGACAGCGATCTTCGTCGAAGATGAGCCGTGGGGCTTCATGACTCGATTATGCCTCGCGGGACACCGGGGCCCCAGTCCACAACTTCGCTCCGGCAGCTAATGGCGAGTCTCGCGGGACAGAGGCATGCTACTCGGACGTCTCCTCCCACAGCGACCCGCTCCGGAAGAAGTTGCACATGTAGGAGAGGTTGTGAACTCTCAGGTCGCTGGTGTTCACGTCGTCCGTGTGCCAGAAGCACCGGACGATAGGGAACCGAGTCGGCGAATAGGGGCCGCTGTGGTAGCCGTCACCGTGCTTGAGCTGATAGACCTTGACCTCGCCCCACATCGACTGGCTCGGATCCCCGTCGATATCGACGGCCGAGCCGGGCGAGGGATGGCCGTCCAACCCAAGGTAACTGACCCAACCCCACGAACACTTGGCCGCCATGTTGAACTCGTACATGTAGCTCGAGCCCTCGTCGAGTTCGGGGTACTGGTCGCCGGCCCCATCGGGCCTGCCGCCGTCGGCTCCCCGCGTATCGTCGCGGGGGCAGATGAGCACCTCCTTGTCGGGCAGGTAGTCCGGGTAGAGATCCTTGAGCCAGCGGGGGTGCCATTCCCTGTTCGTCGCCAGAAAGGCGTCGCGGTACATCATCAGGGCGGTGCCGATCTGCTTCATATTGTTCTTGCAGTCGGTGTCGATACCGGCGATGCGCGCCCGCCAGAGCGCCGGCAGCAGGAGCCCCGCGAGGGTGATGATAATGACGATCACGATAAGGAGTTCCATCAGCGTGAAGCCCCGCCTCGTCTTCATGACACAGCCTCCCGTCAATTTAACCCCCGCCCCGGTCCGGCGGTCACGTCGGTTATTCTGCCACGGACCGCGGGGAGAGCAAGGGCAATGATGAAATGCCCGAACAAGGTTGCCAGAACTGGTGGTCTCCGCATCCTCCGTCATCTCCATGGCGAAACATGATGTTGCGGCCGAGTGTGACGGGAAGTATTCTTTGTCCGGGGGTGGATCGGGAAGGGCCCGTGGGGGTCAGGTTTCGGGGGCTCGTCAAGGCCGCGCGCGAATTCGAGGCGCACATGCTCGCGGGCCTCCCGCGGGTCGTCGCCCCCTCATTCCTGAAAGCCGTCCGGGATCTCGTCGCGCGTGTCCGGCGCACATGCGCCGAGAGGGGCGCGACCATCGCCGACCTGCCCAAGCCCTCCCGCCGCGCCGTCTCGCGCCTCTCCGCGATAGCGCGCCTAGAACCCGGGGACCTCGCCCCCATCCGGAGGGGGCGGCCCGTCCGCCGTTTCCGCATCGCGAACGTCGTCTCGAGCCTCTCGCGCTTCCTGGAGATAGTCGGCTCCGACCCCGGCCCCGACGTCCTCGACGAGACGCTCGACGCGATGCGCGAGGCCATCGAACGGATAGAGCGTCTCTGCCGCGCGGCCGGCGCGACCCCGGGGCGCCTCCCCGAGCGGAGCGCCTACGCCTTCGCCATGATGAAGTGGCTCGCCTGGTGGGACGTCGAGCGCCTGCTCCCGGGCCCGGGCAGGCTGGGAGAGTACGCCGCGCAGGCGCGCCTCGCGCGGGGGTATCTTGAGGACGCCACGGCCCGCGTCTGGGGCGGGGAAGAGCGCCGCATCGAGGTATCGTTCGTCCCCGGCCACCACGTCTGGCGCGCGCGCCCCGTTGACGGCGTCGCGGTCTGGCGCCTCGCCACCGGATGGCTGGGGGCCGGGACGCGCGACTTCGAGGACCTGGCGGCGGTCGTCGGCCGGAGGCGGGGCGGCCCCCAAGCGCGCGCGCAACTCGAGCGACACCGCGCGTTCACCGAGTCCCCCGGCTTTCGCGAGATCGACCGCGAGCTCGAGCGGATCCTGGGGGGCGACCGGTACGAGCCCAGGGGGGGCTTCCGCGACCTCGGGACCCTCTTCGAGCGGGTGAACCGGGAGATGTTCGACTCGGCGCTCGGGCGCCCGCGCCTTCACTGGGCCGCGCGGATCTCGAAGTCGCGCTTCGGCTCCTACGACCGCGTACGCGACGTCGTCTGCATGAACCCCGTCCTCGACGACCCCCGCGTGCCGGAATTCGTGACCGCCTACGTCCTCTACCACGAGTTGCTTCACAAGAGCCACGGCTTCCGCCTCGCCGGGACGCGCCGCATGGCGCACACGCGCGAGTTCGCGGCGGACGAGCGCCGCTTCCCCGGCTGTGACGCCGCCTCCGGGTGGCTTGAGTTCCTCGCCTCGGGCGGCGCCTCCCGCTCCCGCGGTCGTCCCCACACCGCCCGTGGCGAACCGCCGAAGCTCCGCCTGAGAATGGGCGATGGGATAGCGCGAATGCCCCCCGCCGCTACGCCGCCTCGTCCATTCGCACGACGTTGGGGCCGGCCTCGCCGCGCTCGAATCCGGTGACGTTCGAGAGCGTGGTCTCGGCGATCCCCGCGAGGGCCTCGCGGGTGAAGTAGCCCTGGTGGCCCGTGATGATCACGTTCGGGAACGTCGTCAGGCGCGCGAAGACGTCGTCCTGGATCACGATGCCCGAGAGGTCCTGGTGGAAGAGGTCGGCCTCCTCCTCGTAGACGTCGAGCCCGAGATACCCGATGCGGCCGTCCTTGAGCGCGTCGATCACCGTCCTCGAGTCGACGAGGCCGCCGCGGCTCGTGTTCACGAGCATCACGCCCCGCTTCATGAGCGAGAGCGCCCGCGCGTCGATCATGTGGCGGGTCGCGGGCGTCAGCGGGCAGTGGAGCGTCACGATGTCGGAGCCCGCGAAGAGTTCGTCGAGCCCCACGTACCTCGCCCCCAGCTTGACCGCCGCGGGGCTCGGGAAGGGGTCGTGGGCCAGGAGGCGGCAGCCGAAGCCCGCGAGGATGCGCGTGACCACGAGGCCTATCCTGCCCGTCCCGACGATGCCGGCGGTCTTGGCCGCCATGTCGAAGCCCAAGAGCCCCTCCAACGAGAAGTTGCCGTCGCGGACGCGGGCGTGCGCGCGGTGGATTCTGCGGTCGAGGGCGAGCATCAGACCCACCGCGTGCTCGGCGACGGCGTTCGGCGAGTAGGCGGGCACCCTCACGACCGCCACGCCCGTCTCGTGCGCCGCGCGGATGTCGACATTGTTGAAGCCCGCCGCGCGTAGCGCGAGGAGCCTCGTCCCGCCGCGCGAGAGGGCCTCCAGGGCATCGCGGTCGGCCTCGTCGTTGACGAAGATGCAGACAGCGGGAAAGCCCCTGGCCAGAGCGGCCGTCCGCCGGTCGAGGCGCGGCTCGAGGTAGTGCAGCTCGTGGCGTTCGCCGGGGGGCAGCCGCAGGTTGGCCGCGTCCAGCGACTCGCGGTCGTAGCTCTTCGCGCTGAATACGGCGATCTTCATATGCGCACTCCGGTGACGCTCAGCGATCCGGGCCCGCCCGGACGCGCTTCTCGTGACAAGCACCCGGGATGCCAGACCTGGGGCACTACCGGGGGCTGGAGGCGCAATCGCGTCGAATTGGCACGCGCACGCTCCGGGGCGAGCTACCCGTCACCTTCCGCCTCGACCGCGAAGGTGGCGGCGCGCTCCGTGCTCTCGAGGTAGCCGATCCTGATGGCCTTGGCGCGGACGGTCGTTTCGCCGGGCGGGAGGTCCAGGGGCTTGGTGTAGAGCAGCCACCTTGCCTTGTCATCCTTCTCGCCCCCATCGAAGGTGTAGGCGATGGACGCCCCCTGCGTCGCGCAGTGGAGCTGGAGCAGGACCGGCGCCTCGAACGCACCGCCCTCGGACGTGTCAATCCCCGGGCTCGACCCGCATATGGGCACGAAGACGGGCACCGCCGTCTTGGGACGCTCGCCATTCGGATACCAGCGCCGGACCATCTCGGACTCGGGTATCTCTCCCATGTCGCCGACCTGCGCGCGCCACTCGTCGAGCGCCCCGCGCATCCTCTCGAGGTCGGCGGCGCGGGCGGGATCGGCGGCGAGGTTCCTGATCTCGTGGGGGTCGGCCTCCGTGTCGTAGAGCTCCTCGACCGGGCGCGGCCGGAACATGATCTCCTGGGGCTCGTCGAGCTCGCCCGCCATGTGCAGACGCCACATCTCCTGAATGATGGGGTGCCTGTTGCGGTACGGTATCCATAGGAGGTATGGGAGGTCGGGGCGCATGTGCCGGATGTACTTGAAGCGCCGGTCGCGCGCGGCGCGGACCATGTCGTACGACTCGTCGTAGCGGTCGCGCGACATGAAGCAGTACTCGCGCTCCGGGGCGGTCCTCTCGCCCAGGAACGCCTGCCCCTGCATGTGCATGGGGATGTCGAGCCCGGCAAGCGAAAGCACCGTCGGCCCCAGGTCCATCGTGCTCACGAGCCGGTCGGTCACGCTGCCGGGCTCTAGCCCCCCCGGCCAGCGCACGATCATCGGGACGCGCACGCCCGAGTCGTAGGGCCAACGCTTGCCGCGAGGCATGGGCCCGTGGTCGCTCCAGTGGAAGACCACAGTGTTCTCGGCGAGACCGTCGGCCTCGAGCTGGGCGAGTATCTCCCCGAGGTGGCGGTCGCTCCTTTCGATATTGGTATACATCCGCGCCATCGCCTCGCGCACCTTCGGGGTGTCGGGGAAGTAGGGCGGGACCTTCATGTCGGCCGGGTCGAACGCCGGCTCGGGGCACTTCTCCTCCCACATGCCGCTCTCGTGCGTGCGCGTGGGGTTGAAGACTGAGAAGAAAGGCTGCTCCGGGTCGGGGCGGTTCCGCCAGTGGGCGGAGGTACCGAGTTCGTCCCACGCCGTCACGGGGGGATCGAACTGGTAATCGGTCTTCACGTTGTTGGTGCAGTAGTACCCCTCGGCGCGGAGGTACTCGGTGAAGCACTTGACGTAGTGCGGCACCACCGCCGAGTAGGGCGTGGGCATCTCGGGGGTGGCGGGGTTTTGGTGCGTGGTGCGCATGTGGTGGGTGCCGATGGAGATCGGGTACATCCCCGTGATCACCGCCGAACGCGCCGGCGCGCAGACCCCGGCGGTCGAGAAGGCGTTCCGCCAGATGCGACCCTGGGCGGCCAGCCGGTCTAGGTTGGGCGTGCGCGCGACAGGGTCGCCGTAGCAGCCGTAGAAGGGGTTGGTGTCCTCGAAGGAGAACCAGAGGAAGTTCAGTCGTTTGTTTTCGGGCATGGTGTCCTCTCCGTGCCAGATCGCGCCGCGTAGGCGTCTAGGGAATCGCACGCGGCAGTCTGGCACGTGCGGGGGCGGCCATCAAGGACGGGATGGCAATCGTGAGAGGCCGCAGGGGGAGTCAGAAGACGTCATCCTTCTCCCGAGGGCCTGTGATATACTCACAGGTCGCATGCCCGACCACTTGCCGGTCTTACTCGCGGCGGGAATTCACTTGATGACACACGGGTCGGAACGTAGCTTGTGAGTCGAGGCGGGTGCGCGCCTCGGCACGCGGGGGCGCGCCGCCATATATTGGAGAAGAGGGGGGCGGCATGCCCATCAAGGCGGAGTGCGCGAACTGCGGCGCGGTCCTCGGCGCGCCGGACCGTCTCGCGGGGAAGAAGGCCCGTTGCTCAAGCTGCGGCGCGACGATCGACATCCCGGTCGGCCCCTCCGATACCCCGGCCCCTGCCGCGCACGCGCTGTCGCTGGGTCCAGGGCCCGACGATGGCCCGCAGCCCGAGGCGCCGCCACGTGCGGTAGCCCGTCCGACGTCGAACGCACGGGCGCCCCGAGGCCCGGCCTCCGGTCTCCTCACGTCGCCGACCCCTGCGCCGAGCGGACCGGGGCGGCATCTCTACTTCGCCTTCTCCCTCGCGCTCGTTCCGCTCGCGTTCTCGCTCCTCGCCGCCGAAGACGAGTCGGAGATGGAGGGCCGCCTTGAAAGGACCATCGAGACTTACGCGGATGATCTTAAGAGGATAGCCCAATCCAACGAGATCCAGGAACTCGCCGGGCAGCTCCCGCCGGGTCTTTCGGAGGAGGACGTCGGAAGTTACATCTTCTCTGCGTCGCTCCAGAAGCTGATGGAGAGCGTCCCCGGCGCCAGGCTCGACGGTGCGCATCTGTCCGGCGACAGCTGGATGCACTGGGCGTATGCGCTCGTCGCCTCGGCGGCCTTTCTCGGAATCGTGATTCTCATCTTCGAGAGGGGAAAGGCCACTCCGCGGGGCCTCCTGCTCACGGGGCTCTTCACGGGAACGCTCGGGATCATCTTCCTCCTCGGCGTCCAGTGGGTCGCCGCGTTCACGCAGGGCTTCTGGATCCGCGGTCGCGGCATCATCACGATCATCTTCTATCTGCTGAAGTTCATCGGCTTCTCGTACCGATCGGCCCTCGACCCAGGCAACGGCTTCCTCCTGAGCTTCATGGGGTTCACCTGCGGTGTCGGGCTCTGCGAGGAGATAGCGAAGGCCCTGCCCGTCGTCTTCCATTACAGAAACAAGGGCGACTTCGGCTGGCGCGCGGCCTGCGCGCTGGGGCTCGCCTCGGGCGTGGGCTTCGGGGTCTCCGAGGGAATCACCTACTCGTCGGACTTCTACAACGGCTATCAGACGGGGGGCATCTACCTGGTCCGCTTCGTGTCCTGCGTGGCGCTGCATGCGATATGGAGCGCGAGCGTGGGCATCACGCTCTACAATCGGAGGGAATACATCAAGCGCATGGCCGGCTGGGCGGACTGGGGCAAGGAACTCGTCGTTGTCGTCGCCGTACCGATGGTCCTGCACGGTCTCTACGACACGATGCTCAAGAGGGAGATGAACGCGGCGGCGCTCCTCACCGCTATCGTGAGCTTCGGCTTCATGGCCTGGCTTGTCGAGAAGGCGCGCGCACGTGACGCGGAGGACGTCTCGCCGCGTCGGGCACTCTCGGGCGTCTGACGCAGCGGACCCCGTTGCTTCGTGACGGACACGGCCTCCCCGGCCGCGATGCAAAACGACCGCCGCCAATGCTCGCTTGACTGGCCCCGCCCCGGGGGTAGCATTGGGCCGGCTCAGGGAGGTGAACGTGGCTGCCAGACCCAGGCCGGGCGACGACTCCTGCACCGAGGGCTCCTACATCGACGAGTCGCGGCGCTACATGCTCGTCCGCAAGCTCGCCGAGGGCGGGATGGGCGCCGTCTTCGACGCCATCCAGTACGGAGTGGAGGGCTTCGACAAGCGCGTCGCGATCAAGACGATCAAGGAGGAATACACCACGAACTTCGAGTTCGTGAGGATGTTCATCTGCGAGGCGAAGCTCGTCGCCGACCTCGTCCACGAGAACATCGTCCAGGTCTACCAGCTCGGGCGCACGGGGCCCAACTTCTACATCGCGATGGAATACGTCGAGGGCGTCAACCTCGAGCATTACATCGACCGCCACTATGACCTCGCGAAGGACCCGCCCGTCGAGATCGGCGCCTTCATCGTGAGCCGCATCTGCCGCGGCCTCGAGCACGCCCACAACAAGCTCGGCCGCGACGGCAAGCCCCTCGGCATCGTCCACCGCGACGTCTCGCCCAAGAATGTCATGCTCAACTTCGAGGGCGTCGTGAAGCTCACCGACTTCGGCATCGCCAAGGCCCGCCAGCTCATGCAGCAGGAGGAGGGCGAGGTCCTGATGGGCAAGGCCGAATACATGTCGCCCGAGCAGGCGAACTTCCAGGAGACCGACAAGCGCTCCGACACCTTCAGCCTCGGCATCATCCTCCACGAGGTGCTCACCGGGCAGCAGCTCTTCGCCGTCG
>Ga0272441_10012171_pt1 | contig 12627 bp, 9 predicted proteins | sample SSMProp6N_FD_193582 | JGI IMG/M metagenome (GOLD analysis project Ga0272441, IMG submission 193582) | Marine sediment archaeal communities from Little Sippewissett salt marsh, Falmouth, MA, United States - SSM-Prop-6N | ecosystem: Environmental > Aquatic > Marine > Wetlands > Sediment ...
CGAGGCCGGCGACGTCTTCCTGATTCGCGGCCGTATGGCGCACGGCTACACTTCGGCCCGGAACATGGACCTGATCAATCTGCTGTTCGCACCTCGCCGTCTGCGCCTGCCGCTGGGCGAGCTGCAGGAGGTACCGGGCTACCACGTGCTGTTCCACCTGGAGCCGCGTTTCCGGCAGGCACACCGGTTCGAGAGCAAATTACACCTGGACTTCGAGCAGCTCGCGCAGGCCGAGCAACTCCTGACGCGCATGCGGGAGGAGCTGACTCGGCGTACACCGGGTTATCGGTTCATGGCCCGCACGCTGCTGATGCAGCTGATCGGGTTTCTTTCGCGCTCCTATGCGCCGGGCAAATCCGGGCGTGTTCAGGCCATGCATCGGCTCGGCGAGGCGCTCGGCTTTCTGCACCGCCACTACGACGAGAAGATCTCCCTGGCGCGCATTGCGCGCGTGGCGCACATGTCGCAGAGCACGCTTGTGCGCGCCTTCCGCAGCGCGACCGGCGCCTCGCCGATCGACTATCTGATCCGACTCCGGGTCGAGCGGGCTGCCGAGCTGCTTCGCTCCCACGAATTCTCCGTTACGGAAGCCGCCCTGCGAACCGGATTTTCGGACAGCAACTATTTCGCCCGCCAGTTCCGGCGGATCCTGGGCGTCACGCCCAGGCAACACAGACGCCAATCCGCGATTGCCACTGATCAGCGCGTCCTCTATACTCGCGCAACAACGGAGGATCAAACCAGGCATGACAACACTTGATATTGACAAAATCATGGAGGTGCTGCCGCACCGCTATCCGATGCTGATGGTCGACAAGATCATCGAATGCGACGGCGAGCGCCGCATCGTCGGGATCAAGAATGTGACGGTCAACGAACCCTTTTTTCAGGGCCATTTTCCGGGCGTGCCCGTCATGCCAGGGGTGCTGCAGCTCGAGGCAATGGCGCAGACCGCGGGGGTCATGCTCAGTCAGAAGGGCGGGTTCGAAGGGAAGATCCCCTACTTCATGTCGATCGACAAGGCAAAGTTCCGGAAAGTCATCAAACCGGGCGACCAGATGCGGATCGAGGTGGAGTTTCTGAGCCTGCGCAGCAAGACCGGCAAGGTCAAGGGCAGGATCTTCGTCGGCGACGCACTCGCCTCGGAAGCGGAGCTCATGTGCATGATCACGGACAGAAAGACAGACGGATGACCGAGATCCACCCGAGTGCGATCGTGAGCGAGGGCGCCGAACTCGGCGTCGATGTGCAGGTCGGTCCGTACTGCGTGCTGGGCCCGCACGTGCGGGTCGGCGACCGCACGCGGCTTCGCGCGCATGTCGTGCTCGACGGACGTGCGAGCATCGGCGCCGACTGCGCGATCTTCCCTTTCGCCTGTATCGGGACGCAGACGCAGGACCTGAAATATCGCGGAGCCACCACGTTCGTCGAGATCGGAGAACGCACGACCTTGCGCGAGTATGTTACGGTCAATGCGGGCACCGTGGAAGGCGAGGTGACCCGGGTCGGCTCCGACTGCCTGATTATGGCATACTCTCACGTGGCGCATGCCTGCGCGGTCGGCAACCACGTGATCATCGCGAACGCCTCCCAGCTCGCCGGCGAGGTGGTCGTGGAGGACCAGGCGATACTGGGCGGACTGGTCGGCGTCCATCAGTTCTGCCGGATCGGACGGCTTTGCATGGTTGGGCACAACGCAAAGGTCTCGCAAGACGTGCCACCCTTCATGCTCGCGGACGGCAACCCGGTCCGGGTCCGCGGCGTGAACAGTGTCGGGCTCGACCGCAAGAACATCGAGCAGGCTGCGCGCAGCGAACTCAAGCGCGCCTACAGACTGCTGTACCGCAGCAGGCTTTCGACAACCCAGGCGACGCGACGGATTCGCGACGAGCTGGAGCAGGTCCCGGAAATCGAGCATCTGCTCTCGTTCATTGCGGCATCCGAACGCGGTATCGTGAAATAGGCGCAGTTCCGCGCGTGCGCCATGGACGGAGTGCTGGAGAGTATGCGAGTCGCGATTCAACTGCTTCTGTATTCTGCATTGGCCGCCGTCTGTTGCGTGCCCACCCGATCGGCACGCGCCGCAGCGCCGGCCGGCGACGAAACGGCTGTCAACTTCAGCTTCGACCAGGTCGAGATCCGGATTCTGACCAAGCTGGTCGGCGATATTACCGGCAAGAAATTCGTGGTGAGCCCGGAAGTGAAAGGCAAGGTGACGGTCGTCACCCCGTCCCGTGTTCCCGTTCGCAGTGTCTATCCGCTGTTTGTATCCATTATTGAATCCAGCGGCTATTCCGTCGCGGAACGGCAGGGCACGTATCACATCGTGCCGATCGCTCCGGCCCAGGTAACCGGCGCGCCCGTCTATACGCCCGAGCAGACGATGCCGGCAGCCGGAATCCTGACGCGCGTCTTCAGGCTCGAGCATGTGGACGCCGGCCAACTGCGCGCCGCGCTCGCTCCGCTCATCCGCGGCGGCGCCACGGGCGCCGTCACTGCGTTCGAGCCGACCAACCACCTGATCGTCACGGATACGGCCGAATCCCTGCGCCGCGTGCAGCAGATCATCGCCGAAATCGACAAGCCCGGCCTCGCCAGCGCCACCGAAATCCTCGCCCTGCGCCATGCCGCCGCAGAAGATGTCGCGGCGCAACTCAACGCTGCAATTGCCGGCACCGAAAGCCGGGCCCGCCAGCTCGCCCGGCGCATGCCGCAGCCCCAACAACGGACCGGCGCGCTCGCCGCGCAGCCCGTCATCGTGCCTGCCCCGCATTCGAACAGTCTCATCCTCGTCGGGCCGCCCGCGAAGATCAGCGATCTCAAGCAGATCGTACAGAGACTCGATGTCGAGCCGCCCTCAGGCCAAGGTCGGCTCACGGCCATCTTCCTGCACTATCTCTCGGCCGAACAAGCGGCCAAGAGCCTCAACGCGCTGCTCGCCAAGTCCGGCGACGAAAGCAAACGCCAGCGCATCGCGATTGAGGCCGACGTCGCAAACAACGCTCTGATCGTCGATGCCGCCCCGCGCGACCTGGAGCAAGTCCGAACGCTCGTGGCCAAACTCGACCAGCCGCCGCAGCAAGTACTGGTCGAAGTCATGATCGCCGAACTCAGCCTTGAAGACGGACTCGACGTCGGCCTCGACCTGTTCGCCGGCGGCGCGCCGGCGCAAGGCGAGACGGAAGTGATCGGCAGCATGCAGCTCAACGACGGCAACAATGCGCTGGTCCAGGGCATCATGCAGGGCGTGATCCCCAACGGCTTTACGATCGGGCTCGCACACGGCAGCTACACCGACGCCGACGGCAATGTCATTCCGCGCTGGCCCGCTCTCCTGAACCTGCGCGCGACCAAACACGACAGCCGCGTCCGCATCCTCTCGAGCATTCCGCTCTGGGCCCAGAACAATCACGAGGCATCCGTCAACATCGTAAAGAACATCCCGATCCTCAAGTCCACCGTGCAAGGCGGCTCGGGCAGCGCGCGGGACGTGATTCAGAACATCGAACGCATCGACGTCGGCATCAAGCTTACGCTCACCCCGCACGTAAATCCCGACGGCGAGGTCCTGCTGAATCTGAACCCGAACATCGAGGCGATTATCAGCCCCGCCTCCCAGGGCGAGTCGCTCACGCCAAGCATTGTCCGACGCGAAGTCTCCACGACCGTGACCGTGCCGGACGGCGCCACTGTCGTTATCAGCGGGCTCATCAGGGAAGACCAGGTCAAGCAGCTTCGCAAAGTGCCGATTCTCGGCAGTATCCCGCTGCTCGGCATCCCGTTCCGACACTATGTCGATGTGGTGGAACGCACGAACCTGTTGATTTTCGTGGCGCCGCATGTCGTGAGCGACGCGGCCACTGCCGCGGCGTTCCGCGAGGCGCTCCAGCGGCGCACCAGTCTGTCGGCGGAAGCGGTTACGAACCTGAGCACGACCGTGCCGAAGCCCTAGGCGCTCTGTCGCAACACGCGCTCCGCCGCGGCCGGCCGACGCGCCGCGCGCAGAGGGGTCACCTCGCATGAGAGCAGCAGACACAAGCGAACAACACGAAGGCCCGCAGTCCGAAGCGGACCTGCGCGCCAGAGCCGGCGAGTACGGGCTGCAGCACTTAGAAACGTTGCCCGACAGCATGCTGGACAGCGAACTCGTTTCGGAACTGCCCGTCGAGTGGGCGCGGTCCCATGCAGTGCTGCCCGTGCGGTACCAGGGCGAGATCCGGCTCGCGATTGCCGACCCCACCCAGCTCGACACGCAGCAATACATCGCGCTCCTGCTCGGGGAGGAGCCGCGCCCGCTGCTCGTCCCGCGCGATGCGCTTGCGGACGCCATCGAACGCTGCTACTACAGCCGCCAAGACTCACCCCAGGCATTCCTCCGCGACCTGCACCCGGAGCCCGACCGGGCCCGGCCTGCGCAACCCGACGGACCCGACGACCTGCTCAGGGTCGCCGAGCAAGCGCCCGTAACACAACTGGTGAACTTGATCCTCCTGGAAGCCGTCAAAGCGGGCGCCTCCGACATCCACTTCGAGCCGTTCGAATCGCGGCTGCGCGTGCGGTACCGGATCGACGGCATGCTCTACGATCAGACCGGGCCGCCCAAACACATGGAACAAGCGCTTATCTCGCGGCTCAAAGTCATGGCCAGGATGGACATTGCCGAGAGACGTCTGCCCCAGGACGGGATGGCCCGGGTCCGAGTCGGCGACCGCGAGATCGACATACGCGCCGCCACGCTGCCCGTTGCCGAGGGCGAACGCATGGTTCTACGGCTGCTCGACCAGGAAGCTGCGCTGCTGCCGCTCTGCGAACTCGGCATGCCGCAGGCGATTCGCTCGCAAGTGCAGAACCTCGTGCGTCTCACGAACGGCATCGTGATCGTCGCCGGCCCGACAGGCAGCGGCAAGACGACCACCCTGTACGCCGCGCTGCGCGAGATCGACACGACAAGCAACAACGTGCTGACGATCGAAGAGCCGATCGAGTATCAGTTGCCGGATATCAGCCAGATGCAGGTCCGCCCGAAGATCGGGCTGACCTTCGCGAACGGGCTCCGTCACATCCTGCGCCAGGACCCCGACGTCATACTGGTCGGCGAAACCCGTGATGTCGAGACGGCGCAAATCGCGGTGCGCGCGGCGATGACCGGACATCTTGTCTTCACCACGCTGCACACGAACGACGCGCCCAGCGCCGTCGGCCGATTGATCGACATGGGTATCGAGCCCTTCCTGCTGGCCGCCTCGCTGCGCGCCGTGCTCGCTCAGCGACTCGTGCGCCGGCTCTGCCCCGCATGCAGCCGCCAGGCGCCTGCCGGCCCCGCGCAAACCGCACTGCCCGCCGGCTGGGCCCGGGACCTGGACGGCGCCGTGCTGCGCGAACCGGCCGGGTGTCAGGCTTGCATGAACGGATTCAAAGGGCGCACGGGCGTCTTCGAACTCATGACGCTTGATGATCCGTTGCGGGAAAGAATCCGCGTCCGGGCACTGGCCTCGAACGAACTGCGCGCCGCGGCGGCCAAAGCGGGCATGACCAGTCTGGCCCAGAACGGGCTGCGCCTGGTCCGGGAAGGCATCACCGGCGTCCAGGAACTACTGCGCTGCCTCGGCGAGGCCCTTGCGCCGGAAACCGCAGGGACCGACGAAACCGAGGGCTAGCCGCGCCATGAAGACCTTCGAGTACAGAGGCTACGACGAAAACGGCCGTCTACAGAAAGGGCTGACCGAAGCCGTTGATCTGAAGGACGCACGCGAACGGCTCGCCGGCGCGGGCGTGTTTGCCGAACGGCTGCGCGCCGCCGGCGAACAGGGCGTTGGCCGTCTGGCCGCGCGCCGCGCGCGGCTCGCGCCCCAGGTCCGCAGCCTCGTCTACCGCGAGCTCGGCACCTTGCTCGCGGCCGGATTGCCGCTGGTCCAGGCGCTCGATATCCTCGTTCAGTCTCCCGAGCTCGGCACCGCACGCCCACCACTCGCCGGTGTTCGGGACAGGATTCGGGAAGGCGCCTCGCTTGCCGAGGCGCTGCAGCAGGCGGCACGCAATCTGCATCCGTTCGAACGCGCCGTCATCGAAGCCGGCGAACGGTCCGGCGCCACCGACACGCTGCTGGACCAGCTTGCCGGCTATCTCGAACAGCAGCAGCAGCTCCGGGAACGCCTGGGCACTGCCATGATCTATCCGAGCATCGTCGTTCTCTTCGCCATCCTCGTCGCGGTCATCCTGCTCGGATTCGTCATGCCCCCGTTGGGCAAGGTGCTCGCGCAAACGGGCCACCGCGTGCCCGTCCTGACCCGCGCAATGTTGCTCGCCGGCCGTATCGCCATCATCGCGGTGCCCGCCGCCCTGGTCCTGATCTGCACCGGCCTGTTCTGGATCCGTCGGAAACGCCGCACGGATGCCGCCTTCGCGGCCCGGTTCGACAGCGCTCTGTTCCGTGTTCCGCTGCTCGGCAAGGCCTATGCCTTGCTCGTGAACATCCGATTCTCGCGTACCCTCGCGATCTTGCTCAGGGGCGGCGTATCCGTGGTCGAAGGCATCGGCCTGGCCGGCCGCGCCACCGGCAGTGTTTGGGTCGCGCAGCGCTGCGAACAGCAGGCCGACGCCGTGCGCCACGGGAACTCGCCGGCCGAGGCGCTGCGCCGTGTGCCGCCGCTGAGCAGCTCGCTGCCCGGCTGGATCCAGGCCGGCGAGGCGAGCGGCAATCTCGCCGGGTTCCTGCAGAACGCCGCACAACGTTACGAACGGCAGTGGGCGCGGTTCCTCGCGCGGTTCCTCGCCCTGATCGAGCCGATCCTGATCCTGCTCGTCGGCGCCTTTGTGCTGCTCATCACACTCGCAATCCTGCTGCCCGTCCTGCAACTGAATGAAACCCTATGAAAAGGCGCCGCAACCGACTGGCATGCATCCTGCACCTGACGGGGAACCTGCTCAAGATCCTCGGCCCCGTCTTTCTGGCGCCGCTCCTCCCCGTACTCATCTGCTGGGGTACGCAGGGGGAAGGCTGGCGCACACTCGCCGCCTTCGGCGTGCCCGCGGCGCTCTGTTTCGCAATCGCGCCCATGCTCTGCCGCCTGTTCAAGCGCGCCGAGCCCGATCTGACCGGCTCCATGCTCTTCTGCGCGCTCGCCTGGCTGCTCGCCTCCGCACTCGGCGCGCTGCCCTTCGTCATCGCACTGCGCAGCCCTTATATCGACGGATACTTCGAGGCAATGAGCGGCTTCACGACGACCGGAATCACGGTCTTCTCCGGGCTCGACGACATGCCCAGAAGCATCCTGTTCTGGCGCGCCGTGACGCAATGGGTGGGCGGGCTCGGAATTCTTTCTTTCTTCCTCGCCATTACGTTCCGGGTCGGTGGCGCACACCACATTTTCGGCGCCGAAAGCCACAAGATCGCGGCACGCCGGCCGGTCCCCGGCCTGTTTAACACACTCAAGATCCTCTGGACCATCTACGCCCTGTTCACCGTCGGCTCCGCGATCCTCCTGATCCTGGAGGGGATGCCGCCGTTCGATGCGCTCTGCCATTCCATGACCGCACTGTCGACCGGCGGCTTCTCGCCACACGACAGCAGCATCGCGCACTATCGTCTTGTCGGCCATCCGAACTTTCGGCTCATTGAGTACACCGTCGCCTTCGTCATGATGCTCGGCGGAATCAACTTCCTCGTGCACTACCGCGTGTTGACCGGGACGATGCGCGCGCTGTGGGACAACATCGAAATCCGTTGGTGGTGGGGCTTGATCTGCGGGTTCTGCCTGCTCATCCTGCTCGACAACCTGCACGCGACAGGCACCATCAAGGCGCTTGCGACAAGCAGCCGCCCGTTCCGGCTGGGCGACCTGGAACGCGCCTTTCGCTACACGCTCTTTCAGGTCGTGTCCATCCTGACAACGACGGGGTTCGGCACGAAAGACATCGGCTCCTCCTTCTTCCCTGTTCTCTCGCGCCAGCTCTTCCTCGTTATGATGGTCATCGGCGGATGCGTCGGATCGACCGGCGGCGGGATCAAGGTCCTGCGCGTCGCCATTCTGCACCGGCTCATGCTGCGCCAGATCGTCAAGTTGCGCATCTCCCAAAAAGCATCACACGGACTCGTCATCGATCAGCGGCTCGTTCCCCAGGAAGAAATCGACCGGGTCGTCGCCCTCTTCTTCGCCTGGCTCCTGTTCCTGATCGTCGGCGCGGGGCTCACCGCATTCTTTTCGCACCACGGCATCGCAGAGTCTTTCTCCGGCATGGCCTCCGCCGTCGGCAACATCGGGCCGTGCTATCTGTCGGTCGCGCACATGAAAGCGATTCACCCTGTGGTCAAGATCTGCTATATCCTCGGAATGCTCGCGGGCCGACTCGAAATGCTCCCTTTGCTCCTGCTCTTTTGGCGGCGCGCCTGGACATGAACACGCTGTGATTCTGGAACGGAAACGAAGGAGACCGAAATGCACATCATCATCGCGGGTGCCGGCATGGTCGGCAGTAACCTTGCCCGCAAACTGCTGGCAAGCCGCCATGACGTCGTAATCATCGATCGCAGCAAAGAGGCCTGCGACCGAATCTACGCAGAGACCGGCGCGGTCGCGATTCAGGGGGTCAGCACGGACGTCAATATCCTGCGCGAGGCCGAGATCCGAAGGGCCAACGTCTTCATTGCCGCGACCGCGCAGGATGCCGACAACCTGGCCTCCGCCATCCTGGCCAAGAGCATGGGTGTCGAACAGATCATCGTGCGCATGGTCAACCCGGCCTACGAAGATGCCTACAAGCTCGCGGGTGTCGACGCTTTGGTCGGCGTCACCGACCTGCTGGTCAATCAGATGATCGTCGAAGTCGAACAACCGAAAGTCCGCGAGATCACAACGATCGGCGGCGGACGCGCCAACGTCTATATGGTGGACATCCCGATAGATGGCCGGGTTGCCGGCACAACGGTCTCCGAGATCGCGGGCAGTTCCGACTTTCCCGCCCAGTGCGCTTTTGTCGCCGCCTTCGACCCGGAAACCGAAGAATTGTTTATCCCGCGCGGCGCCCAGGTGATCAAAGGCGGCATGGAACTGTTCCTTGCCTCCAGGGTCGAAGACATCAAACGGGCCGTCGACTTCCTGACCGCCGAAGCCAAAACGTGAACGAACCGAGCACAGCACAACCGCGCATGCCTTACGCGATCCACGCGTTCCGGCTTGCGGCCTTTCTGAGTGCGTTCCTGCTCTTCCAGGTCCAGCCGATGGCAACCAAGGCGCTTCTTCCCCCTTTCGGCGGCAGCCATCTTGTGTGGGGCGTCGCCGCCGCGTTCTTCCAGGGGTTACTCCTGCTCGGCTACGGCTACGCGCACCTGGCACAAGAACGCCTCGGCGTGCGGCGCTATGCGCGCTGGCATTGGATACTCTTGCTGGCCCCGCTCCTGCTGCTGCCTTTTGACTTCCGCCCGATCGCCGCCGCCCGCGGCACGCCGCTTGTGCTGGCCGTGCCGGGCGTGCTGCTGCGCATTCTCGCGTTTCCCGTCCTCACGCTCGCGACGACCAGCGTTATTCTGCAGCGATGGTTGTCCGTCTCCGGTCTGCCTGGAAGCGGCAACCCGTACACGCTCTACGGCGCGTCCAACCTGGGCTCCATGCTCGGGCTGCTTTCGTACCCCTTGCTCGTCGAGCCGCTTCTGGAGCTCCACACGCAGACCAGATTCTGGGCAGTCGGATTCCTTGTGCTTGTGCTGCTGCACCTTGCGTGCCGGCCCGGACGGAACGCCGTGCAGGCAGCAGGTTCCGACGCGCAACCGGTGGCCACCTCGGGGCCACAGAACAGACGTGATCTACTCGCGTGGTTTGGGTTAAGTGCCGCGGGCTGCGCGCTGTTACTCGCCACGACGAACACCATTACCCTCGATATCTCGCCCGTACCGCTGCTCTGGGTGCTGCCCTTGAGCCTGTTCCTGCTCTCCTTCGTTCTGACCTTCAGCCGCCGCCCGCGGCGGCCGGCCTGGATCTCCGCTGCTTTCTACTGGGCCGCCATTGTCGGCCTCTTTCTCTATCTGATGCCACAGCTCAGAATCACGCTCCCCGCATGGCTCAGCACGTTGCTGTATCTGGTCGTGCTCCTGGTCTTCTGTGTCGAGTTGCACGGGTCCTTGTACAAAAGCCGACCGTCGAATCTGGGGCGGCTGACCACATTCTATCTGACGATCGCGTTCGGCGGGTTCTGTGGCAGCGCGCTTGTTTCCTGGCTTGCGCCGCTCGTCACGAACGCATGTCTGGAGTACCCCGGCGCCATGCTGCTGGCCGCCCTCTCCCTTGCGGCGTGCGCACGCACGCAGACTCGCGCCGCCGGCGCCGCCCTGCCGCCGCGCATTGCCGCGGCTCGCATGGCCGCGCCATTTCTCGCCACGGTCTGCACCCTCACGTTGCTGCCCTGGGCACTGAGCAAGTTCTGCGGGTTCGAGGGCACGGCCCTGTTCTGCGCGACCGCTTTGCCGCTCGCACTGCTTGTGCTGGGCTCAAAACAACGGCCCCTCAGCCTGGCTTGCGTGCTGCTGGCCGTTGTCGTTTGCGCCGACCGGCCCGAAGCGCTCGCATCCGGCACGCGCTACGTGAAGAAGTTGCGCAACTACTACGGGATCTACCGTGTATACGACAGCGACCGGCAGCGTTTCCTGCAGCATGGGACCACCTTACACGGACGCGAATATCTCGCCGGGCCGCAAGCCGGCATCCCGATGTCTTACTACCATCCTTCCGCCCCCGCCTCCGGCATACTCAACGCACCCGCATTTCCCGCGCGCGATGTCGCCATGATCGGGCTCGGGGCCGGCGCACTCGTTGCTTACGCGAGGCCCGACCAGAACTTCACCGTCTTCGAACTGGACCCCGACAACTTGCCCATCGCCGACCGGTACTTCACGTTCCTGCGCCAGGCCCGCGAACGCGGGGCCAATTTGCAGTTCCGCTTCGGCGACGGAAGAATCAACCTCCGGGAAACGCCGCGGCATTCCCTCGACCTGCTCATCGTCGACACATTCAACAGCGGCGCCGTACCCGTCCACCTGCTGACCGTCGAAGCGTTTCGCGAGTACTTCGCCGCCTTGCGGCCGAGCGGGCTGCTCCTTCTGCATACGTCGAACAAGGCCCTGGACCTCACGCCCATCGTGCACAGCGTCGCCGCCGAGATCGGAGCCTTGTCCGCCTCGAAAACCAATGCCGGGAATATCGCGCCGGGCGCCGATCTCACCGTATGGATGGCCGTCACCCACGACAAGAGCGTCTTCCGCAACCTGCGCGACAACCTGCGCTGGACCCCGCGCACCGCGCCGCCCGGGCAACTGCCTCGCCCCTGGACCGACCGATACAGCAACATCCTGACGGCTCTATTCTGACGGACGGGATCAGGCCAGGAAAAAGCCGCGCGGTCGGTCAAGGCGGGAGATACCTTCCTCCCGGGCCGCGGTCAAGGCCCGCTGATAGGCTTCTCCCGTAACCGGCCGGCCGAGTTCCGGGTCTTTCGAGGCCGCCCCGCGGGGGCGGTATTGGCTCATGACATTCACGTACGTATCGGGCGAGACTTCGCGCGCCAGGAACCGCATCAGCTCGCGGGTGCCCGCCAGGCCGTTGGGCATGACGAGATGCCGGACGAGCAACCCGCGCATGGCGATGCCGTCGGCATCGAGCGCGAGGTCGCCCACCTGCCGGTGCATCTCGAGCAATGCCGCCTTCGCGATTTCCGGATAGTCCGGCGCCCCACAGATGCGCGCCGTTACGGTACCGTCCGCGAATTTCAAGTCCGGCATATAGATATCGAAGATGCCGTCGAGCAGACGCAGCGTCTCAATGCAGTCGTAACCGCTCGAGTTGTAGACCAGCGGCAGCGAGAGGCCCTGCTCGACGGCGATCGGCAGCGCTTCGAGGATTTGTGCGACCACATGTGAGGGCGTCACGAAATTGATGTTCGCACACCCCTTTTCCTGCAGCGCCAGCATGATCCGCGCCAGTTGCCCTTTCCCGGTCTCCGTGCCGTAGCCGCGATGGCTGATGTCGAAGTTCTGGCAGAACACGCAACCGAGGTTGCAGTATGAGAAGAAGATCGTGCCGGACCCGCGCGTGCCGACCAGCACGGATTCCTCACCGAAATGAGCGTTGTAGCTGGCGACCCGGGCGTGACGGCCGGTGCGGCAGAACCCGTCGGCGGCCACGCCCCGATCCGCGCCGCACCGGCGCGGACACAGGGTGCAGTGCGAGAGCGCACCGACCGCACGGCGGATACGTTCCTTGAGCCGGCCGTCCCGATGTGCTGTTACGTACGAACCGCGCATGGTTGTGTGTGCGCCCGCAACGCGCAGCGCCGCGACGGGCCCCGCGCCCCATGCGCCGCGCTCAGCCGGCTTGACTCTCGGTAGGGGCCGGCCCGGAGCCACGGGCTTCGCGCTTTCTCGCCAGACGTTCCTTGGCCCGCTTCAGCTTGCTCGAAAAAACGCCCTTGTTGAATTCGGACGTCCATCGTCTGATGATGATCCAGCCCGAGAAGCGGTAGACGTTGTTGCGCCAGTGCCGGTACCACCGGCGCCAACCGGCCTTGACGTTGTGCAGCCAGAAAAGCATCGAAGGGAACCACAGAACGTTCACGCCGATATGGAACATGTGCTTGAACCGA
>Ga0272441_10012172_pt1 | contig 12625 bp, 11 predicted proteins | sample SSMProp6N_FD_193582 | JGI IMG/M metagenome (GOLD analysis project Ga0272441, IMG submission 193582) | Marine sediment archaeal communities from Little Sippewissett salt marsh, Falmouth, MA, United States - SSM-Prop-6N | ecosystem: Environmental > Aquatic > Marine > Wetlands > Sediment ...
AGATTGTATTTCCGCTTGCGCAGCTCTTTGAGTATGCTGCGTACCAGAGTGCGCGTGGTGGCTACGGAAACAACGTCAAGCAACCAGAACAAACCGATAACAAAGCGGGAGTATTGGATGTCCCGCTGAAAAAACATAAAAAACACGAGAATAACCGTGCTCAATGTTACGCCGTTTAAAACCCCGTAGATCTCGTCTACCGTGGAACGGCCGCGGCGCGCCTGGTACAGGCCGGAAAAGCGGAACACAAGCACCCAGATGAAAGCAATAAGAAAAAAGGTGACCGGCGATAAATAGCTGTATTCAGGGGGTTGCGCCGACAGTCCGATCAGGCCGGCGATATTGCTGTGAAAGCGTATGTAAAAGGCGGCAACAAAGCAGATGTATGTGACGAGCACATCCAGAAAGGCAAATACAACCAGCACGATCTGGTGATACTTTTTCAACATAAATCTTGGATACCCCTTTCTGTAAGGAATCCAAGCATTTTTTCCCTAAAAACCTCGCAGGAGAAATTTTTCACGTGTTGCCTGAAATCACCCTCATTAAATGTGATACGGTCAAAGGTGTCAACAGCTTTTTTTAACGCTTGGGCGTTCTGTTCGGCGAAAAGGATCCCGGTTTTGCCGTGGCGAACCGTTTCCCCCGCGCCGCCGCCGCCAAAGGCTATAACAGGCGTAAGGGCCGCCTGTGCCTCTATGGTGGCGATGCCGAAATCTTCCTTTGCCACCTGGATGAGGGCCCTGGCTTGTTGATAGAGGCTGCGCAACCGCGGGCGGGGGATGCGCTGCAAAAACGTAATGCAGCTGCCAGCCCGGCGGCGCAGGCGTTTGTACAATGGGCCGTAACCAACGATAACCAAGCGCTTATTGAGCCGGTTGAACACGTCGATGGCCACCTCGATGCGCTTATAGGGGTTTAACGCGGACACCATAAGGAAGAAGTCTTGTTTTTCTTCCATTATGTTGCTGAAATAGCCGGTGTCACAAGGAGGATGTATCACCTGGGCGTCACGCCTGTAATATTTCCATATGCGTTCCTTAACGAACTGCGAATTGGCCACAAAGTGGTCCACGCGGTTTGCGGAGACCACGTCCCATACGCGCAGGCGCGACAGGACGTGCTGCCTGAGCAGGGCCAAAGGGGAACATTTAGCGCCGAAGTATGTCCTGGCCTGGTCCCATACATAGCGCATCGGAGTGTGCAGATAGCCAACGTGCAGGCAGCCCGGAGGGACGAGCACGCCTTTGGCGACGCAGTGGCTGGAGGACAACACCAAATCGTAGCGGCTGACATCCAGCATTTCAACAGCCATGGGCATGAGCGGAAGAAACCAGCGGTAGTGCTTGCGCACAAAGGGCAAGTGCTGCAGAAAAGATGTGTGCACCTTGCGGGTCTCAATGCTGGGCGATGTACTGCCTTTTACATGCAACAGGGTGTGTAAATCGGCCGTAGGAAACAAGTGCAGCAACTGCTCCAGGACCATCTCCCCGCCGCGAAAACCGGTCAGCCAATCGTGCACGATGGCCACACGCAAATCAGCCATGGACGGCCTCCCGGTACAGGGCGTAGGTCTTTTCCGCAGTCGATTGCCAGCACAGGGCTGCCGGTGCTCCGGCCGGTTCGGCTTCCATCTCCGGCACCCGGTGAAAGGCATCGGCAATTTGGCGAATGGAAAAGGGGTTTACCCACAACACATTTTGCTGCAGGAACTCCTGCATGGGTGACGGCTTACTGGCGATAACCGGGCGCTGCTGGCTGGCGGCTTCCAAGGCCGGCAGGCCGAAGCCTTCGTGCATACTGACCAGGCACAGGGCCCGACAGCCGCGGTACAGAGAAAACAGCCGGCTCCTGGGTAGAAATCCCGTGGTGTCAATGTTCTGCCAGGCCGTGTAGCGTGACAGGTATTTTTTTAGCCATGGCCAGTCCGGGTTGCTTGCAACCCCTGCCAGTACCAAACGCGCAGGCTGCCCGGCCTCCTGCCGGTAGATCTCATAGGCCCGTATAAGGTTGATAAGGTTCTTGTGCGCCTTGCAGTTGCCCACATACAGGTAATAATCCGCGGTAGGGGCGGTGGGCCGTTTGCCTGTCGCGCCGGCCGGCTGTGCCTCTACTCCGTTGTGGACGACCGCCAGCTTGTTAGCGCATGCGGGGAAAAAACGTACCAAGTCCCTGCGGGTTGCCTGGGAAACAGCAATAATGCGCTGGGCGCGCTTTACCGCGTAGCGCAACACCGTGTGTGCGTACCAGCGGTGCGCCGGGGTGTAGACCACGTCCATCATGTGTAAGTGTATCAGGTCATGGATGGTACAGAGCAAAGGGGCCCGCACGGATAAGGGAGCCGTGTAATGCGGGATGTGTACCACCTGGGGGCGTAACCGGTTTATGTGCCTGCCCAGCAGGAAAAATTCCTGCATGGAGTAGCGGGGAACCGCTACCGGGACCGGGTGGAAATGCGCGGGCATGGCAAAAGCAGGCGGTCTGTCTTTGGCGTGCAGGAAAAAGACCTGGTCGCTGCGCGCCAAGTCCCTGAACGCCAGTAACAGCTGCTTGATGTACTCGCCGATACCAAAATCGCCTAACTTGCGGGCATCTATTACAATGCGCACCACACTTCCTCCCGGGGATATTCCATGCTTAGCATACATGACCGGAATAGCAATATTTTTCCCCTTTTAAGGGGAAAAAGCAGGGGCCGTTTTAGGCGGTAGGCGAAAAGATTTGCTTCTGCAGCAAAGTTTTTGTATGAACAGTACGATGAGGTACCCGCACCACACCGGTCAGGCGCGCTTCCTTGGATGCGAGCCGTGAACAGGCTTTTTCCCCGTGGAATAGGGCTTTTCTTGTGTCTGTCGCTCCTGCTTTACCTGCTGGCTGCGGCGGGTGTACGGCTGTATGTGGCCCGCGCGTTTGCGGCGGGGGACTACCGCCAGGCAGCGGCAGCCTGCAGATGGGGCTCTTTTTTGTTTCCGCCCAGGGGCATCTATGCCAGGGCCCGTTTCTGCTTGTCCCGGGACCTGCCGGAGCACATAGCAGGCCGGGTGGCCGCCTATGGTTTCGTACAGGATATACTAACGCTCAAAGCCAGGAAACTGGTGCCCCGCCTGTTGAAACAGCACAAACCTCAGCTCACCGAAGAAATTGCGGCGGACATGGTACGTTTTTACCTGGCACACAAAGACCGCTTGTCCGCCCGGGAAGAACAAGTTTACGCGGATTATCTGTTTCAATTGCTGGGAACGGACATAGGACCGCCCCTTTCAGACTGGCTGGCCCGCTTCGCGCAGGACGCGCAGGGCCTGTTTTTTTATGCCATACGCGGCCGGCCCCACCTGGTAAGGGCCCATAAGGACGACATTATCCGCTATGTGCAACACAGCGGCGATCCCTCCCTGCTGTCTGCGGTGGTGGCCATGCTTTCCCCTACGGACCTGGATGCCCTTTGGCAGTCCGGACGCGCCGCGCAGATGGCGCTTTTAGACAACTTGGACAAACTGCCGCAAGCGACGCGGAGCGCCTACCTGCTGGCCGGCCTGTCCGCTACGGACATGCCGCTGTTTTACAAGGCCGTGCAGCGCAGCCAGGGAGTGAAACTCCCAGCTGTGAGGGAACTGTTGCTTAAACGCTTATTCACCATTGCGCCCCGCTACACGGACCTGGTGGTACAGGCATTGGCGCCGTACGCGCAGGAGCTGATTGCGCCGATGGGTGATTTAACAGGCAGAGGGAGCCACAGCCAGCGCCTCCGGGCCAGCCGGTTTTTGCGGCGCTATGCGCCGGGGGACGTAAAAGACAGACTCTTTCGCCGGGCCACGGACTGGCAGGTTAGCTACAACCTGAGCGCTGCCGATGCGGACGTCTCCGGCCTGGACGCCGGGGAATATTCGCTGGTGCTGCTGGTTTCCATAGACACCTTGCGCAAGGACCACTTAGGGCTTTACGGCTACAGCCGGGATACCTCCCCCCACATGGACGCGTTTTTCAGCAAACACAGTATCGTCTATGACCGCTGTATGTCACACTCCCCATGGACCCTGCCGGCCCACGTGTCTCTGCTTGCTTCCCAGGACACCTATGAACACCGGGTCCGCACCAACCAAGACGTTATCGGACCGGACAGCATGCTGCTGGCTGAGAGCCTGCGCGCCCAAGGATATTTTACCGCCGCGTTTACCACCCACGTGCTGGTGTCCCAGGCCTACCACTTTGACAGGGGGTTTGACGTCTTCGAGTATCACCAGGAACTGCCTGCCGCTGCGATGATTGACAAGGTGCTCGCCTTTTTGCGCTGGTATATCGGCCGCATGGAAAACAAACGGCTGTTTGTGTTTCTGCATCTGTTTGATCCCCACGAGCCCTACCGGCCGCCCGCCGGCTTTGATAGGTTCAGCCGCCCGGCGGCCAATGGATTTCAGGCGGAAATGGACCGCTATGACGGGGAGATCCTGTACACGGATCATCATTTGGGACGCCTGCTGGGCGCGTTGCAGCGGACGAACCTGCTGCAGCATGGGCTGCTGGTGGTAACCGCGGACCACGGAGAGGAATTCATGGATCATGGCGCCATGGGGCATGGCCATAGCCTGTATAACGAACTTCTCAACGTTCCCCTGATGGTGCGCCATCATCGGCTCACCCAGGCACGCAGCCGCCGGCTGGTGCAGCTCAAAGACATCCCGGCCGCCGTGATGGCCTTTCTCGCCCTGCCTGTACCCGAGCAGTTCAGCGGCGCTGCCGACATATTTTCCCGGCCTGCCGGGCCGGAGCCGCGTCCGGTTTTTTCCGAGGTTGCCAAATCACACCTGCACAAGGCCAGCCTTATACAAGGGAGTTACAAGCTCATCGTTGACTTTAGCGCAAACAGCCGGTGGTGCTATGATTTGGACCGGGATCCAGGGGAAACCCGGCCAATGGAAGCATGCGACACCCTCGCGCCTTACCTGTATTTCATACAAGCCAAATCAGGCGCTCTGCCTGAGGAGACACAGGAGCAGCCTGTGCTCAGCGAAGAGGCTGAAAAGCGACTGCGCGCCTTAGGCTACCTGGACTGAGCCTGCCGGCCGTGGCCGCGCGGGCCGGTCAGCAGCAGGATACGCTCGGCGTCTACCTGCAGTGAAAGCCCGGGCAGCAGCCCGGGAAACAGCCCCCCCTTTTGTACCAGTCGCAAAGCGTGCAGCACCAGGTTGTAGCTTGGGGGTCTGTGCGCGGCCTGCTCCAGCACGTAGCGGAGTATCCGCTTTTGCCAATACAGAGGCCGGGCCAAAAAACCGGGCCTGTCCAGGCACCAGCCGTCCCCGTGGCCCTGAGGGCATTGCAGTGCTTTTAGCTCTTCCGCCAACCGGCTGCGCAGCATGTCCTCCAGTTCAGAGAAACGCCGGCAGTACTGCCGGGCCTTGGACAGGGCGCCGGGAAAACGGGCCAGCACCTGTGGCACCACCTCGTGCCGCAGATAGTTGCGCTCAAAGCGCACGTTTAGATTACTGCGGTCTGTCAAATGGGCCAGGCCAAAGGCGCGGATAAAGGCGTTGATGGTCTGCTTGGCGCTGTCCAGCAAGGGGCGGATAATACCGTGATCAGAAACTTGCATGGGTGCCAGAGGGTGTCCCATGTTGCCCTTAAACAGGGCCAACAGCATGGTTTCAAACAGGTCGTTCAAGTGGTGGGCGGTGGCAATTGCGGGCGCGGGGCGCCAAGCCAGTACCCGGTGGTAGGCCGCCAGCCGCTGCCGCCTGGCCCAGTCCTCTATGCCGGCTCCCGGCGGCGGCGTGGCTGTCACGGGATAAACAAACAAAGGAACGGCAAAGCCGGCGGCAAAGGCGTTGACCCAGCGTTCTTCCGCACCGGCTTCAGGTCGCAGCCCGTGGTTGACGTGCAGCAGGTGCAGGCGGAAGCCCAGGCGGTGCCGCAGGACACGCAGGATGTGAAACAGGGCCACGGAATCGCTGCCGCCTGAGAACGCCAGTACCACACGGCCCGAAGGCGGCAACAGGGCCGGCAGCCGGGCGGCTACTTCCTTGATAACCGCGTGTCTCATCGGCCGGCGGTCAACTGGCCGCACGCCGCCAGGATATCGTCTCCCCGGGTTTGGCGCACATGGGTGGAAATGCGCTTCGCCTTGAGTTGCGCCTGGAAATCTTCGATACGCCCCATGGCCGGCGCCTGGTGGTTAAAGGATTCGCAGGGATTTAAGGGGATAAGATTCACCTTAAAGGCCCGGGCGGGTTTCAGCAAGGCGATGAGCGCCTGCGCGTCCGCGGGCGAGTCGTTGACATCTTTGATCATGATATATTCCAATGTCACCCGTTCCTGCCGTTGGCTAAAAAAGGCACGCAAAGCGGCCATCAGCTCATCCAGGGGCCACTTGCGGGCACAGGGCATGAGCTGTTGGCGTTTTTTCTGACTCGGGGCATTGAGCGATACGGCCAGTTGGGGGGCGCGCAGCCGGGCCAGCCGCCGGATACCCGGAACATGGCCGCAGGTGGATATGGTCATGCGCCGCTGCGAGAGTTCGTAGCCGCCGGCCGCGGACAGGATGTGCGCCGCTTTAAGCACACGGTCCAGGTTGTCCATGGGCTCGCCCATGCCCATGAATACCAGGTTGCGTATATGCTTCCCCTGCTCCTTGAGCCAGTCGTTCATGCGGGCGAACTGTTCCACCATTTCGTGGACCTGGAGATCGCGCACAAATCCCAAGCGGGCGGTGCGGCAGAAAGCACAGCCAAAGCGGCAGCCCACCTGGGTGGAAATGCAGGCTGTCGGCCGGTCGCGGTTGAATAACAGCACGGATTCCACCTGCTCCTTGTCTGCCAGGGAACACAAGAACTTTACCGTCCCGTCTTGCCCCTGTTGGCGCTGCGCAATGCCCACGGGAGAAAAATGGAACCATTGGCCCATTTGCCGGCGCAAGGCCTTGGAAAAAGTGGTTAGGTCCGCGAAATCCCGGCAGCGCCGTTTGTGCATAAACACGAACAACTGGTTGCCGCGGAATGCGGGTAAGCCCTTTGTCAGGAAAAATTCTCTGAGTTCTTGCAATGTGTAGTCACGGGGATCTACGGGCTCAGGCATAGGCTAAACCTATACCAATGCCTCCATTGTGCAAGAAAAAGAGCTTTATAAAACCGCCTTTCCGTGGTATGATAAGTTATTCGTGATGTGGACCCGCACATACAACAACCAACGGCTGTTCATCCAATTCCAACCCGTGGACATCAGTGGTGTCCTTACCCTGGAAAGCGAATTGTTCCCGGATGCCTGCAGAACCCCGGAAAGCCTGTTGCCGGCCGGCATGAAGGGATTCAGCCGCCTGTATACACTGCGCGCGGCCGGCCGCGTTATCGGCTATATCCTGGGATTTGTCACCGCCGAAGACCTGGACCTGTTTCGCATTGGCATTAAAAAATCTCATCAGGGCAAAGGGTACGGTAAAATATTGTTGTACTTTTTTATCGTTCAGGTACAATATTCAGACAAGTTGGAACACATATTCCTTGAAGTCAGTACGCACAACCGGGCCGCGCTTACACTTTACAAGCACGCGGGATTCGAGCCAATGGGCATGCGCCGGGATTATTACAGCCCAGGGGATGACGCCCTGATTCTGCGGCTGGCGTTAAACAAAACCCTGCCCCACATTGTCAAAGAACATAATACATGGAAGGTGGTAATTCATGGATAAACGCTATGAACACGTACGGACATACCTGCTGGAACACTCCGAGCCGTTTAATAGTCTTCACGCCAAGCACAGGCGGCTGGACCAGCAAATAGAAGAACTGGAACAAAAAAAAGCGTTGACCACCCAGGAGCGCATGGATATAAAGGCGCTTAAACGGAAAAAACTGTATCTTAAAGACCAGTTGGAGGACATGATCCTTGCCCATATGCAAAAGCAGACCCCCTAAATCGCGCCGCAGCGTTGCATAATGAACAAGACCCTGGCCTTCGCCCTGTTGCTGGTTATTTCCCTGGTGCTCATTTCCTACCAGATTCGTATCCACGCGTTTGCTCCGGAACTGCGCCGGTTGACCTTTCGTATTTTTTCCCCTGTCAGGGCATTGGTCACGGTGGTGCCCGAAAGCGTAGAGCATGTCATCCGTTATGCGCGCTTTTTGCGCTTTGCACAGCAGTCCCAGGATTTCCTTTTGCGTGAAAATGCCTATTTGAAACACCGGGTGAACAGCCTGCTGGCATACAGGCGGGAATTCGCGCGCTTAGAAGCCCTATGCGGCTTTCAACAGCAATCCTCGGAGTATTACATTCCCGTAAAGGTAATCGGCATGGCCGGGGCCATGGCGGAACGTGAATTTGTTATCGATGCCGGCAGCGACCAAGGCGTATCCGTTTATGATCCTGTGGTGCATACCGGGGGAGTCGTCGGCTACATCAAGGAAACGGAAGCCGCCTTTTCCACCGTGCGCACCATCCTGTCCAGTAAACTGTCCATGGCCGCTTACCTGGAGCAGCAGGGCATTCAAGGCGTATTCAGGGGCAGCCGGCGGTTGGTGGCCCAGTTGCATTATATCCCCATCAACATGGAGCTGGAAGTCCCCCAGCGCGTCTACTCGTCGGGTACGGACGGCATTTTTCCGCGCAATCTCTATCTGGGCGAAGTATTTAAAGTGGAAAAAGATCCCTCCCGCTTTTTTCAACGCGTATGGCTGCGCCTGAATGATTCCCCCTTTCGCGCCAAATATCTGTTTGTCGTAAAAACCAGGCAATGAAACGGATTACTTTCTGGCTGCTGCTGCTGTTTCTACCCTTTATTGAACGCTTCGTGTGCAACCGCTATTTGGGCGCTTATGTGGATGTAAACCTGTTGTTTGTGTTGGTCGTGTATGCCGCCATGCGCCGGGAGCGTCACTCCCTGTTTTTGGCCTACGGCATTGGGCTGGCGGCGGATTTGTTTCGCAGCGATATTATCGGCATACATGCCATACTGTTCACCATTGCCTCGATGGTGGTCGTGTTTTTTCGCAATATGGTCAACCTGGGCTCCCGGTTGGCGGAAAGCCTGATACTGGCCGCGGCATTCCTGGTGCTCTATGTACTGGTCTACTTGTCTCTGTTTATCTATCCTTTTTTTGCCGGCAGCGGCGGAGTAAAACACGCGGCCCTGTCCATTGTGTTCAACGCGGTGCTTGGCATGTGCCTGTTCTGGTTGCTGGATCGGCTGCTCGAACCGGACGACGCCGGTTTTTAGGCGGGTGCTGCGATGGCCAAAATGACGCTGTTTCACCTGCGCTTGAAAATTTTGCTTTTTCTCTTCCTTATCATGTTCCTTGTGTTGCTGATCCGGGTCTGGAGCCTGCAGGTCATTCATGGAGAGATGTACCGCAATCTGTCCGAAAGCAACCGCCTGCGCGACATTCGGGTCCCCGCTCCCAGGGGCAGCATCATGGACGATCAGGGCCATGTACTGGCCTATGATTCCCCGGCTTTCAATCTGAGCGTTATTCGCGAGGATATCGCCGACCTGGACCGGGAGCTGACACTGCTGGCGGACATCCTCGGCTGGAGCGGCGACGACATAAACGCCATGAAACGCAAGGTGGAAGATCTGGGTTTTTATACTTCCTATCCCCTGGTGCGCAACGTGAGTTTTAGTCAGGTGTGCCGCATAGAAGCCCTGTATGATAAACTGGCGGGTTTCACCATTAAAGTGGAACCCATGCGCCGCTATAACGCCAGTGAGCTTTTCTGTCACGCCATCGGCTATATGAGCGAAATCAGCCAAACGGAACTGGAAAAACTGGCGCGCTTGGGCTACCGCATGGGCGACTACCTGGGCGTGGCCGGGCTGGAAAAGAGCTTGAATTTGGAATTGCGGGGCAAGGACGGGCTGCGTACGGTCGAGGTAGACGCATTGGGCCGCGAAATAAAGGAAATACACTTCCAGAAGGCGGAAAAAGGCAAGAACATTTTTCTGACGATAAACAAAGGCTTCCAGAACCATGCGCTGTCATTGCTGGAGAATTATGCCGAAGCCGCCGTTGTTGTCATGGACCTGCGCCAGGGCAACCTGCTCGTTTTCCTAAGCAAGCCCGGATTCGACACCAACCGCTTTTACCCCGCTATCAGCAGGCAGGATTGGCAAGCCTGGCTTACGGATGCGCACAAGCCATTGCAAAACCGGACCATTCAAGGCTTATACTCCCCGGGCTCGGTATTCAAGATGGTCGTCGCCCTTGCCGGCTTGCAGGAGGGGCTTATTCATCGCAATTACGCAGTCACCTGCAGCGGCGTTATCCGCCTGCACAACCACCCCTTTCACTGCTGGAAAGCCGGCGGCCACGGCACAATAGCCGTTCGGCGCGCGCTGGCCGAATCATGCAACATTTTTTTCTATCTCCTTGGCGACCGCCTGGGCGTGGAAAATATCCACCGCTACGCAACCGCTTTTGGTTTGGGCGGCCGGACGGGTATTATCCTGGCCAACGAAAAGCAGGGCCTGGTGCCCAACCGGGAGTGGAAGCGAAAAGCCAGGCAGGAAAAATGGTATGCCGGGGAAACCATCTCTTTAGCCATCGGCCAGGGAAGCCTGCTGGTCACTCCCTTGCAGTTAGCGGTAATGGCCGGTTGCGTCGCCACCCGCGGCAAGCGGTTTAAGCCCAGGCTTGTGGGCAGGGTGACGGACAGTACCGGGGAAGAGGTTGACAATGTCTATGATCCCGTAGCCGTTACTATGGCGCCACTGCCTGTAGCGGAAAAGCATTTCGAATTGGTGTCTGAAGGATTGGAGATGGTATTCTCCAGCCCCCACGGCACCGCGCGTCTGGCCGGCATACCCGGCCGCCATATTTGTGGAAAAACCGGTACGGCCCAGGTGGTGCGCCTGCACAAACTCCCCGAAAAAGACATCCCCTACCATTTGCGGCACCACAACCTGCTGGTATCCTTTGCCGAGAGGGAGAACCCGGAAATCGCCGTGGTGGTGCTGTTGGTGCATGGCGGAAAACAGGGAGCCGTCGACCGCTGCCACATTACCCGGGGGCTTTATGAATACTACTATAATGTATATAAACAGGAAAAATGATATTCAGTCGTTTTGATTATCTGTTGCTGGCATTGATTTTGCTGGTGAACCTGCTGGGGATCGTGACGATATACAGCACCCAGTCCAGGGTGGAGGATGTCGCGGTTGCGAGCAAATACTGGACCAAGCAGTTGCTGTGGTTTCTGGTGGGGTTGGTGGCGTTGTTCATCGTTGTATTGCCTGACTATAAATTTTTTAATGCCATGGCTCCCGCTCTGTTCGTGGCCGAATTGCTCCTGTTGCTGCTGGTGTTCGCCGTAGGAGTGGAAATGAAGGGTGCTAAGCGCTGGTTGTCTTTGGGCGGGTTCTACCTGCAACCCTCCGAATTCGCCAAGCTGGTGTTCGCGATTGCCTTATCCAGCTACTTCGCTCGTTTTAAAGACTATGATGTGGGTATCAAACGTTTGCTTGTTCCGGCTATGATGTTTGTGACCATGGTCGTGTTAATCGCCAGGCAGCCGGATCTGGGTACGGCACTGGTGCTGGTTCCCATCTTTGTAGCCATTGTGTTTACCGCCGGATTGCGCGTGCGCATTATCATTGTGTGCGCGATCGTGCTCCTGCTGCTCGTTCCCTTGTCGTGGCATACGCTCAAGGACTACCAGCGAGCGCGGATAACCGCGTTTTTGAACCCCCAGGCCACGGTGAGCGGGTCGGGCTACCAGCAATACCAATCCATCATCGCGGTGGGCAGCGGCGGTGTGTGGGGAAAGGGATTTCTTCAGGGCACGCAAAGTAAATTAAAATTTCTGCCCCAACAGCACACGGACCTTATTTTTTCCGCTTTTGCCGAAGAATGGGGGTTTTTCGGCGTGCTGGTTTTGCTGGTCCTGTACGCCTTTATCGTCCTGCGCCTGCTGGAAAACGCTTCATTGGCCAAGGATCGCTTTGGCCACTTCTTTTGTACCGGCATGGCTGCGTTTTTCTTTAGCCACATTTTCGTCAATATCGCCATGGTGGTGGGCATATTGCCCATTACCGGGCTACCCCTGCCGTTTATGAGTTATGGAGGTTCCTTTTTGTTGCTGAATATGGTTTGCATCGGCATTGTGATAAACATCCGTATGCGCAGGTTTGTTTTTGAATAATGGCGATTCCTGATTCCTTGCTCCACGACCTGCTTCAGGGCGTGCAAAAACCGGGACGCTATATCGGCGGGGAAACCGGTGCCGTGTCGCCGGGGCAAAAAACGGCCAAACTGCAGATGGTGCTCTGCTTTCCCGATGTATATGAAATCGCCATGAGCAATTTGGGTATCCGCATACTCTACAGCGCGGTCAACGCGCAGGAAGAGCTGCTGTGTGAACGGGCATTCGCCCCGTGGATAGACATGGAACAACAATTGCGGGACCGGGGCATCCCGTTGTTCAGCCTGGAGAGCCGCCGCCCCCTTGGGGCGTTCGATGTGGTTGGCTTCACCGTGCAGAATGAATTGGCTATTACCAATGTGGTAAACATGCTGCGGCTTGCCGGTATTCCGGTCTTTTGCGCAGCGCGCGCCGGCGAAGGCTATCCCCTGGTGATAGGCGGCGGCGGCGGTATGACCAACCCCGAGCCGTTTGCTCCCTTCTTTGATGTTATCTTTTTGGGTGA
>Ga0272441_10012174_pt1 | contig 12624 bp, 9 predicted proteins | sample SSMProp6N_FD_193582 | JGI IMG/M metagenome (GOLD analysis project Ga0272441, IMG submission 193582) | Marine sediment archaeal communities from Little Sippewissett salt marsh, Falmouth, MA, United States - SSM-Prop-6N | ecosystem: Environmental > Aquatic > Marine > Wetlands > Sediment ...
TAAAGCAACCGGCACTGATCGCAAATCAAGCCGTCGCCGGTATCGTTCAGGTGGATATCTCCCTTGCACTTCGGGCAAGCCAGAATGTCGAGGAGTTCTTTACTGATGGCCATGAACCACCTCCCTAAAACAGTTGGGCCGGTTGAGCCCGTTTAGCCCGTTGAGTCGGTTAAGTCAGTTGAGTCAAGAACACCGCTTTATCTGACCTAACTGACGTAATTGACTAAACTGACCTAACTAAAATTTGTTTTATTTTAAATGCGACGTCATAGCATGCATCCTCAGGCATCGCAAGATTTATGGACGTTAAGTAAGGTTCACCGGCAACGGCAAGGCTCGGTGAAAATAACGACTCCTCGGATTACGCCGGGTAACGGTTTGCAGAGAAACGCTGTCGTCTATAGGTAGTTTCCGTCCATAAATGGCCCTTTTCAGCAATTTCGGCGTCAATCACGCCGTGGGCGTGACAGGTCTGGAATTGCTTGTGCGGCGTACACGAGTACGCCTCCGTACAATTGCTTGATTTCCTTGAACTTGCAGAAAATTGCTCATTTCTGGATCGAAAACTAATCAGTGCCCTTAATGAAACCGTGGATGGGCACTAGTGTCGTGTCATTTTTGAAGTGTCTATTTGTATTTTGGTGCTTGTATTTTGGTATTTGGCATTTTTTTAGGCGGACGGGCTTGCCCTCATTTGAAACTTCACGCGGTCGGAACAGTAAATATATTGAACGTCGAACATCGAACTCCCAACATCGAACGTCCAATATTGTTGACGCTACGCTTCATCGATTTATAAACAAGCGAATCACGGTGAAGACGTGATCTAAAGACCGAGAATTTCGAAGGGTAGATTCGTTTTGCTCAGTCTTTTTTTAAATTGACAGAATACATTATTCGATGTTGGACGTTCGATGTTCGATGTTCATCAGTTTCTTTTTCGATTTGACCGGCCGTTTTTTTGGCCGGCGGCTGGGCTGAAACCTAAACCAACACTGCCGATGTTCATTATTATGTTCCCAGGCTTTCAATATCAAGCAGCGGGCAACAATGGATAAGACAATTTATGTGTGACAAGACACTATGAAGAATTTGACATTAGCGGGTGATTCTTTTACTTGTAAAAGGCTTATCTGGGGTTGACGGTTTCCATATTTAGGGGTTTGTAACTCAATCCTTGTATGGAACTTAACGGTACTATACCCAACAGAAAGGTAACCTTTAGAGATTCAATCATGGGTGTTAAGGTATTCAGAAATATCAAATTCCAAGCACCAGATTCCAATGAAATCCAAAACTTCAATATCCAATGACCCAAACAGGTTTGACATTTTGAATTTTGGTCATTGTGATTTGTTTGTTATTTGTGATTTGGAATTTTTCACCGAAACGTAAACGTTTCCTCTTCGATCAAACTGGAGGCGGCGGCCAGAAGCAGTGCCGAGCCTTGAACCATAAACCTGAACCCGAACTCTGAACCCGGACCTAGATCGGGCCTGTTTTTCTCGGTCTCCCATATACATACCCATAATGCAAATGCTCACCGCCTCCTCCGAAAAACTGACGTTTCAACTCTACGACCGGCTCTGGGGACTGGCCATGCCTCTGATCAACCGCAACAGGCGACTGGCCGAAGGGATCGATCAACGCCTTTTTAATTCCTACCCGTCGGGACCATCGGAACTCTGGATTCAGGCTGCGTCGGTGGGTGAGTCTTTCCTGGCCCTGGAGATTCTGAAGCACCTGCGGCCCGGCGCTCCGGTGCGCATTCTGCTGACCACCAACACGGACCAGGGATTGGAAATTCTCGATAGGGCCCGCTCGGAACATCTCCTGCAGGAACGGGGCATTCACATCGAAACGGCTTACTTTCCTTTTGATCGGCCCCGGATCATGCGGCGGGCCGTCCGACACATTCGACCGGCCCTAATGGTTCTACTGGAAGCCGAACTTTGGCCGGCTCACCTGGCGGCGCTGAAAAACGCCGGAACCTACATCCTGGTCGCCAACGGCCGTATGAGAGCCAAAAGCCTGAAAAGGTACCGCTTGTGGCCGGCGCTCTGGCGGCATCTCGGCCCGGACGACATCCTGGCCATGTCCGATGCGGATGCGCGCCGGTTTGCGGCGCTTTTCGGATCCCGGCGGATTCACGTCGTTCCGAACTTAAAATTCGATCGGCTCGACCTGGACTCTCCCGACCATAATGCTGTCAATCCCCTTGCACCCCTGTTTCTACCGGATGTTGAATTGCTTGCGATGGGATCGATCAGAGAGGCGGAGGAAGAAGCCGTTCAAAACATTATCACCGCCATTCGAAGGCTGCGGCCCAACACCGTCATCGGCCTTTTTCCCCGACATGTAGAACGGCTGACGGCATGGGCGCACCACCTCGATCGAGGCCGGACACCCTGGCATCTGAGATCAAAGGTTGCCGGACCCGTCGCTCCGGGCGCAGTCATTCTGTGGGACACTTTCGGGGAACTGGTGTCGGCTTACCGACTCTGTCGCGCCGCTTTTGTCGGTGGCAGCCTGGCTCCTTTAGGTGGTCAAAATTTTCTCGAAGCGGTCACGAGCGGGGTTGCCCCGGTCATTGGACCGCATTGGAGCAACTTTGCCTGGGTGGGAGACGCGCTCTTTAAGAAGGGACTGATTCAGGTTGCCGCAGACTGGCGACAGGCCGTCGACCTGCTCGCGGCAACCCTTTCTCAGGCGCCGCGCCGTGAGTATGTACGCCGAAGCGCCCTGCGGTATTTTAGGGAACGTCAGGGCGGAACCGACCGGACCTGTCGCCTGATCGAAAGAGCCTTGGCGAAACGTCATGGCCATAGCGCGTCAGCGGCCGGATGCGCGAATGGATTTTATTCCCCAAATCGGGAAGTGTCCCCATGATCCGGGTTTACAATATCGCAGCCGCAGCAGTGTTCATTCTGGCGCTCCCCTTCGTGCTCCCCTACATCATCCTTTCCGCCAAACGTCGACGGGTAATCCTGCAGCGGCTCGGGCTCGTGCGTCCCGCGATGCATTTTCGACACGGTCTGCCGGCCGGCAAACCGATATGGGTTCACGCCCTCTCGGTGGGCGAGGTCTTTGCCGGGGTTCCGATGGTGCACGCACTTGCGGCCCGGTATGCCCGCCGGCCGATCGTCTTTTCGGCCTCGACCATAGGCGGCTATGAGATGGCCCGACAAAAACTGGGCGACACGGTTGCGGCCGTCTTTTTTTTCCCATACGACCTGCCCTTGGCGATTAAACGTGCAGCGGCGCGGATCAATCCCGGGATTGTCGTCATCGTCGAAACCGATATCTGGCCGAATTTCCTGGCTGAAATGCAGCGCCGCGAGGTGCCGGTGATTCTGGCCAACGCCAAGCTCTCGAACCGCTCGTTTGCCGGCTATCGTCGCGTAGCCGCGTTTTCGAAATCCCTTTTTTCGATGTTGACGAAAATCTGTTGCCAAACGCGTGAAGATGCTGCCCGCTTCAGGCGTCTCGGGGTCCCCGACGACCGGATCGAAATCACCGGCAATATCAAGTTCGACCAGGGTGAAGACCCGCCGGAAACAGAAGAAACCGCTGCCCTGCGCGCTGCCCTGAACTCAGAACCGCATCGACCGGTTTGGGTCGGCGGCAGCACTCACGCGGGCGAGGAAGCCATCATTCGGCAGGCTTTTACGAAGGTCAAGAAAGTGCACCCCGACCTGCTGTTGATCGTTGCACCGCGCGACCCCTCGCGGGCCGGAGCCGTGTGCCGGTTATTTAACACGGCCGGATTCGAGACCGTCGCGATGTCGGCGCTTTCCGGCTGGATTCCGAAACGGCGCCTTGAAGTGGTGGTCATCGACACCTTCGGAATTCTTAAAAAACTATACGCATTGGCCGATGTGGCCCTGGTGGGCGGAAGTCTGCTGGAAATCCGCGGCATCGGGGGACACAACCCTCTCGAACCGGCGGCGTACGCCAAACCGATTCTGTTTGGACCCTATATGCACAACTTCAGGGAGATTGCCGCCCTGTTGACCGCAGCCGGAGGTGCCGTCCAGGTGACCGATGTCCATGCACTGCACGTAACCGTCAGTGACCTTCTCGAAGACCCCAAGCGTGCGCAACAGATGGGGCAAAACGCCCGTCGCGTTTTCGACGCCAACAAGGGGGCCGTGGCGAGGACAATGGCGATCATCACCGACCGATTGGCATCGGGGCCTCAAAAACCCAACGGGACCGCAATCAACCTGCCGCATGGAATGTGAGGCCCGCCGTCGATTGACTTTTATCTGTTTTTAACTTAATCTCACCCACTTAAAAAGACCGAGCCGGTTATATTATATTTCCCCGACATATCGATATGGATAAACTGAACGACATAACCTTTCGCATCATTGAAAAATTTTTTTACCTTCTCGGCAGCCTTCCCCGCGAGCAGGCACACCATCTGAGCGATCTGCTCGGCCGTCTGTGGTTCCGGTTCGACATCCGGCACCGGCGCGTGGCACTGGACAACCTGAACCGGGCGTTCGGTCAGGAAATGGGTCCGGGTGAAATTGAAGGCATTGCCCGCCGGGTGTTCAAGAACCTCATTCTTGTTCTGTTCGAAACCGGTTGGTGCCTCCATCTGCGTCCGGAAGACTTCGACCGGTATTTTAAAATCAAGAACCGGCTCTCAGGCAACGAGAATGACCTAAAGAGCAAAGGGGTATTGATTCTGACCGGCCACGTGGGCAACTGGGAACTGACACCCATTATTTCGGCAATGACCGAACATACGGCCCACGTTCTCTATCGGCCAATGGATTATGCCCCCCTCGAACGATTCTTCGCCCAGAACCGAACGCGTTTCGGCGCCAAACTGATATCCAAGGACGCGTCGTTGCTGAGGGTGTTCAAAGCGCTCAAACGGCGGGAGTCGGTCGTCATGCTACTGGATCAAAACGTCGGCTGGCACAAAGGCGTATTTGTGGATTTCTTTGGACGGCGCGCCTGCACCAGCTATGGACTGGCCTTCATCGCCCTGAAGACCGGCGCAGCGGTTGTCCCTGTCTTCGTTGTGCGCGATGCCGACGGCGCCGGCTTCACGGCCGAAATCGGTCCCGAGATCCCCCTCATTAAAACCGGGGACCACCAAAAAGACCTGGAAGAAAACACCCAACGCTATAACGATGCCCTTGAAGCCGTTATCCGACGCCACCCCGATCAATGGTTCTGGGTGCACAGACGCTGGAAGACACGACCCTACAGCCCGTGGCCGAGAACGGACCATTCCTAATGATTCACTCGATGCACATCATCGGCAGCCGGCAACTGGGCGGTGCCGAACAATTTTACATGCGTTTCGTGCGCGCCATCGACCAACGCGGGCTGAACGTACTGGCCGTCAACCGGCCGGGCTGCCCGGTCAACACGGCGATGAACGAAACCGTGCCCCAGCAGACCATCCCCATGCGCAACGGATGGGACCTTCTGTCGGTTTTAAAAATCCGACGCCTGATCCGCAACACCGGACCACTGATCGTCCAGACCTACATGGGACGCGCCACCCGGTTGACCCGTCTGCCGCGCGACTCGGCGGCAATCCACGTGGCGCGATTGGGCGGTTATTTCAAAATCAAAGGCTACTACCAACACGCCCACGCCTGGGTGGGCAACACCCGCGGCATTTGCGATTACCTGATCCGGGAAGGCCTGGCCGCTGACCGGGTATACCACATCGGTAATTTTGTGGAACTGTCCTCTCCTCCCGCTGAAACCGCCTTGCAGGCGAGGCGGCAATCGCTGCAAATCCCTGCAGATGCCGTGGTTCTCTTTTCGCTGGGACGGTTCGTCGACTACAAGGGTTTCGACGACCTGCTGTCGGCCTTTGCGCGGGTACCGCGCGACATTCACGGTCGGCCGGTGATTCTGGTCATCGCCGGGGACGGGCCGTTTAAGAAATCGCTGCACCAGCTGGCCCGGCAGCTGGCGCTGGCACCCCGCCTGCGGTGGATCGGCTGGCAAAACGACCCCGGTCCCTATTACGATCTGGCCGATGTGTTCGTGTGCCCGTCACGTCATGAACCTTTGGGAAATGTCATCCTGGAGGCCTGGGCCCACCGCCTGCCGGTCATCACCACCCGTACGCAGGGGGCACTGGAACTGGTTGCCGAAGAAGAAAGCGGCCTGCTGGTCGAGATCCGGGACCCGGTAGCCCTGGCAGCCTGCATGACGACGCTGGTGGAAGCAGGACCGGCGGCATGGCAGAGTTTGGCCGCAAACGGTTTGGCATCATTAAAGCAACACCACACGGAAGAGGCCGTGCTGAAGGCGTACCTGAACCTGTATGCCGAATTGCAGCCCGGCACTGCCGATGGAAAATAATGCCCAGAGGCCGTCTATCCCGATGAAACGTATTCTCATCATTCGAACCAGTGCCATTGGCGACATCGTGATGGCCTCCCCGATGATACGCGTACTGCGGGAAGCCTGGCCCCGGGCCGCTATCGCCTGGCTGGTGGATCCATCCGTGCGCTGCCTGCTGGATCACCATCCGGCGCTGGACGAGGTGATTTGTTGGTCCAAAGAACAGTGGTGGCAGCTCATCAGAAATTACCAATATTTGCGACTGGGCGGTGACATCACGGCCTTCTCCCGGGATCTCCGGCAGCGGCGATTCGACCTGGCGCTCGACGTCCAGGGGCTTCTCAGAAGTCGTTTGCTCGCCTGGTTGTCCGGGGCCACCGAGCGGGTCGGATTCGAGTCGCGGGAACCCGGCAACCATCTGATGACCCGGATTGTTTCCCGGGGACCGAGCAGCAAGGCAATGAGTTCCGAGTACCGCCACCTCATGCACACCCTGGGACTCGATCCGGGACCATTCGCACCGGAGATCGTGCTGTCGCCATCGGATCGCGATTCGGCCCGGGAAATCTGCGAGAACCATGGTCTTGAAAACCGATATGCGGTGCTGTGCCCCTTTACGACACGGCCCCAAAAACACTGGATCGAAGCGCGCTGGGTGGAAACGGCTACGCACGTGGCAACCGAATTCAACCTGACGATCGTGCTTCTCGGCGGACCGCAAGACGCCGCCGCCAGCCGTCGAATCCGGAGCCGAACCGAAGTCAAGATTGTTGATTTTACCGGCCAAACAACATTGGGACAGGCCGCCGCCGTGGTCGAGCAGGCGGCCTTGGTAATCGGTGTCGACACGGGCCTGACCCATTTGGGAACGGCTTTCAAGCGCCCGACCATTGCCCTTTTCGGCGCGACCTGCCCCTACCTGACCACATCGAATTCCCGGACGATCGTGGTGTACAACCGGCTGACCTGTTCGCCGTGCAAACGTAAACCGACCTGTGCCGGGCGGTATGATTGCATGAAGGCCATCGGTAGCGACGATGTCTACCGGGCCGTCCGCCGCCTCATGGAAAATTGAGCGCCGGAGATGCACATTCTTCATATAGAAACCGGCCGCAACCTCTATGGCGGGGCTCTTCAGGTACTTTACCTGCTGCGCGGCCTGCGGGAAAAAAGGGTGGAGAATATTCTGGTCTGCCCCACAGGGAGCGACATCTGCCAGGCCGCCGCTCCCTATGCCGACTTGCGGGCCATGCCGATGAGAGGAGAACTTGACCTCCCTTTCGGGTTGCGACTCGTGCGACTTGTTCAGGCTTGCAGGCCGGATGTCATTCACGTGCACAGCCGCCGCGGCGCCGACCTCTGGGGTGCGCTGGCGGCCCGGAGCAGGGGTGTTCCGGCGGTCATTACCCGACGGGTCGACAACCCCGAGCCGGCCCTGGTGGCCCGTGTGAAATACCGGTTTTACGACCGTATCGTCACCATTTCAGAAGGCATTCGGCGGGTGCTGCTTTCCGAGGGCATTCCGAAAGATAGGATCGTCTGCGTGCCGAGCGGGGTGGACCACCAGCGCTATAGGCAACCGTGCGACAGGCGCTGGTTTCAGCGGGAGTTCGACCTGCTGCCGGCGCATCGGACCATCGCCATGATCGCCCAGTTCATTCCCCGCAAAGGGCATCGCCTGTTGGTTGAAGCCGCACGGCAAATCCTGGTCAGCTGGCCCGACGCGCGGTTTCTTTTATTCGGCAAAGGTCCGCTTGAAAAAGAAATCCGGCGCTTGTGCAAGCACAGCCGCATTGCCGACAAGGTGATATTCGGCGGTTTCCGCGATGATCTGGAGCGGATCCTGCCCTGCCTGGATCTACTGGTCCACCCGGCCGAGATGGAGGGCCTGGGCGTGTCTCTGCTGCAGGCCGCCGCAGCCGGCATCCCAATAATCGCCTCGCGGGTCGGCGGCATCCCGGAAATCGTCCACGATGGACTTAACGGTTACCTGGTTGAGGCGGGTGATGTCGGCGGCATGGCCGGACGTGTGACAAAGATTCTGGCAGAACCCGAAAAAGCGAGACGCCTCGGTTCGGCCGGCCTGAAAATGGTCCAATCCCGGTTTTCCATCGGTGCCATGGTGAACGGAAACCTTTCGGTTTATCGCGATGTTCTTTCGAACAAGAAAACCCGGCGGTGATCACCTGTTCAACGCAAGGGCGTAAAATGACGACGGCTTTAAAGGGTGCAGCCGCATGTAAATTTACTGGCGGTTGTTGCCCGGGGGCTTTTCCCTCTGCCGATTCACTGCGGTAAATCAGGACAGGCGTCTATGGATCGAGCAAAACTTGACGGGATACGACACATCCTTTTACATCCCTTTTGGATCATTCTTTCGCTGGTTGGGATATTCTTTTTTTTCTTCGTGCTCAATCGAGGGGGAGTCATTGTCTTTTTATGGTCCGGCGGCGTCTTTTTGCTCGTCCATCTGGTGTTCGGCGATGATAGCATCAAAGCGATTCCGCTGTATCACCGGTTGCTGCTGGGAATTTGTTTAAGTCTCGTGCTGCTGAGTCTCGTTTTTTCGTACGAACAAACGGATACCCATCGCCTATTCCGGATCGCTCAGATGCTGGTCATTGTCTTTTGTATCGGCTTCATCAGCCGGACGGAAACGGCACGACACGCTTATAGCCTGGTGGGCACGGTCTTGACGGTTTCCATCCTCTGGCAATTTATAGCCCGCGGTCTATTTAAATTGCCCTACGGGACTTGGTCGAATCCCCATTATCTGGCCAATTTCGCCATTTTAACCCTGCCACTCGTTTTTTATTATTTCATGACGGTTTCCAAACCCTATAAATTTCTCTTTTTATTGCTGTTCGTTCTTGACATCGATCCCGTTTTCAAATATGCCTCCCGTCCGGCATTCCTGGCGCTTTTCGTCACTACGGTGTTTGTCACCACTTTTTTCACCCGCAGCCGCTACCGGTGGTTCGGCCTGCTGGCGATCTGTGTCGGTTTACTTCTTCTGGGCATCACGAACTACGCCGGCTTTTTCGATAAACTCAAGGAGTTGATCGCGACCATATCGAACGAAGAAAGAGTGCACATCTGGAAGTATTCACTGGAAATGCTTCAGGACAACTCACCGGCGGCCTGGCTTGTCGGCAACGGTATCGGCAGTTCGGCTGAGATGCTGCCTAAGTATATGATCCCTGATCCGTCCTATCAGGTCTATCAGGCCTTTCCTTTTCAGCACAACTTCCTCCTCCAGATCCTGTTCGAAAACGGAATGATCGGAACGGTTCTGGTTTTCGGCGGACTCGCCCTTCTGCTGGTTCTGTTCATCAAGCTGTCGCGCAGCACGGTTGGTGCCTCCTTGCGTCTTTTGATCAATTGCATGCTGGCGGTATTTCTGAATTGCCTGATTTTTACCAGCCTGACAACCGGCTTTTATGCCAAATACACCTTGTACCCCATGGGCTTCATCATCGGCACCCTTTTCGTCCTGGCAGAAGAGGTGCGGAATGGACCATAAACCCGCGAGCATCATCATCCCCAATTTTAACGGGGCGCTGATACTCGAAAATAACCTTCCCAGCGTTGTGGCGGCCGCCCGCGCTTATGACGCCGAGGTTGAAATCATCGTCGTCGACGATGCTTCTTCGGACCGAAGTGTGGCCATGGTGACTGAAATGTTTCCGCAGGTCACCCTCGTCCGCCACGATGTCAACCGGGGTTTTGCCGAAACGGTGCACTCCGGGGTCGATGCCGCGGTTCATGACATCCTCATATTTTTGAATTCGGATGTGCGCCCGCACGCTAATTTTATGGCACCGCTGATCCGGACGCTTATGAGCCGCCAAGACATTTTTTCCGTATCACCCCTGGTGTATGATCCGGAGGGAAGGCCGCAGAATGTGTCCTGGAATTTGTATACTTTTGTCCGCGGCACGGTTAAAAGTACCGAGTGGGACATGAGCACTGTCGAGGAGAGAATAGCGGCGGGTCGCCGTCTGAAAAGCCTTTTCGCCTCCGGTGGTTCGGTCGCGCTGAAGAAGGTGATGTTCCTGGAGCTGGGAGGATTCCTGCCGGTTTACAAACCGTTTTACAGTGAAGACATGGATCTGTGTACCCGCGCCTGGATGCGCGGTTGGCAGACACTCTTAGAACCCCGGAGCCAAGTCGTCCATGATCATGTCGGCACGATTAAACGCCATTTTCATGCCAAAAAGATCCGCATCACTCGGCTCCGAAATCGTCATTATTATATGTGGCTGTATTGTTCACCGCGCCGGTTGTTTCTGTCGCACGCTCCCTGGACGATACTGCGCCTGTTTCTGCGGCTGCTGCGCCTGGATGTAACGCTTCCAATCGCACTCATCATAAGTCTCGCGCACCTGAAACCGATAATGGCCCTTCGGTCGCAAATACAACAGCAGCAACCCTTCAAGCCTTTGGAACAGATCTTGAGAGAGATTGAATCTGAATGAACGACCATCAATCAGTCGGCCGGATGGAAGCGGATCGAAGCGGAACGCAACCCTTGGTTGACAACCGGGCCTATCGGTTCACTATTTTCATCCCGACCTTCAATCGTTCCCACACCCTCGACCGCGCCCTGGAAAGCGCGGCCGCCCAGACGCATCGAGATTTCGAGGTTTTGATCATCGATGACGGCTCCGAAGACGATACCCGCCAATTGGTCCAACGGTGGCAGAAACGGGCCGATTTCCCCCTGCGGTACTATTGGCAGGCAAACCAAGGTAAATTTGCGGCTCACAACAAGGCCATTGGGTGTGCAAGCGGGTATTTTTTCGTCCTGCTTGACTCGGACGACACGCTCTTGCCGCAAGCACTTGAACGGTTCGACTTCCACTGGCGCAGCATCCCGGACGACCAAAAGGATGGTTTCGCCGGAGTCGCAGGTCTGTGTCTCGACCATGACGGCAAAATCTATGGGGATCGTTATCCTTTAGAGGTCATCGATACCACCTATCTTGAACTCGTCAAAAGATATAAAATCAGCGGGGAAAAAAGGAATGCGCTCAGAACCGATGTTCTGCGCCAGTATCCCTATCCTATTTTTGATGGCGAAAGTTTTATCAGAGACGATCTGATTTGGAAACGCATGGCCCGCCGTTTCAAGCTCAGATGCTTCAATGAGCCGGTTCAAATTATTGATCACCAAGCTGAGGGTCTCTCGGCGAATGTTATTTCAATCCGTTTGAAAAATCCTAAAGGTTTCCGTTATTACTTTCTTGAAGAGATCAATCAGTATTCGTCGCTGACCGGCCGGTATTTTCGGTTCAAATATCACAGTAAATTCGTACGCTATTCCCTCCATTGCAAAATCGGTCTTCGTCAGCAATACGCAGAGGTCCGGTCAAAGTTTTACTGGATCATCAGTGTGCCGAGAGGAATTATCGGGTGGCTTGAAGACAAAATTAAAATGACATTGAAGGCTTATTGAATGACCACGTTGCGTTAAAAATCGATTGATCCTGGATTATGCCGCTATTTGTGTAAAAAACAGCTTTAAATCTCAATAACTATTTGATATCTTGTTTTATATTAAATGCATTGGGGGTTCAGGCTGTGCTCGAAAATGGTGAAACGAAAAATGATGCGATTCGGCCGGATTTCAACAAGTCAATATTCATTGATTTTGCTGGAGCCAAAATTACATCCGATGCGGGATTTCTTATGATGCGGGAAGTCGATCAGAGGTTTGATATCATCCAGAGCGGTAGCAAATTATTGAAGGACACAAGGTCTATATCTCATAAAAAGCATTCATTCGAGCAAATGATACGGCAAAGGGTTTACCAGATTGCTGCGGGTTATGAAAATTGCAATGACGCTGATTTACTTCGGATAGATCCTGCTCTGCGCCTTGCTTTGGACAAAGGGCACCAATCAGGGGCCGGTCAATCGAATGGATTATCATGCGATTGGAGAAGGTTGGTGGGAGAATCTCATATCATGCCCGGTATTGGCATGTTCATATCGCATCGGCTTTTACGCTGCGCCACCATTACCGGGATGTACTCGGTTGGAAGCATTGAGCGGGGAACAGGGGGTGCGGGAAAGCCTTTTGGACGCTTTTGCCGCATAATTCGGATTATTGTGACACAGCTAGCAGGCAGGCTCTAACTATTTCATCAGGGTAAGTCTGCTTTTTGATGATGCGGCGCCTATCGGATCATAAGGATGGGTAACAGTTTATGTAACGTAGAAGCGTATTCTTATTTCTGTCGGCGGAGATGAAATGTGCGGCATTGCTGGAATTATTTTACGCGGAGAAAAAGC
>Ga0272441_10012175_pt1 | contig 12622 bp, 12 predicted proteins | sample SSMProp6N_FD_193582 | JGI IMG/M metagenome (GOLD analysis project Ga0272441, IMG submission 193582) | Marine sediment archaeal communities from Little Sippewissett salt marsh, Falmouth, MA, United States - SSM-Prop-6N | ecosystem: Environmental > Aquatic > Marine > Wetlands > Sediment ...
GAAAGTGTACGATAAAAAGAGAAAGATCTCTGATGAAGATTGCTGCGATATGGCGCTATAGAGGATTTATCATCGGCTCCGTAACCCGTGAGTTCAAGGTCCGATACCAAAGTTCGGTGTTGGGAACGACATGGGCGGTCATCAACCCGCTGGCCCTGGTATTTATCTATACCGTCGTCTTTTCGCGTTTGATGAGAGCCCGTCTTCCGGATGTTGAAAACACCTTGGGATACGGAATTTATCTTTGCGCTGGAATCCTGTGTTGGAGCGCATTCACGGAGATCGCAAACCGTTGTCAGAATGTTTTTCTGGAAAATGCCAACCTGATCCGAAAGATGTCTTTTCCAAGAATCTGCCTACCTCTCATCGTCGTGATCAGTTCTGCCATCAGTTACACCATCATGCTGGCAATCATACTGGCATTCCTTGTCCTGACGAAAGGCAATATCGGTACACCTCTTGTTGCCGTTGTTCCATTATTTTTGCTTCAAATTCTATTGGCCACCGGATTGGGGGTCATTCTGGGCATCCTCAACGTTTTTTTTCGTGACGTCGGGCAGTTGTTCGGTATTGTGTTCCAGTTTTGGTTTTGGTTTACGCCCATTGTTTACCCTCTTTCGATTCTCCCTGAAAGAATTCAGCACGTCATCCAGCTCAATCCGCTGACCCCCCTGGTGGTTGCCTATCAAGGAATTTTCGTTTCAAACCGATGGCCCCAGTGGTCCACTCTCCTGCCGGCGATGTTCACAGCGACGGCATTTATTGTGGGAGCCCTTTTCTTATACCGCAAATGTGCTGTTGATATGGTGGATGAGCTCTGATGGACAGCATCCTCGTGACCCGACTTGGAAAAGCCTACAAGCAATACCCCTCCCGAAAGGCGCGGTTGATGGAGTGGCTGTTTCCCTTTTTGGGCGAACGCCATACAAAACACTGGGTCCTGAAAGATGTAACGTTTTCTCTACGCCAGGGGGAGGCCGTGGGCATTGTGGGCGTCAATGGTGCCGGGAAAAGCACTCTTCTTAAAATCATAACGGGCATTACCCAACCGACAACAGGACACTTCGTCGCCAAGGGTCGCATTGCCGCCCTTTTGGAATTGGGGATGGGCTTTCATCCTGAATTCACCGGCCGGCAGAACGTCCTCATGGCCGGACAACTGCTCGGTCACAAGATAGAGGACATTGAGAACATGTTTCCCGCCATTGAATCCTTTGCAGAAATCGGCGAGTACATCGACAAACCCATCCGCACCTACTCCAGCGGCATGCAGGTCCGTTTGGCCTTCAGCCTGGCAACGGCAAAACGCCCCGAGCTATTGATCGTGGATGAAGCCCTTTCCGTGGGAGACGCCTATTTTCAGCACAAAAGTTTTGACCGTATCCGAAAGTTTCGTGAAAAAGGGACCTCTTTGCTGATTGTCAGCCACAACCGGTCGGCCATCCAATCCATTTGTGACCGGGCGATCTTTCTCGACGATGGCCATATTGCCAAAGAGGGTCACCCGGACGAAGTGTTGGATTTTTACAATGCCATGCTGGCGGAGCGTCAATACACACAGATCAAGCAGAAAACATTGAGTGACGGATCATTGCAGACCGTATCCGGTACCGGCGAGGTTACCATCACGTCCGTTCAACTGCTGGACAACGAGGGAAGGGTCCGGGAATCGGTCTCGGTCGGTGACCCCGTTACACTCTCCGTTGAACTCACCATCAAACAGTCGGTTCCCCGTCTGGTACTGGGGTTTTTGATCAAGGACCATCTGGGCCAACCCATTTACGGAATCAACACCCACCGCGTCGACAAGGCGATAGAAAACCTGCAACAGGGGGACCGCTTTTGTTATCGTTTCTCTTTCAAGGCCAACCTTGGAAAAGGACACTACTCCGTATCTTTGTCCGCCTCCCAATTTGACTCCCACCTGGATAAAAACTATCAATGGATCGATCGATCTCTTATTTTTCATGTGGTTAACAAACATCAGGAAGATTTTATCGGCTGCAACTGGCTCGATTCCACTGTTTGCGTTGACCGATTGGAAAAGTGACCGTGAACTCTTTTTCTTTCCTGGAGCGGTATAATGCGTTATCTATTTGAATGTACCTATGTTTTCGATCACCCAAAAGATAACTCCGGCATTCAACGGGTCGTGCGAAACGTCATCAACCACCTGCCCAACCTCACAAAAAAGGCCCACTGCATCCCGGTTGTCATCAAACAGGGCAAGGTCTTTCACGTAAACCACCTAAAACCGTTGAAACAACAGAGCCTTGTGAGCGAGTTGCAGGACTGGGCTACCGATTTCAGGACGCGCTACTGGCATTTTTATGCTGTTTTGCACAATAACAAACCTTTTACGGGCTCAAGAACCCTGCGGCGGCTGCTCTATTTTCTTTTTCGCCTGGGCCGGATTCTTTACGCGGTTCCCTTGCGACTTTTGGTGCCGGTTACGTCGCACTGGATCGACCAAAAACGCATTGCGTCGATGACCGTTCACGACGATGACGTATTGATTCTGCTGGATTCCTCCTGGCACAATGATTTTTTCGACGTCGTTCAACAGTTGAAAAAAAAGGGGGTGACGATTGTCGGGGTGGTCTATGACCTGATCCCGCTGACGCATCCTCAATTTTGCGATGAAGGCCTGGTAAAGGTCTTCGAAAATTGGTTCGATTGGATTGTCCGGTACGCAGACGGGTTCATGTGCATCTCGAAAACCATTGCCGACGAAGTCAAGCAATTCGACCGTGAAAGACATATGGGCAAGGTGGATCCAAAGCGTTGGTATGACTACTTTTATCTAGGCGCGGAGCTTGACCTTGTCGAAAAGACGAAAACGATTTCGGACAACGTTCAACAGATCTTTTCCGCCGGCCGCTCGGTTTACCTGTTTGTGGGAACGATCGAACCGAGGAAAAACCACTCTTATTTGTTGGATGCCTTTGATCGGCTGTGGAAGCGGGGAAAAGATATCTCCCTCTGCCTGGTCGGAAAGGTCGGCTGGAAGTGTGAATCGTTGATCGGCCGGATCGAAACGCATCCCGAACTGAACAAACGCCTTTTTATGCTGACCGGGCTTACCGACAGTGAATTGGGGTTTTGCTATGCCAAGGCGAAAGCCTTGGTCTATCCATCCTTCGTGGAGGGGTTTGGCCTGCCGCTGATCGAAGCGCTCGGCCGGGGCCTTCCCGTATTGGCCAGCGACATTCCCGTCTTCAGGGAAATTGTCGGTGAGGCTGCCCGTTATTTTGACCTTTCCGATCCTATCTTCTTGTGTCAGGCGATTGAACGCTTTGAAGCAACGGGTGATGTTGAACAAAAAGCGTTGCCGGACACCTGGACATGGCCCTCCTGGCTGGACTGTGCAACGCAGCTGTTGAATCGTGTCATACGCAATGTCAGCCAACACAACCCAGGTGAATGACGTGAAACTTGTTCTGAACGTGTCGGTTTTACGGGGCCCTTGCACGGGAATCGGCCATTACACCCTGGCGTTGGCCCGGGCTCTGGCCAACAATAAGGACGTTGATGCGGTCTATTTCGATGGTTTTTCCATCAACGAAAATTTGTTTGATCTTGGGTCCAAGAGGAACAACCGTAAGGCTGAGGCGATCAAACGATGGGTTCCTGGTGCCTACTGGCTTCGTCGGCTTCTGATGCAGCAGCGATTCGATTCCGTCTGTCGACAAATCCGTCCCGATCTGTATCACGAACCGAGCCTCTGGCCGCTGAAATGTGAATCGGCCAGCGTAGTGACCCTGCACGATCTTACCCATATCCACTATCCGGAAACCCAGCCCCGCGATCGACTGAAAGAGATCCACGAAACCTGTGAAAAAGGATTGAAACGGGCGGGATCTGTTTTAGTGGATTCATCGTTTATCGCCAGAGAAGCAATTGAACACTATCGGCTGTCCCCGGAGAAAGTGGTTGTGGCGCCGTTGGGTGTTTCCGATCATTTTCGCCTGAGATCCAAACAGGAGATTGCCCCGCTGCTCAAAAAAATGGGGCTACAGGACGGCAAATACATTCTCTCCGTCGGAACACTTGAACCGCGAAAAAACCTCTCCTTTACCCTCAAAGCACATCGCAGGCTGCCGTCCTCTCTTCGCAGGGCCTATCCACTGGTTCTGGTGGGGGCCAGCGGCTGGAACCGCAGCCGCTTCTCCTCGGAGCTTGAAGCCGGTCTCGCAGAGGGAAGTGTAAAACAGTTCGGGTACCTGGACGACCACAGCCTGGCTTGCCTCACCAACGGTGCTCGAATGCTCGTATATCCTTCTCTTTACGAGGGGTTCGGTTTACCCGTAGTGGAAGCCATGGCCTCCGGCCTTCCGGTCATCACATCCAACCGGGCCTCTCTTCCGGAAGTGGCGGGAAATGCTGCGCTATATGTTGAATTGGATGATCCTGATGCCTATGCAGATCAGATGCTTCGTCTCATAGAAAATGAGAACAGATGGAAAACGTGCAGGCAACGTGGCCTGAAACAAGCCGCCGGTTTCAGCTGGCAGCGTTGTGCTGAAAAAACCCTTTCCGCTTATCGGATTGCTCTGAATCGGCAATAAGACGTTGTGTTGCACCCTGCGCATTGTAACCTTACGCAACAGGCAGCAGTACAGAGAAAGTGGTCCCTTCGTCGGGTGCGGATTCCACACGAATCTGTCCATTCAAAGACTCGACCAACCCCTTGACAATCGGCAATCCCAGCCCTGTACCGGTGATGTAACGGGTTTTGTCGTTTTTCACACGGAAAAATCGGTCGAAAATTTTGTCCAGATACCTGGTTTCGATGCCGAAGCCATTGTCGATTACCTGAACACGGAGGTTGATGCCGGAGATATCCAATTTGACCGTAATCTCCCCATGGTCCTGGGTATAGTTGATCGCATTGGCAATCAGGTTGCCGAAAATGCTTTCCAGGGCCAATGGATCGGCCTTTATGGCGGGCAGCGGTTCTTCCGGGCATTGAAGTGTCAGCTTCTGCTTTTTCGTTTTCGCCCGGGTTCCAAGAAAGTCTACGATATTTCCCAGCAACTCCTCTACGTATACCGCCTTCGGCTCCTGACAGGTGATACCGGATTCAATTCGGGAAAGATCCAGCAGATCACCAATGGTTGAGATTAAGCCCTGGGTTTTCTCCTTGGCCCTTGAAAGCAAATGCTCTTCGGATGCGCCAACCTGACCCATTAGATCGTTGAGAACGAGGGCCAATTGTTCATGGATCGTGGAAAGCGGGCTCCTGAGCTCGTGCGACACCTTGGCCACGAATTCGGATTTCAAACGGTCGAGAACCTTCATGTTGGTGATGTCGATAAGGGTCACCACGGCGCCCAAACAGGCTTTCCTTTCGCTGAGGACCGGCCGCCCGCGTGCCATGAGAAAGCGATCGTCCCCGATAGAAAACTCGTAGGTGGGAATATCGTCGAAATCCACATGGCAACCTTCGGAAATTTCAAGAATCAAACGGCACAACCCCTCGTCAGGGATATAATTGGATATCGATTCGCCGGTGGTCTGATCGGGTTCAAGGTTCAGAAAACGGCTGAACGCCGGATTCATCAAAACCACCTTTCCCTCTGCATTGGTGACCACAATACCGTTGGGAAGGGAGTCGACAATGGTATGGAGTCTGCTTTTTTCCATTCCCAAATCCGCAAGGGTTCGCCGCCTCTCGGCTTCCAGTTTCACCGCCTCCCGTAGCAGATGGATTTTTTCTTTTGCCCGATTTACGACAATTCTCAGCTGATCCGGTTCAAAGGGTTTCGAAATAAAATCGTAGGCGCCCTGCTTCATGGCCTCAATGGCGGTTTCAATGGTGGCGAATCCGGTAATGACAACCACCAGAATGTCCCGGTTCATCGCCTGTATGCGCCTTAACACCTCCATGCCGTCAATGCCGGGCATCTTCAGGTCCAAAAGCACGATCGACACATCGGTACTGTCAATGATGTCCAAGCCCTCGACCCCGTTTTTCGCTGTCAGCGCATGACACCCCATGCGATTGATGATCCGCTCCGACCCATCCCGGATGCCTTTTTCATCATCTACCACTAAAATGGTTACGGGGTCAGGTTTGGTCTGCATGTTCTGCTCCTTTTTCTGTTTCACGGGTCGTGGGAAGTTCAACGATAAAAGTGCTACCTCGACCAGGAACGCTTTTGGCGCTTATAGAACCTTTGTGGGTTTCAATAATGCCGTACACCACACTAAGCCCCAGGCCGGTTCCTTTGCCCTCCTCTTTGGTTGTGAAAAAGGGTTCGAAAATATGCTCCAGGTTTTCAGGGGAAACCCCCTCGCCGGTATCCTCGATTTCGATGATCACGCGATCCTTGCTGGCAGACTCCTTCGTCGTAATGATAATCGTTCCTTGGCCGTCCATTGCCTGTGCCGCATTGATGATCAGGTTCATGAACACATGCCCCAATTGTTGGCTGTCCGCCAGAACCAGGGGGATGAAAGGAGCCATGTTTTTTTTAACGGTAATGTTGTGGAAAAGCGTCTGGTTTTCGATTAAAAAAAGTGTCTGTTCAATCGCGCGATTAATGTTCAACGGCTTCATGAAATGGCGGGTTTGACGTGAAAATTCAAGCAGTTCCTTGACCGTATCCCTGCACCGCTGCGCATCTTTTAAAATACGACAGAGATCCTCTTTGGCCTCTTCTTCAAGCTCGTAGTCCTCGAGCATCAATTTTGTATACAGGGTAATTCCCCCCAAAGGGTTGTTCAACTGGTGTGCCACACCAGCGGCCAATTTTCCCAATGAGGCCATCTTTTCGGATTGGATCAACTGGAGCTGAGTCGCTTCCAGCTTTTTTTGAATATGGATACGCTCCCGCAGATCGTGGAAGAAACCGATGGATCCGGCTTCTTCTCCGTTCTCATCGTAAATGATGGATGCATAAAGGCTGATGGGGACGATTTTTCCGTTTTTTCCTAGGGCCTTGATCCTGTATTTTTTCAGCTTGCCCTTGCCGCCATAATCATCGCTCCGTAACTTCCGCATGATCTCTTGGGCAACGCCCTTTTCATACATTTGAGAGATGTTGAGGTTCTCCAGTGCCTCCTGAACGGTATAACCGGTTACCTCGGCGGCAGCATCATTGAAAATGACGATTTTTCCGGTCATGTCCGCGGCCATCACGCCGTCGCAAGCGCTTTGCAGAAGGTTATACAAGAACCGATTCGCCTGCCGCAACTCTTCTTCCAACCCGTCCAAGGCCGGAAACTCCATGGCAAATACCGCGATAACGTCATGACCGTCTTTCTCTTCAACAGGGTATGCGTAGAGACAAGCGCGTTTTTGCTTGCTGAGGTTGTCGGAGGAAAGGTCTCGAAGGGCGGGTTGTTTTGTGGCCATCACTTTCTTGACAGGGCATTTGTCACAAGGCTTTCTCCGCCCGTAAAAGGCCTCATAACAAAGCGCTCCGGCTGAAGATACATCGCTGTTGTCTGCGCCGGCAAAGGCAAGGATACGATACGCATCGGAAATGACGACGATTTTTCTGTTGAACGCATCCATTGCCTTGAGAAGCAGATTTCGTTCTTTTTCAGTACGCATCATTCCTCCGAGCAGAACGGATTCACCTTCATTTTACAGAATGCATCCGGAAGATTAAAAGACAGATTTGCCAAAATGTCAAATGCCCAATTAAAAAACCAACCGGTTGCCGTTGGTAGGGTCGCCAAGGGCCGGGATGTACGTTCATTTCCAGATTTCCTGTTCCCGTTATCCTTATGATTGCAGCGCTTTCAGGTAGTCCTGCCATTCCATGGGCAGCAGTTGTTTTTTTTGGTTGTTGCAGGACTTACAGGCGGGCACCACGTTTCCCTTGGTACTCTTTCCGCCCCTGGCCAGTGGAACCACATGGTCCATGGTCAATTCACCTGCCGGAACGTCATGACCACAATAATGGCAGCGGCCTTTGGCGCACCTTCTTTTCCACCACTGGGATTGACGAAGTTCCCGCGCTTTATGGCGTTCACGTTTCAGACCGCTTTCATCCCAATCGTCGAAAATAGGATTCATTTCTGTGCTCCCTTTTTTCGAGGAATGGAGAGACCCAGCTCCTTCAGCCAGCGGTCGATCTGTTCCTGAAGAATGCCATAAAAGGCTTCTGATCCACCAAGGCCGTTCCTCCCGAAGAAATAGTTGATCTCAAGAAGCAAGGGACGCGGTTTTTTTCTGCCGTTTTTCTTGAATAGAACATCACACCCGGCAAGATCGATCTTTGTTTGCCGACAAAAATCGCTAATAAACAAGCGTCCTTCGCGGCGAAGTGCGGGGTCCGAATCACAGTCGATTCGGGCCCCCTTCGACACACTGGTGCCAAATGCCATTGGATCGGGTTGGATCCGCCAATAGGCCTTCAGGTAGTCTCCGATCACAACCACTCGTAGCGACCGGTAAGCACCGGAAACGAAGGTTTGAAGGACGAAGCCCGCCTGTCCGGTTCTTTCATGGTCTTTTAGTTTGGACAACGCCCTTTGCAGATCAGAGGCCTTTTCGATCAAAAAGACCGTGTCTCCCTCTCCTCCCCAGTCAAATTTTAAAACCAAAGGAAATCCTGTTTTAAGAGCCTCTTGGCCGTACCGCTCAAACGCCGCCACACTGTCGAATACCCAGGTTTGAGGATGAGAAATCCCAAGCGTTTGAAACAGCCTCGCCTGCCCTGTTTTTCCAGGGTGTCGAAAACGAAGATCGTAATTGGGGAAAACAGGGCGATTCTCTTCCCGCGCCATGCGATAGAGCGATTCCATGCAACCCTGGGGGAGGATGACCGCTTCTGCCTTGCGGATCGCTGCAAGATCGCTGTCATCCGGTTGCCGGCCGGCACAAAGGATGTTGACGTCGCCCTCGTAAATGGGATGAAAGGAAAGAATCATTAATAGCCGAACTTTCGCAGCGCCCTCGTATCCTTGGTCCAGTTCTTCTGCACCCGGACGAAAAGTTTGAGAAACACCTTACTTTCCAATAGACCTTCAATCTCCTTGCGGGCAACTTCCCCAATCTGTTTGAGTTTCGTTCCTCGTTTGCCAATGACGATACCCTTTTGCGAATCCCGTTCAACATGGATGGTGGCGTGTATCCGAATGAGAGCACCTTTCTTTTCCGACGTGAAGGAATCGACTGTCACCATGACGGCGTATGGGATTTCCTGGCCGGTCAACCGAAAGACCTTCTCTCTGATTCTTTCCGCAACGATAAAGCGTGTTGGCAAATCCGTTAGGCTCTCCGGTGGAAAAAAAGGGGGACCTTCGGGAAGAACGTTCTCCATGGCATTGAGCAACCGATCCACTTGTTCTCCATTTTTTGCACTGATGGGGATCACCGCTTCGAACGAAAGCGCGGCGGACCAGGACTCTATTAGAGAGAGAAGCTTGGGACGTTCAACCCGATCGATTTTATTTAACGCAAGCAGAACCGGCAATTTTTGCTGGGACAGTTTTTTGAGCAAAAGCTTTTCGGAGGGTTCATCTGGAGTTTCCACGTCCGCAACCAGAAGAAAAAGATCCGCCTCCGAAAGGGTAGCAAGCGCTGCTTCGACGATTCGTGTGGTAAACGGTGTTTTGGCGTTGTGGATACCGGGGGTGTCCAAAAAGATCAGTTGAGATTCTTCTCGATGACAGATGCCGAGGATTCGATTGCGGGTCGTCTGGGGTTTTTTGGACGTAATAGAGATTTTTTGTCCAAGTATTCGGTTTAACAGCGTGGATTTTCCTGCGTTGGGCGCCCCAAGAATGGCCACAAATCCGGAACGGAAGGTCGTTTGGTGGTCAAATCCCTTCGTTTTGTTCATTACAGACGGTCCTTTCGATGGAAGCCCAAACCTGTTCTTTTCCCTGTCGGGTTTTGCTGGAAAAAAGAATCAGTTCCGCCAGGTTCACACGGAGTGTTTCGCCGATGATCACCTGCTGTTTCTTCTGTTTCGTTTTGGAGAGCTTGTCCGCTTTGGTCAGAACGAAAATCGGCGTTCGTTGGTAAAGTTTCAACCAGTCGATAAAATTTTTTTCCTCGATGCCCGGTGTTCTTCGCAGATCTAGAATCAAAACGACGGATTTCAGGGTTTCCCGCCCCTTTAGATAGGTTTCGATCATCGGCCCCCATTTTCGTCTTACCGCTGCCGGTACTTTTGCGTAGCCGTATCCTGGAAGATCCACGAGGGACAGCCTATCGTTCACCGAAAAAAAATTAAGTAGTTGGGTTCGACCCGGGGTGGAACTCGTTTTAACCAATCGTTTCCGATTGACCAGGGTGTTGATCAACGAGGATTTGCCCACGTTGGAACGGCCGGCGAAAGCGACCTCCGGAAGAAGGCTTTCTGGGTATTGGGAGGGTTTAACAGCGCTGGTGATGAATTCTGCTGTTTTTACAATCATAACCCCTTAATATAGGCTTCCAGGCGGTTTAGGCCCTCTGCGATGTTTTCCATTGAGTTGGCGTAGGAAAAGCGAAGGTATCCCTCGCCGTGTTTACCGAAGTCGATACCCGGCGTAACACCCACATGGGCTTTTTCCAGAAGATCAAATGCCAGGGCATAGGAATCGGTCGAAAGATGCTTTGCATTTGCAAACACATAGAATGCCCCTGTGGGTTCTACAGTGATGCCGAATCCCATCTCTTTCAACCGTCGGATCATGAACACCCTACGTTCGTTATAGATCCGCTTCATCCTGGCCACATCTGCAGCAGACTCCTTTAATGCCGCAATTCCGGCTTTTTGAATCATTGAATTGGCCGAAATGAAAAAGTTCTGCTGTACTTTTTGAATGGCACGCATAAACGATTTGGGTGCGATCAGGTAGCCGAGTCGAAGACCGGTCATGGCGAACAATTTGGAAAACCCGTTCAGAACAAACGCCCTGTCGGTGAATTCGAGGATCGAATGCTCTTTTCCTTCATACACCAGCCCGTGATAAATCTCGTCGGATACGATCCAAGGCGACATTGCGGCTATGGCTTCCATCCGTTCGTATGACAGCAAATTGCCCGTTGGATTCGAAGGAGAGTTGATAAAAATGGCTTGTGTTCGATCGGTAAGCTTTTCTTCAATGGCTTCAGGACGAAATTGAAAACCGTCCTCCTCGAATACCGGCACCATCACCGGTTCACCGCCCACAAATTGGATGAAATTTGGATAGCAGGCATAATGGGGATCGGACAAGATCACCTGATCACCGGATTCCAGCAATGCGGCGAAGGTCATAAAAATGGCGGGAGAGCTGCCTGACGTCACCACCACCTGGTCCGGCTCCACCGATACACCGTAGGTATCAAGATAATACTTGCAAACGGCCTCACGCAATTCCAGCATACCGAGGCTGTGCGTATAGTGGGTAAAACCGTCATGAATCGCTTTGCAAACCGCCTCTTTTACGCACTCAGGGGTATCAAAATCGGGTTCGCCCACCTCCAGATGAACGATGTCCTTGCCTTCGCATTCAAGTTCACAGGCCCTTTCCAACACATCCATTACGATAAAAGAGGTCATCTTTTCGGTTCGTTTGGATGCCATTGAGTCCCCCTTTTTCTTGAGTCTATATCACCTTATTCAACGGATATTCAATGATTCCTTCGGCACCTTTTTTCAACAACTTGGGAATCAACTCGCGTACCACGCCGGTATCAACAACGGTCTCCACGGAAAACCAGTCGGATTGATACAGGGAAGCGACAGTCGGCGCATTCAGGCTTGGCAAAAGGCCAACGATCCCTTCCAGTTTTTTTCTGGGAACGTTCATTTTAATGCCCACCATTTTCTCGCCGAGCAAGGCCCCTTTCAACAAAAGAGCAATCTGCTCGATCTTCTCTTTTTTTTGCGGGTCTTTCCATGCGGTCTTATTGGCGATCAGCTGGGTATTGGTCTGCATCAATTCATGGATAATGCGCAGTCCGTGCGCCTTGATCGTGCTGCCCGTTTCCGTCACTTCCACGATGGCATCGGCCAACCCAGACACCACTTTGGCCTCCGTTGCACCCCACGAAAATTCGACGTCGACATCGATCTTGCGTTCTTCGAAATACCGTTTGGTAAAGGCCAGCAGTTCCGTGGCTATTTTTTTGCCCTTTAACTCCTCCACATTGGTAATGGGTGAATCATACGGAACAGCCAAGACCCAACGGGCCGGACGCGCGCTTACCTTTGAATAGATCAAATCCTCTACCACATGGACATCGGAGCTGTTTTCAGCGATCCAATCTTTTCCGGTTAGCCCCGCTTCCAAGGTTCCATCCTCCACATACCTGGACATTTCCTGGGCTCTACAGATGGCACACTCGATGGTTTGATCATTAATTTCTGGAAAATAGCTTCGGGCGTTGACATTAATCGTCCATCCCGACCGCTTGAAAAGGGCAAAGGTTGCGTTTTGAAGGCTCCCTTTTGGGATACCCAGCTTCAACGGCATTGTCATTTTTTATAAACCTCCTTGGGATCGAAAACCGGTTCGCCAACAATGTTCAGGGTGTTATTTTCCACACGGTTAAAAAAACAGCTGGCATAGCCTTTATGGCAGGCCGCACCTCCCACTTGTTCCACTTTCAACAAGACGGTGTCCGAATCACAATCCACCCGGATCTCTTTGACCTTTTGGATATGACCGGAAGTCAGCCCTTTGACCC
>Ga0272441_10012176_pt1 | contig 12622 bp, 12 predicted proteins | sample SSMProp6N_FD_193582 | JGI IMG/M metagenome (GOLD analysis project Ga0272441, IMG submission 193582) | Marine sediment archaeal communities from Little Sippewissett salt marsh, Falmouth, MA, United States - SSM-Prop-6N | ecosystem: Environmental > Aquatic > Marine > Wetlands > Sediment ...
CGACTTTCCGAAGGATACAGATTGGCATCACATTGTAGGCGTGTGGCATGAGGGAGGGCAGATCGTCTATATTGACGGAGAAGTCAATGGAGAGTCCGGAGATATAGCCAATTTCTCAGCAGCCGGCGCGGGAAAACTATTGATTGGTGGAGACACCGGCGATCAGGGGTTTGCTGATGGCATGATTGACGACGTTGCTGTTTTTAATGTCGCATTAAGTGAGGATGATGTTAAGGACATCATGAATAGGGGAGTAGGTATGGCGGCAGGCATGTTGCCGGTATCCCCAAAAGGTAGATTGGCTAGTGTCTGGGGAGATATAAAAACGAAGTAACTTGTATTTATTCACTTCTGCCTCATATCAGCTTTAGTAGCAAAGCCGCATTACGCCAGAGGATCTTCTCTTTATCTTCGTCTGATAATCCAGCGCCTGCAACACGACCGAGTTGCGGAGCGAAGTCGCGGCCGGGGTAGTCCGATCCATATATAACACGATCAGCACCCATATGGCGAACAGCGTATTCTACCATCTCGGTATCGTACCAGCCACCGCATGTATCCACCCAGACGTTGGGTAGATCCTCAACATCCTGGACTCCACGGCGTCCCACGCCAGTGAGATGTGCCATGATGATCCTGGTGTCAGGGTGACGACGAGCCAGATCCGCGATATCGGATCCGTCCGATTCTTCAGGAAATTTCTGCACCATTTTGTACCAGGCGTGGAACAGAATTGGCACGTCCAGTTCCGCAGCCGCCTCAGCAATGGTATCTATGCGCTTGTCCCGCGCGTTTAACTCGATCCCCTGCTTGATAGCTACCATTCCGGATTCTACACAGCGCGAGGCTTCCTCCCGGATGAACGCGGGATCCTGGTTTGGACTGAGGTACATCGCGCCCAGGAAAAAATCGGGATATTCCTCCATCAGCCTCAGGGTGCAGTTATTGTATTGCCTCAAGGCCTCAGGATCTTTGTAGCCGCTGGTGAGGATCAGCACTTTATCTATACCGCTCTGGCGGGCAAGGCTTTTCGTCCGGTCGATTCTATAATCAGGGCGTTGTTCAAGCTTTGACCAACGGCTGTGTACATGTATATCAATAGCATTCATGCTGACACCTCCAGTAATCTCATTGCGTTTTCCACCAAAACAGCTTTCTTCGCGCTCGCTGAGGCCTCTGAGTTCCTAATCTTGAGCACGTTACAGCGCGGGTAAAAGAGCGGCGCATGTGTGCCAAATAGCAATCGCTCAACTGGAAACACCTTGACAGCGTTGGCAAATGATGACTCAAACTCGAAGAAGCTCAATTCGATCCATAGATTTTCGGGTACCGATGTCCGGGGCCGAGAATCAGGTTGTTCAGCGAGATGCCGCAACGCGCCCTCAACCAGCAAACAGCCTGCTTCCCCCGGTCGTCCCACGCCAAACACCACGACTTGCAGTGCTGGATGGCGTTTTGCCAACGCCACAGCGTTCTTGAGCGGCACAAAAGGCACCATCGCGATGGGATTCTGCATACGCTCATCCTCGGCTCTCAGGTGAATCCCCAGGACAACCTTATCCTGAGCCGCTTTCTTAGCCAGTGCATCAACACCGGGATGATCCAACTCGTAAAGATGGTACCCCGGCAGCAGGCGTATCATGGGCACTTCCCATTCCCGCCGACACTGCTCATAGCTCTTCAGGCAGCCCGGCAGTGTAGGGTTCAGCACGGCTGATGGAACAAAGAAAGAAGATTCTGCCAGCTCAGGCAGACGCAGTTCGTTTGCCTCCTGTGGATCAGGCCACAAGTAGGCTTCCAACGGGTATGCGCACGCCTGTGTAATGCCCTCGGCACGTAACAAGGCCTCCATAGAAGCAACATCACCGGACGGCGTAGGTCGAAACGGCCAAATACCACAACCGACGTTTATGTCAAACACGATTGAAATCCCTCCTTGTGGCACTACTTCCCCTTTATATTTTTCAGACGGTATACGGAAGCTCGCTTTTCACGAGCATTTCCTTACCGCCTTCCTCAAATGCCGAGATGTATGCTGTGTATATGACGTTGACCAGATCAGTCGCTATCTGGACATCCATTTTCGGCTGCGCTTTCTCGCCATCTTTCCTCGCTATAATACACTCTGCAAAGTTCTGGAACTCAGCCAACTGTCCCTGAGTATAAGATTCATCCGCCGAAAGATATGATACTCCGGCGTCGGTTTCCATTTTCTCGCGAAGTTCCTCCGGGTTGTATGTTCCGGGAACAGGATTATACATCAGCACCATGTTGTTAGGCGTCATATTTATGGTAAAATTCTGCTCGGAGGTCTGTATCTGCATGAGGTTCAGAACACCGCCGGTGTTAAACTCATGCGCGTCCGCTCTGGCGATAGGCTTATTTCCGGCTTCGTCGATAAACCTCACGAACATGCTGCAATAATCCTCGATGTCGAAGTATTTTCCCTGCTGGATGGATTTACTGGTGAACTTCACGTCCTTATAGACTTTGGCTATATTGGCCGCGACTGAGTACGGTCTGTATCCCAGATCAGCGAAGATGCGCATCAGGCCGCCGAGAGAATGGGAGCCTTTGCCCACTCCTGAACCACCGCCCGACCAGGCCCATCTGTAATATGAATCAGAAGCCGACCCGTGATGAGCCTCGATCCCGTAGCCATAAAGTATCTGGCTTTCGGCCTCTTTGATCCTGTCGATCACCACGTCCACGCCCGGCGCGTAACCCCAGTTTTCAGCATAACCGAACATAACCTCATTGGATTCCACCGCATCTTTAATCGCGACGGCCTGCCGCATGGCTTCTTCATGCATTATATACTTTGAGATTGTTTCACCTATAGGTTCGTCCGCAAACTCCTTCCCGGGAGCGTATCCGGTGAACATTTTCTCCACTATGACGTGTTTACCAGCGTTGGCAGCCTCAACTGCCGCGGGAGCGTGCATGAACGGGGGCAGACAGACGTCCACCACAACTATTTCTGAAGCCAGCTTTGAGTCCAGCAGTTGCCCCAGATCGGGGAAGTGGTTTACAACGCCGTATTTTTGCATGAGCTTTTTTGCTCTCGATTCTGTCCGATTTATGATGGCCGTTACTTCCACGTCCCAGCCTCTAAGTCTCACATTCTGCCAGCCTTTGACGTGGAAATCACCGGCAAATCCAGCACCCCAGACAGCAACTCCAATTTTGTCTCTCATTCAATTTCCTCCGGTTGCATACTTTTTCGGGAGCGTATCCATCCTATGCGCGGAGGCCCAAGCTCCCAGAATTTATCATAATATCTTCGGCAACTCCGCTGCCAAGTGCGAAAGCGGCTTAACAGGGACGGTTCCGGGCAATGCTAACAGGGCCTTGTCTAATCTATCCGTGTCCTGACCAGACAGCCAATCCTTACAGCCAATCCTTCAGGATTATGGCAAAATGAACTGACTTTTCAGTTATTATCTCTGCTAATAATCATAGCAGTCAAACACCATTTCTGGCAAGCACTTTCTTATTCATAGCAGGATGATTCAGTTTTCCAGAGAATATCACTTGTGACACTGGTTTGTTGCAAACATAATTCAGACTGTATAATAATCTGGCAGTATGGAGATTTCCGTTGACTGGAGAACAAAAGTCTAATAAGATACTAAACGATGGTGCTACAGAATTTTTAGAAAAGAAATGTAAGCTGTATTAGAAGTGCAGGAACCAGAATAGGAGAAAACCGATGAAAGGATTGATCATTACTGGATTAGTGATCATATTAGCTGTTCTGACAGGAACTATTGCGAAGGGGGAAGTTCTTGGTCTTTGGCTTTTCGATGAGAGACAGGGGAATTTGGCGCAGGATAGCAGCGGCAATGGCAATGATGGCACGATTGAGGGCGCGACGTATGTCCCTGGTCAATACGGTACAGCTTTGAAGTTTAATGGGGATGACTTCGTTGATATTCCATTGCCCCAATCTTTGGAAGGCAAAACTGAAGAAGCTTATACAGTGGAAGTCTGGGTGAAAATTGATAAGGCGCCGCCTGCTGACCATAGCACTATTATTTTCTGGCATCAGCCCATGGTCCTTGGTTTCACATCGTCCACAGGTGGCGGCCTATACGGATACGTGGGCGGCACTAGCAAGATAACCGATCCTGACGGCCCCGATAGGTCGCCTATTGGTGAATGGTTCCACGTTGCCCAAACCTATGATGGCAAGACGCAGAAGCTGTACCGCAACGGGGAAGAGATAGCCAGTCAGGAAGTTGCAGTCACTCCAAGCTACGAGCAGGTCGTGTGGACGATAGGAGCGCCAGAAGCGCGAGACCAAATGTTCCTGGAATCCGCAGTTCTGGATGAACTGCGTGTGCTAAATGAGGCATTGCTGCCAGAGGAACTTGGCTTTTTTAACAGGTTTTCTGCTGTTAAGCCGACCGGCAAGTTGACAACCTCATGGGCAAACGTCAAAGCAGGAAAATACTATGGGCACTGATAAAAGCTTAGAATCGTCTATAGCCACCGGATCACTTCCTGATCCTGAAATTCTCAACCGTCTGCGTGAGTTTTTTGCGGCAGGCTATTTCATGGATCCTGACGCGTCACCTATACGGCGATGGTCTAACGCTGTACGGAGCCGATTTGAGCAGCGTACTTTGCCGCCGTATAACGGTGAACTTCTCTATCCCTGCGGGCCGACCCATGTTGGCAGTGAAAACCATATTCTGGCACCCAGCTATTCATTTACTTATACATATAATGATTCAGCCATGACTGCCAAACTTGCCGACTCTACTGATGAAGAAAGAGTCACACTGGAATCCTTGCGGAAGTCCATGCGCGAGATGGGAGCAGAGCTTAATGTTATTAAGACCCGACATACTGTGGGTGGCCGGGGCTATACGCACAGTGTTCCCAACTATGGACGCGTCCTGCGCGAGGGTTTATCTGAGCATGTTCGCAGGATCAGGAAAAACCTGGCTGTGGCACAGCAGCGCAGTGACATAGAGCGGATCGACTTCTATCTGGGGCTTCTGGACGTTATCGCCGGCATAAAATGCTGGCATAAGCGTATTCTTGAGTTATTGCGCGGCATAAACGTCAATGATCCGGCTGCTAAAACTCAGTGTGAACGCCTTATATCAGTCTATGAGCGCGTGCCGTTCCAGCCAGCCCGCAGTTTCTTTGAAGCAATGGTTGCCTATAACTTCGTCTACTATCTGGACGATTGCGACAATCCGGGACGCGTCGATCAGGAGCTTTTCCCTTATTACCAACAGGATCTTGATCTGGGGAAGACCACCCACCATGAGGCAGTCCGGCTGATCCGGCGCCTCTGGGAAAACGTTGACGCCAATAACGGTTGGAGCGCGGGAATCGGCGGCACAGATTCTGCTGGCGAGGCGGCTTATAACGATCTGACCACCGCGTGTCTGGAAGCCGCTCACAATATTCGTCGTCCCAACCTCCAGTTGCATGTACGACGCGATATGCCTCAATCTGTCTGGGACGCCGCGCTGGATGTAATCGCCACCGGATGCGGACTGCCGGCGCTCTACAACGAGGAGGAGTATCTGCGCTCTCTGCGAGGCGCGCACCTGGGTATACGAGAGGATAACCTGGGATGGCATAACGGTGGTGGATGTACGGAGACCATGATTCATGGACGTTCTAACGTAGGCTCGTTGGACGCCGGCATCAATCTGCCGCTGATACTGGCCGAGACGCTCCAAAACCATCTGGCATCGGCCAGTAGCTTCGACGAACTGGTCGCTGCTTATGAGTCGGACGTGGCCGACGTGGTAGCTGAGATCGCAGAGGAAGTGAGTGCCGATCAGGAAACAAAAGCCGGACTTCGTCCTCAGCCTATGCGGAGCCTTTTGATAGATGATTGTATTGACAACGGGCGCGAATTCAACGCTGGCGGGGCGCGCTACAATTGGAGCGTGATCAACGTGGCCGGTCTTGCCAACGTCATTGACTCTCTGGCGGCCGTCCGGGAAGTAATCTTTGAGAGCAGGGAAAAAACCGGCGCGGAACTGCTGGAAATTCTACAGAGAAACTACGAGGGAGCGGAAGCATTTCGCCGACGTCTGGAGCGTTGTCCCCGCTTTGGCAACGATGACCAGCGCGCTGATGAGATCGCTCAGGACATGGCTGAATTCGTGTTTCGGGAATTCCTGCGATATGCGCCCTGGCGCGGCGGCAAGTTCCTCGCATCATGTCTCATGTTCGTCACGTATGCCAACGCCGGGACACCGGTGGGCGCAACGCCGGATGGACGATTTGCCAACTCGCCGCTGGCTGATTCGGCTGGCCCGGTTCAGGGACGGGATCAAAACGGCCCGACTGCCATGCTCAAGAGTGTTTCAGCGATTCCTCACCACCTTGCTCCTGGGACACTTGTGGTAAACGCGCGTTTTACAAGGGATTTTTTCACCACAGAAGCTGGACGCTCCAAGATTCAGGATCTGGTGCGAACGTATTTTGATATGGGAGGAATGCAAATTCAGATCAACGTGGTGGATCAGGAAGTGCTGAAGGATGCTATAGCGCATCCGGAAAGACATCAAGACCTCATCGTCCGAATTGGCGGCTATTCGGAATACTTCAACCGGCTCTCCCCGGCGCTAAAGCAGACTGTGTTGGAACGCACAGAGCATGAATTATAAAATATCCTGCCGATCATAATTGTCATAAAACATTGTAGGGGCAAGGCACGCCTCGCCCAAAATGTAGATTTGGTTAATCCAGATGCTCGGTAGATGCAAATTTGTGGGCGAGGCATGCCTCGCCCCTACGGCAGACTGGTAAGCTCTTCACAAAAATTGTACTCTATTTATAAAAAAGGATGGAAGTATGAGAAGTGGTGCCGGAGGCGAGATTTGAACTCGCACAGACAAAATTGTCTACTAGCCCCTCAAGCTAGCGTGTCTACCAATTCCACCACCCCGGCATCGGGTTGCAGTGTTATTATACAAGAGAGAGTTAACTGTGTCAAGGGTCTTTTTGAGCAGATTTCTGTCGCAATACGCTGCTGGCCACACGAGTCGAAAGGGAAACACTGAAAAATCCTATTGATCTTATGATGATAAATGGATAAGATACTATATGCCCTCAAAATAAGAATGTGAATAGAACAGGAATAACAATAGTGAAAAGAAAATGGAGCAAGCAAGTCAAGCCTCAGCCGCAACCTCTCAGACCCATTTTTGAGGAAATGGCCGCTGAGGGATACCGGATGATCGAATGGAGAGCGCCTACGTCGCATGGCATAACCGTTCCTGAAACCGACCTTATGGCAGATCCAAAGGCGGCTGAGAAAATCCGGAGACTGAGTGAGGAATTTCACATGGAACTCGCATACCATGCTCCTCAGGGTCCACTATGGGAGTTCGGGGTTCTTTCTTTTCAGACCGCTGTATCCCAACTCCGGGAATGTATCCGTCGTTCATCCTCGATAAATGCTGGAATCATGACCTTTCATTTAGGTGTCTCAGAAGACGAACAGCGAATTGAAAGCATACGTAGGGGAGCCGGGATCATTCAGGAAGTCTCTCCATACGCTGAAGATATGGGTATCTGGCTCTGCGTTGAAAACGTGTTCGAGTTTGATAGATGCTCGGTGGCTAATGTGGAAGAATGTAAAATCCTGTTCGAGGCTGCCGATTCCTCCAGACTTCGGTTTACGCTGGATACGGGTCATGCAAATCTCTACGGATGCCTCTACCAGTTAGCTGAGTTTTTTCCTGAACAACTCGCTTTTACCCACATTCATGACAATAAAGGTGTTAGTGATGAACACAGAATACCCGGACGCGGTACCATAGATTGGGAGAGGCTGATGTCCTGCTTCTGCCGCGCCGGCTATGCAGGGCCGCTGAATTTTGAGCTAAGGGAGGACTGCACTTTGCCTGAACTCATCCGCACATTTGATGGTCTTACCAGGATATAGGAAAGGAGCAAGCCAATGTTAAAAATCAAAGAGCCATTCCATGGCGCGGTTTTGAACCGAAGACACGGCGAGGAAGTAGACGGCGGCCTGAAGATCCGTATACGTGTTGAATCGCATCTGCGAGACCGCGTATTGATCAATGGAACACCAGCCCGGCAGGCAGGAACTGAGTTTGCAGGGGAAGTTGTCCTCAGTGGAAAGGAAACGGAGATTATCGCTGTGTCGACTGGAAGCCTTGGCCGACATGAGCATCGTGTAAGCGTGCTGTGGGACAGGTATTCTTATCCCCGGTATCGCTTTTCCATCGACGATAACAGTTTCTTTCTGCGTGACGTTGCTCAAAAGAACTACACCTCGCTGTTTGACTGTTTCTATCTGAACATACTGCGAGAACTTAATACCAAGTATGGAACGCGCTTCGTATTAAATATCTATTATACAACGGAGGATGGGTTTGAGCTGCCGCAGTTTCCTGACCGCTATAAGGGAGAATGGGCAGATAACTCCCATTGGCTCAAGCTGGCTTTCCACGCATACGCGAACAAACCTGACAGGCCGTACCAGTATGCTCCGGCTCAACAGCTAATCGCCGATCTGGACAAAGTGGCAGAGCAGATACATCGCTTCGCCGGGGAGCAGACGTATTCTCCGCCAACGGTTATCCATTGGGGTATGGTGCAGCCGGCAGCATTGAAATTCCTGGCCCAGCGCGGAGTTCGTGTGCTCAGCGGCTATTTCGGTCAACATAATGGTATCTGGGACGTCAATTATTTCCTGGATGAAGAGCGATCTGAGTACCTGTTCAGACACGATGCTCTCATGGACTTCAGCAGCGGTATAGTTTTCTCCAAAGTCGATATCGTCTGCAATAATACACCCATCGATCGGATTGTGCCAACTCTCGAACCGCTGGCCAAAGATCCAAACAGCGCAGAGATCATGGATCTGTTTACTCATGAGCAGTATTTCTGGCCTTTCTACCAAAATCATGTTCCTGATCATGCCCAGAGGCTCGATGCGGCCATCCGCTGGGTCACGGAGCATGGATACAGGCCGGTCTTCTTCCATGAAGGCTTTCTGGGAGGCCCTGTATAAAGCATGAGGAGACTTGCCGGATGAATATTACCTTGGCACTGTTGTTTTTCGTGGAATCGTGTAAGGGAATCTGTAATGGAGGAATTCATGATATGGAAGTACCTAGCTTTTGGAAAGGACGAGTTGAGGATGTTAAGGAAGGCGTTGATGCAGTCAGCAAGGGAAAGGTAGAAGTAATCGCCAAATCGCCGGGCGGGAGAAAAATTTACCTTGTGAGTTACGGCGAGCGTGATGATTTCGAGTCACAGGCAAACTATAACTCAGCCTGTGGAGCGAGGAATCCAGTCTATTATGCCCATAAAACGGGCAAGACGAAACCGGTGATATTCTTCCTGGGCCCGGTTCATGGACAGGAGACGGAAGGGATAGCCGGGCTTGTCAACCTCATTCACATAGCGGAGACTGGTAAGGATCTGCGCGGCAAGGCGTGGGAAGATCTGGCTGAAAATATATCTAAATGCCGGGTTCTTATTATGCCATGCGGCAATCCCGATGGCCGGGCCCGGTGTCCGCTGGACAGCTTCGTAGGCGAAAGCAGGGATACTATGGCGCATTACGGCCAGGGATCGAGTAAAGACGGCACGGACTATGGATGGCCTGGAACCAAGCGGCTTCATCCTATGAAGGGTGATGTTGATTTCCTGGGAGCGTATTTCAACGACGATGGCATCAACATGATGCACGATGAATTCTTCAATCCGATGGCGGAAGAGACGAAGGCTATCATGAGGATCGCTCAGATGGAAGCTCCTGATTATATACCCGTGCTGCATTCACATGGCAATGCTCCTGCGGTGCTGCAAGCGGCATACGTTCCCCGATATATCAAGGAGAAAATACGGGAGTTCTCTCACCAGCTAGCGGATCGCTACGAAAGCGTGGGACTGCCAAAGCACAAACTTCGTCCTCCAGAGGAGGATGGGGCAAATTTCCCACCCCCGGCTTTCAATCTGACCAGCGCGGTTCATCACGTATGCGGGGGTATGAGCTTTACGTTTGAGTGCCCGCACGGATTGAAGGAGTCAGTATACGCACAGGTCAATCACGACCAGATACTGGATATTCAGTTGATCCTCTATGATGAACTCCTGAAATTCGCATTAGCCCATCCTGTTGTATGGGAGCATTGAGACAGTAATCAGTGATACGAGTTTTTCAGTTATGAGTAGAACGAGGCTGCCAGCCCGTTGTAAAATATACCCCCGGAACGGGCTGGCAGCCTCGTTCTACTCGGCAAGCTCCACCCGTAACTGAAAAACTCGTATCACTCATCGTATTTCAGGTAACCTTCCAACTGCATAACGGAGGAGCGAAATGGCAATGATCAACTGCCCGGAGTGTGGGGCCAGTATAAGCGATAAAGCAGCAACTTGTCCTAAATGTGGCTATCCAATAAAACCGGAGGTCGATCTGGCACGGCTGAAACTCAGGCGGTTCCGGTGGGGATTTGAATGGAAGAGCAAGACACAGCTATTGGGCTGGCCGTTGATACATATCGCTGTGGGACGCAACAAGGAAACAGGTAAGCTCATGGCAGCGAAGGGTATAATAGCTATCGGGCAGTTCGGGATAGGAGTAATCACAATAGCGCAGTTTGGCATAGGACTGCTATTCGGGCTGGGTCAGTTTGTAGGTGGAATTGTGGCAATAGGCCAACTCGCTCTGGGTGTCCATTTCGGTCTTGGCCAGTTTGCCACCGGTGTTACGGCTATTGGCCAGATAGCCTTTGGCAAATATATTCTTGCTCAGGCAGGATTTGGCAAGTATGCGTGGACTACTAAGGTAAGAGACCCTCAGGCAGTAGAATATTTCAAAGGTATTTGGTATTCTATAGTAAATCTGGTAAGTAGATAATCACCGAGGCTCTTCCTGACACACATAGTTTGATTGTAATGGTAACGTTTCCGTAGCGTCGCCCCTCTGTGGCGACATTTGGCGGGGCAGGCTTTTGAGCAAAAGCAATTGATCTTGACCGACGGAATAGAGTATAATTCATGATGGCTGGAGGGTCACAGGACGGGAACCAGAAATTGCGAATTTATTAGGGGAGAACTATGGATATGACCTCTCAGGAAAGGATAACACTTGCCCTTCAACATAAGGAAGCTGACAGAGTTGCCATACAGGACAGCCCGTGGGCCACAGCTATAAGGAGATGGCATAAAGAAGGCTTACCGGCAGGAGAATCACCGGGCAGATTCTTTAAATATGAGATGACCAATATAGGTGCTAATCTTTCTTTTCGACTTCCAACGGAAACTGTAGAGGAAACGGATGATTACACAGTGGTCAGGAATGCCAACGGCGTCCTGCGTAAAAACTGGAAGAACTCTACATCAACGCCTGAGCTTCTTGGGTTCACGGTGAATAGCCGTGAGGCGTGGGAAGAACACAAGCCCAGACTGAAGTATGACGAATCCAGGGTCAACTGGAATAACGCTCTTGCTGCCTACAAAAACGCTCGCGAGAAAGGTTTATATATCTGCTACAGCGGGGCTATCGGTTACGATAAATGGGGTAATATAATAGGCCCTGAGACGTTCTTTCCTGCTATGCTGATAGAGCCTGAATGGCCGAAGGACGTGTATATGACCGACGTTGAGCTTCACATGGCTGCGGCGGAGGAGATGATAGCGCGCGGGATAGAATTCGATGGGGCATTTCTATACGACGATCTGGGATACAGAAACGGCACTTTCTTTTCACGTGAGACCTACCGAGAACAGCTCTTCCCGGCACATAAGCGGCTTTTTGATTTCTTCAATAGTAAAGGGATGCCTGTAATCCTGCACAGTTGCGGTTGTGTGAATGATTTTGTTCCATATTTCATCGAGGCTGGCCTTACCTGTCTTCAGCCGCTGGAAGTGAAGGCTGGCATGGATCTAATAGACCTAAAGAAGAAATATGGGGATAAACTGGCGTTCATGGGTGGTATAGATGTGCGTGCCATGAGCGCAGAAGACCCGGCAGTTATCGAGAAAGAGATTAGAACGAAGGTGGGATTTGCTAAACAGGGCGGCGGATATATCTATTATTCGGATCATTCTGTGCCGGACGATGTGAGTTTTGAGCAATATAAAAGGGTTATAGAGCTTGTGCATAAGTATGGCAAGTATTAAACCAAAATACGCGGAGAATGGGTTATGTGTCAATCAAATGCCTATCTGGAACATGATGGAGAGGAAGAGCTTATACTTGAGGACGTGGGCCTGATAAAGCCCGAGGGAGACAAACTTCTGCTGATAAGCATCTTTGGAGAGGAAAAGCTTGTGGATGCCGAGATCAAAGCGATTGATCTCCTTCATCATAAAATAGTTTTGGGGCGGATCTGAATGGTCGAAACGGAGATACCAAAAAAGGGGGGATATTATGGCAATGACCGATATGGAAAGGCTCCGGGTGTTGATAAATCACTGGATCGAGCATAATGAGGAACACGCCGGTGAGTTCAGGAAATGGGCAGAAAAGGCAAAGTCTTCCGGCAATAGCGCAGTTTGTGATGATATACTGAATTCTGTCGAGAAACTGAAAGCCGCTAACGAGCATCTGCGTTTAGCACTTGAGAAACTGTGAGGTGACGGCTTAGTATGAAGATAGCTG
>Ga0272441_10012177_pt1 | contig 12621 bp, 9 predicted proteins | sample SSMProp6N_FD_193582 | JGI IMG/M metagenome (GOLD analysis project Ga0272441, IMG submission 193582) | Marine sediment archaeal communities from Little Sippewissett salt marsh, Falmouth, MA, United States - SSM-Prop-6N | ecosystem: Environmental > Aquatic > Marine > Wetlands > Sediment ...
ATATTGTTTACCCACAGGTGTGACTGTGGCTATTGTTATTATGCCCCTCCGGGGCATGGTATCCATATCAACATATTGTTTACCCACAGGTGTGACTGTGGCTATTGTTATTATGCCCCTCCGGGTCATGGTATCCGTATCGACATATTGTTTACCCACAGGTGTGACTGTGGCTATTGTTATTATGCCCCTCCGGGGCATGGTATCCGTATCGACATATTGTTTACCCACAGGTGTGACTGTGGCTATTATTATTAACTACCTCCGGTGGTATTGGTACAAAACACCCGCGGAGGGGGTAAATAACAATATCCCTGCCCCCTGCCCCCTGCTCCCTGCCAAACCCCCGGAGGGGGTAAATAGTAATAGCCGGGGTTTCACCCCCGGGATAAAACCCATATAAAAAACCCTCCGCGCGCGGGGAATTATTCCTCACCACCAGCGGTGTCTGCCAGGGCATAATCCAGCTGCTTTTTCTGGAGGTCGGCTTTGACGACGATTACATTGACAGTGTTGCCAAGGGTATATTCTGTTCCCTGGTAGCGCCCTCGGATGCAATAATTCTTTTCATCGTATTCGTAGAAATCATCATCAAGGTTGCGGATGGATATCATACCCTCGCACTGGTTCTCTATGATCTCCACGTAGATGCCCCATTCGGTGACTCCCGATATGACCCCTTCGAACACCTCGCCCAGCTTATCCTGCATGAACTCAACCTGCTTGTATTTTATTGATGCCCTCTCTGCCTCGACGGCCAGCCGCTCCATCTTGGAGGCATGCTCACAGAGCTTCTCATACTTCACCTTGTCCTTTGATGATTCGCCATCAAGGTAAGCTGTCAGCAAGCGGTGTACCATCATATCGGGATACCTCCTGATAGGAGAGGTGAAGTGAGTATAATGTTTGAACGACAGACCGTAATGACCTATATTGTCGGTTGAGTAAACAGCCTTGGCCATTGACCGCAGGGCCAGTTCCTCTATAATATTCTGTTCCTTCCGTCCATTCACCTGCTTGATGAGCTGGTTGATGGAATGGGCCAGCGAACCCTCGCTCTTGTTATCCAGCTTATAGCCAAAGCGGCTTATGAATGTGCTGAAGCTCTCTATCTTTTCAGGATCGGGCTTGTCGTGCACCCTGTAAACAAAGGTTTTTTGGTTCTCACGTTTTTTTGCCCCTATAAATTCAGCCACCCTCCTGTTGGCCAGAAGCATAAATTCCTCTATCATCTGGTTGGCCGTTCCGCTCTCCCTGAAGTGTATGCCCAGGGGATAGCCTGTCTCATCCAGGGCAAACTGCACCTCGGTACGTTCAAAAGAGAAAGCTCCCGCATCGAACCGTTGTGACCTCAGCCTCTGCGCCATATCATGAAATTTGAGAAGGATATCTTTCACCGGTCCGTCCTCCCCGTCGATTATTTTCTGTGCTTCCTTATACGAGAAGCGCTGGTCGGAATTGATGATGGTGCGTCCGAACCACTGGTCAGTGACTCTGGCATCGTCATCCATAATGAAGACGGTTGAATAGGTGAGCTTATCCGCCCCGGGATTCAGGGAGCATACGTTATTGGACAGCCTTTCAGGCAGCATGGGCACCACGCGATCGACCAGGTACACTGATGTGCCACGGTTTTCCGCTTCCCTGTCGATTATAGTTTCCTGCTTAACATAATGTGTGACATCGGCAATATGAACACCCACTTCCCACAGACCGTTTTCCAGCTCACGCAGTGAGAGGGCATCGTCGAAATCTTTTGCATCCTCAGGGTCAATGGTGAAGGTGGTAACTTTCCTGAAGTCGCGACGACGGCTTATTTCTTCCTTTGTTATTTCAACGGGCATCTTTTCAGCCTCAGATTCTACCTTTTCAGAGAATTCATAGGGCAGCTCAAATTCGGCCAGTATGGCATGTATCTCTGTCTCATGCTCCCCGGGCATGCCCAGAACCCGGACTATCTCCGCCACCGGATTTTTCTGCCTGCTGTCCCACTGGGTGATTCGTGCCACGGCTTTCATGCCCTGTTTTGCCCCGTGAAGGTTTTCACTGGGTATGAACAGGTCGAAGGGCATTCCCTTGTTATCGGGTATAAGGAAAGCAAACTGAGGCATCACTTCCACCGTCCCCACGAATGTCTCGCGTGCCCTTTCAATAATCTCTATCACCTCACCTTCGGGCCTGTTACCTTTCCTGCGCACCAGCAGCCTCACCTTCACCTTATCGCCATGCAGGGCAGTGTTGAGATTGCGGTTCGACACAAACACATCTTCTTCAATATCGGCCCCTGTTATGAATCCGTAACCCATACGCGTCATATCCACCGTGCCTGTTATGTATCCGCCTGACTGCCGTGAACGGTAACGTCCCTTATTCACCTCTTCTATGAATCCCTTGCTTTTAAGGTCATACATCACTTTTGAAACCATCCTGCGCTGTGAGGGGTCAGATATGTTCAGGCGTGACGACACCTGTTTATAGTTGAATATTTTGCGGGGCTCAGCCCTGAATATTTCTTTCACCTGCCCGGCAAGCTTCTTCAAAATCTTTGCCGGTTTTTTCTTCTTCTTTGTCATAAGAAATTTTTTTGCAAAGATAGGATTTATTGATGATTGACAGAAGCTTGTGTCCAACTGGAATACTGGAATGATAATTGGCCTCGCTTTGCTCGCTGTAACTGGCTTCGCTGCGCTCAGCGTAATTTGCCTCGTTATGCCCGGCGTAATTTGTCATGCTGTCGCATGACGTAACATGCTCACTTCGTGAGCGTAATTGGCTCCTTTCAGTCGCGTAATTTACCTCACTTACCGCCTACGCTAAAGCTTCGGCGGTCAAAGCGTTCGGTGTAATTGATCCCGCTGACGCGGGATGTAACTTGTCTCACTACGTTCGACGTAACTCATTCTCAACTCATTCTCAACTCCTCTCAACTTTATTCAACCTAATTCTCAGGTATAAGAATTTTTGTACCTACAATGCCATTGGACAGATGATCTTAGGAATGACAAAGCTGCGGTATTTTTTGTATCTTCAACTTATGAAATCCAGGATCAGCCTGTTTGGGAAATCTATTCAGCTGGTGAGGCGTTCGGCACCGGGCTGGACCACTGCCAATATGTTAATCTCGCTGGTAAGCAGCTTCCTGCCCCTGGCACTGATATGGTATATCAAAAAGCTTATTGATTCTGTGACGATAGCTGCGGGTGATGTCAATGCCACAAATACAAGGATGGTGCTGTTGATGATACTGGCCATAGCAATAATATACTTCCTTGATGAGGCAGCACAATCATTTGGTAACCTGGTAAGAAGGAAACAGTCATACCACCTGGAATCGTATATGTACGGGCTGATACATAAAAAGTCGGTATCTCTCGACCTGCAGCATTTTGAAAACCCTGATTATTATGACAACCTGACCAGGGCCTCCCGTGAGGCGCCGTTCAGACCTGCATCCATCGTAAACAATATTGTATCGATACTGAGAGCCGGCATATCCCTGATACTGATGGCCGGACTGCTGGCAATACTTAACTGGTGGCTCGTAGTGATACTGATTGTTGCCAATATACCAGGGATATGGCTAAGGATTTATTATTCAGACGTACTTTATAATTTCCGCAGGGAGCTGACACCGGTAGCACGAAAGGCTGCATATTTCAACTGGCTGCTGACAGGCGACAGGCCTTCACGTGAGCTACGGCTATTCGGGCTGGGTGACTTTTTCTCCGGCCTCTTCCGGGAGAACTTCGACAAGCAGAAAAAGGAAGAGATTGATATTGTAAGAAAACGATCGTTAATAGAACTGATCTCGGGCATATTCAAGGCTGCTGCCGTACTGATAACACTGTATTATATTGTTACCAGGACCATCAGCTCCGATATAAGCCTGGGTGAACTGGCAATGTTCCTGCTGGCTTTCAGGATGGGCATGACCTATATCAAACAAATACTGAGCGCCACGGCGGGATTATACGAGGATAGCCTTTTTATAAGTGATGTGTTCGAGTTTCTTAGCCTGAAGGAAAAAGTGGTTATTGTACCACCGGTAGTGGATGTAGACAGGTTCAGGAGTAATATAAGGATTGAAAACCTTTATTTCAGGTATCCGGCCTCGACAGGTGATGTCCTGAGAGGGATTGATATAAAGATCGATAAAGGGGAGACAGTGGCACTCGTTGGGGCTAACGGCGCAGGAAAAACGACACTGGTGAGACTGATGTGCAGGCTGTATGATCCGCAGGCAGGAAAGATAATGATAGACGGTAACGATATTAGGAATATTGACCCTGAGAAATACCGCAGGTTCTTCTCCGTGGTTTTCCAGGATTTCATGCTTTATAATCTCAGTGCGGGGGATAATATAAGGGCAGGGGATATACTTATGGAAAAAGATGAAGAAAGGATGCATGAATCGGCTGTGAAGGCTGGTGTGCATGACCTGCTGTACAGCCTGCCCAGGAAATATGATACTGTGATAGGAAGGTTGTTTGACGACAGCAGGGAGCTGAGCTGGGGAGAGTGGCAGAAGATAGCACTTGCACGCGCCCTGTACAGGGATTCGGAAATACTTATACTGGACGAGCCTACCAGCTCACTGGATGCCAGCTCTGAATATGAAATATTTACCCGCTTCAAAGAGCTGGCTGCAAGACGCACCTGCATACTTATAAGCCACAGGCTGGCCAATGTGAGCATCGCCGACAGGATCATTGTGATTGACAGTGGGAGAGTGGTTGAGACAGGCAGCCATAGTGATCTCATTAAGGCTGGGGGAACATACAGTATGCTGTATAAGCAGCAGAAGAGTATGTACCACTGATGAGAGGTTATCCCTAAAAATTCAATTACAAGAGAATTATGGTTTGAATGTTTGAACGGTTTGAAAATATACAGATGAGAATCATAAGATCAAACGTTCAAACCTGTCTGCCGACAGGCAGGCGCTCAAACCTTTCAAACAAATTTTCCATTTTCTTAAACTTTGAAAACCCGGCGTTGTGATTTTTAACCTATCTAATTAAATTAGTGGACCAAAAACCAGCACAGACATGGAACACCAGCTACAGATCTTGATCGTAATGGTTATCTACATGGGATTATTGATCCTGTGGGGATTATACCAGGGAAGAAAAGTTAAGACAAGTAAGGATTATGCCATTGCCGGTCGTGGACTGCCGGGGTGGGTGGCTGCTCTGTCGGAGAGGGCAACGGGTGAATCGTCCTGGGCGCTGCTGGGATTACCGGGTGCTGCATACGCCATGGGCTTAACGGAGATATGGACGGCCCTGGGCTGTGTGCTGGGTATTATAACTGCATGGGTGGTGCTTGCCTGGCGCCTGCGGGATGAAGCAGAGAAATATAACGTCAACTCCTTTGCGGAATATATTGCAAAAAAACATGGTGAAAACGGAAGGCAGATAAGGATAGTGGGTAGCCTTACAATAGTGTTTTTCTTCTTTTTCTATGTAGGTGCACAATTCCTGGGAGGGGGCAAGACACTGCACACTATGTTTGATATCGATGCCCGCCTGGGCATGTTCATCACGGCAGCAATAATAGTGCCCTATACCATTTACGGTGGCTTCAGGTCGGTTGTGTATACCGATGTGATACAGGCCATTGTGATGATCATCACCCTGGTAGTGGGTCCAATAACAGGTATTATTTACCTTGCCAACCATCCCGAGATCTTTGCACAGAGCATACCTGCAGCACTGGAGTCGGCAGGTGATTCTTACACATCAGTAACCGGCGCTGCCAGAGGATTTGGAGCAGGACTGATCATTGCAGGTGGTTTTTCATGGTTTTTCGGTTACCTGGGCGGGCAACCACAGCTGAGCATGCGATTCATGGCCATAAAGGATACCAGGCATGCAAAGAAGGCCCGTAATGTGGGTATAGCATGGACAATAGTTGCCTATATTGGCGCACTGAGCATAGGATGGATAGGCATAGCACTCTTCGGGCCGGCAGGTCTTGATGATCCCGAATATGTTATGCCACGGGTGATACTCACCCTTTTCCCGCCTGCCTTTGCTGCAGTACTGATAACAGGGGCCATAGCAGCCATGATCTCAACGGCTGATTCATTACTTATACTGTCGGCCACCGAGCTGTCAGAAAACCTGCTCAAAAAGGAAGGCCCGGAGGCCGCACAGATGAAAAAGGACAGGTCGCTGCGACGCTCAAGGCTGGTGACCGCCCTGCTGGCAGTGATAGCACTGGCCATTGCTTACGTCTCACCCTCTAACCTGATCTTTACCCTGGTCAGTTATGTATGGGCGGGAATAGGATGCACATTCTCGGTCGTCATACTGCTGTCACTATTCTGGAGGCGTTTTCACGGAAGGGCTGCACTGGCAACAATAATAATAGGGTTGCTCTTTACGGTGTTCTGGATTAGTGGTGGCTTCGAACAGCATTACAGGGTGACTGATGAAAAAACATCATTTCTTATAGAACAAAACATAATATCTGAGGATGAAACCATTCTATTTGAGGAAATGAATGACCACAAGTATATTGGCGCGGGACGATTTGAAGAAGATCTGACCGGGCTGGTTGCAGAACGGTGGAGCACTGAAGAAGTTGATGAAAAGATCCCTGTAATGGTGACATCATATACAGAAAAAGGCATCCCTGCACGACTGCTGACATTCATTGTGGCATTATTCGTGGCAGTAAGCTGCACATACCTTGTGCCCAAAAAGGGGAATTAGCATCAAGCGTTCAATTAACCTGCTATAGCGAACGAATTGATTTGATTATTTGCGAAAAGATTTTAACTTTACGATAGATACAATACTTTAGAAATCATGGAAAAGGATAAGGAAATTGTTGTAGTCCCCTGGGATTTTACGGAAAAAGCTGAATATGCACTTGCACATGCCGCCAAGATATCAAAGATGATAAATGCCCGTGTTCACCTGCTTCATATAATAGACAGAAGAATTAAAACAGCGGAATATAAGAAAAAGGAAGACAGGATGAAGCAGTGGGCTCAATATGGGAATGAGGAATATAATGTGGAGGTAGAGGTAGCACTTATACCGGGATCTATTTTTAGAGCTATCGCTGAATATGTGAATGAAGAAGGGGCCAGCCTCGTTGTGATGGGTACCCATGGCATGAAAGGTATGCAGAAATTAACCGGTAGCTGGGCACTCAAAGTACTCGTGGGCTCAAAGGTGCCTTTTATTGTGATCCAGGATAAGCCGAAAGATATGGAGAAATACCAGAATATAGTTTTTCCTGTTGACTTCAGAACGGAGAATAAAGAAAAACTAAAGATGACCATCTTCATGGGTAAATATTTTGATTCGAAAGTACATATTCTCAAAACAGTTACTTCTGACAAGAGCCTGCTTAAGAAAACCAATATAAACCTGAATTTTGCCATAAAACATCTTATGCAGAATAATATTGAATACGAGATACATGAGATGAAAAGAGGCCACCTGGCACAGCAGACTATCGACTTTGCCGAGAGCATTAATGCCGATCTGATACTGATAATGACAACAAAGAATATCACCACGGTCGATTATATGCTCGGTGCACAGGAACAACAGATCATAGCCAACAGCTCGAAAATACCCGTGTGCTGCGTTAACCCGAGATCAAGCTTTGCGTCGAAGGCACAGTTTATGTATGGTTGATAAGGTTGATAAGGTTGATAAAGTAGCGACGCACTATTATTGCGTCGTTAAATTTTGTATAAAGTATACGATAATTCCCGTTTGTAGAGACGCGCTGAAGCGCGTCTAAAATTAATTTCTAAGGAATATTACCTCACCTGGCAAACGCAGAGACCAACGCCATCAACCTAGCGGAAGGGCAATTAGCCCACAAAAATCATGCTAAATCAAATATTAGTTTATATTTTTGTCATTAATTAGAAATGACAAAAGCAGGATTATTATGCGCAGGGAGAAAATAAAGCATATACTGGAATCTGAACCCGGAAGGGATGTACTGGTTAAAGGATGGGTAAGAACACGCAGGGGGAGCAAGCAGGTTTCCTTTATTGCCATGAATGATGGTTCAACCGTAAATAACATACAGGTAGTGGTGGATATGGAGGCCTTTGACGAGGAAATGCTGAGGCTTATAACAACAGGAGCCTGTCTGGCAGTTGAAGGTAAGCTGGTAAGATCCGAAGGTAAGGGTCAGAACCTGGAAATACAGGCAAAAAAGATTGAAGTATACGGTCCGGCAGATCCTGAGAAATATCCTTTGCAGAAAAAAGGCCACTCAATGGAATTCCTGCGCGAGATAGCACACCTGCGGTTCAGGACCAACACCTTTGGGGCAGTATTCAGGATCAGGCATGCACTGGCTTTTGCCGTTCATAAATATTTCAATGATAAGGGATTTTATTATCTGCATACACCAATCATTACAGGCTCGGATGCAGAGGGAGCAGGAGAGATGTTCAGGGTCACCACCTTTGACCTTAATGATGCACCCAGAGACGGAAATGGTAAGGTTGACTTCACCAGGGACTTTTTCGGCAAGGAAACGAATCTCACCGTATCAGGACAGCTTGAAGGAGAGATGGGAGCACTGTCACTGGGCGAGATATATACTTTTGGCCCGACTTTCAGGGCAGAAAACTCAAACACGCCACGACACCTTGCCGAGTTCTGGATGATAGAACCGGAGATGGCCTTCTACGACATCAGTGATAACATGGACCTGGCGGAAGAATTAACAAAATACCTGATAAGATATGTCCTGGATAATTGTGAAGATGATATTGCGTTTCTTAATAACATGGTTGATAAAGGCCTGACAGAAAGGCTGAATTTTGTTCTCGCCAATGATTATGCCAGGATAACCTATACCGAAGCTGTTGATGTGCTGTCAAAGGCAGGTAAGAACTGGGAATTTCCCGTTGGCTGGGGTCGTGACCTGCAGGCCGAGCACGAGAGATACCTGGTTGAGCAGCATTACAAAAGGCCGGTGATGGTGACCGATTATCCTATGGATATTAAGGCCTTTTATATGAAACAGAATGATGATGGAAAAACAGTGAGAGCTCTCGATGTGCTGTTCCCACTGATAGGAGAAATTATAGGGGGATCACAGAGGGAGGAAGAATATGATAAACTTGAGGGAAGGATAAAGAAGCTGGGTATACCGGAAAAGGAACTGTGGTGGTTCCTGGAAACACGCAAATTTGGCACCGCACCTCACAGTGGCTTCGGTCTGGGCTTCGAAAGACTGATGCTGTTTGTCACAGGAATGAAAAATATAAGGGATGTCATACCCTTCCCACGTACACCCAGGAATGCTGATTTTTAGTTGATTTGAACAAACAATGTTAAAACAAAGACTATCACAAAAACTGTTACAGAAACTGTCTCCTCAGCAGATACAGATGATAAAGCTGCTGGAGATACCGACCGTGCAGCTGGAGCAGAGGATCAAAAAGGAGATTGAGGAGAATCCTGCTCTGGAGGAAGGTGCTGATGGCGAAGAGACTGACATTGTTGAAGATGATAATCAGAATGATAATGATCAGGATGAATTCTCACTCGATGATTACCTGGAGGATGAAGATATTCCTGATTACAGGCTCCAATCAAGTAACTACAGCAGTGGTGAAGACCAGAGGCAGGAGATCCCCTTCTCGGCAGGAATATCATTCCATGAATTCCTTGCCAGCCAGATAGGCCTGCGATCACTTGATGAGAAACAGGAGATACTTGTAGATTATATCCTGGGGAATATAGATGATGATGGTTACCTGAGGAGGGAGATTGAAAATATTGTCGATGACCTGGCTTTTTCACAGAATATTACAACCACAGAAGAGGAGCTTCTGGAAGTGCTCAATATTGTACAGGATCTTGAGCCTGCCGGAGTGGGGGCAAGGGACCTGAGGGAATGCCTGATGCTGCAGCTGGCAAGGAAAGACCAGAATAGTAATGAAATAGAAAATGCCACTCTCATTCTGGATAAGCATTTTGATGAGTTTACCAAGAAGCATTACGACAAGATAAAGACAAGGCTTGGATTAACCGATAAGAATCTAAAGGATGCCCTTGATGAAATACTCAAACTGAACCCGAAACCGGGAGGGTCCTTCAGCGACCCGTTGAGCAAGGACAGTTATCATATTATACCTGATTTTATACTTGAGTTTAATGAAGATGGCCTGGAGATAAGCCTTAACAGCCGTAATGTGCCGGAATTGAGGATCAGCAGGACATATGCAGAAATGCTCGAAGCTTATTCAGCAAGCAAGGATAAGACTAAAAAGCAGAAGGAAGCTGTTTCGTTCGTTAAGCAAAAGCTGGATTCTGCCAGATGGTTTATCGATGCCATGAGGCAGAGACATAACACCCTGCTGCTTACAATGAATGCGATACTTGATTTTCAGACTGAATATTTTATGGAGGGTGATGAGAAAAAGCTCAAGCCAATGATACTTAAAGATATTGCCGACATGACCGGACTGGATATATCAACAGTGTCAAGGGTTGCGAACAGCAAGTATATTCAGACCCACTTTGGCATCCTGCCCCTGAAGTATTTCTTCTCAGAAGGATTACAAACCGACACAGGTGAGGAAGTATCAACGCGTGAAATAAAGAGCATACTGCAGGATTGTATAAAGAAAGAAGACAAGAAGAAACCACTGACCGACGAAAAGCTGACAGAAATACTACAGTCGAAAGGGTATCAGATTGCCAGGCGTACGGTGGCCAAGTACCGAGAGCAGCTGAATATACCTGTCGCAAGATTAAGGAAGGAAGCATAATGACGAAAAATACAGATAATATCGTACTTAAGCTGGGTTCACAAATACTGGCAGTAATATTTTTCCCGGGATTTCTACCTATATATGGCTTGCTGATTATATTCAATGCCCCTACCTTCTTTGCCTATGAGCTGGAAGTGAGGTACGGGAGCCTGAAGGCAATTATCCTCTTACTGGCTTTTGTAAATATGACCATTGTCCCGGTAGCCCTGATGCCCCTGCTCAAATACAGGAACATCATTTCATCATACAGCATGAATACAAGGTCTGACAGAGTAGTGCCAATGGCTATCGGCAGCCTGATGTACCTTGTTACAACCATTATTTTTTATTCATTCCAGATACCGGAGATAATAAAATCATTTGTGCTGGCCACAACCATAGTGTCGATACTCATACTTATAATAACGTTAAGATGGAAGATCTCGATTCATTCCGCCGGACTGGGCAGCCTTCTGGCAACTGTGATGGCCCTGTCGGTAAGGATGTATGCCAACCTGGCTGTTATCTGGATACCTTTGATATTCATTTCAGCTCTGGTAATGGCTTCGAGGTTATACCTCAATTCTCATAATCCCCCACAGATTTACACAGGTTTTGCCCTAGGGTTTATTACTCTCTGGCTTGTCCTGGTAGTTTTCTAAGGAGCTGATCAAGAACACTGTCAAGGAGGGCCTGATTCTTAGCAGGCCATTTTATGTCATTATTGACCGAAGGTAAATGAGCCTGTTCTGCCAGATCTTTCTGGACAATGGTAGTAACATTATATTTATCAGACAGGTAAACTGCCAGATATTCCTGTTCAGGCTGCCCCGGCGTTGGTACCAGAAGAGCACTTTTCCCTGTGTAGTACAGGTCCATTACCGTGCTGTAACCGGAGCGGCAAATGATGAGATCAGCCTTTCTTATTAGGTGCTCCAGGTCTGCGCCATCAAGCCAGGGATACCTTATTATATCATCATCGGTTTGTGTATTCTTTCCCGGTGTGCCGGCGACGATAACCAGCTTGCCCGGCATTCGTTCCTTTTGAGAAATAATTATTCTTTCAAGGATGGTGCGTTGTGGTTCGGGGCCGGAGAGAAGGGCGAGGGTGAAGGGTGAGGGAGGAGTGATAAAGTTTCGAACACCACCTCCCCCTGACACTCCTTTCAGTCGGTCAGGGTACTCCTCCTCTGAAGAGGAGGAGAAAATTGCATGTTTGTAAAAGCGGCTCAAAGGACCTACATACTTAGTATTGGGGGGCCTTTTGCATTCATGCGAGAGCATCCCACTGAGGTTGTCATCGCCGGGAAGGTCGGGGACCCAGCATTCGTCATACCTGGAGGCAATGGAACGGTGGATGGCAGAAACAAGAGGACGGGCAAAGGCAAACACGCGGGGGAGAGCCACCCTCAGCTGGTGAGTAATATATACACTGTATGTTTTCCTGTTCCACATACCAAAGCAATTGTCGCTGATTACAAGGTGGATATCATATTTACGAATTATACCAGGCAGGCGTAAACGGCCGGCAAGAAATGATGCGAATAGCACCGGCAGCTGGAATATTACTGCGATATAAAGAGGCAGGTATCCCGAATAATAAACCGAAGCAGACCACAGGTTTATCAGTTCATCATACACTGATTTGTCAAATGTATGATGAAGTATCCGTGGTGCTGCAATGTATATATTATGTCCCCTTTGCCTCAATTCACCAGCTATGACCTGTACCCTGGTAGCATGACCGATTCCCCAGTTAAGGGGACATATAAGTATGTTTTTTTTGCCGGTACTATTCATGTAAAAGCTGATTCAAAACATCCCCCTGACCCCCTTCAAAGGGGGAAAACATCCCCCTGACCCCCTTCAAA
>Ga0272441_10012178_pt1 | contig 12618 bp, 6 predicted proteins | sample SSMProp6N_FD_193582 | JGI IMG/M metagenome (GOLD analysis project Ga0272441, IMG submission 193582) | Marine sediment archaeal communities from Little Sippewissett salt marsh, Falmouth, MA, United States - SSM-Prop-6N | ecosystem: Environmental > Aquatic > Marine > Wetlands > Sediment ...
GCACGAATGATGTTGTGAAAGGAATGGAAAAACAGAAAGCTGAAAATGGAAACTGATTTTTTGAGCGTATTTTATTTAATCAATCGTAGTGTTTTTTGTGTTTTTTCGTGCAAAATCCGGGTACTAACTAACCAATGTCCCCCTCCTGGTCTTCGTGATCAAGCTCCGCAAGGTCGGATAAACTTCAAAATAGTGGCTGAATCTTTCCCCGTAGGCATACTCCATCTGTTTCGTATGCTTCTTAATAAAATCCCGAGCCAGCTCGATAAATCTTGCCAATTTGAAGCTAATTTCCTTAATATTTAAAAGAACGAAGCCCGGTTTTTTCCTTTAAAACGGCGTTCCAAACTGCTTGATCACCTACACCGGACTAATTCCTTCCTTCTGATCACTAAAAGTCCCGGATATAATTATATACAGCACGGAAGGGTTTGTCAATAAGAAATCAAAACTGAACGGAAAGCATGTCATATTGGCGCTATGCACAGCAGAACATAACGGAGTTACTCTACTCTAATCTTTTTTATTCTTTCCTTTCTTTCCAACTCCGCTATCCGAAATCCGAAGTCCACAATCGTCACGCTTAATTTATTATCTTATCAATTTGTTCTGAGCAAACACAGCGCGTCGAAGGATGTCCCTCTTCTTTGTCAGCCGCTAATATTTTCAACTGACACATTATCAATTGCTCACCTTTTTCCCTGCTTTGGTTGTTTTTTGCTGGATTCTAATCGCTTGAGCATGGTATATCTGTCCATGTAATATTTAGCACGCTCCTCGTCCTTTAATACTCTTTTATAAAATATGGAAAGGTTTCTGTAGACTTTGTAATATTTCGGGTCTGCTTTTATTGCTTTGTGGTATGCTTCCAGCGCTTTCTTTGCCTCCCCTTTTTCAGCATATATGTTGCCGAGGTTGTTGTAGAGAGCGGGGTTATTCCTGTCTGTTTCAAGCTCTTCAAGGACCTGTCTGAGCATTGCGTCAAGGTCACGTTTCTTCGGTTGAGGCCTTGTCTGTGCCTGTATTGCCTGTTCTATAGCATCTATTGTCCTCTGAAGCGATTCGAGCGTTTTTTCTTCAGGCTCCAAGTCTTTAAGTTCCCTGTAAATCTGGAGAGCTTCCTGCAGCCTTCCCTGGTTTTGCAGCATTTTAGCAAGGTTGCGCCGTGCGAACAGGTATCCCGGATACAGGTCCGCGGATTTCCTGAAAAGCTCCTCTGCCAGTCTGGTGAAGCCGTGCTCTGCGCATGTGCCTGCGATGTTGTTCAGGCCTTCCTTGTTTGTCTCAGTATATTTTGCAGCATTTCTGAATTTCTCTTCCGCCCCTTTCTTATCAGCTTTTCGTATCAGATGTTCCCCCCACATCAGGTAGTAGTTTGAGATGATTGATTCTCCCATTCCGTCAAGGGATGTGGGAATGGTGAGATTTCTAAGTATCTCCTCTTTGAATATGTCGGGAGTATCTTTCAGGGGTTCTGTTTTTCTCGGACGCACACGGTAGACAAGGCCCCACTGATCGAGCCTGCATTCCCCCAGGATCTTGATATCACTTTTTGCTGTGAAATAGACCGGACGCTTCCCTTTGAATATCATCTCCCTCTGCATTTCCGCTATCTGCTTTTTTACGTCTATCTCCGGGTTTATCGAATGCACATACTCTTCAGCCTGCAGGGATACGTTTCCTGTTACGTTTCCGAGGATAATGTCCGGCCTCATCTGCTCAACTGCCTGAAGATAGACAACTGGAAACGAGTTGAAGTCTGCAGAGGGAAAGTATATTGCGTCCTTTTCCAGGGATTTCATAATGGCTGTGTTATAGTCGTATGCAAGCCAGTATTGTGAAAGGTCGTTGAATTCCCAGTGGGAAATAAGCGGAAATACAGGTGCAAGAAGCGTCAATCCGAGAGCTGTTTTTTGCTGCCATGCTTTTTTGAAGTAATCCGGGATTCTGGATAATCCCATGGCAATAATTATGGCAAAGCAGATATAGGCGGGAAGGTAGTATTCCTCCACGCGGGAGAGGTTGTCAGCTTCTATGGTGAATGTTATTATAAGGATCAGGATAACCGAATTGAATATGACTGTACCCGCAAAAAGCCAACGCTCTTTATTTTTCGTTTTTAATGCTGCCCATCCCAACAGTGTGAATGGAATCAGTATATAAGGAGTAAACTGCAGCCACAGAAGATAGAGAAAGTGCCCTATAAAGTAGAGCTTGACAGCAGGTGTTATCTTTGCCCCGAAGTCAAGCTTTCGGTATTCTTTTCTGGTCACATGGCCCTTAAAACGCTCCCAAGTGTCAGGGTTTCCCCAGTTCATGAGGGGTCTGCTGGAAGCTGCGATCGGAAGATATATATATATCACCTGTGTCAAAAGCACAATGCCTGTACATATAAGGAGCAGTTTCCATTTTTCATAGATCTTAGGATCGACCCATACTACGTATCCTATCAGAGGCAGCGTGACTATCACCATTATCATGTAGTGGTTTGCAAGGCTCAGGCCGTATATAAAAGAAGCAAAGTAGAGATACCTGTCCTTTTTCGATCCCTTCCATAACAGGAGAAAAACAATTATCCCGCAGAACAGGAACGTGTTGATAGTATAGACCTCCGCTATAATCGACTGCGACCAGAACCTCTTTGAAAACGCAAGACAGAGTGCTGATGCAGCCGCAGGAAGTCTGTGTGCGGAGAGAAGCACGCAGATTATATATATTAGCCCTGCAGTCATGCTCGCAAAAAAGGCTGACATATAGTTTACGATCCATGCCGGATCTGACGCAGGAATGAGGGTAAACAGTTTCCCCAGTATTGTCCACAGCGGATATCCCGGAGGATGTGCCACTCCGCACGTGTATGCGGCTGCAATCAACTCTCCGCTGTCCTCTGACGTTATCGTAGGAGCAAGTGTAATTAGATATATTATGAGAGAGACTAATACTACTGCGATCACATAATAAATATCTTTTTTTTCTAACTTACTCATTCCGCATTCCGCACTCCGAAATCCGCACTTGATTATCTTTCTTTTTGAGCTCACCCATTTTGCTTTCCATAGTTGTTAAATCCTAAATCCCAATTTCTAAATCCTAAACAAATTCAAAATTCTAATTTTCAAAATTCAAAACACTCCGCACTCCGCATTCTGCACTTAACTACTCCGCATTCCGCATTCCGCACTCCGCACTATGATGTTTCACCCACATTAAATTACCAATGATAATTGAAATCATTACCACAATAGACAAAAGGGAAATTAGCGAGCCAATATGAAACATCTTTTTATTATAATAAAAAACCACCTCATGCTCCCCTTCCGGAACTGCCACACCCCTGAAAAGGTGATCGGTTGGAATTATCTCTGCAGGCTTGCCGTCCACTGTCGCTTTCCATGCTGGGTAATATGTGTCAGCAAGCACAAGCAGTCCGTCGGATACTGCATTTACTTTAATCTTGACATTATGAGCAGTATATTCAGTAATTTCAGTTATATCTTTCTTCCCTTTTGGCAAAGGTTTAAGTTCTGATTCAAGGTTATCTTCTATAACAGCTTCTGTCAGAGGATTAATATGTTTAAGTTTTTTCAGCCTTTCAAGTCTTTCAGGAATAACATGTACCTTATGCACTACAAATGCTCTGGGAAAAGGATTATTCAGTTTATACACATTTCCTAAATGATGTGCAGATAAGACCTTTTTTGAACCGGGATACGGAGGCTTGTCAAATGAAGCGATCACATGGGAAACTCCCATAAGCTTGAGCATCTTTCCGGGACGGATCGGGCTTGACACAACGATCTGTTCATTCGGATCCCTGTCTGAAATAGTATTGCAGTATTCCACATACCGTCTGAGCTGTGCAGGGTCATACCCTCCTGCATGGGATATATTGTCAAGGCTTCCGCGCGACAGGTCCCCTGTTTCCCGTGATGATGCTATCCTTACAGGGATAGACGAATCTTTTTTCAGCACATTCACTACACTTTTATCAAACCGGAATTTGTTGCCTGAAGAGCCTTTTATATACCTTGAAGAAGCCCAGAAAAGGTCTGCTATAATAAATACACCGATAATAACAGACAGAATTAACTTTTTATGTTTAAAATCCGTAAGAAACAGCTTAAACAGCCCTGCTGCCAGAGCAAACATGACAAAGGCTATCCACAGGCTTGCTCGTGCTGTGGAATACGATTTTTCAAGGAATTCCATATTCTTTATATTGCAGTGCATGGATACCCGGTCCCCAAGGTTGATAGAATTCTGTACCAGAACTTTCCAGAATAACGATCTCCCGCCTTCCGACTCCGTGCTTATAATAAGTACAAGCAGAATAATACATGCAATAATCGCAAGGACTTTCCATGATTTTTGAAGGAGATGTTTCAGCTTCTCTTTTTCAGAAAGCAGGCTGTTTATCATCAATCCTGTTCCTGCTGCACCTGCAAAAGCGAATAGCATCAGTATCTTTCCATGGCCTCTGAAAGAAGAAAAACCGGGTACAAATTTATATACATATTTGAAATATCCTGCATATCCTCCCAATGCCATCAATACTGCAAACAGTCCCAGTAAGGCCATGAAGAGAGGTAACCGGCTCTCACTCCGTTCGAGTTGGGAGTGGCGCCCCGAGGGAATACTCGGGACCAGCAGAGCTGGAGTGGCAAGTGGCGAGGGTAACGGTTTTTCTCTTTCACTTGTGGTTTGTTCTTCTTTTTCATCCACTCTACACCCGACACTCGACATTTTGCCCTCCGCTTGTTTTCCCCTGAATGCTCCCATGATAAGGAAAACGAGCGGCAGTATCCCTATATACGGCAGCACCTCCCACAGGAACCACCTTCCCCAGTAGGGTGAATCGGCCATGCTTCCGAAAAAGTAAGGGGCAATGTATGTAATAAAATTCTCAGGAGGGAAAGAAAAGCTTGTGGCAAACTCGTATGTTACACCTGCTGACCGCACAGAATACTGTGAAAGGTAATAAGTCGGTAAAAGCTGTACTGCTGCAACTAATGCCCCTCCAGCTCCTATTACAAATCCGGGCCACAGTGAGTCAAATACGGCCTTTATGTTTTTTTCTTCCCATACACGGCACCAGAGCCAGCCCATTGAATATATAAACACACACAGGGATGAATAATAAACCATGGCCGGATGGCCTGCAAGGATCTGTATCCCGAAAAAAAGGCTCCCTGCGCATGCCCATACGAGAGACCTGTTCCTAAACGATTTGTCAAGCGTAAAGATTATAAATGGGAGCCAGGAATACGCGCACAGTATAGTTATATGTCCCGCGTATATCCTGCTTGTTATTATCGCAGCCATCATATATACAAGCCCGGCAATGAATGAGGGAAAGGTCTTCCTTGTCAGATGAAAAATGTACAGATATACACCCAGCCATGCCAGGAACATATGCAGAATTGTGCTTAATGTAAATGCTGCTTCAGCAGACCATACAAGAAAGATAATGTTTAATGGATAGAATATAGCGCTCTGGTATACTCCGACAAACGGGTACCCGCAGAACTGATGAGGATTCCACAGGGGGATATTTCCTTTAAGCATCTCCCCGAACCCGTATGCGCGGTTGTAGAAGAACTCAAGCAGTATGTCGCTCCCGTATATCATGTCTGAGCCGAATACTCGTGCAAAAAAAAGGAGAAGGATCGCCAGCGCTGCCAGGCCTGCATATACATGCGTAAAAGGAGGCCTGGAATAGAGGGTGTCTTCAGGTAACGATTCTTTTTTTTCTACTTGGTTTTCCACTGTTTTCCTATATATATCTCAAATCAGGGAGCTTTTCCTTTATCGCGCCAGGTTATAAGGGAATTCAGTATATAGTTCCATATCGTTGCTGCTGCGATTCCCAGGAAACTCGCAAAATAGATGAGGAAGTCTATTTTATACAGAGAATAGGTTATAATATAATTTATCCCTGCACCGATTCCGCAGATAAGGAAGAACTGGATTATCTTCACCAGTACGGGCTTTTCGACTGCTTCCTTTGCAAATGTCCAGATATTGTTGAGTACGAAATTGCTCAGCATTGATACAAGGATGGCACTGACAATAACGATCCGTATATCAATTTCCGTAAAGTCCTTCCCAAGGAACAATATCAGCCAGTTTACTCCGACCCCCGACAGTCCCACAAGGCAGAATTTTAAAAACTTCAAAGGAATATATTTTCCGATTATTGACAGCTCATACAAAGAGACCAGAAAGTCAAACATCACCTTTTTATCGAGCTTGCTTTCTCCCTGTTCCCGCGGCCTGAATATATACGGCACCTGGCCTATGGCTTTGTCTTTGGGAAGGTTCTGGATAATATCCATGAGGATCTTGAACCCGCGGGGATTGAGCTTTTCTTTGATCTGCTTGTATGTCTCCTGTTCTATCATGAAAAATCCGCTCATCATATCGGAGCATCTCCGCTTCATGAGTATGCCTGCAACAAAGTTAGTCGCTTTGCTGATAAATAGTCGTGTTCTGCTCCATCCTTCTGTGCCGCCCCCTTCTGCATATCTTGTGCCTATTACCAGACCGTGCCCGTTATTTTCAATCTCTTCAAGCATATCAGGAAGTTTCGTCTCATCATGCTGAAGGTCCGCGTCTATCACAGCAAGGTATTTCCCGTTTGCGATTTCGAATGCATCAAGCACAGCAGGATACAGTCCCCTGTTCTCCATTCTCCTCAGACATCGGACATTCGGATTCTCTTTTGAAATATCTTCCGCGATTTTCCATGTCTCATCAGGAGAATCATCATCCGAAACGATTATCTCATGGGGAATATCCTTCAGTACTTCTGAAATTCTGGATATGAGAACCCCAATATTCTCTGCTTCATTGTATGTTGGAGTTACTACTGAGATTAATATCTCAGAGTGACGAGTGTCGGGTGGCACGTGGCGAGTGGATGGTTTATCAGCCATTATTAACCTTTTTATCTTCCTTTCCTTTTAACTTGTAACTCTTAACTGCTTTGTGCCTTTGTGTCTTCGTGGTTATCTGTTTTTCTTCGCAAAACAAAACGTCTTTTGCTTGAATTGCCCGAACTTATCAAACTCTACTATCTTTTCATAATTGGCATGGAGTGCCTGCATCAGCTCATCCATTGACACACCTGACTCGTCCTTCTTTATAAAATAGATCTCCCGCTGCTGCATTATCAGAACGTCTGCCTCCCTGTTCTCAAAATAGGACTTGATGATAGAATTGTCAACGCCTTTGTATTTCTTACAGTCTTCGGTGGACATTCCGAACCCGCCGAAATGGTTCTCCACTCCTATGGTAAGGCCCGGAAGCAGCTCATATCCGCCTTCATAAGCGATAATAGTGTCGAACGTGAATATTTTACCGTTCTCCCCTACATAAGGCTTTAAAACCTTTGCCATCTGCTTTATTTCTGTTATAGGAAATTTTCCGCCGCTCCTGTCAACCGGATATTCCTGGAATACCATTGACCCGAGAGAAAGCATTATCAAGACAATATAGCCTGCCACTGCCTTTCTGAGCTCGACCTTTGCAAGGAACCTTCCTGCAGTCAGTGCTATGAACATCACCATAAGAGGCATGTTTGTCGTCTGGTGCGTGGGGTATTTTATAGGTGCAGTAAAGTGTATAAGGGTAATGCCAAGATATGCCAGCAGGCAGTAGGACTCAAGTGGATAGTGCTTAAGCAAATGCGAAATGCGGGATTCGGAATGCGGAGTATCCGAGTGCGGAGTGTCTTCAGTTTCGGATTTAGAGTTTAGAATTTGGGATTTCCTGTTTGTTATTGCTATATACAGCAAATAAACAAGTGCTCCTGCAAACAGGCTATAACACACAAGCTGGTTTCCAAGCAGGTCCTTGAAATACCATGCCTCAAATACTGATACATGTGTAGTGGTAAGTCTGAAAAAGCCCCACAAGCCGAATATGACCTTTGTACTGCTTATAATGTAAAATAAAGCAAATCCTGCCAGCATTGTACCGAACACGGATGCAAGGGACAGTTTCAGGTATTTCTTGTTCCGTCTGCTTTCAAAATAGAGATAGAACGGGAACAAAATAACTACAGGAAGCATGGCAGCACGCACGCCCACTGAAAGGGCCATTATTAATGAGGATAGTATATATTGCACTTTCAATGATTTCCCGCATACTGCACAGTATAAAGCAAGCGTGTATACGAATATTGAAAGTGACTGGGTCTTTACATTGGTTGTATCAAATGAATAACTCAGGTTAAGTGACATAAGTATCAGGAGCAGTACCAGGGAATGCCTGTTCCCCTTTTTCAATACTATCAGGCTCATGAATATAAGTGCTGCAAATCCAAACAGAAATGAAAACCAGCGTGCTACAGCAAGAGAGTTGCCGAATACGGCACTGATTATTCCGTATACATACAGCATTGCAGGAGGTTGCCAGAAGGCGAAGTCTTTATATGGGACCTGTCCCTTTATTGCCAGTGTGGAGGAGTAAAGGTAATTTCCTTCGTCACACGTATATCTGCCAGTATATAGAATTAGTATATGCGTGAGGATATAAATACTAATCAGAATCGCAGAAATAATAAATATAGGATTATTGTATCTAAATTTTAACATCTTATTATTCTGCAATCCGAAACTCTAAATCCTAATATTCTAAACTCTAAACAAACCATAGATATAGTAGAGGGGTTAGGGTCAGGAAGCCGGTTTAGTAGTTAGGCAAAGGCAAGGTTAAAAAGACCTGGCCCAATGACCTTACCCAAACCGGCATCTTGACCTTTACCCTTTGACCATTTTTCTTTGCTTCGTGCTTAGGATTTCCCCTTTGGGGTCATTCTACATTGACCGCCAATATTTCCTTATTCACCGTAGATGCAAACACAAGCGAACCGTCCATCGCTATCGGGTTGCGGATCTGCGCGTTTACCTCGTACTTTTTCACAGGCAGTCCTGCTTTTTTGTCTATCCTGTAAATCACACCGCTCTGAGTTGAAACATATACACTTTTTTCGTCCTCGACAGCCGCTCCGCGCGCAAAAGCAAGCTTGTCCTCGGGGAATTTCCAGTTGATCGTTCCGCTGCCGGCGTCAATGGAATACAGGTAGTCGCTTGTTATATACACATTCCGTTTGTCAAAACATATCTCATTCTGCGGCACTCCGTCTACAGATACTTCCCATTCCGTTTTTCCGGTTTCTGCGTTTATTTTGTATATCTGACCGGAGTTCGTGCCTGTGTACAACTTTCCCTTCCTGTATGTGAGGAACATGGTCTCTCCGCTTATGCCGGGCTCTGTCCATACTGTCTCTTTTTTCGACCAGTCTATGCACACGGCGTTTCCGTTTTCCGCTGTGAAATATGCCCGGCTTCCCCTGATCTCGGGAGGGTAGTTACTGTTGGGGAATTCTATCTCAATAATCTGTTTTATTGTGCCCTTCCCTCCTGACAGGACGTACAGTCCGCTTTTTGGAATGGATGCAAACACGTTATCTCTGTATACCGTTACACCGAACGCATCAAGAGGCGATCTTTTTTTCCGGCCAAAGGAGTTTCTCAACCTGTGGTTCCATACGCGTTTGCCGCTGCTTACGCTGAACGCAGAAATGTTTCCCCGATCCTGCACAACATATAATAGACCCCTTCCCAGTATCGGGCTCTGTATGGGCTGGGACCAGGTCTTTGACCGTGATATCACCTCTCCTGTCTCTTTTTTGAGGGATATAACCTGAAAGTCGCTGCATGCTATATACAGGGAGTTTCTGCATACGATCGGCTTTCCGCATACGCTTCCTCCCAGTCTGACTTTCCATTTGACAGCTTCTTCTATCGGTATCTCCGTCTGTGGGCTCCTCCTGATCCCTTTTTCAGGCTTTTTTCCGTATTCTGAAGGATCGATCGCTGTTTTTGCAAAGTCGATCTTCTCTTTTTCTTCTTTTGTGTAGGTAATATGTTTTGCAGTACTGTCAGGTCCTGGTATGAATAATGGATCCGAATACGCATTGTCAGAAGAAGAAGCTTCTGTTCCGTTGTCCTTTTCGCCATCGGGATCATCCTGGTTTGCAGCCTGTTCTTCTCTTTCCCGCGCTTTTTGTATTTTATGCTTAATGATCGGCGGGAGGAATACTATCGCAAATACGATTATTCCTCCGGCTGTCGTTCCAAGAATAAAACCGCTGTTTTCTTTGAACCAGCTTAGTATTTTTGACATTTATTTTCTCCCTGTTCCGAATATTCTTCTGTACAAAATGATATGATATCATGAAAATTCAAAATGTCAATGTTGTTATATGAATTTCTGCAAACTATTGGAATAAGGTTTAAGAATGCGCTTGATTCAAGGTATTTTTTGATTAATTGTGCAGGAATCGGGGTTATTTTTGATCCATTTCGTACGACAAAAAGCGTGGTAATTAATTCGACGGGGATTCGAACCGTAACAATTAAAATGTAAATCCTATTCTTATATTAGGTCGAATATCTACTTTTTTTATGCCTATGTCATAATTCTCTTCAGTTTGAAAAATAATATTTTTATTTCCTATTAAAATAATAAATCCAAAATTTACTGTAAAACAATATCTTGATTCAGAAGTATTTAGACCACCAATTCCCCACCCAATTCCTAAATGATATCCTGTATCATTTTTATATTCTTTTGAAGCTAAATCTTCTATATTAATATCAGAATAAAAAGTTCCTAATTCCCAATAATAAGAAAAACCGTCATCCTTAATATGATAATAATATTTCGCACCTAAAAAATATATATTGATATCACCTCTTAAACTCGAATCATTATCCGAATCGTTCAAAAACGTTTGACCTGTCCAGTTCCATTCTCCCTCAATCCATAATTTAGAAGATATTTTTCTTTCATATGAAAAGCATAAATTTGGAGTGTTTAATAAAAGCAAAGGATGGATATAAATAGAATTATTATTTTTTATTTCATATTTATTTTCGTTTTTTCTCAATTTATTTTCAGATTTTATTTCTTGAGAAAATAAATCAATACCAATAATAAAAATAAAAAATAAATAAAGTAATATTTTATTATTATTCATATTTTATCTAAAAACAAATCAAGTTATATGCATTATTTTAATTTATCTGCCAAAACCACTTGACACATCACCTAATTTAACTTCAACACCAAAAGTACCAGTCATGCCCATTTCATCTTCTCCAATTTCTTCCATTCCTAAATATATTTTCAATCTTTCATTTTCCCATGTAGCTTTATATCTGGTCATACCATTCTCATAAACGTTGCTGTGCATTGCTTCTACACCCCATTTCCCATATTTTTCTGATTTATATACTATTCCTCCCCGTATTGCATATGAATCTTCACATAATTCCACCTGCCCTTCAACCGGTTCACCGCTTGAACGAATTATTCCTACTTCTAATTTTATATCTGCTTTAGGATATCGCCTTTTTAATCCAGCTTTAAATTGAATTATATTTTCCATTAAAGGTGACATATGTGCTTCACCGCCAGCATATAAAGCGGTATCATCACATCTTCCAGCACACACATAACATCTAACGTTTGCAAATATTCCTTTTATTGATGTTGCATATGGATAAAATTTCGAATGATCCATATTTCCTCGTGGCCAATCTATAAAAAATTCAAAAGTATCTAAGCAACTTTCAAGCGTTGATCTGTTTGCTACAACTGTTCCCAAAGAAAAACCTCCAAGTACCTCAACACCTCCAACTTCTCCCAATACACTATCTTCATTATATCCTCCGGATACATATCCAGTAACACTATCTTCTCCAACAATGGTCCCAAATGAAGTTCCTATGCTTTTAATTTCTTTTTCTACTTCAAAAATCTCATGGGCCCATGAGGTTGGCTCTCCTAATCCTAAAGGATCTACTTTTAACGGTATAAACCAACTTGTATAAACATTCATTCCATTAATAAAATCCAACGGATCGCGGTTTATAAACCTTCCAACCTCCGGACTCATCCACCGATTTCTGAAATAAATCAAATCGGTATCGTCGCTGTCGTCATGATAACGTCCGGTGAAACCATAACTATCATCCAGTGATCCTGGATTACTGACTACAGTTCTCTTACCATAAGGATCATATCTGTAGGTTGTTTTAGGTGTGCCTCCTGTGTCATCAACAATTGCATATACAGAATACCTGAAATCCTGCAAGTAATAGTATACATCCGATCCATCGTCAAACAGGATAAGCTCATCAATAAATTGATTTCCGTGGACATAGTTCCGGTCAATAGAACCATCCACATATTCCTCAATCACATGAGCATCCGACCAGACATATTCGATGGTCTCGTCGTTCCCGTCAATATCGCCATCGTCATCTGAATCATACTCTTTTCTCACACGCTGATTATTTACGTCATAGATGAAGATCGCTTCGTCGTTGGTCCCACCACTTGTGCCCACTTTAATTTTTGTCAACCTGTTCAAATCATCCCAATAGAATTCTTTTACAACAGGCGTTCCCTGAGGATCATCAGTCCATTTGGTAAGGTTGCCGTTTTTATCATACAGGAAATCCGCGTCGTTGTTTGTATCTATGGCTGTTACTTCATTCACGGAGTTGTGAGTCCGTGTTTCCGTTGTACCGTAATCTGTGAATT
>Ga0272441_10012179_pt1 | contig 12618 bp, 12 predicted proteins | sample SSMProp6N_FD_193582 | JGI IMG/M metagenome (GOLD analysis project Ga0272441, IMG submission 193582) | Marine sediment archaeal communities from Little Sippewissett salt marsh, Falmouth, MA, United States - SSM-Prop-6N | ecosystem: Environmental > Aquatic > Marine > Wetlands > Sediment ...
CTGCAGAAACCGCGGTCAAAGCTTCTAATGCCGCGATGAAGGTTTTGGGAAGCTATAGTTATTCAAGTGAATATCCTGTGGAACGATTTTTCCGGGATGCCAAATCATTGCAGGCGGTTGAAGGTACCTCTAACATTCAGAAAGTAATCATCGCCCGAAATGTTATTAAGTAATTAAGAATGTTTCCATAAGGAGGCTAAAATGAATATAGTTGTTTGTGTAAAACGCGTTCCGGATACGGAAACGAAGATAAAAATTGGTGGAGATGGCAAAGATATTGATCCCGCCGGAGTCGAATACGTTATTAATCCCTTTGATGAGTTTGCTGTTGAGGAAGCTATCCAGATTAAAGAAAAATCAGGAGAGGGTGAAATTAGCATTCTTTCCTTGGGGACTACCGATGCTCAGGTTATCATGAGAAAGGCGTATGCAATGGGAGCTGAAAAAGGAACGCATCTAAGTGATGACTCTGCTAATCCGGATAATTTAGCTGTGGCTAAGTCACTGGCCGCTCAACTGAAAGAGATGTCTTTTGACATGGTACTGTTTGGCAAACAGGCGGTTGATGATGACAGCGCAGCTGTAGCTGTTCAGGTGGCTAAATTATTAGACATCCCGATTGTAACCAGAATTATAAAATTAGATATTTCAGACGGAAAAGCCACCGTAGAAAGAGAAAGTGATGCCGGGAAAGAAATTCTTGAAGTTGCATTACCAGCCGCTTTTGCTGCTGAAAAAGGATTAAATGAGCCTCGTTATCCCAAACTTATGGACATCATGAAAGCCAAGAAGAAGCCTCTTGACCAGAAGGAAGCTCAGATGGATGCAGCGAAGATGGAAATTCTGAAGATGGAATACCCGCCCGAGCGTCCTCCGGGAAAGATCGTTGGAGAAGGAGCTGAGGCTGTACCTGAACTCGTGAATTTATTAAAGAACGAGGCCAAAATGATATAGTATGTTTGGGTACAAAACTTGTAAAATAAGTCAATATTGTGGAGGTTCAGATGGCAAATAATGTTTTAATTTATGCAGAACAAATGGGCGGGAAATTTCGTCCAACCGCCTTTGAGGCTGTTTGTCAAGGTAAAAAGATAGCTCAGGAACTTGGTGGCGAGGCTATAGCCGTTGGTATCGGTTCCGGGATTGAGGATCCTGCGTCTTTAGGGCAATATGGTGCTGATAAGGTTATTGTCGTAGACAATGAAAAATTAAAGGATTTTACGGTAGATGCTTATGGGAAAGCATTTGCCGACGTAGCCGGCAACAATGATCCTGCGGTTGTATTAATGTCGGCAACGTATCAGGGAAAGGATCTGGGCGGTTATGTTTCAGCAGCACTTGATGCTCCAATTGCCGCCGATTGTACTGAGTGGCTGGTTCAGGATGGAAAAATCCAGGTTAAACGGCCGACCTATGCCGGCAAAGCTTATGTATCCATCGGTTTTACTGGAGACGTGTCGGTTATTTCTATTCGTCCTAAGGTCTTTGCCCTTGATGAACCGGACGCTTCAAAGAGCGCCAACGTTGAAAATCAAGATGCCGCTTTTTCCGACAGCGATTTTCGAAGTATTGTAAAAGAAATTATTGCAAAAGCCGGTGGAAAGATTGATGTTTCCGAGGCTGATATCATTGTGAGCGGTGGACGCGGGATGAAAGGCCCTGAAAATTTCAATATTTTAGAAGAGATGGCTGAATTGCTGGGGGCAGCGGTGGGCGCATCGCGTACTGTCGTTGATGAGGGTTGGAGAGAACATGCCGACCAAGTTGGCCAAACTGGGAAAGTCGTTTCGCCCAAGCTCTATATTGCCTGTGGTATTTCGGGAGCAATTCAGCATTTGGCGGGGATGAGAACGTCCAAATGTATTGTGGCTATAAACAAAGATCCTGATGCGCCGATTTTTAATATCGCAGACTATGGTATTGTCGGGGATCTTTTTCAAGTCGTACCGGCCATGACGGCGGAGTTGAAAAAGGTTTTGGGCAGTTAAGAGATAATTGGTGTTCTTTTGTTGCTAAAATTTGAAAACCAAGAAGGAAGAGGCTCATGTTACCAATAGCAGGCAAGATTTTTCTATTAGTGTTGATAGCTGTTACCGTTTACTTTTTTGTCCAGCGGGCAAAGTATCTTATTGACCTTCTCAAATTGGGCACTCCCGAAGATCGGTCTGATAATCCTCAGGAAAGATGGAAATTCGTCTTGGGACAGGTTCTTCCCCAGCGTTGTGCTACCAAAAATGTTACCAAGAAGGATTTAGCTGGGGTAGGCCACCTGCTTCTGTTTTATGGCTTCTCCGTTTATGTAATAAGCTATGGATTCCATATATTCGAAGCCTTTTACGATAAGTTATCGCCTGCTTTGTTCGGATCAGGATTCAACAATCTTTTCTTTTTTGTGCTTGATACGGCTGGGCTGGTAGTTATTGCTTCGATTATCTGGGCGGTCATACGGAGGTATATCGTCAGGCCTGATCGGTTGGAAGCTTCGATGGATGCGGGAGTTATTCTGGTTGTTGTTTTTTGCCTTATGATTATGAGCTTTTCGGTTGAAGGATTTAGGTTGCTCGCTGAGGAAACTCCCTTTGCTGACTGGGCTTATATGGGTAATGCTTTTTCACAGTTTTTTGCGAATATGGGATTGCAGGAACGTTCCCATACACTCTTTTATGTGCTTTGGTATTTACATATGATCGTGGTCTTCGGCTTTGGAATTTATATTCTTTACTCAAAGCATCTTCATGTATTGGCGGCGCATCCCAACCTGTATTTTCACTCCACGAAGCCTAAAGGTTCGCTTGCGCCGATTGAAAATATGGAGGAAGCCGAGCGGTTTGGTGCCTCTGATATTACCCATTATTCTTGGAAACACCTGCTTGACCTGTATGCATGTACTGAATGCGGCTGGTGCAGTGAAAATTGCCCGGCGAATATTAGCGGAAAAGCATTAAAACCGAAAGATGTTATTCATAATATGAAAGAACATCTCTTAGCCACCGGGACGGATTTGCTTGCTAAAAAAGCTGAAGAGACCCAGGCCGATGAAGAAGAGCCGAGTTTAGTTCGCGCGGTGGTTACTGAGGATGAGATTTGGGACTGCACTAATTGTATGGCGTGTATGGAAGTCTGCCCGGTTGCTATTGAACACGTCAACAAGATAGACGAAATGCGCCGTTACCTGGTTTTGATGGAGAGTAACTTTCCGCAAGAGGTTCAGGTGGTGTTTAAGGGTATGGAAACCAATAGCAATCCCTGGGGTATAGGAATGTCTACCCGGGCTGACTGGGCAAAAGATTTAGGCGTTAAAACTCTTGCTGAAGACAGCGACGTTGATGTTTTATTGTATGTCGGTTGTTCCGGCGCATTTGATGATCGTTATAAAAAAGTATCGGTTGCCATGGTTAAGATTCTTCAGGCAGCAGGAGTTAAATTTGGTATTTTGGGAACCGAGGAAGGATGTTGCGGTGATTCAGCGCGGCGTATCGGAAATGAGTATCTTTACTGGATGATGGCTCAACAGAACATTGAGGTTTTCAATGGCTACAATGTCAAAAAAATCCTCGTAACCTGTCCCCACGGCTATAATACGTTAAAAAATGACTATCCGCAGTTTGGCGGAGAATATGAGGTGATCCATCATACCGAGTTTATTTTAGACCTTATTAAAAACGGGCGGTTAAAATTGAAAGGTGATTTGGCGAAGACGATCACCTACCATGATTCCTGCTTTTTAGGAAGATACAATACAATTTATGAACAGCCCCGAGAGATTCTTGGCGCCATCTCTACTACTAACTTGGTCGAAATGGAGCGAAACCGAAGGTTTGGTTTCTGTTGTGGCGCTGGCGGAGGAAGGATGTGGATGGAAGAAGATCGGGGGGAGAAAATCAATGAAATACGGACTGAAGAAGCCCTTTCAACAAACCCCGATATGATTGCCACTGCTTGTCCGTTTTGCATGACTATGTTTGAAGACGGCCTTAAAGCTAAGAATGCTGAAGAGAAGGTGAAAGTTTCAGATATTGCTGAATTAGTAGCTGATCAGTTAATTTAAAAATATAAAAGGAGGAAATAAAAGTGAGTGTAGAAGTTAATGCCCCTATGGTTGGGAAAATTCTTTCTGTCAAAGTTGAAGTTGGCCAGAGTGTGAGTGAAGATGATGAAATGTTTGTTATCGAAGCTATGAAAATGGAGATACCAATTGGCGCTCCGGCAGCCGGTACGGTGAAAGAGATTAAAGCCGAGGCTGGCAAGTCGGTGGAAAGCGATGAGGTTTTGGCGATCATCGAATAAGCGTTAAAATAGAAAAAATGTTTTATAAAAAAGGTTGGCGCATTTTGTGACAGCCTTTTTTATGTACATTCAGTAGCACGAAAGTTAAATACGTGCTATTGATGTTGTGCTAAGGGGCGCATGTTCCAATGAATATATTTGCAAATGCTTTCATATTATTATTTCTGATTTGCGTTACTTTTTCAGGTCGTTTGGTTGCTTGCGATGAAGGTAATAACGAAAAAGAAGCGTTTGATCTGGATGAGATTGTGGTAACCGCAACCAAATCCAAAAAGAAAGTTGCGGACGTCACCTCATCTGTCAGTGTTATCGATACGGAAGAGATTGAGGCTTCCAATGATAATTACGTTATGGATATTATCGGTAAGTTACCAGGTGTATTTGTTCAGAAAGATAATATTTACGGTCGTCAGGGGATCCAAATTCGGGGACTTGGTTCTAACTGCCGGCGTCTTCAGACGTTAATTGACGGAAGACCGGAGAAGATGGGGATTTTCGGCTGCACCATAACGCAGACCCTTCCCCTTTCCAATGTGGAACGGATTGAGATTATCCGGGGGCCGGAATCAGCTTTGTATGGCAGCGATGCAATGGGTGGTGTCGTTAATATTATTACCAAGCGGATGAGGGAGGATGGGTATGAAACGGATGGAATTCTGTCTTTCGGTGGTTATGATATATATCACGGGCAGCTCAATCACGGAGGAAAAAAAGGAGATTTTGACTATTATTTTACTTTTGACCAGAAATATATGGATGGGCATCGGGCAAATTCTCGCTACAAAGGCTATAATGTTACCGGAAGAATGGGCTACCAGCTCAATGAAGTATACCGGTTAGAATTTTCGTCGAAACACTTTGATGATGAGGCTTATGATCCGGGGCCGGATTCGGCTCCCTTTACTCATGATGATCGGAAAGAGTATAACCGATCATCGTTTGATCTCGATCTAACCGCAGCCTGGGAAAAGGTCGATGCTTCCATAAAATTATTTCAAAGCAGAGGGCACCATCGATTTACCATGCCGACCATTCAAGACTACTGGCATTCGAGAGATCGGATAACCGGTGCATTGTCCAAAGCCTCGATAGATGTTTTCGGAAACGGCGATATTGAAGATAACCTTCTCATCGGCTATGATTGGTATCGGGAATTTGGGAAAACCCAGGAGCCGTGGAATTCATCCGTTCCAACACCTCCATACCATCCCGGCCACTGGCATCGAACGAATCATGAGATGTATCTTTTTAATGAGCTGTTATTCGGGAATATGATCAATACGGTGGGGGGGCGATTGCATTATGATCAGGTTGCTGATTGGGAATTTATGCCCCATTGGGGAATGCTTTGGCATATCAGTTCTGATACACGGTTGAGGGGGAAGATATGTAAAGGTTTTCGGACACCAAAGTTTAATGAGCTCTATCTCTTCCCACCGGCTACCGAAGATTTAGACCCGGAAAAAGTCTGGAGTTATGAAATCGGTATCGACCAAAATGTTACAAACCGGCTGAGATTGGAGGTCAACTTCTTTTATATGGATGTTGATAATTTTATCCAGCGACGGTTTAATTCCTCCCCGCCTCCCCGTTATCTTTTTCTGAACACAGGCAGCTTTGTGATAAAAGGAATAGAGACCGGCTTCAACCTGAGATTGTTGTCTAATCTGGATATAACATTTTACCACACATTTATGAATGTCGGCAATTCGAGGGACGATAAAATAAGCATTCCGAACCATAAATTAGATACCCTGATAGATTATAGATGGCGGGACTTCAGTATTTCGTTTGGCTGTGAATACGTAGCCGGACTTTATGAAGAAAATGAAACGACCGGTGCCGTTGAGAACGTGGATGATTACGTTGTGGCAAACCTCAAGGCTTCATACTGGCTCAATAGCGAGTGGCAGGCTTTTCTCGGAATCGATAATATATTTAATTCGAATTACGAAATGTATCCCGAATATCCCATGCCGGGTACCACCGTGATCAGCGGTCTCCGGTTTCAATTTTAGAGAGCTAAAATGAACAAGAAAAAATGGTCACTGTTGATTAGTGTCATAATTTCTCTGCTTTTTCAGATTACATTTTTTAACATTTCTTCTGGTGAGGAAATACAAGAAAGGCTTAAAATTGTGGCCACTACCTCGATGCTTGGAAATATTACCAAAGCGATCGGGAAAGATAACGTCGAGGTGGTAACCATTGTTCCTTCCGGACTGTGTCCGGGCCATTTCGATATTTGTCCGAAACACGCTCAACTGATAGAAGATGCCCGCGTCGTTTTGGACCATGGTTTCGAGGGGGAGCTGTTTCTTGATAATATGTTGCGGTCGAACAGAAACTCTGATTTGCGAAGGCTTTCCTTGAAAGTGAGCAAATACTTAATGGTGCCTGAGTTTCACCTGCGGGCAGTCGATGAAATCGCCCAATTTATTGGTTCTATTGATTCGGTTGATAAAGATATATTTCTGTTGCAGGCGGCGAGGTATAAAGAACACGTCAAGTATCTCAGTGAGGCGGTTACGCGAGAACTTACCAAATTAGAACCAAATAAGATTAAGGTGGTCGCTTCAGAAATGCAGGCTGAATTTGCCGAGTGGTTAGGCTTCAATGTTATTTCCATTTTTGGACGGCAGGAAGAAATGAGCCCGAGAGATCTTTTGAAAATTACCCACATAGCTAAGAATGAAAACATAAAGATCGTCATTGACAATTTGCAAAGCGGCTCAAAGATTGGTAAACAGCTTGCTGAGGATATCGGGGGTAAACATGTGATACTTACCAATTTCCCTCGGGGTGATTCGTATCTTGAAGCACTCAAAGAAAATGTGGACAGGTTAATACAGGCATGTGAATGGGTACAATCATCGAGATAAAAAATGTTACCGTCTCCTATAGAGAATGCGTGGCGCTCAAGGATGTTAGTTTGACTGTTAAAAAAGGCACGTTCTTGGGGGTGATTGGCCCCAATGGAGCTGGAAAGACGACCCTCCTCACGGCGATAAATGGGCTCGGAAAGATTGTTTCGGGAACGGTTAACGTCTTGGGATTGAATTTAAAAGAAAATGAGCATCAGCTTAGAAAAGAGATCGCCTATGTTCCCCAGAGTTACAACATTGATCCCCGCCTACCCATATCAGTTCATGATGCTGTCAAGATAGGGAGGACCGGGAGGGTTGGCCTGTGCAGAAAGCTTAAAACCAATGATTACCGAGCGATTGATAGGGCATTAGATCTTGTCGGTGTAGGCAACCTTAAGAACAGACCGATCGGCCATCTTTCGTCGGGAGAACAGCAAAAGGTGGCTATTGCAAGAGCGTTGCTTCAGGAACCAAAAGTTATGCTTCTGGATGAACCCACCAGTAATTTAGATCCCGGCGCTCAGCAGGAAATTATCGAATTGATTCAAACAATCTACCGCAATAATAAACTGACCGTTATTTTTGTAACCCATATATTGCGACATCTGCCGGATTCCTGTAAGGAACTTATCTTTCTAAGACGAGGGAAAATCATTTACGCCGGAGGCTTCAAAGAAAGTTTAAAAAAAGAACTTCTTTCTCATCTTTATCATTGTTCTATCGAAGCGCTGGCACTTTAGAGGAATATAAACAGTCGGGACACGTTTCATTTCTGTCTTTTAAATTTGTACCGCACTGATCAAATCAAAAACCATTCATTCAAGGTTGTGAATCGTGGTTGATATATTTCAATACGGATTTATGCAAAGAGCAATCGTCGCTTCTCTCTTGGGAGGAATGAGTTGCGGCATAATCGGGGTATGGATTATAATGATGCGGATACCATTCGTCGGGGTGGCAATGTCGCATGCTGCGTTTGCCGGGGCGATATTCGGACTCCTCTTTAAGATAAATCCTCTGGGGATGGCACTTGTTTTCTGCATTGGCTCGTCAGCGCTTATCGGCCCCTTAACTGAAAGGGCCGATGTCGATCCCACCGTCTCGGTCGGCATAATTTTTTCGATAGTGCTGGGATTGGCGTTTTTAGGCATGAGTTTGATCGAAGGTCCAAAGACCGAAGCCCTGAATCTTATGTGGGGTAGCATCCTTACGGTATCGACGAACGACCTGAAACTGCTTTTTCTGACGACTGCCGTGCTTCTGCTTGGTTTGAGTATCTTTTTCAAAGAGATTCAGGCAGTGCTCTTCAATCGGGAGATCGCCCGGGCGATAGGCATTCCGGAAAAGACGATTTTCTACTCATTGCTGTTTTTCAGCGGCGTGGTAGTTACGTTTAATTTGAATTCAATCGGAGGGATTTTGATTTTCTCCTTGATAATTAATCCACCCTCAGCGGCGTATCAACTTACCTACAAATTAAAAACCATGTTCATCCTTTCGGCAGTTTTTGGGGTGTTATCATGTTTCCTCGGACTTTTGTTTTCCTGCCTTTTTGATGTTCCCTCGGGAGCGGTTATTATTATCGTATCGTCAGTGCTGTTTGGCATCTGCCTGGGCTTTTCCCCCAAAAGAAAAGTAAGCCTTGGAAAAAAGCAATCACAATGAGCAACGCTGGAATAAAATAATCGTCGTTTCCCTGAGACTTGTTTCTGTTGCTACTGGCTGTTGATTTTATCTTTTTAACCTAATAATTAACTCCCCAGAGGACAGAAGTTATTGGCGTCGAGGAGATATGCAGCTCCGGCAACAGACACACCATAAAAGAGTACGGGCTTCTTTCCCATAAAGTCTTTCATGGTATCATTCACCACGGTACTTCCGGTAACAATCAGAAGGTCGCACCAGTCGATGTTTTCCTGAGAATGTTTGGTGCTCTGAATGACAACGCCGTATTTGTTTTCTCCGACATTCCTTTCGTCCATATCCGTAATCCGAAGTTCGAAGTTCTGTGCCAAAGCTTCAGCCATTCGCGGTTGAAAGCCGACCAACGCTATTTTCGGATTTCCATATTCATTCTGGATTTTTGCAACCAGCATCTGACTGCATTCCCGCGGCGTTTTGTCCTTGCAGTGAATATTCCCTTTAATTAACCCCGCATATCGAAGAACTGCATTGAGCGTCGCAATGAATATGGCGCGGCGGAAGTTGTTTGTTAGGTCCATCGAAAGCACTTCGTTCAGGGTGCCGTGAAAATTGCCGAACATATCGGTGAATGCATGGCCTTTTGCGCCACGAAATTCAGCTTCGACAATTCTCTCCCTCCCCTTCATAAGGGGATAATCAGCATCTTCAGGATTACCGATGGCTTCTTCCGGGGTAAGAGTTTTTGCCTTGACGTCGATTTCCTCAGCACCCCACTTATGATTTTCAACAATAGCATTAAATTTATCCTTTAATATTCCGAACATAATTATTTCTCCACTCTTATTTTGTTGATACATTGATTTCAGTAAGTTTATTCATTCATGACTCGAATCCATTTTAATTTTAATCCCAGGAAGACTTCTTTCCCTCGCTCTAACTCCATATCTTCAAAAAGTTCCCGGTGCAACTCAACCTGAAAATTAATGTTCCCGGTTTTAACGGCAACCTTAAGCATAAAGACAGAGGGATCCATATCTATGTCAACAATGATCCCTTTCAACATGTTTATGTGTGGTTCCGGTGGCTTTTCCCGGTAGAGATTAATGTGACCGGGGTGAATGGCAATTTTTTTTACCGTTCCACTTTCATGAGGAATAACGATTGGTATTTCATTACCGATTCCCACTTCCATCAGCCCGTCACCCAGATATTTGGAGTAGGAGCATGCCACTATGTTTGGTTCACCGATAAATTCTGACACCGCCCTGTTTTCAGGGTTGAAGAATATCTCGTCATAGGTTCCGACTTGTTGAATTTTACCATGGTAAAGGACGGCTATTCTATCGCCCATTTCTTCGGCTTCTTCAAAGTCGTGGGTTACATAGACGGTGGTTATGCCCAATTTCTTCTGGATACGCTGAAACTCCATTCGAAAATATTTTGAAAACCTCATGTCAATACTGGCCAGAGGCTCATCGAGCAACAGGGTGTTGGGAGAGGTCGCAAGCGCTCGAGCTAATGCTACCCGTTGCTTTTCTCCACCACTTAAATCCTTAGGATAACGGCGGGAAAGATGATTTATTCGCATCAAGGAAAGCAACTGCTCTACCCGGTCAGTTATTTTGCCTTGCTGAGATTTCTTTATTGTTAAGCTATACGCTATGTTCGCGGCAACATCGAGATGAGGAAACAAAGCCAGACTCTGAAAAAGATAACCCACCCCCCGATTGACAGTGGATACCCTATCCACTGGGCTGTCATCAAACAATACCGATCCTTTATAAGGAGCTAATCCCGCAATTACATTAAGAATTGTTGTTTTTCCCGAACCAGTCGGACCTAAAAGCACTAATAATTCTTTGTCAAGTATTTTCAGACTCAGATCATCGAGAATGTAGTTATTGATTCCTTTGAGTTCTATAAGAGGCATTTTATTTCCAGTGGCTGGTTAATTTGTGTTCCATAAAAAGAAAAAATCTTTCAAAGGAAAAGCACATCAGAGAAAGAACCATCAAACACACAATGATGATATCGACCCGGATTAAACTCTGTGCTTTCATAAGCAAAGCTCCGATTCCGGTCGGAATAGCAACCATTTCAGCCGCAATGATTACGCGCCAGGCCATACCGGCTTCTAACCGCAAGCCGGTGAATATATTGGGTAGCGCCAAGGGCAACACAACAGTCGTCAAAATTTTTCTTTTAGATGCTCCTAAGGTTTTAGCAGCCATGATGTAGTCTTGCTTGACGGATTTGATTCCCGTCACAGTATTATAAAGAACCGGGAAAAAAGAACAGATAAAGATTATGGCGATTGGCAAGATTTCGCCAATGCCAAGCCAAAGCATCAGGATTGGAAGCCATCCTAATGCGGGAATCGGGTAGAACAGGCTGAAGATCGGGTGAAGGGTTTTATTGACAATATCTTTCCAGCCCATAATTATGCCGACCATAAGACCAGCAATTGAACCGGTGGTGAAACCTATCAAAACTCTAACCAGGCTGCGGAAAAAGTTTTCTACAATAACTCCATTGATTATTAACGCATAGAATTCTTTCATTACTGTCGTAAAAGGAGGGAAAAAATAATGACCCGGTATTAATTTCAATCGGACGATGATTTCCCAAAGTGCCAGAAAGATGACAATCGGAACAAGACCCCATGCTCTGTATCTTCGTAGTTTATTGTTCATTATTGAGCCACCTTAAATCTATAATTTCCTCAGCCTTAAATTGTTTCATATAGCCCAAATTCGCCATATAATCAATAGATTTCTGAATCTGTTCAGGATCAATATCGGTAGTACATTCCATTCTATCACTCAACGATCTCAATATAACATTTGGAGTAATATCCATTCCGCTGGCTAACGTTCCTATCTTAAGCGGCAGAACTTCTTTCCCGGCAACCGTTAATGCTTCAGCGGCAATTCTGGACGCATCTTCAGGATGTTCATAAATATATCGGATTCCACGCTCGGTTATTTTTACTAATTTCTTAACTATTCCCGGATGGTTTTTAATAAGATCTTCCTTCACTATTAAAACACTTCCCTGCATGTCCGGCCAGACTTCTTCAGCAGTCAGTAGGACATTAAAACCTAATTCCTCACCCATTGTGGGGAATTGTTCACAGCAAAAACCCGCATCTATTTGCCCCATTTTAAGAGCAAGCAATATTTTGGGCGGCGGCATTCGTACAATTTTTTTTAAAATATCGACTTCATCCAAATGATAGGTATCGATCATTTTGTGCATTAGCACGTCAGGAGGGCTGCCTTCTCTTGGACAGCCGATGCGAATATTCGTGCTTTCCAAGTCAGTTAGGTTTTGTATCTTTTTGGGGTTCACCAGCAATCCATAGCCATATTTATGAGTTCCGGCAACGACCTTGAGTGGCACCTTCCCGTTTGCGTAAGCACTGAGGGCCGGTATTAAACATACATAAGCAACATCAATATCTCCTCTTACCAAGGCGGCAGCAAGAGCCATGCCGGTAATATAGTTATTAAAAGCGCTGATGTTTAAACCTTCGGCCTCAAACCAGCCCTTATGTTTTGCTATGTGAGCGCAGGCTGCGTGATCCACGAACTCAACCGCCATACCGATGGGCGGTTCTTCGGTGCACTCACCATTTACATCAAGCAGAAAACAATATACTATGAATATCACGCTAAAAATCAAGGAGAGCTTTTTCATTGGTCTTTCCCTTCCGTTTAAAATTTATTGAAACGATTGATTTATCTCAGCTCATTACAATATTCCCCAAGAAAACAGATACTGCCACTGAAAGAAGATCCAGTCGGCCTGTTTGACGGAG
>Ga0272441_10012180_pt1 | contig 12617 bp, 12 predicted proteins | sample SSMProp6N_FD_193582 | JGI IMG/M metagenome (GOLD analysis project Ga0272441, IMG submission 193582) | Marine sediment archaeal communities from Little Sippewissett salt marsh, Falmouth, MA, United States - SSM-Prop-6N | ecosystem: Environmental > Aquatic > Marine > Wetlands > Sediment ...
CCAGAGCCCGGTCCACGAACAGCTGGCGAACTGCGGGGATCGATTCCAGATGGAAGTTGTACCTCTCCGCCAGCACCGCCTCGGAAACCGCCCTGCCCGCCTGCAGTACCGCCCTCCGTATGATCTCTCTGCACAGCTGCTCCGCGGATTCGATCCCGCTCTTCGCGCTGCGGATTCCCCGGCTCCACGCTGCCTCTCCGCCCCGGCAGTGCAGCATCAGCTCCGCCCCCAGCAGCGCCGCCTCCCGGGACCAAGATGTGTGCAATCCCAGAACGTGAGCCGCGTCCGTTGGCGTGAATCCGGAAATGGCGACGTACCCCAGAGTCAGCAGGCGCTGCAGCTGGGTTTCCAGCAGATACGGGGACTCGCTTCCCTGAAACAGGACCTCCAGAGCCACGGGCCGCTCTCCTTCCAGGCTCATGAGAATCCGCTGCTGGGACTCGTCCAACGCCCCCGAACGCTCCCGCCAGGGCCTCTGTATCAGAGCGAAACGCGCGGCGTAACGATCGTCCGTGCGTCTTTTCAGCTGGCGTTTCAGCTGTTCCAGGATCTCGGGATGCTCGCAGGCCAACAGACTGAGGGGAACGAGCCGCCGGGGACCCAGATTCATCAGGCCGGATTCATCCAGGTGAACCTCGCTGTCCCCCCCGAGCCCGGAGGTGTGAATCTGGACCGCCTGCACCATGGTCTGCCAGCCGCCGACGGTCGCCCCGTCGCGGTTGAGAATCGGCTTGCCTCCCTGTACCAGGGCGATGTCCGTCGTGGTGCCGCCCATATCCACCACGCAGGCATCGCTGCGTTTGGAAAGATACAGGGAACCGACCACGCTGGCCGCCGGGCCGGAGAGGATCGTCTCTATCGGATACTCCAGGGCAAAGGCGGCATCCACCAGAGATCCATCTCCCTTGACCACCATCAGGGGCGCGTGGATATTCTGCTCGGCCAGCATGCCCTGCACCGCCCGGATGAGCTCGGCAAGCACGGAGATCAGACGGGCGTTCAGTGCGGCGGTCAGCGCCCGGCGGGAGGCGTGCAGGTTTGAGGTCAGCTCATGCCCGCAGGTCACCGGCAGGCCGCTGCGCTTGCGTATCAAGGCGCGTACGGCGTTCTCATGGGAGGGATTGCGCACGGAGAAGTACCCGGATACGGCAAAGGCGGATACCTTGTCGGAGAACGTATCCACGGCTCTGCGCGCCTTGGCCAGATCCACCGCTTGGACCTCTTCTCCGGTGGCCTCGTGCCCTCCGCCGATGAATACAACCGGATCCTGGCCCATGACCTCTCCCAGGCGGCTCTGCTGCAGAGCATCGTCGGGGTAGCCGATCAGGATCAAACAGATAGAGCCGCCCTGCCCCTCCACGATCGCATTGGTGGCCAGAGTCGTGGATAGAGAAACCAGCTCGATTCCCCTGGTCCCTGCGGCACCCAACACCTTTTCCAGGGACTCCCGGATCCCCAGGGACAGATCGTGCCGCCGGGTCAGGGCTTTGGCAGAGGCCAGAACTCGGGTATCAAATACGACGGCGTCGGTGTAGGTTCCACCGGTGTCTATTCCCAACAGTACAGGCATGGAGAGAATACTACACTGAGCGGGGAATAAAATCAGCCGTAGGAGATGCGGTTTCGCTGCAGCAGACGCTGGCAGCGAACCTCAAAATCCGCAAAGGCATCTCCGACAATAGTCTGCACGCCCCGGCTCAACCGTCGGTAAGTCCTGCGTACAGGCAGCAGGATCGGCCGTATTCGGGCTTCCAGTTCCTCCCAGCGGACCTTTCCCTGATCGCCTGTGAGAAACTCGATCTCCCGGCGCACCGTGGCCAGGGTCTCCTGGATCATCGAACGGAAGGCATCCGCCCTCATAACCTCCCGGGTGATGCGAATAAAGTGGTGTCCCCGAACCGCGACGGTCACCGCATGGGGAAACAGGGACGCATCGGTGGCCAAGACCTTTATGAGATAGCGCAGATAGTGATAACCGTAGAAGGAAAAACCCTGGCGGAACAGAGATCGAAACAGGGCCAGAATATCCCGAAACCTGACGGAGCGATGGATATCCCGAGCGGATGCAACCTCCGCGGGCCGTACACCAACCGCCGCAGCGCCGCCGGCAGAATCGCCCGGGGCGTGGACTACCCGCTTGACCTTGTCCCCGGCAAAGCGTTTGACCAGGATCAGGGCACGTTCAAAGTAGTTACGGGGCGAGTATACCTGGTTCAACAGCCACTTGTATCCCTGCACCAGCCGCTGCCGCGGCATCTGGGGAACGAAATTCAGATCGAAATCGTGGGTGTTGTTGCCGTGGGTTTCAGCCAAGAGGCGCCCCTCCTTCTTCAACCGCCTGTACAGCTGGGTGTGGGGCAAGGCGATGAGAAGGCCCACCATGGCCGTGGGTATGCCCGCCTTCTGGATGAACTCCTTCTGCCGTTCGAAGATATCCTCGCTTTCCCCGTCGAAACCGACGATGAATCCTCCTGAAACTTCGATTCCCCTCCCCTGGATCCGGGCAACACTGCTGAGAATATCCTCCCGCAGGTTCTGGGTTTTGTGGGCCATGGCCAAAGTCTTGGCATCCGGCGTCTCGATCCCGATGAACACCATGGTGAATCCGGAGTCTACCATCATGTCGAGCAGCTCTTCATCCTGAGCCAGGGTGATGCTGGCCTCCGTGGAGAGGCTGAAGGGGTAGCCGTGTGCTTTCTGCCAGGCCGCCAGACCGGGCAGCAGGCGCTTGGCCTTGTTCTTGTTGCCGACGAAGTTGTCATCCACGATAAAAAGGGAACCCCGAAATCCCGTGGCGTACACGTGATCGACCTCCCGCAGGAATTGTTGCGGATCCTTGGTTCGGGGTTTGCGGCCGAACAGCTCGGTAATATCGCAGAACTCGCAATCGAAGGGGCAACCCCGGGAGAACTGCAGGGGCATGCTTTCGTAGAGATTGACATCGACCAGATCGAAGCGCGGCAGCGGAGTCAATGCCAGATCCGGTTTACCCTCGGCCCGGTATACATGTCGGGCCTGGCCCCGCTGCCAATCCCGCAGGAACTCCGGCAGGGTATATTCGGCCTCATCCAGAACGAAGTGATCCACCCCTTCGATCGTCTCGAACGCCGAGGTCGGATAGGGTCCCCCCGCGACCACCGGCGTGGTGAGCTCCTGACACAGCGCCACCACCTGGTTGAAGGATTGCTGCTGAACAATCATGGCGGACAGAAAGACGATGTCCGCCCATTCGATATCCTCCCGCCGCAGATCTTCGACATTCATATCCACCAGTTTCAGCTCGAACTGTTCGGGCAGCATGCCCGCCACGGTCATCAGCCCCAGGGGCGGCAGCAGGGCTTTCTTTCTGACAAAGGGAAGGGCGTACTTGTAGCTCCAGTATGTAGTGGGAATACGAGGTGAGACCAGGAGTACTTTGCGATTCATGATGATCCTTTCGAGCAACAATAGCGTTGCTTTGTTGCCCTGAATGACTGGATATCGGGCCCAGGGGTTGCGCCTATTTGTTCGGGGCGCCAGGCGTAAAATCCGCCATGACTCCGAAGTGGTCGGAGGGAAACATGCCCTGAACCGAGCGGTTGAGCACAACCGCGCTTGCCTCGGCCTTCAGGCCCGAACCGCGGAAGAAGATGTAGTCGATGCGCTGCCGTTTGGGTTCCATCCAGAAATCCTCCGGAAAGGCCCGTTTCTGCAGCTGGATATTACCGTTTACCGTGCCGTCCCAGCTGTAGCCCGGCGGATCCCCGGTCTCGGCAAAGGCATCCCGGAATCCCGCCTCCCTGAGCACGGCGATCTCTTGGGAATCTTCACAGGCATTGAAATCCCCCATGAGGATCACCGGTGCCGCGCCGGCGACCTTGTCGATGAACTCCACGGTCTTTCGGGCTTCCTCCAGACGCCACTTCTGTCCATCCACCGCCTCGGCGACCAACTCGTCGTGGCGCCCGACATCGATCAGCCCGGCATCCCGGCGCTCGGCCAGGCGCCGGAAGGTTTCCTCGGTCGGGAAGGGAGAGGCGTGCCAGTGGGTGTTGAACAGGTACAGCTCCCGGCCGGCTACGGTAATCCGGCCGCCGATTACCTGAGTGGCATCGGCAAAGTGGCAGGTGAAGAAGTTGCCCACAGGTCCTCCGGACAGCTGCATGCGTACCGCGCCGTCCAGCTGCAACTCTCTTCGGGCCAGGATCACGTCTCCCTCCCGCAGGTTCAGCGGCAGGCCGATCGGGCCGGCCCTCAAGCCCCCCAGGCCTACGTGGAAAACTCGATCGTAATCCAGCTCCCGGGCAAGGCGGCGAGCATATCGGGGAAGTTTGTTGGCCTCATTGACGGCAATCACATCGGGATTCAGCTGTCTCAGCTGCTCCAACAGTATGCGGGTTCGACGCTCCCGTGTCTGTCGATCCTGGTATTCTCCCATCTTCACCGACCCCTTGTAGTCCAGGCCTGACCAAACGTTGATGGTGAGCACACGCAGATTCTCTGCGGGCGCCATCGCCGCGCCCATGAGCACGAGCACGGCTACCGGCAGGTGAACTCGTAAGCCTTTCATCTGCAACCTCCCTCGCGCTTGAGTATACCTCGAGTCGGAGAAAAGAGAAATCATCCCTATATTCCTTGAAATGAGAGGAGGAACTGCTATACTTCAAGAAAAGGTAGCCGAGGGAGGAAAACCATGAAAAAGATCGCCCTGTTCTTGCTGATAGCCGTTATTCCCCTGGCCTGCGTCACAGCACCCCCGGGGGAAGATACGGAGGCCCGGCGGGCCCTGGACGGGTTGATGGAGCACTGGCAGGCCGCCCTGAGGGATGAGAACATCGACGCCCTCATGGAGGTCTACTGGCCCGAGGCGGAGCGGGTGATTCTCCAGCGGGACGGCGAAGAGATCGTCCTGCGCGGTCATGACCAGATCCGGGAACAGCAGATTGATGTTTTCGAACGCTCGGAAGGGCTTGGAGAGCTCAACTACATGGGACCGGAGCGGGAGTTCCACGGAGACTCGGCTGCCTATCACTACGATGTGGAGGGTCCCCGGATCTTCTTCGTCGAGCATTTCGAGTTCGTGCGCCGGGAGGGACGCTGGGCCATCATGCACCAGGTGATCGACCTGCGTGCCGAACCGCGCCCCGAGGGGATGGCCGAGTTGGGGCCCGAAGATCGGGAGCCTCCCCGGGTGACCAGCGAGTTCCAGGCCTGGGCTGACGGAAACGGCAACGGCATTCTGGAGCCCCCGGAGCTGGAGGAGTTCCTGGTATCTGTGCGGGAGCTGATGATGGAGCCGCACCCCATACGCACGCCGGCGGATGAGTTCTTCGATCTGGACAGGGACGGGGAGATCAGCCACCCGGAGATGATCCTGGCCCGAGACACCATCGTCGTGGAGCAGCTGCGCAGGCTCTACTTTTTCGACCCGGATATCGCCCGCCTGTTCGACTTAAACGAGGATGAGTGGCTCAGCCTCTGGGAAATCCTGCCGATGAAGGATCTGGTTTTCCACCCGGAGTTTCGCGAACCCCGGGAGGCCATGGGGCCGATCGAGCAGCGGGTCGATCGGAATCGGGACGGCTTTGCAGATGAGCAGGAGTTCGAGCTGTTCGCGCGGCGGGTTTTCGCCGTCGCCGCCCTGATGCCCCTGGAGTCGGTGGAGGGATACGCAGCTGGCGCCAGCAAAGAGGGGGTATTCGCCTACGTGGATCTGAACCGCAATGGGCGCCTGGACCAGCCGGAGAAGGGAGATCTGGTCATGGTGGTTCAGGAGACGCTGATCGGTTTCCGGGGACGGCCGGTTCAGAGTCCCTTGGATGCCTACTACGACCGAAACCGGGACGGCCATCTTGCCGTACCGGAGATCGAGCAGGCCCAGATGGAGTTCATGGAAGCGGCGAACGTTCTTTTTTTTGAAACCGGACCGGCGGAGCTGGCCGGGGAGTTCTTGGACAGTATGGACATAAACAACAACGGAAGTCTGGACAAGGAGGAGGTTGAGCTGGTTCTGGGGAGGATCTTCACCGACCCGGGTTTTCGGGAACCCCATCCGGTGGAAGGACCGCTGGACGAGCGTCTGGACAGAAACCGAGACGGGCACGTGGAAATGGAGGAGACGGGGGATTTTTACTACCGGATCCTCTGGGTTACCGCGAGCAGCTGGATAGAGGCGCCGGAGGAGTCGCAGGAACGCTGGGCGGTGCGAAGCGCCCTGGATGAGCTATCCGACCTGAACGGCAACGGCTACGTAGAACCCGAGGAGAACGAAATGGCCATGGGCGCCCTGGAGGAACCCCACCCGGTACGCAGCGAGTTCGACCGCAGGATCGACTTCAACGGAAACGGCCGCGTGGAGGAGATCGAAATAATCCGCGCCCGGCGAGCCGGCAACGTGATCACCGAGGAGAGGGAAGAGACGGCCCGGGCCCTGCCCGTGGAGACCCTCGTGGATGAGCTGATCGATCTGAACGGAGACAACCAGGTGGATGAGGATGAAATCCGCGCCGTGATCCAGTTCCTGCAGCAGCCGGAGCGCCCCACTGCTCCGGGCCGTTGGTGGTCGCTGCTGGATTTCGACCGCAACGGTAGCGTGAGCCGGGAAGAGTTGCTGGAAGGATGGGAGATGTATCTGAGGCCCCACCCGGTGAATCCCGAGTTCCGGCTGGACGGAAAACTCGATGAAAACGGCAATGGTTTCGTCGAACCCCAGGAGATCGGAATAGCCGCCGGATTTGCCCGGGGTCGCCCGATCCCCTCCTTTGATGAACGCCTGGAACAGCTCGGCTGGCAGGAGGAGAGGGTAGCGGAGGCAGCGGGCACCACCGCCGAAACCCGCTTCGAGAGCGAGTACTACAAGAAACTCGGCATGATCCAGGACAAGAAGCTGGCCGTTGTGGGGATCACCAGTGGGACCAAGAACATTGATGATGAAACGGCCGGTGGGGTCATGGTGTTCATCGAAAACGCCTTCGTCAACGTGGGCAAGGTGCGTGTGGTGGATCGACAGAACATCGCCAAGATCGTCACGGAGTACGAGTTTCAAGCCAGCGACCTGACCGATGAGAGCACCGCCGTGGAGATCGGCAAGCTCTCCGGGGCCGACATCATCGTCATCGGCAGCATCAGCTACGTGGGCAAACAGTACTACCTCAACATCAAGCTGATCAGCGTTGAAACCGCCGAGATCATCGGCTCCAGCATCGATGCTGCCGAGGATGCTACCGGTTTCTACGAGATGTGCAACCAGGCGGTGTACAAGTTGTTCTGAAAGACAGCAAGATTCGGATTGTGTTCTCCCTTCCCAAGCCATACTATCGGCCTGAGGGAGAAGACCAACCATGAATGACGATTACCGACGCATCGAGAAGGCCATACGGTATATCGAGGATCACACACTCGATCAACCCGATCTCGAAGAACTGGCCCAGCAGGTTCACCTCAGCCCCTACTACTTCCAGCGCCTGTTCACCCGCTGGGCCGGGGTTAGTCCCAAACGCTTCCTGCAGTTCCTCACCCTGGCGCATGCCAAGCGGCTGCTGAAAGAGCACGGTTCACAGCTGGATACCGCCTACCGGACCGGACTGTCCAGCCCGAGCCGCCTCCACGATCTGTTCGTGGCCGTGGATGCGGTGACTCCCGGGGAGTACCGAGCTTTGGGCTGCGGGCTGGAGATCGCCTACGGGTTGCATCCCAGCCGCTTCGGGCGGTGCCTTCTGGCCGTGACGGATCGGGGCTTGTGCGGTCTGTCCTTTGTGGATGAGGCGGACCCTGAACGCTCCCTGCAGGAGCTGCGCCGCCGCTGGCCCAAAGCCCGGTTTGTCGAGAACCTCAAGCGCACCGCTGCCATGAGCCGGCGGGTATTCTCTTCCCCTGCAGAGGAGGATCACGCCCCCATCCCCCTGCTGCTCAAAGGCACGAATTTCCAGGTCAAGGTCTGGGAAGCCCTGCTGCGCATTCCTCCCGGTAGCGTGACCAGCTATCACCTGCTGGCGGCGGCGATCGGAAATCCTGCTGCCAGCAGAGCCGTAGGCGCGGCGGTGGGGGCCAATCCGATCGCCTACCTCATCCCCTGTCACAGGGTTATCCTGAGCACCGGAGCCTTCGGCAACTATCGTTACGGGACTTTGCGTAAAAAGGCAATCCTGGGTTGGGAACAGGCGCGGCTGGCCGCCGAAACCCCGGCAGCCGGCTCTGTTTGACCGCCTGCGCATTTGCTGCTACTCTGGGTATGCGAATCGAGGCACAAGCCGATATCCAGGAGGAGCTCATGATCTCAATAGATAGCAAAGGCACAATCAAGCGCATCTTTGCCGTGCTGACCGTCGTACTGGCCGCGGCAGCGGTGAGCGGATGTTTTCCGAACATGATGGGTCAGCAGCAGCAGACCGTGAAAACCGACCCGGTGTACAGCCCGGATGGACTGAAGATAGCCTTCATCTCCACCCATGACGGCGATCCGGAGATCTTCGTCATGAACACCGACGGCACCGGCCTCAGGAAGTTGACTGACAACTCGGCCGTGGATGCGGCCCCCAACTGGTCCCCGGACGGCGGCAAGATCGTCTTCACCTCGGACCGCAGCGGCTCATTCGAGTTGTACCGTATGAGCTCAGACGGCAGCCAGCAGCAGATGATCCCCACTCCCATTGAGGATATGTGAGCGCGGAGACAACGCCCCGTACCACCCAGGCCGACACCTCACCCGGAATGATCGACCTGGCCATAGGGCATCCCTCCCCTTCCCTCCTGCCCCTCGATCTTATCCGCCGGGCCGCGGAGCAGAGATTGTCGACGGATTTCACCTCCTATCTCCAGTACGGCTACGAACCCGGGGACGGACACTTCCGAGCCGCCCTGGCCGCTTTTCTGAGCCGTCACTACGGACAGAAGACCCGGGAAGAACAGCTGTTCGTCTCCGGAGGTGCTTCTCAGGCTCTGGACCTGTTCTGCAGCCTCTACACAAAACCGGGGGATGTGGTGCTGGTCGAAGAGCCCACCTTCTTCCTCGCCCTGCGCATCTTCCGGGATCATCACCTCCGCATCCTCAGGGTGCCTACGGATGAGGAAGGATTGCTGATCCATGCTCTCGAGGAGCAGCTGCGCAGCCTGCACCCGGTATTCCTCTACACGGTGCCGACTCACCAGAATCCTTCGGGAGCCACCTTGCCTCAAGATCGGCGGCGGCGCCTGGTCGAACTGAGTCGGGAGAACAGATTCCTGATCGTGGCCGATGAGGTATACCACCTGCTGAGTTACGGGGAGCAAGTGCCTCCTCCCCTGGCCGCTTCCATCCGGGAGGGTACGGTTGTCTCTCTGGGATCCTTCTCCAAGATACTGGCTCCCGGCCTGCGTTTGGGATGGGTGCAGGGCTCCCCCCGGCTCCTGCGTCCTCTGGCCGAATGCGGATTGCTGGACAGCGGCGGCGGCTTGAATCCCTTTGTCTCCGCCCTGGTGTTGAGCGCGATCGGCACGGGCATGCTGGATGCCCATCTCCAGCAGCTGCACAGAGAGTACGGCCGCCGCCTGCAGGCGATGAATGAGGCCATCCGGGACAGTCTCGGCGACATGGTCGAGTTTTCACAGCCCGGAGGGGGATTCTTCTTCTGGTTGCGGCTGACCGACGGCCGGGACAGCGCAACCCTGCTCAACGCCGCCAAGAAGCACAGGACCTCCTTCGTACCGGGCTCGGCCTTCTCGGCCGAAGGGGGGCTGCGGGACCGTCTGCGTCTGAGCTTCTCCTACCACCGATGCGAAGAACTCAAAGCGGGAGTGCAGAGACTGGCGGCAAGTCTGTCCTGATATCAGCCAATAGTTCCGCCGATAGTCTAGGAAGAACCACCATTCGGAGGTAAGAAATGGCTTACAGGTTGAAGAACGGTGTTTTTTCTGTTCGCTGCCGGCACCAGGGTTGTCCCTTCAACACTCAGGTCAAGATAGAATCGACCCTTATAGGCGCGACCGAAAAAGACGTCGAGCTTGAAGCCTTCAAAATCGCCCGGGACAAGGCGACGACCAAACACGACGCGGTGTACGGCAGCAATCACTATCTGGACGATCCGGTGATCCGTAAGGTCGGCGGGACCTACGAACCATTCGGCGCCAAGAGCTGATTCCGCCGCTGCCCCCGACCACTGCCGCGTTCGCTGCCGCGGCCACGGCAGAACCGGGGAAATCCATAGAAAAGGGGCTGTCTGCTTGTCAGACAGCCCCACGTAAGAGTGTGGCGGGGGGTGCCGGCGTCAGAAAGCCACTTCACCGCCGGCAAGCCCGAAGAGGGGTAGGTTGGTAGGAGTATATGTAAAGGTTTCGGCGCCAACTGCTTTGTATTTGGCACGTTCGGATCCTCCGCTGGCACCGAAACCGGATTTTTCAAGGGGACCGGCTGTACGTTCGACCTTTATCATCGCAGCCTCCTGCTGTCGCATCCCAGAACACTGATAATAAAGCATTTCCCGTACCAAACCCACGTGACACGGAAAAAAAGCTTGCAACTATCTACTCTCAATAGAATTACAGGTATTGGTGTTCGAAGTCGCCGCGGAAACCGGGGGTTTTGTCTGGTTTAGTAGACAGGCCTTTTCACCCAATGAGGACCCTTGAAAACCCGGTGGAACAGACTCCCGGTCTGCGCTACGGCAACCGTGCCGATGAGCCTCTAAGCCCGGGCGAGGAAATCTCCTCCGCCCATAGGTTGATACGGATTGAAATATTGATTATCTTAGTAAATATTTCCATGACAGACAGTTAGTCTTATTCGGGCTTTTGGCACGAGTATTGCTGATATGTAACAGGAAGGGATGATCATGAGTTTGTTCAGCGCCCTGTTCAGAATCCTCGTCTGGGCCGCCCGCTCCATCGCTCTCATCGTGGCCGTGCTGTTTCTCTCGGCGCTGTCGATGATCAGAGCAAAACAGTAAGCGAACTACCCCGCGCGGAAACGCTTGCCTCCGGCACTGATTGGCCTATACTTAGGAGAGGGAGGGCAGATCCATGCTAGAGTTCCTTCGCAAGTACCTGGTGATCCCGATCGCATTGCTCGGCCTGAGCATCGTTTTCATCGTTCTGTCGATCATCCTGGAAATCGCAAAGGGCAATGACTCGATCCTGCGCAAGAAGCTGCGCATCGGCGGATTGATACTCGCCCTCCAGGGCCTGGCGGTGCAGGGCGCCTGGCCCAGTTCCAGCTGTTATGAGAGAGCATCTCCGGTATTTGTCGTGGATTCGGCTTCCGCAGAAATGCCCACTCTGGAATTGGATCTGGAGCAATCCAATACGATCGAAGCCCGGATCCACTTTGGGGAGAATCAGGATTTTACCTTTATCATCGTGGCCGGTAATCGAGTTGTTCAATGGGGCGCGGTCACCCCTTTGGATCAGAGGATGGATTCACCGGAGGAAACGGTGCTCATTGAGATCGATCCTGCCAAGGTCTCCGGCGGCTTCACTTATACGCTTCTCATCATCTGTGGGCAAGCTGAAGATGTGGCACCTGTTTTGGAAGTCGATCAGGTCAATACCATCGGGCGCTACCAACTGATAGTCAACGGTGAATGAAAAAAACCCGGCTGCCCTTCGTGGTATTCGAAACCACCAGCGAATGCAACCAGGATTGTCTGTACTGTTACAATGTCTGGAAGCGCCCCGGTAATTCTGATTGGGGCTCGGCCGGGTATAGACAAACCCTGAGCACTTTGAAGTCCCTGTTCCGACAGGCCGAGGTATCTCATGTAACCTTCAGCGGGGGGGAGCCGTTTCTCGGCGAACGGTTTCTGGAACTGGTGCTCGCCTGCCGCATGAGGGGCAAGAGCGTCACCGTCATCACCAACGGTACCTGTGCAAGCGCGGAAGACTATCGGTCACTCGAGGAAATCGGGGTCGGGATGCTCGAGCTGCCTCTGCTCTCCGTGCACTCCGAAGTTCATGACCGGCTCACTTGCTCGCCCGGTTCCTGGCGGAAGGTCACAGAATCGATCGATATACTCCGGGAGCTGGGTATTCCCCTGGTGGCGGTCATTGTTCTCACCAAAATCAACTTTCCGGACCTGGGGCAAACCCTGGACTTCCTGAAGGAACGGGGCATCGCCCGGATCATGCTCAACCGTTTCAATGTCGGCGGACGGGGAATAGGGCAATGGCGGCGCTTGTCCCTGTCCGAGCAGGAACTTCGGCGCGCTTTTTCCCTGGCCGATAAAAAAGCCGAACAGGACAACCTCTCGATCTCCGCCAATGTATGCACCCCCTTCTGCATCCTCGATCCGAAAGACTATCCTCATATCCAGACGGTTTCCTGCAGTCCCCTGATAGAGCAGCGCCCGGTGACCCTGGATGCACTCGGGAACATCCGGTTGTGCAACCATTCCCCCACTGTCCTGGGAAATATCCACAGCACTCCTCTCGAGCAGATTTTTCGAAGCCCCTATCTGAGGAGATTCGCCCAAACCGTTCCCAAGTTCTGCGCGGGATGCGAACAGTTCAACGAATGTCAGGGGGGCTGCAGAGCCGCCGGGGAGCAGCTGTGGGGCAGCCTGGATCAGGGAGATCCGCTGCTTAGAACGGCAGATCCTTTCGCTTGAACACGATGATTCCCGCTCCGACAAAACCTGAGATAATCAACAGGAGTATCAGGTCGTTGACCC
>Ga0272441_10012182_pt1 | contig 12616 bp, 9 predicted proteins | sample SSMProp6N_FD_193582 | JGI IMG/M metagenome (GOLD analysis project Ga0272441, IMG submission 193582) | Marine sediment archaeal communities from Little Sippewissett salt marsh, Falmouth, MA, United States - SSM-Prop-6N | ecosystem: Environmental > Aquatic > Marine > Wetlands > Sediment ...
TTTGTCGATGTGTAAACATAACCCTTGGACAACACAATTAGTTTTCACCATCCGACTTGTTTCCTCCGAGTAAACGGATAATTTCTTTTTGTTGTTCCTCAATCCGCCGGTAAAACCCATAGGTTGCCTCGATGAAGTCGATCGCCTTCAAACCAACCTTCAGCGCGATCGTGGCTACCGCGGCCACCGAGACCAGAAATACCACCAGCACCAGTTCTATCATCATTTACCTCCTGAAATCCAATTTTGCAATATTTCACTAAAATTATTCGCGATATCACCAAACGCCAAATACCTTCCGGCGACTTCCTCTTTCCAGGACAACACGGAGACGGGCCCAGTTCCGGGGCCGGAAAAAAAATTTCAAATAGGTCTGAAAAATATACCGCCTCACCGTTCGGGGGGACACGAAATCGCTCCTGAAAGCCGAACGAGTCGGATGGGCGGAGTAATCCTCCCAGTCGGAACTCACCGTTCCGGTCTTCAGTGCCAATTGCCGCAAAGGAGTGTTGGGATAGGGCGTGTACTGAAAGAGGAAAAGACCATCGAGGGGAAGGGAAAGGGCCAGTCGCTGGGTTTGCGCCAGCTCATCTTTCGTTTCCGTGGGACTGCCCATCATGAAAGAACCGTAAGCTAAAATACCGGATTCCTTCACCATTCGCACTTTCTCCTCCAGCATGCCCAGGTCGGGATTCCGGCCCAGGACCCCGAGCATCCGGGCGCTGCCGCTTTCTATCCCCAGATACATATAGTGGCAGCCCGCTTCCTTCATTTCGGCGAGGATTTGGCGGTCAACCGATTCCGCCCGGGCCGAGCAGCCCCAGCCGACCTGTAAATTTTCACTCCTGATCGACCGGCACAGGCGCTTTACCCGTTCCCTGCTGAAAAGAAAATTATCGTCTTCAAAAGAAATAAAGTCCGCGCCGGACCCCTGGATTAGTTTCCTCATCTCGTCCAGGACCCGTTCCGCGCTGAAGCTCCTCCACCGGGCTCCGAAGACCGACTGATCGCAGTACAGACATCCCAGGGGGCAGCCCCGGCTTGTTATCATGGAGGTGGTATTCCCCCTGCCCCGCAGGGGCGTGGGATGGTAAACGCTCTGCTCCCCCAGAAGACTCCGGTCGGGTTCGGGAAGCGCATCGAGATCGGGGATCGGCGCGCGGGAGTGGGTTTCTACTATTTCGCCACGGTGCCGGTACAGTATACCCTCCACCCGGCTGAGCTCCCCTCCATCCTGGATTGTGCGGACCAGTTCCTTCAAAGTCTCCTCCCCCTCTCCCACCGCCGCGATATCCAGCCCCGGGCACTCCCGCATGGTCTGAAGCGGCAGAGCGCTGACGTGAGCTCCTCCCATGATCAGGATGCTCCCGGGTAATTTTCCTTTCAGGCGGTCGATTAAATTTCGCGCCCGGGGATAAGAACAGGTGGTGGCGCTCACCCCGACGATTTCGGGGCGGAAGCTCCGGGCTTGATCGCAAACCTCACCGGGGGAGAGTCTCCGGGCGGAGGCATCGATAATGTTAACCCGGTGGCCTTCTCGAACGAGGACCGTACCCAGGGAACATAATCCCAGCGGAGGGAGGGAGGGAGCGACCGCGGCCAGGCGGCCGTATATCGCTTCCGCGGGCAGGGGTGGGGTGAGGAGGAGTATTTTCATTTCACAGTGATTATTGTGGATAAAATTTCATTTTTCAAGTATTACCGATCACGATTCTGAATACCGGTGAAAACCATGGCTTTTCCTCATCAATTCGCTGCTTCGGAATTTCAAAAAAGAATAAAAACAAAGCCCTTTTTTTGACAGGATGAACAGGATGATTTTTAAAAATGGTTTTTTGCATCTTGTAAATCCTGCCTGCCCCGTGGGAGCGAAGCGACTTTACGGGGTTAATCCTGTCTAAATAATTTGCGCCGACGGCGCTAATTTATTGTATAGGAATTCCAATATATTCAGTGTAAAGTGTGAGTTGTGAAGTGTAAGGTAGCTGCTTTTCTTACACTTTACACTTTAAACTTTGCATTCGAGTTGCGAACGTAGCGAGCTAACTCGCTGCTTCGGAATTTCAAAACCTCTTAGGAAAGCAGGAAGGCAGGAGTATAAATATATAAAATTTTCCTGATTTCCTGGATTCCTAAGATGAAAAGTTGCCCGAGCCGAAGGCGAGGGCTATGTTCTATTATAATATCTATCATCCGAAAAAGGAGCCTCCAGTGAAGTTGCCGGAACTTTCCGTTTTTATCCCGAGCTGCAACGAAGCCGCCAATCTGGAAAAGATCATTCCTCCCGCCCTCCGTCTGATCGCCCGGATGGCCGAGACTTATGAATTGATCATCGTCCAGGACCGGCGAAGCCGCGACGGCTCGCTGGACATGATCCGCCGGCTCATCCCCGACCACCGGCATTTAAAGTTGGTCGAGCAGCCTGAAAGCGACCCCGGCTACGGACGGGCGCTCGCGTTGGGCCTTCAAAATTCACGCTATCAGCTTATATTTTACACCGACGCCGATGATCAGTATTACCTTGAGGACCTGGAGAAGATGGTACCTCATTTACGGGGGGCGGACCTGGTGATCGGATACCGCTCTCCCCGCAAGGATCCCTTCCTGCGTCTTTTCACTTCGGGAATCTACAACAGTCTGGTCCGGGTTTGGTTCGGACTCCGGATTCGGGACATCGATTGCTCTTTCAAGCTGTTTAAGAAAAAAGCGGTGGAGAAGATGGATTTCGTCTGCCGGACCGGGGCGATGGAAATAGAACTTATTCTCCGGGCCCGGGACCGGGGCTTTCGGATCGAGGAAGTTCCGGTCAGGCACCGCGAAAGAAGGTCGGGGAGATCCGCCTTCGAAGCGGCGGAAGGTAGATTATTCGCTCTCCCCCGCCTGGATAACATTCGACGGGTACTGGGCGAGATGCTTCTTTTGAAAAAATTATTCCCCCGGCCCGATTCAACGGTTGAATCAAATTAGCGGACGGGGTATGCTTTTTCCCCGGGCCAACCGCATCCGCAGAAAAGGAAAAAAATTGAGAATCGCTTTTGTTTTCAATCCCTTCAAGTATAAACTCCACGAGGAAAATCTGAGAATCGTCCAGAAGTATTTCGGGCTTTTTCCTCCCCTCAGCCTCGCCTGGCCCGCCGCTATCGCGGAGAAAGCCGGCCATACCGCCTGCATCATAGACGCCCGCACCCTGCGTTTGAACAAGGAGGAAACGCTGGACCGCCTCCGCCAGTTCCGGCCCGACATCCTGGGCTTCATGATGACCACCTACATGTTCCGCGAAACCCTGGAATGGATACGGTACTTCAAGTCCCGCCTCCGGGTTCCGGTCATCATCGGGGGATATAACCTGCGGGTGTATCCCCGGGAATCTCTGGTGCCCGAAGAGATCGATTTCGGGGTGGTGGAACAGGCTTACTTTACCCTCCCGGCCCTGCTCCGGGAACTGGAAGGAGACCGCCGATTCAAAGACGTTCCCGGACTGGTTTTCAAGGAAAATGGAGAGATCAAAGTCACCCCCCATCCCCAGAAGATTGTCTTCGACGACTTTCCCAACCCCGCCCGCCACCTCCTGCCGAATCACCTTTACGCTGAATTTCCCACCGAGAGAAAAAATTTCACCGTGATGGTCACCAGCCTCGGCTGCCCGATGAACTGCACCTTCTGCGAAGCCGGGAAAACCGATTACAACCCCCGCTCACCGCTCACGGTGGTCAATGAGATGGAGGAATGCTACCGGCAATACGGGATCCGGGAAATCGACATATTCGACTACGAATTCCCCATGATCCGGAAGCGGACCGAAGCCATCTGCCGGGAGATTCAGAAGAGAAAACTGGACATCACCTGGGCCTGCCGCTCCCGGGTGGACTCGGTGGACGGAGAACTTCTGGAAGAAATGTACCGATCCGGATGCCGCCGCATCTATTACGGGGTCGAATCCGGATTGCAGGAAATGCTCGACCGGGTGAAGAAGGGAATAACCCTGCAGCAGATCGAAACCGCCGTCAGGCTGACCAAAGAGATCGGGATCAAGCCGCTGGGTTTCTTTTTGATCGGTTCTCCGGGCGAAACCCGCCAGACGGTAAAGAAGACGGTGAAATTCGCCAAGAAACTGGATCTGGATTACGTCCAGTTTTCCAAGTTAACCGCCAAGCCCCTGACCGGCATGTGGAGGCAGCTGGTTGAGGAAAGCGGCTACGATTACTGGAAGGAATATATCCTGGGAAATACCGGAGAAAAAGCCCTCCCCCGCCCTTGGACTTCTTTGACCAACGAGGAGATCGATCGCATCACCCGCTGGGCCTACGTCTCCTACCATTCCCGGCCCAGTTTCATCCTCCGTTCCCTCCTGGATATTCGTTCCTGGGATGAGTTCAGGCGCAAGTTCCTGGCTTTTCTTGACATGCTATTCAAACAGGAGCGGGTCTCGCGGCCTGACGAAAAATTCCTCGCCTACGATGAAAATGCTCCCTTCTTCACCTCCCGTTATCAAAAATCCCCCCGCCTCCCCCACTAATATTGGGGACGTTTTATATTATTCGTTCTCTTTTAAAAAGTTATAAAAAGTTTGTTTACTTTTCTGAAAAAATCATTATTATAAAACTACTATGGCCAGAATTACCAGAAAGTATATCTCGAAAAAATCTTTCGTTTTTCACATCCTCAACCGGGGAAATGCGAAACAGGAAGTATTCCACGAAGCCGAGGATTTCAAATACTTCTGGAACCTTCTTAAAAAGTATCAGATTAAATTTGGCTTTAAGTTATATCACTGGGTCCTTATGAATAATCATTTCCATTTAGAAATGGAATTGCCAGACAGCAACCTTCTATCCAAAATAATGGCCGGAATCAGCAGAGCCTACGTTCACTATCATCATGCTAAGTACGATTCTGCCGGTTATTTATGGCAGGGGAGATTTAAAAGCCAGCCAATTCAAAAAGGTAATTATCTTTTACAATGCGGCCGTTATATTGAACGTAACCCGCTTCGAGCCGGTATCGTAGATTTTCCCTGGCTTTATCAGTGGAGTAGCTGCAAATTTTATTCATCGGGAATCGAAGACGATATAACGAATCACAATCCATATTTTAATAAATTCTTAAAAAATACAGATCAGGGCCGCATCCAATACAGAAAATGGATTTTGGAATCCGATAATCTTGAATTCCGCGGCGCTACCAGGCCGGTTGGAGATGAAGTTTTCCTCAAATCGTTATTGGTACGCGGTTCTCGTTTTGTCGCTCCAAGGCGGGGAAGAAAAGTTTCATAAAACTTTTTGTAATTCTTTTAATACTAAGTAATTATATATAACGTCCCCATTAATGAGGGTTCTTTTCATTCATCGCCTTTTTACCCTGACTACTCTGGGCCGGGAACCGCTGGGAATACTTTACCTGGCGGCCGCCCTGAAAAAAGGCGGCCACGAAGTGGAACTGGCCGACGCCGAGTCAAGCGGCCGTGCTCTGCGAAAGATCGAATCATTTCGACCCCATCTTCTCGCCTATCCCATTATAAGGACGGGATTTCACCGGTTCTACCTCGAGCTCAACCGAAAAATTCAGCAAAACCACCCGCTTCCCACCATCTGGGGAGGTCCCCATCCCACCTTTTATCCCGAAATGCTCCAGGAAGAGAGAATAGATTACATCTGCCGGGGAGAAGGCGATGAAGCCTTTCGCGAACTCCTCGACCGGCTTCAGGATAATCTCTCGCCCGATGAGGTGGCCAATTTCTGGATTAAAAAAGAAAGCGGAAAAATAATCAAAAACCCGCCCCGACCGCTCGTACCCGATCTGGACGATCTGCCTTTTCCCGATCGGGAAATTCTCTACCGTTACCCCGCCTGGGAAAGGTTTCCGGTGAAGTCGTTTATCGCCGGAAGGGGATGCCCCTATAATTGTTCGTATTGTTTCAATCCGCCACTGCGCGAGCTTTACGGCAATCCCGGAAATTTTGTCCGGCGCCGGAGCGTGGAAAATCTTCTTTGTGAAATAAGTGAAGTGAAAGCCCGCTATCCTCTCCAATTCATTCAGTTCGAGGATGACATTTTCCCTTCCGAGACGAAATGGTTGAAGAAATTCTCCTCTCTCTACCCGCAGCGGATCGGCCTCCCCTTCGCCGTCAACGCACACCCGGAGACAATCCGCCCGCAGATGATAAAATTGCTGAAAAAAGCCGGCTGCCATAGCGTTAATCTGGGACTGGAAACCGCCGAGACCGAGCTCAGGCGCCGAATTCTCAAAAGAAAAACCTCCAACGAACGGATAATCGAGGCGTGCCGCCTGGTCAAATCTTCGGGGATTCAATTGCTTCTGGAAGTCATGCTGGGTATCCCGGGAAGCGGGCTCGAAGATGACCTGGCCACACTCCGGATGGCGAAACAATGCCGGCCCGATTTCAGCATCGCTTCTCTTTTTCAGCCTTATCCGGGAACCCTCTTCACTCGAACGAAATTTTTCCGGGAAAACTATTCCTCGATAACCGCAGACCGATTGGGTTCTTTCCACGATTCCTCCCCCTTCCCGCTGCCCCGGAAACGGGAGGTCGAAAATCTCAGGCGGCTCTTTTCCCTCTCCGCCTCCGGTCTCCTTCCACCTTCTATCCTGGAGAAGCTCATCCGTTATCCTCTGCGCATTCCGTATTCACTCATCTCAATCCTGGCCAAGTTCATTTACGCCAAGCGCCGAGCGGTTCCGGTCACATTAACTCTCTCCGATTATATTCTCAACTCGAGGCGGATTCTCCACCGGTGAAATGAAATACCCCGGTAAAAAAGCGGCAGCGTCGCCGAAGCAAAAATTAAGCTTTCTGCTCCTCCTCATTCCTCTTTACCTCATCAGCTCAACGGCGATGGATCACCTGGAAGTTGGAATCGTGGGCTCCGTCATCGCCCGGGCGGGAACCGCACTGGCCGCTCTGGGAATCCTCTTTCTTTTGCCCGGCGTCTTTTTGCCCTTTATCTTTTTTCGCCGGAAAACAATGACTTTTTTCGAATACTTGAGCTGGAGTGTTGGTTTAAACTGGCTCTTTCTCCTCTTCGCCACTTCCGCGATTAAAATTACGGGATCGCCTATCACCAGGTTGAATCTTTTAACGGTTATAATCCCGGCAACCGTCATCGCCGCCCTGGCGGGGAGTCACAGGCAAACGCTAACCGTTCAGCCGGCGGCGCGAAAACTGCTGACGGCCTGGGCCGCGGTTATGATTGTTATCCTGATTCTGAGCGGGATCATATTCCGCCCCTTCCTGCTGAGCGAGGAAGGATTCTGGCCAATCGAGTACAATCGCATTCTGGATGAAATAAGCTTTCCCGGAGGTGAGGAGCCACCCGAAGGGATTCAGATAGCAATCGGGGCGAACTGGGAGAAAGAAGCTTTCCCTCTTTTAGAACCGACGGCGGAAAGCGCTTCCTTTCAATTCTTCAATCCCGACTCAGGAAGACGGCTATACTCACTTCTCTTTCTTCTCGATTCCCGAGAAGAAACAGAAGTTGAAATAATCTTCAACGGAAAAAAAATAGGCAGGCGTTATTTGCACCCTCCCTACCGGCTCGAACTCTGCCCCCGGAATTATCCACCGGCAAAGGAAATTTTTTCCCGGCAGGTGAATTTGCTGCCCGGAGAAAATGTAATCGAATTTATGTTTTCTCCCGGAGGGGATAAAAACTTCACCGGAAAACCCCAAATATCGGTCTGGAATTTTTGCGGATTCAACCGGGATAAATTCCTAAAGTATTTTAACTCCCGTTACCTTATCGCCGATACCGGGGACCTGCGCGAGCAACTCAACCTGGCCCGCAATCTGCGACGGCGGGTTTTGCCGTTCACCTATTCCTATGACGGAGTATTTTTTGACGGGGGCGGATACACCATCGAACATCCTCCTTTTCCCTTTATTCTCAAAATGCTGATGCTGGTTTTGGGCGAGAATAACCTCCAGAGCTTCCAGATACTCTTCTGGGGTCTGCTGGCTTTCCTGTTGATGGTACTTCTGGCCGGAACCACCGAAAGCGCTCGGGGGGGGATTATCATCAGCGCTGTCTTCTTCGGAATAGTCTGTTTCATCTCCCTTTTTCTGATACCCTACCGGACCGATACGCCTTACATCGCCCCCACCTTGAGCGTGTGCGTCATCGTCAGTTTTTATCACCTCCAGCGGCGAAGGACTGCCCTGTTCTTTCTCTGGGCGTTATTCGCCATCCTCAGCAAAGGGGGCATACTGTTCATCGGCGTGGGAATAGCCGCCTTCGCTCTTGTCAATAAAGAATGGCGCTATCCGGCAAAATTGCTCGTCTTCTGCTTGCTCCTGGCTCTGATCACACTGGGACCGTCGTTCTTCGCCACCCGGCAGGATACCACTCCCAACCAGTGGAAAGTCCTGCTTTCGGGCAATTACGGAGACCGCTTCGCACCCCTGCTGGATATATTCTCCGGGAACGGGCGGGCAATCCGTCTCCTCGGCCAATCGGCTCTCCGGTATCTCCTGCTGACCGGCGCGGGCAGCGGATTTCTCTTGCTCGCCTGGTTCCTGAAAAAGACATCGCGGAGCACTTTTTTCATCATTGCCGCCTTCTTTTCTTTTTTGTTGATCGCCTTTTCCAGGCCTTCTCTTATCAGCGGTGATTACAGCGGCCACCGCCTCAGCTACCTGGCTCCGGTCAATTTTTTAATAGCCATACCAGCTGTAGCCGCGTTGGTCGAATATCGGGGAAAGTTCCGAAAAATGCTGCTGGCTTCAACCTTAATCATTTCAATGTCGGCCCTTTTGTTCGTCCCTCCTATTTTAAGAGGCTACCGGGAGGCGATAACTCTCCTGAGCCGTGAAACCGCCCACCGGGCCGCGGTGATCGATTTTCTTATCCGGCGAAAGGAAGGCGATCGGGATTTGATACGGGAAGTGCTGGACGATTTCCTGACATCCCTGGAAAAAGAAAACCGCCAGCTTTGCCGTCGCCTGGGGCGGCGGCTAAAAGCGGCCGGATTTTACCGGGAAGCGGGCGTCCTTTTCCGAACGGCCGCTGAATTAGAAAATAGGATTGAAAAACCGCCCGATTCGCGCTCAAATAAGAGATGATGGAGGACAAAAATAATTCCGTTTTAACGATTCTTTTCAGTCCCGAAAACACACGGGGAGATACGTGGGCTATCATTGTTTTGCTCGCGGGAATCGCTTTCTTCTGCCTCCCCCTTTTTCTCCAACCCTATAATTCCACCGCCGAAGTTGACTGGAACCAAGTTGCCTCTGTCCATCTGATTTTAAGGAACGCCCTCCTCCAGTACCGGCAGCTGCCTCTCTGGACACCATTCTTCGGGGGCGGTTATCCCATCTGGGCCTATCCGGAGAACGATTTTCTCAATCCATTCTTTCTGATCTCGCTCCCCTTCAACCTCTGGCTTTCCCTGAAAATCAGAATTTTCATATACTACCTCATCGGGGCAAGCGGAATGTACTTTCTGGCCCGGAGGCATTTCCGTTTCAACATCGCCGGAGCGTTCCTGGCATCCTCCCTTTTCACCTTTCAGAGCTACTTCCCCTTCCATTCGGCGACCGGCAACCTCTACATGGGAACCTACTATTACCTTCCCTGGATTTTTTACCTCTTCGTTAAAATACCGGAAGGGAGAAAGTATTTTGTCGCCCTGGTATTGGTTTTTGCTCATCTCTTCCTCGGTGCAACCGGCCTCTGGATGGCCTGCATTCTCCTATTCCTTTTCCTCTTTTCCTGTCTGCAGTGCGTCCGGAAGCGGCCGCGCCTCTTTTACCTGAAGAATTTAGCGTTAGTGATAATCCTGGTGGGTCTGCTGGCGGCGGTCCGCCTCCTTCCCCTGGCCGAACTCCTTCATCATACCGAGCGGGTTTTTGTTGATTACCGGGAGGCGGCCCGGGGATCGATCTCTCCCGCAGGATTAATGCGTTCACTTCTCTCTTCCGGACCCTTTTTGCCCGGAGACAGGAGCGGCCTCGGGCAGGATGAACCACTCTCCGATTCCACCATTTATCTGGGGGTGATCCCTCTTATTTTTGCCCTTTTTTCTCTTATTTTGGCTCGGAAAAAATATCTCATCCTCATAATTTGCCTGATCATCTTCTCCTTTATCACCATGGGCTCGGAAAGCCCGCTCGACCTCTTCCGATTCATCCGGCGCCTTCCCTTATTTCGTTCACTCCATTTTCCCAACAAATATTTCTCTCCTTTTATCTCCTGTATTCTTTCCCTCGCCGCCGGAGAATTTCTCCTCTTTCCCCGTCCCCTCCCCCGCAAGCGGTGGTTTCGGATTTGCGTTCTTATCCTGGCACTGGGAGCAATAATCCATTTATTTCTCGCCAGCCTCCGCTACCAGCGAAAGATTTTTCCCGAACCCCGGCGGACCGTTAAATCGAGCCGGCAATTCTTCCAAGCCCTCACCTTCTGGGATATTTCCCCGTTGCCGGAGGATATCTCCGGGATGCGGATACCCATTTACCGCCCGGGAAATCTGACCGGATCTTACGTCACCCTGCGCCGGTTAAAAATGATCAGGGGAGAGGAACTTCGTGTTCAACCGGTTCTGCTTAAGAGATACGAAGCCGCGCAGTACCTTCTGGCCCAAAAAAACATCGGCAAAATTTATTGGTACAGCTGGCTTTATCTCAACGAAATGGCCCGACCTAAATATTTCATCAGGCTGGGACGGGTCGACCCCACCCGGGAGCCTCCCCGTTTCTACCCCGGGGCCGAACGATTTTTCCTGAATCCGGAATGGCGGGGGGAAGCATACCTGGAACTGGCCCGGAAGCCGGTCTCGATCGATCGTTTCTATCCCTCCCGTCTCACCATCACTGTGGATGCCCTCCAGAAGGATAACCTGGTCATCAACCAGAATTTTTATCCGGGTTGGAAATCGGGGGAAGGAAGCATCATCAACCGGAACGGGCTGCTGGCCATGCTGGTTTCCCGGCCGGGGCGCCGGACGCTCAGCCTGGCCTACCGGCCAGTTTCCTTTTACCTGGGCCTGCTAATTTCAATCCTGACCTTGATTTTTCTTATGATATGGTTCCTCTCAAATAAATGGGGACGTTTTACGTAATATATTCTATGCCAAGTAATTATGTAATAATTCTTGACTATAAATTTGGATGCTATATACTTGTAGCTAACATGATTTCAAAATTAACCAACCAAATTCGAGATACAATCAATTTTTCCAATTAAGCAATGGCCAGAAAACCGAGAAAATACATCATGGAGAAATCTTTTATCTTCCACGTGCTTAACCGGGGAAACGCCAGGCAGATGGTTTTCAAACAACCGGAAGACTATGAATACTTCTGCCGGTTGCTGAGAAGATACATGAATCAATATAATTTTAAAATATACCACTGGGTTCTTATCCCGAATCATTTTCATCTGGAGATAGAACTGAATAACAATAAGATGCTTTCTAAGATCATGGCAGGCATCACGAGAGCTTATGTTCATTATCACCATCGCAAATATAACAGTTCAGGTTACCTCTGGCAGGGAAGGTTTAAAAGTCAGCCGATTCAAAAAAGTAATTATCTTATAAACTGTGGGCGTTATATAGAACGCAATCCTCTTAGAGCCGGTTTGGTTAAACTGCCCTGGAATTATAAATGGAGCAGCTGTAAGTTTTATGCTCTGGGATATAAAGATGAATTAACGGATTTAAATCCCTATCTCAGCCAGATATCGTCCGGTCATTCCGCTAATGCACAAGACCCGGAATATCAAAAATGGATAATGGAAGCAGACAATTTGGAATTCAGAGGTGCGAAGGAAAAAATGATTGGGGATAAAGAATTTTCAAAATCAATAATGAAGCAGGGTTCGCGCTATCTAACCTGGCGCCAGGGTCGGAAAACAAAATAAATTAAGTAGTATTTCTTTTATTACCAGATAGTTGCGTATAACGTCCCCAAATGAAGAGAATTTTGAAATGGGTGGGCAGTTTCGCTATCACGCTGATATTGCTGATCGCGGTTTTCCGCAAAGTTGATACCGGCCAGTTTCTCGCTTACCTGGAAAAAGCTCATCCCCTTCCCCTGCTGCTGGCTATTCTTATTTCCTTCTTCACAAATTGCTGGCTGGCCATGGCGAAGTGGAGATACATCCTCAATGGTGTCGGTCTCCGTCTCAGCTTCAGGGAAGTATTCCTCATCAAGATGGGATGTCTTCCCCTTAAAAGCGCTTTGCCCTTGCGGGCGGGGGAAGTTTCCCGCATCATTTATCTGAAACGACGGCACGATTTTTCTTCGGCCAAATCCACCGCCTCGGTCCTTCTCGAACTCTTTTCCAACCTCCTCGTCTTCTCCCTTTACGTGATGGTCGGGGGCCTGGCACTCAAAACGAATCCCGGAGGAATCGCTTACTTTATTCTTCTTTTTCTGGGATTGGCAATATCTCTGATATATCTGGCCTCGCGGCCGGCGAGCCGGGCGGCGATCGCTCGCCTTCTGGATAAGTTTCCCTCTCCTAAAATCCGGGGGGGGCTGATCACCCTCCTGACCATCCACCGTTATTATTCCTACTCCCGGCTCTTCAATATTTTCATCTACTCCCTTATCATCCAGTCGGGAAAATTAATAACCTTTTACCTGATCACCCTTTCTTTC
>Ga0272441_10012183_pt1 | contig 12614 bp, 9 predicted proteins | sample SSMProp6N_FD_193582 | JGI IMG/M metagenome (GOLD analysis project Ga0272441, IMG submission 193582) | Marine sediment archaeal communities from Little Sippewissett salt marsh, Falmouth, MA, United States - SSM-Prop-6N | ecosystem: Environmental > Aquatic > Marine > Wetlands > Sediment ...
GAACAGGAAGTCGTACTCGTCGCCGGGCTCGACGTCGGCCAGGACCAGGGTCCCACCTCCGCCGTCGCGCGAGAAGTCGACGTTCTGGCTGCCGACCTGGAAGTCGCGCAGAGTGAAGTTCCCGGCCGCATCCGTCTGCGTCGACTTGGATCCGATCGAGACGTTGACCCCTTCCGTCGCGGCCAGGGCGAAGCCGCCGGGTACGACCTGGGCCTGGAATTCGATGACCGTCCCCTGCAGCACCGTCCCGGTCTGCTCGTCGTCCGGTCCGTTGTCGTCGTCTCCGCAGGCCAGGCAGGCCAGGGCCACCAGAAGGAGGGCGGGCGCTCGACGGTGGCTGGTAAGGTATTTATGCGTTTTCATGGCTGACTCTCCCTGCCGTTGAAGGTCGAACGGGTACTAGTTGCCCCCGCCCCAAGAGGGACCAGAGTCCCACGCCGGGTGTGTGGTAAGCCTGACGAGGACCGGCACGCTCGGATCGAAGTAGTAGAGGTCTCCGCTGTTCACATCGAGGAATGCGCCAGCGACGGCGTCAGGCGCCCACGTCGCCTCACGCGCCTGGAGGCCAAACGCTCCCGTCATATTCGTGGCCGGCCCTCCTGACGGATCCTGGACGAAGATCTGCGCCTGTCCTTCCCGCTCGCTCTCGAACGAGATGAGGTTGCCCAGGGGCGACCAGGCGGGGTGGTGGTCGTAGGACGGGTGGTTCGTGAGGTTGTACCGACCTGAACCGTCCGCGTTTACGACGAAGATGTCATAGTTGCTGGAGGATACCTGGTCCTCGAACGCGATGCGGGTTCCGTCCGGCGACCATGTGGGGTTCCACCCATCCACGCCCAGTGACTTCTGGTTTGAGCCATCGGCGTTCATCGTCCAGATCTCGTCACCACCTCCCGCCTCTCTCTCGTAGGCGATCATCGACCCGTCGGGAGACCAGGCGGGATATCCCTCGAATTCGCTGCTGTCGGTGAGTCGGATCGCGCCCGTTCCGTCTGAGTCAGCGACGTAGATATCGCCGTTCCTCCGGTAGGCGATGCGGAGGCCATCCGGAGACACGGCTGGGCGGACGCCGGTGAGACCCAGAGCCCTGGGAATGTGCGGATTCCAGGGATCGATCGCGTAGATCATGACCTGGCCCGACCGGTCCGATGTGAACGCGATCCGGTCGTACAGGTGGTATCGGCAGTTCACGTCGAAGGTGACCTGCACCTCTGCCCCGCCGGTCACCGTGACCGTGCGCGGGTTGTTGCCGCCGACCGAGCAGTTGAACGCCTCGCCTTGCAGCTCGACCGAATAGTCGCCGGGCGCCAGCCCACCCGCTGTCAGTGACCCGTTGATCCCGATCGCGCTCGGGGCGCCACCGTCGACCGCGATCTCGTAGCCGTCTTCGTCCAGGTCCTCCCCATTGGTCGACGCCGAGATCGCCATCGACCCGGACGTGGACGAGCAGGTCACCGTGAACGCTGCCGCAGCCGTCTGTCCAGCAGTGACGGCCACGGTACGCGGGTTGCCGCCGGCCACGGAGCAGTTCGCGGCCACGTCCTGAAGCGCGACCGTATGGTCGCCGGGCGCCAGCCCCGCCGCCGTCAAAGATCCGTTGATCCCAATCGCCGCCGGGGCGCCGCCATCGACGACGACCTGGTAGCCGTCCGGGTCCAGCTCGTCACCGCTGGTCTGCGTGGTGATCGCGATGGCCCCCACATCCTGCGCACACGTCACCGCGAACGTGGCGGTTGCCGTCTGATCTGCGGCGACCGATATGCTGCGAGTCGATTCTCCCAGTACCTGGCAGTTCCCCGCCACGTCCGAGATCACCACCTCGTGCTGGCCGACGGACAGGCCGGTGTAGGTCGTGCTTTCCCCTGCCAGGAGTCGTCGCGAGCTCCCCCCGTCGATCGTGAACACACACCCGTCCGCGTCGATCGCATCTCCGGCGATGGTGAGCGTGACCTCGATTCCACCCGTGGGGTCCGGGCCCGTCGAACCGCCGTCATCGCTGTCACCGCAAGCGACGGACAGGAACGCCAGAGCGGATGAAAGAAGGGCGAACCGGGCGAGGCCGTAGATACCCACGGGAGGCTCCGTGTTTGATGTCCGCACGCGTGCGTGCGACGCACAGTGACCCACGGAGGGGGATACGGCAGGCAACTGCGGATTGCACCAACAAAGATACGGTCCGGCGGGTTAACCGACCAGCAATTTCGATGAGACGTCTTGCCGAGCCTACTCCAGACCGACCCTCGCGAGAAGGTCCGGATACCGCGGATCGGCCTTCAGCGGGTCGGCCGAGTGGTCGGTGCGGAGGGTGCCGATACTGCCGGGATCTTCCTCCACGGCCAGGTAGAGGTATTCGTAGGCTGTGTCCAGGTCTCCCAGCTCACCGTAGACGATCGCGATCTCCTTGATCAGCGAGGCCTCGGCAGGAACGTCTTCAAGCACGGCCAAAGCCGAGTCCCGCTCGCCGACCAGCGCCCAGGCCCAGGCAAGGCCGGTCTTGCTCTGCGGATCCGACGGATCCAGCTCCACCGACTTGCGGAAGGCCTCGATCGCCTCGTCGTGGTGGCCCTGCATGGCATGGCCGTACCCGAGGTTGTAGTACGCGTAGGCGTTGTTCGGGGCCATTTCGATCAGCTTGATCGACTCGGTCACCGTTCCCTCCCAATCCCCCGCCCACCACATGGCGTCGCCCAGGCTGGCGCGCGACTGGATCGACAGCGGGTCCAGCTCCACGGCCCGGCGGGCCTGCTGTACGCTCTCGTCGTGCCGATCCAGCTGGAGCAACAACCGGGCATAGCGGCGATGCTCTTCCGATGAACCGGGATTCAGTTCCAGGGCCCGTAGCGACTCCTCTTCGGCCTCCTCGTAGCGAAGCTGGTCGGTCAGATACAGGGAACGTGCGGAGTGCGCGCTCGCCAGGTCCGGCTCGAGCTCCAGAGCGCGGCTGATGGCCTCCTCCGCCAGGCGCTGACCCTCGGCTACCGGAATGCTCCCGTTCGCTTTCAGACTCAGGTAGAGAGATCCGAGAGCCGCCCAGGCCCGGGCGTAGCCGGGATCGAGCTCGACGGCCTGCTCCAACAGGCTGCGGGCCTGCTGATCCTGCGCCGCGCCTGAGGCGGAGAGGATCAGGTACCGGGCTCTTGAATAGAGTTCGAGCGCCTCGGTGTTCTCCGTGGGACGGGCGTCGATCCGCGCCGCCACCGCCGGTGATAGTGTGGTCTTGAGGGCGCCCGCGATCTTCTTGGCGAGGTCGGATTGAATCGCGAACACGTTGGCGGCCGTCAGTTCCTCGTCGTACGTCTCGGCCCACAGGTGCTTGTCGGTGGCCGCCTCGATCAACTGGACGTTGATCCGCACCCGGTCGCCCGCCCGCTGGATCCCTCCCTCCAGAATCGTCGCCACCCCCAGCTCGTTCGCGATCTCGGGAATGGACTTCGTGGTCCCCGCGTACTGCATCACGGACGTGCGGGAGATCACCGTCAGCGAGTCGATCTTGGAGAGCTGAGTCAGGACATCGTCGTGCATCCCCTCGGAGAAGTACTCGTCGGCCTCGTCGGCGCTGCGAGTGGCGAACGGGAGAACGGCGACCGAGCGGAGGTCTGGAGCGGAGGCAGCGCCGGCTCCCGCGGCCGAAGCGCCCGCGCCGTCCGCCGCCGCACGTCCTGCCGCTCCTGGTCCGACGAACAGCCAGCCGGTGACGAGGATGCCCCACAGGGCCATGGCCGCGACCCCGCCGCCGAGGGCGTTCTTCCACGTTAAGAACTGCCGCGGTGCGCTGGGAGTCCCTTGCTTGCCCGTCTCAGCACCCTCAGCGTCTTTACCCTTGCGGCCAATTCCGTTCAGGTACGCCGTGGCGCAGACGATCGGCAGGCCGATGATCAGGAGAATCAGGGCAAGCGTGAACACCCACTGCGGGAGTCCGGCGTTTTGCGCCAGGACGTCGATGATCTGCAGCACGACCCAGGACACGGCCCCGTAAAGGCCGAGCACTGGCAACAGGCCCTCTCCATAAGTGGATTTCGCCATTCAGTCCGCGTGTCCGATGTTCATTGATACTTCGGATCGCCCGCACGAAGATCGCCCGGCCCGCCAGACCGGGCAAGGAGCGGCAGGGCGCGCTACTTCCCTTCCGGCCACTCCCGTACGTACCGAAACTGATCGTCCGTCTGCGGGGACGTGCTCCAACCCGAGTCGGGACGGGTCTCCCAGAGCTGGGTCACACGCTCGAGGGCCTCCGCGCCCGTCATGCCGTGACGCACGAGCCAGCAGCCGACTATGGTGCCCGTCCGCCCGACGCCACCCCAACAGTGCAGGTAGACCGTGCCGCCCTCCGCGATGACCCGGTCGATCGTGTCGAGGATCTCGCGGGTTTGCTCGGGCGAACCCGGAATCGACATGTCGGGCACCGGAAACTGCGCTCGTATCGCTCCCGCGCCCGCCAGCTGTTCGACCAGCTGATCGTAGGGGAGGAGCGGGTCGTGACGAGTCGTAAGATCCACGAAGCAGGTGACTCCGGCGTCCAGGATCCGTCTCATCTTATCGCGCGATGAGTCTTCGAATCCCGTGCGAGGGTAGTTGCCGGCCAGGAAGCCGGGGGCGACCCAGTAGCAGCCGTCAGTCGGGCGTTCGGGCATGCCGTCCGGTCCGGTCATTCGCGCGTCACTGCCGCGGCCGCGCCCAGCCGGGCACGGGCATCGGCCAGCACCGCGTCGTAACGAGCTTCCAGCTGAGGGTGCACATCGCGGCAGCCTTCGACAACCTGCTCCGACCAGTCGAGGTAGTCGCGGCGGCGTTCGAGTGACCACCCGGCGGCCGGTGCATGCGCCACGTCGTAGGTGTTGCAGATCTTGTCGGCGATCTTGATCAGCTTGGCATCGGGAGTGAGACCGGGAGCGTGCTCCACCTGGAGACGCTTCCTCTCCCGTGACCGGAGCTCCTGGTCATCGCTCACCGCATCGACGAGCGCTCTCACCCTCGGTCCGAACTCGCTCTCGATCTCTTCCGGCGTGGCGATCGTGTCCTCGACCGTGTCGTGTAGCAACGCAGCGGCCAGCACCTCGGGGTCGTCGATACCCACCGCCACGAGCTCGGAAGCCACGGCGATCGGATGATTGATATACGGGGAGGCCTCGATCCCTTTCCGCCGGTCATCGCGGTGATGATCCGCCGCGAAACGAAGGGCGCGGAAGAGGAGCGGAAGGTCTGTGCTATCGCCGGTCATTCTATCTCTTTCATCATCTTCTTGTCTGATTCCTTACGGTCAGGCCTTCTCTCACCTTTGACAAGCTAACGATTCCCGGCGCTGATGGAATCGCGGTTATCCGGGTGTGACGAGACTTCAGCAGCACCCTTACAATCGGCTCCGACAGTTCTGGGAAGATATCTTCCCAGAACCGTCGAGGGCATCTTAAGGTGTGTCTCGGAAATGGATTGAGTCAGCCTGACTCGGCCCTCCCGCAAAGCGCGATCCTTGCCCGATCCACCACGTCCTGTCGATGTTCGAGGACACTCATCCATTCCACCTGATTGGAGACCGCACATGGAGCCCCGACTCAGACGCGTTGCGGCCTTCACCTTCGGCTACCTGGCGATCGCGCTTGCGGCCGGTCTGATGCGGGGCAACGACGAGTTCCTGTTCTACATCGGCGTGATGCTGGTGCTGATGGGGTTCGTATGGGCGGTCAACCGATCCGTCGGCCTGAGCACCGGGGCACTCTGGGCCCTCAGCGTCTGGGGACTGATCCACATGGCCGGGGGCCTGGTCGTGGTACCGGAGGGCTGGCCGGTGAACGCGGAAAGCCGCGTTCTCTACTCGCTGTGGCTGATCCCCCCTCGCCTGAAGTACGACCACATCGTGCACGCCTACGGGTTCGGTGTCACGACCTGGGTGTGCTGGCAGGGCCTGCGGAGCGCCATCCAGAAGAGATCCGGCCACGCGCCGGCGCCGGCTTTCGGTCTGCTCGTCCTGGCCGCCGCTGCCGGACTCGGTTTCGGGGCCCTGAACGAGGTCATCGAGTTCGTCGCCACCCTGACGATGCCCGAGACCAATGTGGGCGGCTACATCAACACGGGTTGGGACCTGGTCGCCAACACGGTGGGGGCGGTGACGGCGGTGATGCTGATCCGGCTCTTCGAGCGAGGCGGAGGTGAAAGGGGAGGCAGTGGCGGGGGTAGAGGCAGAGGTCGGAACTGACCCTCCGGTCACGCGTCGCCTCAATTCACGGAGAGGCCGATCCATTCGTCGCTGAGGCCACCCAGCAGTGTGCCAAAGATGAAGCCAGCGACCGCCCCCGTGAGCCCGAGCGCCACCGGGCCTGCCACCCAGTCACCGCTGGAGCAGCCCGAGGCCGAGTCGTCCAGTGAGCATCCTACACCCGTGGCCGCCGCGCCGAGGAGCACCCCGACCCCACCGAGGACGGCCGCGCCAATCAGTCCTCCCCGATCCGCGCTCGAGTGAAGGACCGCTGCGTCCTGCAGACCATCGAGCGCTACATCGATCGACTCCTGACCTGTGGCCAGGCGCAGGCGCCCTTCTTCCGCCGATACCAGCCTGCCCTCGACCTGGTGGCCGCTGAGGGTCCACGCCCGCACCTGGTCGCCTGGTTCGAGGTCCGACCAGTCCGACGGCGGCCCGCCCGCTCTCAGGCGGGTGCCGAGCGACAGACCCCATGACGTGATCGGAGACCCGGGAGGCTCGATGTCCGTCCAAACGCCGGCCGTGTCCACGGCGAAGGCCTCGCCCCCGTACAGGGCCATATTCACCCGGCCCACGAGTTCCAGGTCGAGGTTCGGGGCCAGCTCATACGCGGCCCTGAAACCGGGAGCCACGGTGAAGTGCGTGCCCGTCAACTCGACGACCGACGCGGTATTGAAGTCGTAGAAGCCGTCCTCGTCGATCGAATACCTGGCCCAGCTGTTGTCCCAGAACGTGGTGGCTCCGATGCCCAGCGTGGCGGAGGCCCGCCACCGGTTCCACGGGCGCGTGAATCGGTACTCGGCGGCGGCCAGGTAGCGGGTGGAGTACTGCCAGTCGCCTTGTTCGATCAGCGGGTCGGAATCGGACGGCAGACCCTCGGCCGACGCCTCGAGCCAGAACGTGAAGCGATCGCCCCGGGGGAAGCCGACTCCGAGCGTGCCGAACCATCCGGGCCTGGTCAGATCGGCCAGGCTGCCGACGCCGGAAGCGATGCCGAACCCCCCGGCAATCCGCGTTCGGGACTGGGCCTCGGCATGCGACGCGCAACCTGCCGCCAGCGCCACTGAACCCAGCGCCAGCAGGAAAGCGCGCCGGAGGCCGGTCGTCCGTACCGTGCGGCGCACCTGGTCTCGCATCATGCGGACGTTCAGCCGCCGTCGGCCTCGAGCACCACGTCCACCCACTGGAAGTGCTGACCGGGAGCCAGCTGCACCAGGCGCTCCTGCTCGATGTACCCGGGACGCGCCACGCGCAGCGTGTATACGCGGGCCGGCAGTCGATGCTGGATGAGCGGCGTGTCACCGATCTTGTCGTCGCCCCTGTAGACCGTCGCCCACCGGGGACTCCGCACCCCGACGGAAATCAGGGCGTCCGTGATCTCGAACGCGGCGCTGGACGCCTGGCCCGCCCGAACGGTGAGCCGCTGCTCCTCGGCCAGTCCGTCGGCCCCTGCTGGTACGAAGCGCACGGTGTACGTGCCGGGACGGAGCCGGAGCCCGCTGATCGGCGCCGCTCCACGGTCACGGCCGTCGATCAGCACCTGGCCGGCGAGGTTGGCGCGCACCTCGACCGTGCCGGTCGCCCGGCGGAGAGCCAGGCTAAGAGACATGTCGGATACCAGTTCGACCACCGTATCGAGGGGGAAATACCCGGCAGCCTCCGCTTGAACCCTGTGCGAGCCCGCCTCGAGCATGAGGCCCTCGTCCGGGCCCGCGGCGAGCGAATCGTCCACCGTGACCGTGGCCGAGGCCGGCTGGACTGTAACAACCAGGCGAACCGGAGGGGGAGGCGGTGGCGTCGTATCGGCAGGCATCGCCTCGGGCGCAGGCTCTACCTCTGCCTCGACCTCCGCGGGAACGGAATCGAGGGGAGCTTCAGCCTCCGCCACGGGCTCGGCCGGCGGCTCGCTCCGACCACCCCACTGCAACCACGCCCCGACCGACGCTGCGATCAGCACCAGGGCGATGACGCTGCCGAGCAGCGGTCCTCGACCCGGTCCTTTGGCCTGGGCTCGCCTCGAGGCCGTGAATACGGGTTCGTTCATGGAGCGCTGTCTTCCGAATCGGGCGTGGAATCGTTCGGGCCCTCACCTTGCCCCTCACCTTCAGCCGCATCGGCCTCGGCCCGCATCTCCTCGACAAAGGACCGAACGCTGGGGCTGAAGTCCTCCTCGGAGGGAATCCAGTTGGACGAGATCTGCAGTACCTGTCCGAATGCCTCGCGGGCGTCGTCTTCCCTGCCCTCGGCCAGGGCCAGGGCGCCGAGCCGGCCACGCACCCGGATCTCGTCCTCCTGGAGAAGGAACGGGGTCTCCCTCAGGATCAGCTCGTACAGCTCGCCGGCAGCGTCGAAGTCGCTTCCCTCGAGCTCGACCGCACGGCGGATGCGAGGCTTGGCGGCGAGTGCTCCGAGGCGAAGCTCCCATTCCTCGGCAGAGCTTCCGGTGGCGTCCGCGGCGTAGACCTCGAGGTCGCGGAGCACGACGTCCACCTGCTGCTCGGGCGTCAGGTCCTGCCGTCCCACGATCGAGCCGTACAGCAGACCGTCCGTGATGCTGGCCGCCAGCTCGAAGATCCCGCGATCGAGCTGCCGCTGCAGGCCCGGCCCGCTGACCTCGGCGGAGGCGTCGATCAGGGTGGTCATCGCCTGCTCGGGCCGATTGAGGTCCGCCTGCGCCGCGGCGAGGGCGAGGGTGAGGTCCACTCCGTCGAGGTTGGCCTCGTACCCGTGACGCACCATCAGTTCGGCCGCGACATCGGTGTCGCCCGACGCGTCGGCCTCGAGGGCCAGCCGCTCGACCGGACTCAGGGTCTCGGGGGCCATGTCGCCGATCGGGCGCAGCCATTGGACGGCCGTCTCGCCGGCGCCGGCCCGGATGGACCCGGACACCGCTGCCCGCGCGATCTCGAGCCGCATGGCGGCCGCCCGCTCGGGAGTGAGCGTAGCCTCGAAGGTCTCGAGCTCGGAACGGGCCCGGTCGTAGTCGCCCTGCGTAATGATCGACTGCAGGAAAACGGCCCGGAGGGACGCCACGTCCTCTCGGTCTTCGGCTACGGCGACGGCCAGCTCCTCACGGAGAAGCGCCTCGGCTCGCGGCACGTCGTCGCCCGCCATGAGACCGCGCAGCGCCGGGGTCAGGCGGTCGGTGATGGAGGCGGAGTACGGACCCGCCACGCCACGCTCGCTGACTCCCCGGACGAACAGCTCCGCCGGCAGCTCGCTCCACGACTCGCGCGGGATCACGGCGGAAGACCCGGTGGACGTCGTCACGGACCTGGCCAGGCCACCAGCCTGGCGGCGGAATACCTCGAAAGTCTCCGCGCCCGGGGTACCGGGAAGCCACGACAGCCGCGCTCCACCCGACGGTCCGGTGTCGAGCGTAAGGCGAAGCCCCCGCGGGGTGGGCGGCGGTCCGATGCAGCGGAAGCGGACCGTGCGGAAGCTGGTCTCCGCGCCGCCGCCGATCAGCATGTCTCCGCCCGGGGTCACGGCGAGACTTGTCACCGGGCCCATGACCCAGGGGGCTCCGACCTGGCACTCCACGCCGTCCGCGCCGATCTGGGCGGCGGTGCCGGTGGCCTCGTTTAGAATGAACCTGCGTCCCCAGGCGTCCGCGCCCACGCCGAGGGCCACGTTGCCGGCATCGCGATTGATGGTGACCGGAGGCGCACCTGTAACGAAGACGCCGTACTCGTCGAATTCCTGCACGCGCGAGCCCTCGAGGTCCGCCACGAACAGGTGACCCGCGTGATCAAACGTCATCGCAACGGCCTTCGAGATCTCTCCCGGGCCCGTACCCTTGCGTCCGACGCGCTGCTGGAAGGCTCCGTCCGAGGAGAGGATCTGGATCTCGTCGTCGTCGCGGTCGTATACGGCGATCGCTCCGTCGCTGGCCCGCCACGCGAGGGCCGCGGGACGTTTCAACTCGCCGCCGGCCGTGGCCGCTGGCAGCGAAGTCACTACCTGGCCGGAGCGCGACAGGACCCGCATGCTGCGGTCCGCCCCCACCAGCACAAATCCATCGGCCATGCCCATGGTAACCAGCGGCTTCGGCAGCTCGGCCAGGACCACGTCGCTGAACTCCGTGGCAGTCGGATCAAAGATCGCGAGGCCGCCCCCGTCCCGAACCAACCAGCGCTCATCGTCGTCCGTGCCTTCGGGTCCGGGAGACACGGCCAGGACCTGGGCCTGGAGGGTGTCGATCGCGAAAGCGGCGAAAGCGCGCGGCGCCGGTTCGAGGAAGGCAGAGGTGTCCGGCCACACGGCGCGTATTTCCTGGACCACGAGGTCTCTCTGATCGACCGCCATCATCACGCCACGGGAAGCCGAGACCGAGAGCCCCGTGAGGCGATCGTAGCTGGCCGGCGTTCCGGACGAACCGAAAAGCTCGCCCAGCTCTTCGCCCGTGGGGCTCACCACCGCCACGCGCGACTTGTCATCGAGGACGAGGAACAGGATCCCTGTCGGATCGACCTGCAGGTCGAAGAGCTTCTTGCTGCCCAGCCGTGCTTCCACAGAAAACGTCCATCGGTGCGCCCCGGCCATGTCTCCGGCGACCACGACCTTCCGATCCGCGTCCCATACGTACACGCCCCCGGCCGGGTCCACCGCCACGAGAGTCGGCTTCTCGAAGCCCACGGCGCCGAAGCCGACGACGACCCGCTCGAGGAGACCGTCCGGCGTGAACACGTTGAGGACGCCGCGCGAGCCGTCGGCGGCCCACACCATGTCGTCAGCATCGACCGCGATGTCATCGAGCGAGTCGAAGCGTCCCGGTTCTTCGCCGCGTCCGCTCCACGAGCCGCCGAACCGATCGTCGATGAACCAGTGGATGCGCCGGTTCTCGGAGTCGGCCACGTAGATGCGCCCGCGCGAGTCCGCCACCGTTCTGACGGGACTCCCGAGAGCCCGCGCCGGATGCAGGGCCGCGAGACTGCCCTTCCACACCAGGTTCTGGTCGAACCACAGCACGTCGCCCTTCCTGGTGTCGGTCAGGAAGATCCTCCCGTCGTCCACCACGATCGCGCGAAACGGCTCCTTCACCTCGGCCGCCCGGTCGCCCTTTACCAGGGTGAGAAGGCGGCCCGCCGTCAGCGTGGGCGCAGAATCGCCCTGTTGAGCTGCAAGCGGAGTGGCAAATATCGTCGGAAGTACCACGAATCCGAGCAAGACGCTTAGCACGCAAACGCAAATGCGCGAAGTGGTTACGAAGGTCGAGCGCACGCTTATCTCCCAGCTGGTTCTTCGGGTCACTGCTTCACGGCTAAGCTTAGTCTTCCGGGTAAGATAGCGGCAAGGCGTCAGGCGGGTCCGGCCGGCCTGTGCGCGATCCGGCTTGCAACGAGCCCTTGACGGTTGGCCGGCGCGCGTATAACGTTGGGTCTCCATACGTTCAACGTTTGTTCAGGTATTTCATTAGACAGGAAGGTAGAATCATGCGTTATCTCGTTCGTTCGTCTGTCTTGGCCCTGGTCGGCTTGGCCCTCGTCACGACGCAGGCGAAAGCTCAGCACGGAACGGAGATCGGCGTTCGGGGCGGAGTCTCCGTCGCGCAGGTGTCCGGCGATATCGGGGACACGTTCGATAAGAGCAACACCACCGGGTTCGCGGGCGGCGTCTTCGTCAACTGGGACTGGGGAATCCTGGGCCTCCAGGTCGCCGGCCAGTACACGCAGAAGGGCGCGGAGCTCGACGTCGGTTCGGCGGTCGAGAACCTGAGCCTTGACTACTTCGAGATCCCGGCGGTGCTGAAGGCGGGCATCCCGCTCGGGATCTTCAAGCCGAGCGTGTTCGGCGGCGTAGGTCTCGGGTTCAACACGGGGTGCGACTCGAACGGCACGGACTGCGGGGACGATGTCAAGAGCACCACCTGGTCGGGCATCGCCGGTGCGGACGTTGCGATCTACCTCGGCTCGATCTCGCTGTGGGTGGACGGCCGGTACAACTTCGACCTGAGCGACATCAACAACGCGTCAGACGTGGTGGGTGACCTCAAGAACCGCAACTGGACGTTCCAGGGCGGCGTGGCTTTCGCGCTGTAATCTCGCCGAAGGCTGACAACAGTCGGAAAAAGAGAGAGGCGTCCCGCTCGTGGGGGCGCCTCTCTCTCTTTTTGTCGAGTGCCGCAAAGACCCCGTGGCCCCTTCCCTGACACGTCTGCATGCCACCTCCTGCTCACGGCACCTCTCAAAACCGCTCCAACAGTTCTGGGAAGATATCTTCCCAGAACTGCCAACACCGATTCAGGGGCAGGCCTCGTGCCTGACTTGAGATCAGCGCCGGCTGGTCTTACGCCCGGGTGCTGGTCGATGAATACACGGAGCGCGTGTACATCGTCCTGTCGGGGGGGCGGCTATACGACCTGGTCCTTACAGAAACCCGATTCGCCGCCGGGACTCCGGTCCTTTCGGTAAGGCTGCCG